>AR_comb_assmDRAFT_10123514_pt1 | contig 21585 bp, 18 predicted proteins | sample ArasoioldDNA_FD_10543 | JGI IMG/M metagenome (IMG submission 10543) | reverse complement strand
ATGCGCAAGCTGATCGCCAAGCACATGATCGAGTCCCGCCGCACCAGCGCGCACGTTCACTGCATGTACGAAGTGGACTTCACTCGCATCGTCAACCTGCGCAGCAAACTGAAGAATGGATTCGAGCAGCGCCACGGCGCGCGCCTCACCTTCATGCCGTTCTTCGTTCGAGCCGCTATCATCGCCCTGCAACAGTGGCCCATCATCAATGCGAATATCGATGGCGAGAACATCCGTTACCACCGCAACATCAACATGGGCATCGCTGTCGCGCTCGATTGGGGACTGATCGTCCCCGTCCTCAAGAACGCCGGAGACCTCAACTTCCTCGGTCTGCAGCGAGGTATCACCGATCTCGGCGAACGCGCAAGAAACAAAAAGCTCAAGCCCGAAGATGTCGAGGGCTCGACGTTCACCATCACGAACCCCGGCCAGTTCGGGGCCGTATTCGGTCTGCCGATTATCAATCAGCCCAACTCCGCCATCATGGGCGTGGGCGGAATCACGAAGCAGCCGATGGTCATCACCGATAAAGACGGCAACGACTCAATCGCCATCCGCTCCGTAGTCCATCTCACTCTGGGCTACGACCATCGCTTAATCGACGGCGCAGTAGCCGACCAGTTCATGGCCCAGGTAAAGAAGAACCTGGAAACCTGGATGGAAGAAGTAGGCTAAGAAAGAACCACCGTTCGCGTAGGGACAGCCGCCTCGGCTGTCCCCTAAGCGAGCAAAGCGAGCGACAGGGAATCTGTTGATGTTTCCCCGATGCCCTCCGTGGTGAGTCGTTAAATCCAACCTTAATGAGAAGCAGGATCGGCCGAAGTTACCGGCGCCCCACCCTTAGCCCAGGTCGAAGCATTAAGACACTGCACCGTTCCATCCACAATCTTCGATATCCCCGAACGAAATTGCTCTGGATTCACAATCTCACGAGCCGCAATGGCATCCACCGTGGCCAGCGCGTTCTCCAGAAACGACATCGCTGCATCCTTCTTTTCAGCCCCGGTTCGCCCGCCGAGCAGCCCCTCAATTCCGTTCACCAATGAAGGTATAAAAGAAATCCCACGCAACAGCTGATTAAGAAAATTCATAACTCCTCCGATTAAAATCACTGCCCAACAACTTCATCGAACAACTTTCTTACTTCTTGACCACGGTCTTCTTGCTCGAGCTGTCGTGCGCCTGGATTAGCGCTTTAATCTCTTGCTGTCCATCTCTCAATTCACCCAGTTGCACTTCCGTCCGAATGCGGGCCTCGGTGTTCGTCGTTGCAATCTGCTCCAGACGCTGAACCCGTGCTTTCGTCGCTTCGAGTTCCGAATCCTGTCTTGCCGTGTTCCGGGCGTCGGGATAGACGAAGAACGATTCAGTTAAGCCAGGCACATTCGCTTGAATCGCACTCTTCGACGCCGACAACTCGTCCGGCTCCAGCTTCGTCTGGTCATAGAGCAGCACGGCAGTAGAATTCTTGATGTCCACGCTCGACACATTCAGCAGATTCGCGCTATGCGTGTTCGGCCTCACCAGCGGCCCGCCCGTGTCATACGCCACGCTGTAGTGAGCCACTCCCGCAAGATAGTTCTTCAACTCCGCCATCGTGTCGTAAGCTGCATTCGCGAGATTGATGCTGAGGTTATCTCCCGACGCGCCGGTCACCGTGGTCGTCAACACATTTCCCGCGATCGAAAGCGTCGCCACCGTCCCGCTTCCCGTGTAATGAATATCCAGCGCCGGCGCATTTGGATATGGCGTCAGATTCTGTGGATTCGTATTTGTCGTGTAGTACTGGTGCGACCAGGAATGTGAGTCGATCTCATTCCCCGCCGCATACCAGCTGTTCACACTCGCCCAGTCCACCGCATACGACGGTACGATGGCCGCGTTGAAGTGCAATCCACGCGAGCTGAACATCGTCAGAAAACTGTTGACGTAATCTTCCGTATCCTCCGACGATCCCACATCATCGACGGTGAATGAGAACCGCGCAGGATACGTATTAAAGTACGACACAGCTGGAGCAAGCGCCGACGAAATATTCCCGCTGCCCACAATCCCGCCAATCACATCCGTCGTCGGAAACTGCGCCACATTATTTCCGTAGAAATGCGAATACGAGTAAGTTGCCTTTCCAGTACTGTCCCTCAACCCCGAGGCCCGGTTCGCATATCCGCGGCAGTTCGTCAGCGTAATCGCCGTCGCAGTGCCGTCGAACCGGTAGCCGTCATAGTTCAGGTTGGCGTCATCATTCAGAAACTGGATATTCGTGGGATTCGTTGCATTGACGTAAAAACCGAACGGCACCGCTCCCAGCGGAACCATCCCATCCGCTTCCATGTTCGCGAATACCAGATTGTCTGAATCCCCCGTCACACTCACGCCCATGTAGTCGAAGTTCTGGATCTTGATGTGCTGGAACGTCAACCACTTTTTCCCGGCAACTGAGATCATCGGCAATCCGGCTACCTGCGCCACGATCGGGACAATCGAGCCATCTGCCGCATACGTCGTCACCGGATTCGTGCTGCTGTTGCCCGAGTAGACATACAGCCACGGCCACGACAGGCACCAGTCATACTTGCCCACAATCGAAGTTGCGCATCCCGTTCCATACGGCTGCTTTCGTCCGTACAGATTTCCGAACTTCACCAGGTTCACCGTTGGAGAACTCACGCCCGACGCAATCGATGCCTTCCACGTGTTCCCCGAAACGTAGGTCCACGATCCACTGACGAATGCGATCGGCGCGGCCGCCGTGATCATCGGCGCCGGCCCCGATCCATACGCATCAAACGTGATCGGACTCCCGCTCGAGCCGCTCGACGGCGGGATCAGCGGCTCATTCCACGTGTCCCCGCGCTTCAGATAGATCGTGTCTCCCGCACTGAAGCTTCCCGCATTAATGTGGTTCCCCGCACCACCAAACGTCTGCCAGGGATTCGCCTGCGTCCCGTTCCCGCTGACGTCGCTTCCCGTCGAGCTCGATACGTAATACTGCGCCCCAAAGCTGGAAATCGCAGTCACGCACATCAGCAACACGAAAATATGATTTCTGAATTTCATAAGGGCAAAACAAAACCCCGACCGAAGTCGGGGTTGGATTGAATTCGTATCAGCGCATCGCGTCAGCGATGCCAATCAAGCAAGCCGATCAACAATTCAGCCGCAAAGCGGCGAAAGAATGCAGCCCACGGCGCAAGCCGTGGGCGTATTCAGGCTGCAAAAGCAAGCCCAGAAGGGGCGAAAGAAACGGACGTCGAAATTTTCCCCGGCCTCGTGGCTCTGCTTTGCGATATTTGGGTGTTTCTCCGCGACCTCAGCGCTCTCCGCGGTGAATACCTCTCACTTCAACAAAAACTTAGGCGCATAACTAACCGTCAAACTATCCACCGGCCCGGTAAACACATTCGGCAATCCTCCCGCCACTGGCGTAATCGTCGCCGCGCCGTAGTGATAGAACCCGATGTTCGATCCGTTATTGCTGGCCAAAACCAGGGGAGCGCTCGCCTCATTCGCATACATGCCTAGGTAATACCGTCCCGGCATCAGCGTCACCGTCGTTCCAAACGGAATGGTGGTGAACGCCGCGGAAGTCCCAAAGTACGTGCTCCCAGCCACCGCTCCCGTATGTGCGATCAGATTGTTCGAACTGCCCGACACTCCGTAAAACAACCCGATATCGTATGTATTCGCGCTGTTGTCCGCCGTGACCACATACACCGTAATCCCGGAGCACTTCACCGGACGGTCAATATAAATCCCGAACACATTCATCTTCCCGGTAGCCGTATTGAATCCGACTGTATTCGTGCCCGCCGTGACGCCCCATCCATATCCCCAATCCAGCACCGGAGAAACGTAGTTGCCATCGACATAAGCCGTAGTCGCCAGCTTCGTCGAATTGTCACCAGCCGTTTGAGTCGTACCAATCGTCCCGTTCGGCAGCGCCGGAGTTCCGCTCAGATTCGCCGCCGTCCCCGTAGTATTCTGATTCAGCGTCGGAACATCCGCCGCCGCAATGGCCCGGAAGCTCGGCGCTCCCGCGCTCCCGCTCGGAGCCGCAAGGAAACTGTTCGCGCTCTGACTCGGCAGGCTCGGCACCGGCAAGGTCACCGTTCCCGTAAACGTCGGCGAGACCAACGGCGCCGCTCCGGTCACCTGCGCGACCGTATAGTCTCCGCTTTGCGCGGTAATCGCGCCCGTCCGTCCGAACACCGAAGGCACCGCATCCGAAGTCGTCGTCAAAACCTTGCTCGGTGTCCCCGCATTCGCCGAGATATAGAAGTTCCCGTCATTCGAGATTCCCAGCGAACTCGTGCCCACACTCGACACGCCCATCGTGGTTCCTGGAAGCGGCGTATCGATCAGCCAGGGCCCGCTCACAATCAATTGACCACCGACCGTGACATTTCCAGCGAACGTTCCGCTGCTCGCTGAGATTCCTCCGCTCCCCGCATAGTTCAGCGTTGTCCCGCTATCGGTCAGCACAGCGTCTCCGCTCACCGCTGCTCCGGTGCCGCTGTACATGGCGATCTGACTCGCGGATCCTGAATTCACCGTCCCCGACCCGCCACCGCCGCCACCACTTCCGCAATCAGACCCCGTGCCTGAAACCACGCCCGTCGAACTCACGTGCAGACACTGCGAACTCGATCCCGTCACCGGCAGTGTCACCGTCCCGGTAAACGTCGGCGACGCGGTCGGCGCTTTTGCATTAATTTGTCCTTGGACACTGCTCGTCGCATCCAGAAATGCCATCATCCCCGGCGTGATGCCATTGATGGTCTTGTTCGTCAGCGTTTGCATATCCGAGACACCCACAAGCGCGCTCGTCGGTGCCGCCAGCGACGCGTTCCATGCGGATGACCTGCCATACACCGCAATGCCCGGCGTCGAAGGCCATGTCATGCTCCCGCCTCCACCACCGCCGCATCCCGTACACGTACCCGTCACCGTCAGATTTCCATTGATCGTCACCGGAACATTGAATGTCTTCGCGCGAGCCGTCAACCGCTCCTTATAACTCCCGTTATCGAATACGCTGCCAATGTAATCGGAGATCGCCACCGGAGCCCGAAACGCCAGCTGCGCCGATGTCGGAGTAACTCCACCCGCCGAGTCAAAACCAATCGCTGTATCCGTAGCCGACGCGCTCGGCCGGTATCCCGGAGTCGCCAGCGTCAGAAACGGATTACTGTACGCAAACGTGAACATATCCGTCTGCCCAAGAGATCCCGTGTCCAGAAATCCTCGCAGGCCCGTTAGCCCCGACGGCGCCGCACCCGTTGCCGGACCCGCTTGTTCCAGAATCGCTCCGATCGCTGGATTGTTATTCCCAACCGAATCGCCCGCCTTGAATACCGCCCAGTACGGCGTGTACTGTCCCCCGCTCCCTGGTGTCGACCGATTGCAAAACACCGTCGGCAAATAACTCGTCGCAATGATCCCTGCCGCCTGGCCGCAATCATTGATGTGCATGCGCGACGCCTTCCCCAGCGCGACAGCCCCTGGCCAGAAATTCATACGCGGCACGCCCTGTGCGGCACCCACCGTATAGCTGCTGGCCCCGCTCTGCGGATCCACATTCGTGCAAATTCCTGCCGTACTGCATGATCCGCTCAGCCCGGTCGCCACTGCATACGATCCAGTCCCATTCGGCGGAATTGCAGTTGCCCCTACCGTCCTAAGCTCGTCATAAGTAACCGTACCCAGTCCATCTAAGTTAGTCTGGGGCCAGTAAGTCGTACAGTTTCCAGTTCCGCTTGTCATGCAACTGCCGATGTAATACATTCCCAGATTACCCAGAGCCGAGCTGCGAATCACGATGTAGTAGTTGTTCATCTGTGATCCCGGGCTCTGTGCCGGAAATGATGGGAACTGCCCACCGATCGGATCGTCCCCGATATAAGTCAAATCATTATTAGTAATGATGCCGACATTCGCGCCAATCGATCCAGGATATGACGGGTTGTAACATGCCCCCGACGACTCCTGATAGGTCCCTCCCACCATCAGATTCTGCAGCCCACCCGCATAGTAAATCCCGTACTGGTTGAACCCTTGCACCACGCTGTTCATCACGTGCAGCGTATTCCCCGACGCATACCGCACGCCATTTCCGCTGCACTGCAGGCTGGCTTCCAAGTGATCGATGTTGATCACCGGAGCCGCTCCCTGATCTCCTCGTCCATATACCAGTGCTCCGCAGAAGTTCGACGTGCACCGAATCACCGCGGCGCTTCCTTCATTGCTCAACCCATCCAGTTTGAACGATTGATCGTTCCCGATAACGATTCCCCAGTGAAAATATTGGCTTGTCCCCGGATTGAACTTGATATCGCGAACCGTCACATGGTTCGAAATGTCCTCGATCGCCGCATTCTCGATCGCCGCCCATCCGTACGACACCGCTGAACTGAATGACGTAGCCCCGACGTTGTAAGTAAATTGGTTCGCTCCAGTGACGGTAACCTTGAACCGCCCCTCCTGCGTCTGCGTCGGATTCGAGTAGAACAGAATGACATAGTCGCCAGTTACAAATGGATGGCTCGTCGCGGTCGTAACCGTATAAGTACCGCCTAAGCCGATACTGACGAAATCTGCACGCCATCGATGTTCAACCCAGGCATAAATTCAATTCCCTGGATCGTATTGAATGTTCCCGACGTTCCAAGGTAGTTGCCATCGATCAGGCACGTCGTCCGCGTAAAGCACTGCACCAGCGCTCCGTACCCGCTCAACAAGGCCTTCTTGGTATTGAAGAAAATCGGTGCATAGACCGCATAATTCGCATTCGCGGATCCCGATGCCGGCAGCAGAACAATCGTGCTATGGGTCGTCCCTGCATCATTAATCGCTTCCTGAATACCGGTACTCGCAGATCCCACCGTATAACCCGGCGTGTGCGTATGGGCGGTGGTTACGGTAATCGTTCCCGCGCCGCTTCCCGCCGTACAAGTTCCCCCAGTCACCGGAACCGCTTCAGCCGTGCCCGTCCCGCTGATGTAGACGTAGTACTGCGCATTGACGTTATTGGATGTATCCAGGCCAAGCGGACACGGACTCAGATGGATTGTGTTGTTCCCCGCAGTTCCCAGGCCGTCTGCCGGCGATTGGGACCAGTTCCAGCTTGAGGTTACGTAGCGCGCATTCGCCAGATTGTTTGTCGAAAACTGCGTCCCTGCTGGCTGTATGACGTTCTGGCTTGCCGCCGGTGTGGTCGAAACATTTCCTGATCCGCCTCCTCCGCCACAGGCTCCCCAGGTCCCCGCCGAGGTCCCGTTTCCTAACAGGCAACTTCCCGCCGTCGCCGTCCCAGATCCCAATTGGGTAGCCGGCACAATACCCGCCACGACATCCGCTTTCCCCGACAACCCTTGATCCACGTATCCCTTGTTCGACGCCTGCATCGACGACGATGGGGATCCGGGCAAAGTGATAGGCCCAGTCATCGTTCCGCCGGCAATGGATAGATAATTTCCCGCTCCCACATTCGCCAGGCTCTGATCCACGTACCCTTTATTCGCCACCTGCCCCGTGCTGGTCGGTGCTGGCACATTCGGTGCGTTCGCAAATGTCTTCGACCCGCCGATCGTCTCCGAGCCACCCAGATGCACAACGGAAGTATCGTCGGCCTTCATCGACAGCGCCGAATTCACATACTGCATCGAGACCGGCTGCGCTGCCAGCCCCGACCCCGGTGTCGTCCTAATCATCGCAAGACTCGCCGGAGAGTTCGTCGGCACCACCCAATACTCGGTCCTCACTTGCCCTGGACCCAGTTGATACACCACCGAGTAATACACTCCTGCGGGCGTCGCTCCTGCATTCGGCACGAGCGCTGCGTTCAATACCCCACTCGCGCCCAACACCACACTCTTCGATCCCGGCGCAACCGCCTCTCCATTCGCGGTCACAAACGCCGGCCACGTGATGATCAACGTCCCTGACGCCGCACTTCCATCCGCCATGTAGACGGTATCCGCCACTGTCGTCGTTGATGGTCCGCTGTCCGGCGCACTGGGCAACCCGAAACCCAAAACCTCGAAACTCAACGCCGCCATCGCCAGCAGCGCCCAATACAAAAGCCGCCCCATTGGGCGGCGGCCTGCGTCACGCATCGTAATCCTCCAAACGTCCGAATCTCTGCCTTCCGCTCGCATGTCATCCTGAGCAAGCGACGAATCTGTGTCCTACCCCAGCTCGCATGTCATCCCGAGCAACGCGAAGGACCTATGCATTTCTTCTCTGTGAACCTCTGTGTCCCGTGTGGTCAACGATCTCCCAAGATCAAGAACCCGCACCATTCAGAAATCTCTCCACGCTTTCCACATAAACATCTGCAAAATCCGCCACCGGGCGCCGATTCTCAATCAACTGCATGGCATCCTCCAGATCCCAGCCCAAGGACCCCAGCAACGCCAGCGCCATCATCGGCGCCCGGTGTACGCCCGCCGCGCAATGAATGAACACCTTCGTTCCCGCCTCATCCAGCGCAGCCTCCGCAAACTTTACCCCACGCCGAAACAGCTCCGGCGGCTTCAATGTGAAATCGTCATCCGTCGGATTCCACAACACCTCGACCCCATGCTCCTCACCCAGCGGCGTGTCATCGAACTCAATCTGCATGTCGATCACGTGCGTAATGCCTGTCCGCGCCACCTGCCCCATGTTCTCGGAGGACCATATCCCGCCCCCCACTGCAATCCGATCCGTCAACCACGTGATGTCCATTCCAGTCTCGTTTGAGTCCTCTGCGAAATTGCGCAGCGCCGTCTTTGCCTTATGTCCAACCCGTACCGCCACCAGTTCTCGATCCACGTCTCTGCCCATTCTAAGATATGACTCAACCGACTCACCGATACCGCGCCAGCGATGCCAAATCCTGCCAGCAAATCGATCAACATTCAGCCCGGGATCCAATTTTCTCAGCGACCTCAGCGGCCGTTCTCAGCGGTCTCTGCGGTAATTCTTTGATGTCCCTGCGTCGGTGGACGTAGGCCAAACTCCAGACTCACTTCTCAACCGCGGCGATCTCTTCGGCCGGGTTGTTCTTTCCGTCCCCGCTCTCCATCCCCGGTGCTTCATCGCCCTCATCAGCTTTCTTTGGCTGGATCACGATGTCTTCATCCTCTTCCTTCTGCAACAGGTCATGCACCATAGGCTGCAGAGGAATGTTCAGACGATTCAAAAGCGTCTCCGCCAGACTATCCTCATTCTCGGTCGAGAAAGTTCCATCCGTCGAGTGCGGAAATACTCCCGCCATTTCTAACAGAAATCGAGCGGGCGCGAGTTGTCCTTGAGTAGCTTGCACCATCACTGCCTCTGTAATCTCTTGTGCACTTTCTTTTACGATCTGAGCGATTTCCTGGTGCACCTTAACAGGATCAAGTGGTTTCTTCAGCGACCGCTTCGTCGTCGCTTTTCCTGATTTCTTAGCCTTCGACTTACTCTTACCTTTAGCTTTCTTCTTGATCATTGCCCCAACACCTTATCCCCTAAGTATGGTCGTACTTACCCAAAAAAGCAGAAGGCGCGCTTTTCGGCGCGCCTTCTTACAGGAGGTTTATTATTTATACCCTATAAATCCAGAATAACAAATTGATAAAGGTAAAGTGGACATTTATCAGAATTTATTTTTGCTGTCTTCACAATCACTTACGAAGTTTCCCGCCTTTTTACCCCCTTGACACGATTTCTCGGAGTTCCCCTCCACTCGCTCCAGCAATCCCACATCGAGCAGAATTTCACTCAGTGTGTCCAGCACCAGTGGCGTCAGCCTGCGAATTGTTCTTTCATTGCAATGCAGCAGCCTCGCCGTTGCCCATCGATCGTGTTCCTGCAGGATATGGCGCGCAATCAGTTCTCGCGAGAACTCATCCAGCTTTGCCAGACTCGTCTCCATGTCATGCACGAAGATCACCCGGTCTTCAAACGTCACCACGCTGTACTTGGTCACCGTCGAACGAAAGAACTCTCGCCCCACTAGCGATGGAAGCCTCCCCGTCTCAATAGAGTACCGCATATACTTCCGCAGCATTCCGACAGTCCGCCTGCGATAAATCCGCCGCTGCCGGTCTTCCTCGTAGGTTGGGCTCCAATGCAAATCCTCCGGAGCAGGCTGCCACGACTCTGGCGCAGACTGATCACCTCCTCCGCCCAACCTCGCCGGAAACTGATGCACCGGCAAATTCTCGATCGGAACATCTCCCCTACGACGCCGAGCGCTCGTCGCATCAGATGTGTTCTTCGGTTCCTCCGCCTGCGCCGCAATCCACTCGATGGTTTCGCTCACGCCACACCCCCAGCCGCTTGGAGATCCAGCGTGCCTTCTTCTTGATCATCCTGGCGCCGATACAAGTCCACAATTGATTTCGGCCCCACAGGCAACGACGCCTTTCTCCTGCTTCTCGGAATAGGCAGGTCCGCCACTTTCGGTTGGCACTTCTCGCAATACACAATTCCTGATCCGCGTTCCCGAACCCACAACCCTCCGCAGTGTTCGCAGTACTTCAACTCCACTCCAACACTTCTTTTTTTCTTGTCTTCGTTATGATTGCCCCTCATGTAACTTCCTCCGAAAAAATTCAGAATTAATTTTCTTGCCTTATACTTTCCATCCAACCCAGCCGCGTAGCTGACTTGCGGCTGAAAAGACAAAAAGCCCTGCGCTCATTCCGGCACGAGTGCAGGAACCGAACGCAGGGCTCGTTTCTCTTACGATGACCTGCTACGTCTATTTAGTTCTTATAGGAGTGCCCCGTTCTCACACACTTGGCGCGAGAAGCGGAGATATCAGGATTAGTTCGCCACTTACCTCCTTCGCTTCACAGTTTCTGCGCGATCTCGTCGTCTAAGCCACTGTCCCGCTGTATGAAATAGCCTTCTTCGTAGCCCGACTTGAGTACGCGCCCGTTCTGCATCACTACGCTCACCCGTCCTGTGAAGCGAAGCGATAACAACAAGCGCTCCATGGATGCCGATAACACCTCAGCAGCCTTTACTTTCCGCCGAAATTCTCCGAAGTGCCTCTCTTCATTGAAGTTATCTGGTTGACTCAGGCCTACGGACCACAATGTACCCTTTGTTTATATCCTATTAATGAGATAGCTCAGGCCCAGAGATATCTCGTTCGTCAGGGGGAATTGGAATTTGAATGGTAGATTTTGAATTTATTGTTTCCTTGCTAGCTGCCTGAGCGTCCAGTGGTTGGAGCATGGCTAAGTCAACCGACGGTTTGTGATAACTCCAGCTCTACATATTATTGGTGCATGGCAGCAGGCCTAAAGAGGGCCGCTAGCCCAAGGAGAATACACAAACATGGCTACAACACAGAAGGCAGTCGCTACCGCTCCCGCTGTCAATCTCGAGGAGCAGCTTGCGAGTTTATTGAGCACCAAAGCGGTTAGCAGCGGAAGCAAGTCTCTCGCTCAGGTGTTTGAGCAGATCGCACGCGAGCACAATCACGTCGTCACGTTTGAGCAGGCAAAGGCCGCGTCACCGAAGAGCCCAAGTGATCTTGCGTACTACTTTCGGCAGGCTGGCGGAAAGGTCATGACGACCAAAGGCCGGGGCTCGCAGACGTCCTGGACAGTGCAGAAGCTGAGCAATGGTCAACTCGGCTATCCAGACGCGGTTAAAGCAGAGGTGGACAGGCTGAAAGCGGAGCTTGCCAAGGCAAAGAGTTAAAAGCAGTTGCCTTACCTCTCCACGGTAGGGCTTCTTTGTGAACGATTCGAGCTAGATCACCCCGAGCATATCAATCAAGAAAATCAGAGCGGCGGATATCTGGGGTGTGTGGGCTCATCATGGCCTTTTACCATAGAGCATTTTGGTCTCGCAGATGCCGCGATCCTATAGCTGTGAATTTTCTCAGTCAAGGTTGAATGGCCAAACTTTGCCTGTGGAAAACTTTCGCCATCCTTCCCCGTGTCTTTTTTGCCGCACTCCTTCATCTCAAAACTCTTTCTTTGAAACGCAGGAACCCGCGTGTATTGAATACGATCTCGTTCATCTGCCACCTCCATTCTCCAGTGCTATACTCCGCCAATGAAGTTCAAAGTTTTGCAGGATAATCTTCGAAAAATTCTTTGGAATCGAATTGATGCAGGAGAATTAACAGGCCTCCGACTCGCCCAGCAAACCGGTTTTAAACAAGCCCACATCTCTAACTTCCTGAATCGCAAGCGTGGTATCAGTCTTGAAGGCATGGACAAGGTCCTCCAGGTCCAACATCTGTCGGTCCTCGATCTCCTCGATCCTGTGGAAATCAACAAACGCGCCTCCATCCTTCCCCCCAGCGGCGACGACTTCGAAAACGTCCTGCTCACCGATCCCGCCACCGCCGCTACCGAACCCCTCATCGTCAGCATGCACGTAAAGGAAATCCTCAAGTTCAAGAAGTCTTTCCTCCACAAGCTCCGGGCGGAGCCCGAGGGAGACCGCTCCGCCTGGCACCGCTTCGTTCTGATCAAGCTCGACTCCCGCGACGCCCTGGCCATGTTTCCCCGCCTCGCGCCCGGAGCCACGCTCCTCATTGACCGCCATTACACCTCACTTAAGCCCTATCGCAAGGGAGAACTGAATTTGTACGCTGTTCTGAAAAACGATAATTGCGCCGTCCGATACGTCGAAGTGGCCGGAAACTACCTGCTTCTCCGCCCTCATAACCACTCCATCCCTTTGGAAGCCCTGCCCCTCGAAGGAAAATCCCCAGCCCAGTACGTAGTAGGCCGCATCTGCTCAATAAGCCAAGAAGCCTAAAAACTCACGAATGGACAGCGCCTGAAGCACAAGAAATCACGTAGGGACAGCCGCCTCGGCTGTGCGGCGAGCGAAGCGAGCCAAGTTCAACTCCCGCGCCAAACAAAAAGCCGGCGATCCGAAGACCGCCGGCCAAAAGCCAACGACAAACGACGAACAACCAATGACGGCGGCAAAAAGAAAAAGGGCACGAGCTTAACTCGTGCCCAAAACTGACCTCTGATCCCTGACCCCTGACCTCTGATCCCTGACCTCTGCCCCCTAGAAGTTAAACTTGAATCCCAACTGCACTTCTCGAGGTCCGACCGACGTGTACGTAATCCTGCCGAAATTGTCATCGTCGACCGTCGTGTTCGGCGTCCCAAACACCGGATGATTGAAGGCATTCCGAGCCTCGAGGCGGAATTCGACGTTCATCTCCTCGCGGATCTGGAACTGCTTGCCCACCGACAGGTCCGCGGTAAACGACCACGGACTGCGAACGTCTCCCATCGCTCGGGGAGCATTCCCCATGGTGAAGTCATCCGGACGTTGGAAAACTGAGTCGTCCACAAAGTACTGATCCATGAAGTTCGACCCCTGATTGCGTTTGGGCGTTCCGACGATGTTCGGGCGCTGCCCGCCATAGGTCGGCAGAGGATTGCCATCGGCAACTGTGAAGGTCAGCGGTCGGCCGTCGGCGATTCGCCAGATGCCGTTCGTCTTCCATCCGCCCACAATCAGATCAGCCCATCGCGGCATGTTCCCGCCGAATGGCCGTCCTCGCCCAATCGGCAGATCGTAGCTGTAGCTGAACTGAAACACATGCGGGATATCGAACGTGGAAAGGCTCCGCTCCAGTTGCGGCTTGTTCGGATCCTGCAAGCTCGAGAAGCTGCCCAGCCACGTCACATTGTCGTCAGCCTGCGAAGAGTCATCGATCGACTTTGACCACGTGTACGTTGCAAGGAACTGCAGGCCATTCGAGAACTTCTTCTCCGCCAGCAATTGCAACCCGTGATAGATCGAGTTGGCAATCATCTGCGGCTCTGTCGCAACTCCCGAGAACTGCGGATACGGGAGCAGCATTTGGAATCCCTGCACCGAACTCGACATCGAGCTGTTCGGATCGGTGATGAGCCCGAAGAACGGATTGCAGAACGGCGTGCAATCCTCCGCGCCGCCCGGATTCGTATACAGCGTGTTCAGTGCGCTGATTTGATCCGGTGTGTAGTGTTCGATTTCCGGCCCCAGATGATTGATGCCGTTGGAACCGCTGAAAGGCAGGTGCGTTCCTTTCTTTCCGATGTACTCCACGTTGAACAGGATGTTACTCGGCAACTGCCGCTCAACTCCCACACTCCAGCTCTGCTCATACGGCGTCCGGTTTGCGCTCGCAATCCTTAGCGGACCATTTGCGCTGAAGCCAACGTCGTTCATGAGTCCAAGCGCATTTCCGGGGGGTTGAATCAATCCAAACGGGAACGGATCACTAAGGCGTGCGAACGGAGTGGCGCGATCGCTGGGATCGACTGGGATCACGTTCGTGAACTGGTTGAAGCCCTGGCTTCCATAAGGAGCGACCCCAGTGACTCCAGCTCGCGACTGTCCGAAATAGATTCCGTATCCGCCTCGTATCACCATCTTCGGAGCAAATTGGTAGGCAAGTCCGAAGCGTGGTTGAAAGTCACTCCAGTCCGTCACATAGTTGGTTCGCTGGCCGGAGCTGGCAAACACCTCGCCCCCCAGCAGTGGCCGCGTCGCAGTCCCTCCCGTCAGAGGATCGGTGTAGGTGATGCTGCCATCGTTGAGCGGACTTACCGCCTTCTGATCGAACCAGTTCTGCCGGTTATAACGATCGGTGCGCGGCAGCGTCACGTCATAACGCAAGCCCAGGTTTAACGTGAGTTTCGTGTTCACCTTCCAGTTGTCCTGCCCGAAAAACCCGTACTGATAGTTGGTGGTCGCAGGCCGGAATTGGATTTCATAATACGAGCCGCTGCCATTCCCGGCATCGCCCTGGGTCATCATTCCCATCAGGAAGCTGGCCATGGAATCGCCGCCGCATGCATCGATTCCGGATGGGCACGCGTTGGTGGCGTCGGTGTTAAAGCTGAAGAAACCAACGGCAGCGTTGGTCTGAATGTAATTGATCTGGTGAATCCGGCCATCGAATCCGAACTTTATCTCGTGCTGGCCATGCACCTTGTCGAGCGTGACTGAAAGTTGTCCGGTGTTCTGACCCAGTCGGTAGTTTCCATACGGGTCAGTGCCGATGTTCGTATAACCGGCGCTGGGATACTGGTCGATAAAGATCGCCGGCACGCCCTTGAACCCATTGCTCTCCAGGTACGACGGCAACCCCAGAGTGCCGAGCGGATCGTCTACTCCGTGCGGATTGTAGGCGTCGATGTGCCACACGCCGCGCGTGAACCCCAACGTCGTATTCAGCAGCAACGTAGGACTGAACGTGTGAGTGTCGTTGATAGCGAACAGGTGCGCGTTCGTCCAACCGGGGCCTCCCTGGCAAGGATCGGCGAAGTTCTTAAAGCAGTCCAGGCTCATGCCGTGGTTGTATTGATAGGCAAACTTTCCGCTTAGCTGATTGCTCTGCGAAAACCGATGGTCGATCTTGACGTCAAACTGGTCGTTGTACCCGTGGCTGGCACCTGATCCAAACCAGTTGTTGTAAATGTCTCCGCCTTCAACATTCGGTTCGGGAAACAGAGCCATCAACTGCTGCGCCGCCGGATCGATCAAGTTTCCAGGTGTCGCCGAAGCCGGTCCGGGGCTGGTGTAAGCGGCAACGTTGTTGAATGGGATAAACGTGCTGCGTAGCACGCCGCCATCGTCAGCGCTGAACGCGCCGGAATACGGATCCCAAATTTGGCCGGCCGCGGCACTGCATAAGCCGCTGTCATCGAATTCCCCACCCTGCGCTGCGCACACTTCGCCAAAGTCACCCGCACGCATGAGATCTGTTGGCACGGCCGCAGTCGCTGTGCTCAGCCCTGAATTCCGCAATCCATCGTAATCGACGAAGAAGAAGGTCTTGTTCTTGATGATGGGCCCGCCAAATGTAAAGCCGTAGTTGTTTCGCCGAAGCGGAGGAATCGGATCCCCATTCCGGTTGGCAAACCAATCATTCGCATCGAGACTGTCGTCGCGGAAGAACTCGTAGACGCTGCCATGAAACTTGTTCGACCCCGAACGCGTGATCATGTTCACGACCGACGCACCCGAGAAGCCGTACTCCGCGCTGAAATTCGTCTGCTGCACCTTGAACTCTTCCACCGCTTCCGGAGATGGAAGATAGGTCGCGGCTGTGATGCCGCCATTCGGCTCCGAATTCGTGACCGACGCGCCATCGGTCAGAATGTCGGATGTCGATCCGCGGCTGCCGTTCGAAACGAAGTTCGTTCCCGTGCAGCCTGCACTGCACTGGTCGTCCATCTCCGTCACGCCCGGAGCCAGCGAGGTCAGTGCCACCACGCTGCGATCAATCAGCGGCAGATCGTTGATGAACCTGCGGTTCACCACCTGCCCGGTCTCAGCGTCTTCCGTCTGGATCGTCTGAGAAGCCGCGCCCACCTCCACCGTCGTGGTCGCCGCGCCCACTTTCAGTATCAGGTTCGTCGTCGCGTTCTGGTTGACGTCGACTCTGAATTTTCCGCTTGTCACCTTAGCGAAACCCTTTGCCTCTGCAGTCACCGAGTACAGGCCGGGCGCCACAGACCGAAACAGATAGCGTCCACTACTATCGGAAGTAGTGATGTAATTGAATCCCTTCTCCTCATCGGAGAGCATCACGCTCGCGCCGACCACCACGGCTCCCGAGGAGTCCGTGAGGTCACCGCTCACCGTTCCGAAGTACGCCTGCGCGAAGAGCGCGACCGGCAGAGCGAACGCGCAGAGAAACAAAACATGGAGCAGAAGTGAGAGAGACTTGCGGGAAATAGAAACAGGAGCTTGCATCGGACCCTCCTTGTGCGGTCGGAACAGACACCACATCGCTGACCCGTGCGTGGCTTTGACGGGCCATCCTACACAAAGTCACCGCCGGATTTCCAGTGGGAACCGCGGTAAGAAACGATTTAATAAAACTATTGACTTGAAAGTGATGGGGGCCAAGTGCTAGGCAAAATTGAAAAAACACCCAACATTGTCATCCCGACCGGAGCGGAGCGCAGCGAGCGGAGTGGAGGGACCTTGCGTTGCACAGTTAAGTGTTCACGATTTCATCTTCGCCGTGAAGGCGGCGAAGCTCTGCAGGCGTCTGCATGGGCACGCCGACTGTGCGGCCCAGAAGAGCATCCAACGTTTCCACCCACAACATCTGGCTCTGGAACACCACACCCAAGTTGCGCGAGATGGATTCGGCGACAGTGTTGAGATCGAGGGCGCGGCCAAGTTCTTTGTGCAGGGACGTGACCGGCTTCGTCGTGATGCCGCACGGAACGATGAGATCGAAGTAGCTAAGATCAGTGTTGACGTTCAGCGCGAAACCATGGGAAGTCACGAATCGTGAAATGTGAACGCCAATTGCGGCGAGTTTCGCCTCGGCAGTGTAGGGAGGTATGCCTTTGCTTGTGTAGGGGCGGACGCCTTCGTCCGCCCCAGCCGGGCGAAGCCCGGCTGTCGGTTCGTCTGCGGCGGTCACATCGCCGCTCGCTTCGCGTCGCGGGACAGCCGAGGCGGCTGTCTCTACGTGTGCATTCTCGGTCCACACGCCCGTAAGGCCTGAAACTCGCTTTGTCGGAATCCCAAAATCCGCACACGTCCGCATCAGGACATCTTCCAGGCGCCGCACGAACTCGATCACGCCCAATGTTTTGCGCTTGCCGTCGGCAGCCGCGAATCCTCGCAGATCAAAAATGGGATAGCCGACGATCTGACCGGGCCCGTGGAAGGTAACGTCTCCGCCGCGGTCGCATTCGAAGAGTTCCACACCACGCTGTTTCAGGAATTCAGGCGAAGCGACGACGTTAGCGGCTTTCGCATTCCGGCCCAGAGTGATGACCGGAGAGTGTTCCAGCAAAAGCAGAACATCTCCAATCTTTTCTTCTTTGCGCAGCGCGACAAGCTGCCGTTGCAGGGCAAGGCCGGTCGCGTAGTCGACCGTCCCGAGTTGGACGATGGAAATCAAATTCTTGTTGCCACGGATTGACACGGATGAACGCGGATCATCGAATTTCAGTCATCTTAGGGAAGAACCCTGTGTTCCTCCATGCCTTTGCGGTAAAAGACCTTGATTTGAAATCCGCTGTGAATCCGCGCAAATCCGTGGCCAAGAAGTTCACGCATTGATCGCCATTCCATACACGCTGTTCGCTGCGTCCAGCATGGCTTCCGCCAGTGTCGGATGCGCGTGAATCGTCCACATCAGATCTTCCACGGTTGCTTCCGCTTCCATCGCCGCCACCGCTTCCGCGATCAACTCAGTCGCCTGCGGCCCGATGATGTGGACGCCGAGAATCTCGCCGTAATCGGAATCGCTCACGATCTTGATGAAGCCTTCATGCTGGCCCACGATGCTGGCGCGTGAATTTGCGGTGAAGGAGAACTTGCCGACCTTCACGTTGTATCCAGCTTCGCGAGCTTGCACTTCGGTCAGGCCGACGCTTCCGATTTCCGGATGGCAGTACGTCGCCCCCGGAATGCGTTCGCGGTTCACCGGCTTGCACGGCTTGCCCGCAATCTTCGCCACTGCAACCAGGCCCTCCATCGCGCCGACGTGCGCCAGTTGCGGCGTTCCCAGCACGATGTCGCCGATCGCGTAGACGCCCGGCTCGGCCGTCTGCTGCCACGAATCTACTTTGATGAATTCGCGCTCCGGCTTGATCTTCGTGCGTTCGAGGCCAACGTTCGCCGTGCGCGGCTTGCGCCCGATGGCAATCAGAATCTTCTCAGCTTCAATCTTCTGTTGCTTGCCATCCGCGGTGATCGTCACCGTGACGCCCGTTTTCGTCTTGTCAACCTTGTCGACTTTCGCATTCGTGTGAAACGCGATGCCGCGCTTGCGATAGACGCGCGCCAGTTCCTTGCTGACTTCTTCATCTTCCACGGGAACCAGCCGCGGCAGCATTTCGACAATCGTGACTTCGCAATCGAACGAGCGGTAGATCGACGCGAACTCCACTCCCACCGCCCCGGCACCCACGATCACCAGCGACTTCGGAATCTCCTTGAGGCTCAGGATTTCAATATTGGTCAGCACGCGATCGCTAACTTCCATCCCAGGAATCATGCGCGCTTCCGAGCCAGTCGCAAGGATGACGTTCTTCGCTTTGAGGTTCGACGGCTTCCCGCCATTCGTGACCTCGACCGTGTGGATCCCGTTCTGCGCCGCTCCGGTCAGTTTGCCGTAGCCTTTTACGGTCTCGACCTTGTTTTTCTTCATCAGAAAATCGAGGCCTTTGGTGTGCTTGGTGACAATCTTGTTCTTGCGGTCCTGGATGGCGGCCCAGTTCAACTTGCGAGCGTCGACGCCTTCGATGCCGTATTCCTTCGCTTCTTTCAGATGGTCCCAGAGTTCGGCGTTGAATAGCAGGGCCTTCGTCGGGATGCAGCCCACGTGCAGACAGGTGCCGCCAAGGAACCCGTCTCTTTCAATGAGGGCAGTTTTCAGGCCATACTGGCCGGCGCGGATGGCGGCGGTGTATCCGGCCGGACCGCTGCCGATAATGGCTACGTCGTAAATTGTGTCGGGCAAGGTCGTCCTCTATAGAAGAGATGTCGAAAGGCAAAGGTTAGATTCTAGAACAGGGTGGGACCCAAAAGCATTCAGCACTCAGCTATCAGCATTCAGCCATTGAGGTTTTCGGCTGAGTGCTGAATGCTGAGTGCTGATGGCGACTCTTAATTTCCTTCGTTGCTGGCGCGCTTCCACGAGATCAGCTCGCCGATTGTCGAACTGGTGCTCGACACCGGCTGCTTGTAGGCTTCCACTTCCGAGCGTGAGGCTTCTTCGCCCACCGCGCGGATGCTCAAGCCCACCTTCTTCTCCTCGGGATTCATCTTGATGATCTTGAAGTCGTGCTCAATGCCCGGCTCCAGATGCAACGGGTTGCCGCCTTCGTCGGTTGCTTCCGACTTGTGGCACAGGCCCTCGACGCCTTCCGCGATTTCCACGAACGCGCCGAACGCCGCCACGCGCAGAACCTTTCCGTGAACCACATCGCCGATGTGGTGCGACGCGAAGAATGACTCCCAGACATCGGGTTGCAGTTGCTTCACGCCGAGCGACAAGCGCCGCTTGTCGGGCTCGATCGCCAGCACTACCGCCTTCACGCGGTCGCCCTTCTTCAATACTTCGGAAGGATGCTTTACGCGCTTGGTCCAGCTCAGATTGCTGACGTGGACCAGGCCGTCGATGCCGTCTTCGATCTCGATGAACGCTCCGAAGTCGGTCAGGTTGCGCACGCGTCCTTCAACCGTCATGCCAACCGGGAACTTCTCATGGAGAGAGTCCCACGGATTCTGTGCCAGTTGCCGCATGCCGAGGGAAATGCGCCGCTCGGTGGGATTCACATTCAGCACCACGCACTCCACCTGATCGCCAACATTGACCAGCTTCGACGGATGCTTCATGCGCTTCGACCAGGTCATCTCGCTGACGTGCACCAGTCCTTCAATGCCTTGCTCGAGTTCAACGAAGGCTCCGTAGTCGGTGACGCTGATAACGCGCCCGCCCACGTGCGCGCCCTCTGGGTAGCGGTGCTCGGCGTCAAGCCACGGATCCGGCGTGAGCTGCTTGAATCCCAGCGAGACGCGCTGCTTGTCTTTGTCGTACTTCAGAACTTTCACCTGAATCTGATCACCGACGTTGACCAAATCCTTCGGATGCGTGAGCCGTCCCCAGGACATGTCGGTGATGTGCAGCAGGCCATCGAGCCCGCCGAGATCGACGAACGCGCCGTACTCGGTCAGGTTCTTCACGACTCCGGTCAATACCGAACCTTCTTCCAGGTGCTCGAGGGTCTTGGACCGCTTTTCATTCTGCTCGCCTTCGAGCAAATCCTTGCGCGAGACCACGATATTGCCGCGCTTCTTGTTCAGCTTGATCACGGCCACTTCGAGCGTCTGCCCCTTCATGCCGTCAAGATTGCGGATCGGACGCAGGTCCACCTGCGATCCCGGCAGGAAAGCGTGCGCGCCGTGGATGTCGACCGTCAGGCCACCCTTGATGCGGTCAACGACGACTGCCTTGATCGGCCTCTTCTCGTTGTAAGCCTTCTCGATTTCTTCCCAGGCATGAATGCGCTGCGCCTTCTGGAACGAGAGGTTGATGTAGCCTTCCTCAGCCTCGCCCTTGGAACGCATGACGTTGATTTCGTCGCCAGGCTGGAACTTGGGCTTGCCCTCGTGATCGAGGACTTCCGCCAGCGGCAACATGCCTTCCGACTTGGCGCCGATGTCGACGACCACGTGAGTGCCGGTGAGCTTCAGCACCGTGCCCTTAATGACACGGTCTTCGCTGACAGCTTCCTCGGCCTCAGAGGTAAACGTCTCCAAAGCAGAGGCGAAATCCTCGACGGGCGCAGCTTTCTCGTCTGCGCCACCCGGGGAACTGGCCTCGGTGGCTTCGGCGGATTGAATTGTTTCGGGCTGGTTTTGCTCCATCGTCGGCTCAGCTTCGGTGGCAACAGCGGAGGTGGAGTCGGAATGTGGGGAGTTGGTTTCGTCGAACAAGATTATGCCTCTCTGGTAATCGGATGCGGGACCTGCTCTGCGGACTGCTGGATGAGTCGTTTGGTTGTGGTGGGCTCACCCTGGCGAGTGAGCTTCAACAATCCCAGCTGTCGGACGTTTTACAAAGAACCCGCGTCCAATGGGAACTCTTCG
>AR_comb_assmDRAFT_10071972_pt1 | contig 21617 bp, 17 predicted proteins | sample ArasoioldDNA_FD_10543 | JGI IMG/M metagenome (IMG submission 10543) | reverse complement strand
CCGGCTTCCAGAAGGAAGGAACTGAATATGTGGAAAGGTTTTCAGAAACCCAAGCGCCTCGCGCCAGAGCTCGAATCGCTGACTGAAAAGTACGCGCGTTTCTCGGCTCAGCCGTTTGAGCGCGGTTGGGGCACCACCGTAGGCAATGCCCTGCGGCGCGCGCTCCTCAGCTCCATAGAGGGCGCCGCTATCACCGCTGTCAAGATCGAAGGCGTGCTGCACGAGTTTTCTTCGATCGCCGGCGTGGTTGAAGACGCCACCGACATCATCCTCAACTTGAAGCAGGTTCCCATCAAGCTCAACACCGACCTGCCTAAGACCATTTACCTCAACGTCGAAGCTCCCGGCCCCGTGACCTCCGCGCAAATCGAGGAAGACGCCGATTTCGCTGTACTCGACAAGTCCGTCTACATCGCCACGGTCAGCGAAGGCGGCAAGCTCCAGATCGAAATGCGTGTCAAGAACGGCCGCGGTTACGTCGCGGCCGATCGCAACTACGACGAAGATTTGCCAATCGGTTATATTCCGGTGGACTCTGTCCACTCGCCGGTGCGCAAGGTTAACTACTCCGTCGAAGCGGCTCGTCTCGGCCAGATGACCGACTACGAAAAACTCATGATCGAGGTGTGGACCAACGGCGCCATCACGCCGAACGACGCCATCGGCCTTGCCGCCAAGCTCGTCAAGGACCACATGAGCATTTTCATCAACTTCGAGGAGCCCACCGACGTTGTCGAAGCGCCCACGGAGTACACCAACGATCCGCGTCTCGAGCATCTTGATCGTTCGGTCGAGGAACTCGAGCTTTCTGTCCGCTCCTACAACTGCCTCAAGAACGCGAACATCCAAACCATTCGCGAGCTCGTGCAGAAGAGCGAAAACGAAATGCTCAAGACCAAAAACTTTGGCCGCAAGTCCCTAAACGAGATCAAGGAAATCCTCGTCAAGATGGGCTTGGCCCTGGGCATGAAGTTCGATGAGCACGGCAGAATCATCTGGCCGCCGTTGCCCAGCCAGACCGCCGCTCCGGCCGCCGAGGAAAACCTCGGCCTGTAGTTTGTGGGGGCTGCCTACTAAGGCGGCCTTTTCACGTAGCGGCGAGGTTTATCCCGCCGTTTTGGAACTTGGGAGCTCTGCTCCCCATTTCCCGGTTTTGGTAGCACAGACTTCAGTCTGTCAGCGGTTGCAACATAACTCGGACGCCGCACCGTGTAGTTCCCAGGGTTGGCTTTTTGGGTCGGAGCTTCGGCTCCGACATTTTCCGCGGTCGACAAACGGGTTTTGGCCCCCGAGGAATTGTTTTTACGCTTTACGGAGAACACTGAATCATGCGACACCTGAAATCCGGCTCTAAACTCGGCCGCAACCCGTGGCACCGTCGAGCCACCTTGCGCAACCTCGTCACCAATCTTTTCGAGCATGGCCGTATTACCACCACGTTGACCCGTGCCAAGGCCGCGCGCCCCGTCGCCGAAAAACTCATCACCCTTGGTAAGCGCGACACTCTGGCCTCCCGCCGCCAAGCTGCGTCTTACATCTTCACGCCGGGCGTCACCAAAAAACTCTTTAGCGAAATTGCCCCTAAATTCGCGGATCGCGCCGGTGGTTACACCCGCATCATCTCCGCGGGTACCCGCGTTGGCGATGGGGCCAAGGTCGCCATCCTTGAACTCGTCGGCTACGAATTCAAGAAAAAAGAAAAGAAAGAAAAGACCAAAAAAGAAGCTCCGGCAGAGGCTGCCGCCAGCTAACAACCGCCCTTTGGATTCCTGAAAATTCCACCGCCCGAGTTCCTCGACAGCTCGGGCGGTTTCTTTTGCGACCAATTTGTTCGAGGGCTCGCTGGCGTTTCTATCGGCACCGATGGACGCTCCTAAATTGACGATTATCATAAGAATTCGTCCATTCATTGCGAAGCTATGGCAGTGTGTGAAACAACTCGTTGGAATCCGCACTGCGCAAACCAGTCCGGAAATGGGCCGCTGCAAACCTAGGGTGAGGGTACCCCATTGAAGATGGACAGTGAGTTAGAGTATGGACTGTGAGTTAGGTGACGACGCTACCTGCAAATTCGGTGGGAGCTACCAACGCGGCGGAGCACGGCTCGCTGCGGGGACTTTTCGAGAAGCAGCGGGCGGCATTTCGGTGCGGCGCCCCCGACTATTCACGGCGAGTCGCTGCGCTTCGGGATCTGCTAGGAGCGATCCTGGACCGCCAGAACGAAATTGTCCTGGCCGCCGACGAGGACTTCGGCGGACGAGCGCGCCAGGAGACTCTGGCGCTGGAACTGGCTCCGCTGGTGGATGCCATACGGCACACCAGAAAGCATTTGGCACGTTGGATGAAACCGCAAGCAGTCAGCGCCGGCCGCACTTTTTTTCTAGCAAAAGCGCGCGTTGTCTATCAACCGCTCGGCATTGTCGGAATTCTCGGCGCATGGAACTACCAAACGTTCTTGTCGCTTTCACCTCTAGTGGACGCCATTGCGGCGGGAAATCACGCAATGGTCAAACCATCGGAGGTCGCACCGCGCACCGCTGAAGTGTTGCAGAAAATGATCGCCGCAATCTTTCCAGCGGAATACGTCGCGGTCGTCAACGGCGATGCGCAGCTCGCCGCGGAATTCTCGTCTCTGCCTTTTGATCACCTGCTTTTCACCGGTTCAACGCGAGTTGGGAAGATGGTGATGAAAGTGGCCAGCGAAAACCTGACTCCGGTTACTCTGGAGTTGGGCGGCAAGTGTCCGGCAATTGTGCATCGCGAATTCCCGCTGCGCACCGCGGCCGAGCGGATCGTGACCGGGAAGCTGTATAACGCCGGTCAGACCTGTCTCGCGCCCGATTATGTCTTCATTCACGAATCGCAGCGCGAGGAATTCGTGAAGTCCGCAGGAGAAGTGGCGCGGGAACTCTATCCGACGTGGAGCGACAATCCGAACTATACGCGCATCATCAACGCGCACCATTTCGGTCGCCTGAACAATTACGTCCGCGACGCGGTCGCGCGCGGAGCCAAAGTCATCTGGCTTGGTTCAGAGAAAGGAATAGCGGCGAGCACGCAGAAGGAATCCAAAGCACCCATTGCGGCCTATGACAGGTTATTTTTGCCGGTTGCTTTACTCGACGCGAATGACTCCATGCAAGTTATGCAGGAGGAAATCTTTGGGCCGATTCTGCCCATTCTTACTTACCGCGAACTTGGCGAAGCGCTCGACTACGTGAACGCCCGTCCGCGCCCGCTCGCGCTGTACTACTTCGATTACAACTCGCGTCGCATCGAGCATGTACTTAACGCAACGGTTTCGGGAGGAGTTACAGTCAACGACGTGATTTATCACATAGCACAAAATAATTTGCCTTTTGGCGGAGTTGGCGCCAGCGGCATGGGCCACTATCACGGCAAGGCTGGCTTTGTGACTTTCTCTAAGGAAAAGGGCGTCTTCCTGCAATCACGTTTTAGTACGGTGAGGTTCCTGCGGCCACCGTATGGAGAGACGGCCGAGCGCGTGATTCGCTTCCTGCTGCGCAAATGAAGTGAAGGGCAAAGAAAGAAACGAAAACCGCCGTTTAGACGCGCTCGACGGCAAGCGAGACGCCCTGGCCGACGCCAACGCACATTGTCGCGAGTGCTCGCTTCAGCCCGGGTTCTTGTAACTGGTGAACTGCGGTAAGCACCAAGCGCGCTCCGCTCATTCCAAGCGGATGTCCTAGTGCGATGGCGCCGCCATGGGGATTGATGTGTGGCGCATCATCGGGGATGCCGAATTGACGCAAGCAGGCGAGCGACTGGCTTGCGAAGGCTTCGTTCAATTCGATGCAATCGAAATCGCTGATAGAAAGCCGCAGTCGCAAAAGAAGTTTTCGCGTAGACGGCACCGGACCGATGCCCATGATGCGCGGGGGAACACCGGCCGCGGCCATACCTAGAAAGCGGGCGCGCGGGGTCAGACCGTGGCGTTTTGCGGCGTCTTCCGAAGCGAGAATCATTGCGGCTGCGCCGTCGTTGACACCGGAAGCGTTACCGGCAGTAATCGTGCCCGGCGTGCGAAATGCGGGCTTGAGTTTGGCTAGAGCTTCGAGCGTGGTTTCCGGGCGCGGGTGCTCGTCGGCAGAAACGATGCTTGCCCCTTTTTTGCCAGGGACTTCGACCGCTACAATTTCTTCGGCGAAGAATCCCTCGGCTCGCGCTATGGCGGCACGTTGCTGGCTGCGCAAAGCGAAGGCATCCTGATCTTCGCGAGAGACGCCGAATTCCTGGGCGACGTTTTCGCCGGTCTCGGGCATGGAATCCACCCCATATTGTTTTTTCATGAGCGGGTTGATGAAACGCCAGCCGATGGTGGTGTCGTAGATTTCCGTGGACCGGGAAAAGGCGGAGTCGGCTTTACCCATGACGAACGGGGCGCGCGACATGGACTCTACTCCTCCCGCGATGGCTAAATCGTATTCGCCGACAGCGATGGCGCGGGCGGCCGTACCGACCGCTTCCATACCGGACGCGCAGAGGCGATTGATGGTTAAGCCAGAAATAGTGTGGGGAAGTCCTGCAAGGAGCAACGCCATCCGGGCGACGTTACGATTATCTTCGCCGGCTTGATTGGCGCAGCCGAGTACGACTTCGTCGAGTTGCTGCCAGTCGGCGGACGGATTTCTTTGCATGAGAGCGCGCAAAGGGATTGCCATGAGATCGTCGGTACGAACGGAAGAAAGCGCGCCACCGTAGCGACCTATCGGTGTGCGGATTGCGTCGCAAAGCAGAACGGTCTTCATGTTCTCAGGCCACCGTCAGATTTCCGTGCGCGATTTTCGTACGGTGCTCGAGATCACGTAGTGTTTCGAGTTCGACGGTTGTTGGCGCAAGCGTTTCTTGCAAAGGTTCCGCAAATCGAAGTTCCCAGCTGGTAGCCTTGGCGACCTGTTCGCGTGAAATGCCGGGATGAAGCTGCGTGACTGTGAGTTCCTTGCTGGAAGCGTCGGGTTCCATCACACAAAGATCGGTGACAACGGCGACGGGCCCGTTGCCAGGAAGGCCAAGGCGTTTGCGAGCATCGCCGCCGTCGAGGTGGCCGACGGACGTGACAAAATCGAGTCTTTTGACGAAGGTGCGCGCGGATTGTTTAAGAACGAGTACTACTTCGCGCGCGCAACTGGCGATTTCGGGAGCTCCGCCCGCTCCGGGAAGCCGTGTGGCCGGCTTTTTGTAGTCACCGATAACGGTGGTATTGATGTTGGCGAAGCGATCGATTTGCGCAGCGCCGAGGAAGCCGACGTCCACGCGACCACCTTGCAGCCAATAACGGAAAATCTCAGGAGTAGAAACAACCGTGTCGGCGGTTTCAGCGAGATTGCCATCACCGATCGAGAGGGGAAGGACGCGCGGCTTCGCGCCGATCGGGCCGGATTCGTAGATTAAAACAATGTCGGGAGCGTGAGTGAGGCGAGCGAGATTCGCCGCGGTGGAAGGCAGTCCGATGCCGACAAAGCAAACGGCTCCATTTTTGAGAAGGCGAGCTGCGGCTACGGTCATGATTTCGCTGGTGGTGTAGGCGGGTTGGATGGTCATCGCGGCACACCTGCAGCGGAGGATTCGGCGAGGACGCGGCGAAAACCGCTGAAGTCCTGCGTATCCAGGATGTGGGTTTTGATCCAATTCTGAAAAGTGTCGCGCTCGCGGGAGATTGCGTCCCAAGCCTGATAAAAGCGGTTGTCGCGTTCGTAGTAGCCGTCAGCGTAAGAGGGAAATGCGCCACCGGGAACGCAGCAGACTGCTGAGAGAGTCCACGCCGGCAGGATGCAGGCGTTGGGCCAGGCTTTGAGGTCGTCCACGATTTCTTCAACAATGACGAGCGCTTTTTTCGCGGCCAGCACGGCTTCTTTTTGCACGCCGAGAATACCCCATAGAAGCACGTTGCCTTTGCGATCGGCCTTTTGGGCGTGGATGATGGCGACGTCGGGATTGATGGGAGGAACGGCCGCGAGAGTTTCACCCGTGAATGGACACTGAATGAACCTGATTTTGTCATTGTGCTTGGGCAGGTCAGAGCCGGCGTAAGCTCGGAGCACAGCGAAAGGGAGCTTGGCCGCTCCGGCGACGTAGGCGTTGGAAAGATCGCCGTGACCGTGTTCCTGAATTTCGAGAGGCGCCGGCCAATCGTTCTCGACAGCGTCGCGCAAGCGGTGAAGGGAACCGACGCCAGGATTTCCGCCCCAGGAGAAGATTAGTTTTTTGGCGCAGCCAGCGCCGATGAGCTGATCGTAGATCACGTCGGGCGTCATGCGAATGAGCGTGAGTTGTTTGCGGCGCTGGCGAATGACTTCGTGTCCCGCTGCGAAGGGAATCAGGTGGGTAAACCCTTCCATGGCGACGGAGTCGCCATCGCGTACCAGCGCAGCGACTGCTTCACGGAGAGTGGTGATTTCAGCCATATTTTGAGGAGACAGCGCGGTGTTTAGCCGGCGCGAATTCTACATTAATGATACACGCAGCGACCGGGAAGGTGTTGAATCCAGCCCCTGCTGAACGCCTTCTGCCGGCGAAATCGACGGCACATACTCGTTCTGCCGGCAATAATCTCCTTTCTGCTGGTCAACCAAGATTTCTTTCTTTTGAATCTCGGTATACAATCTCGCCCTCCGGGGGATCTCCCCGCTTTACCGTTTCCAAAACTTCGTGGCTCTGCTGCTCGGTACGAAAGGATCCATGCGCACTCGAGATTTGCTCGTCCTGGGTTACCTCATTCTGCTCTCCACTTTGGCCGTAAAGCCCGCCCATTCTCAGACCAAGCTGCTGCGTTTTCCCGACGTGCACGGCGACAAAGTTGTTTTTACTTATGGTGGCGACCTTTGGCTGGCATCCACTTCCGGTGGACTCGCTACGCGCCTCACTTCGCATCCCGGGCTCGAGCTCTTCGCCAAGTTCTCGCCTGACGGCAACTGGATCGCGTTTACGGGGCAATACGATGGCGATGAACAGGTTTATGTCATCCCGGCCACTGGCGGAGTTCCACGGCAGCTCACTTTTTATCCTGCGCGGGGGCCGCTTACGCCGCGCTGGGGCTACGACAATCAGGTCTACGGCTGGACGCCTGACGGCAAGTCGGTGCTTTTCCGCTCCGGCCGCGAATACTTCGATCTCGGTGATAGCCGTCTTTACACCGTTCCTGTTGCCGGCGGCATGCCCGAAGCTCTTCCCATGCCAAAATCAGGGGCTGGGGACCTCTCAGCCGACGCATCCAAAGTGGTCTACTCGCCACTATTTCGCGACTTTCGCACCTGGAAACGCTATGAAGGTGGCTGGGCTCAGCAGTTGTACATTTTCGACGTCCAATCCCACTCCGCCGAAAAAATTACCGAAGGCGTTCGCAGCCATCGCGATCCTATGTGGGTCGGCTCGAAGATTTATTATTGCTCGGACGCCGACGGCACTCTGAACTTATATTCCTACGATCCGGCTAGGAAAAAAACCGACCAACTGACACACAGCACAAAATGGGATGTCCGCTGGCCCAGCACTGACCATAAGAACCAGATTGTCTACGAGTCCGACGGTGAGCTGAACATTCTCGATCTGGCCACCGGCCAGTCAAAACATGTCACCATTCAAGTTCCCAACGATGGCGTCTTCACTCGCCCGGCGCAGGCTTCCGCCGCCGGCCAGATTGAAGATTACGGCTTGAGCCCCAAGGCCGAGCGCGCCGTTTTTGTTGCTCGCGGTGACGTCTTTACCGCGCCTATCGAAAAGGGCCCGACGCGCAATCTGACCGATTCTTCCAATGCTCACGATAAATGGGCTCGCTGGTCGCCGGATGGCGCGAAAATCGCGTTTATCTCCGATCTCGACGGCGAAGACGAAGTCTATCTCGTCAATCAGGATGGCTCCGCCAAGCCAGAGCAACTCACGCGCGGCTTGCAAGCCATGCTCTATGCACCAGAATGGGCTCCCGACGGCAGGCGCCTCGCCTTTTCCGACAAAGACGGCAAACTGTTCGTGCTGACACTGGATGACAAAAAGTTCGCCCAAATCTCCCGCAGTCCCGACGGCCGCTTGCGCGATTACGTCTGGTCGCACGACGGCGGTCACCTTGCTTTCACCATGAGCAACCCAAACGGTTTTAGCTCACTCTACGTGTGGAGCACTTCCGACTCCCAGGTGCATCGTGTGACCAGTGACCTGTTCAACTCCAGCAATCCCGCATGGGATCCCGATGGCAACTATCTCTACTACCTCGCGGACCATGATTTTCAACCCGCCGTCAGCCAGGTTGAGTTTGACTTTGCGACGGATCGCAGCGGCGGCGTCTTTGCGCTGGCTCTTCGCAAAGACGTAAAAAATCCTTTTCCTCCGGAAAGCGATGAAGTGACCATCGCCAAGGATGGCGACAAGTCCGACAAGGCCAAGCCGGACGACAAAGATAAAGACAAAGAGGGAGACAAAAGCAAAAAAGAGAAGTCCGACAAAAAGGAAGAAAAGAAAAGGGAATACATCCGCATCGATTTCGATGGTTTGGCCGACCGCGTCACCCGCGTGCCATTGGAAGGGGACAATTTCGACGGCCTGGCTGTCACCAAAGATTTTCTCGTTTACGGCAAAGCCGGAACGCCTTTTTATGGCCGCGATTCCTACCCGCTGGACTCCCTGGTTCTTTATTCGCTTAAGGACCGCAAGGAGGCGACGCTAGCTGAAAACATCCGTGGTTTTTCCGTCTCGGACGACGGCAAAAAAATCCTGGTTCGTTCCGAACGAGACTTCAAACTCTATGACGCCAAGCCGGAAGGCAAATCGAATCCCAAGACCGTATCCACGGGCAATTTGACGGTGGATCGCGTACCTCAGCAGGAGTGGAGGGAAATCTTCAACGAAGTCTGGCGCCGCTACCGCGATTTCTTCTTCGCCAGGAATATGAACGGCTACGACTGGGACGCTCTACGGCAGCAGTACAGCGCGCTGGTTCCATTCGTAGCGCATCGCTCCGACCTCAACTACGTCCTGGGCGAAATGGTTTCTGAACTCAATGCCTCGCATTCCTACATTGAGGGTGGAGATTACGACGTACCCAAGCGTCCACAGGCCGCGCTGATGGGCGCTCGGCTCGAACTCGATCACGCCGCTGGCCGCTACCGCATCGCGAAAATTTATCATGGCCAAAATGAAGAGGAACTTTACCGCTCGCCGCTGACCGAAGTCGGCGTCGACGCGCGCGACGGTGACTACATTCTTGCCATCGATGGCGAAGACCTTACCGCCAGCAAGAATCCCTTCCAGCTTCTGCTCAACAAGGCCAACCGTCCCGTGCAGTTGACTCTGAATTCCAAGCCTTCCACGGAAGGCGCGCGACAAATTACCTATAAGCCCATCACCACCGAACGCAACCTAATCTATCTCGACTGGGTCGCGCGCAACCGCGACGCGGTCTCCAAGGCAACCCACGGCCGCGTTGGCTACATCCACATTCCCGATATGGGCGCCGCAGGCATTCGCGAATTCATTAAGTTTTACTATCCGCAGATTCGCAAAGAAGCTCTCATTGTGGACGTGCGCGGCAACGGTGGCGGCAACATTTCGCAAATGCTGATTCAACGCCTGCTTCGCCCGCTGCTCGGCACTGGCTTCGATCGTGTCTCCGACTACACCAACACTTATCCCAACGAAACTTTCTACGGCCCGAAAGTTTGTTTGATCAATGAAACTTCCGCTTCGGATGGCGACATTTTTCCGCACATGTTCCGCCAGGCTGGTCTCGGTCCGCTCATAGGCAAGCGCACGTGGGGAGGGGTCGTGGGAATTTCGGGTCGCGGCCCGCTTCTCGATGGCGGCAATGTGTTCGTCCCCGAGTTCGCAACCGCTTCGGCGGAAGGGAAGTATGTCATCGAAGGCCACGGTGTGGATCCGGATATCGTCGTGGAGAATGAGCCCGCCGAGGTAATCGCCGGCGGCGATCCGCAGCTTGAGCGGGGCATCGCCGAAGTGATGAAAGCGTTGGAAGCGAGTCCGAAAAAACTTCCCGCGCGTCCACCGGATCCCGTTAAAACGCCCAAACGCTAAAAATATTGCAAAAGGGGAGACCGCGCGCCGGCCTTCCTAAATTCTCAGTGTCTTTGCCAGTGCGCTCAGGCCATTCCAGAAGATCTGCACGCCAATACACACTAGCAGGAAAGATGACAGTTGCAGGATTACGTTCATTCCGCTGGTACCAATGACAGCAGCCAGCCGATCCGCGTACCCGTAGCAAAGATAAACGCTGATTGCGATCACCAAGGCGCCAATCGTCGCAGTAAGAATCGAGATCAAATTCGCACCCAGATGACGCGGTTCATTCGCTCCCAGTGTGATTGCGATCGAAATGGAACCTGGCCCTACCGTCAGTGGCAGTGTCAGCGGATAAAACGCCTCGCCAAAAATGTCCTGCGGATTCATGGCTTGATGCATGTGGCTGCGATCGCCACTCGCGCCGGAATCGCTTTGCGTCAGCATCGCCCAGCCGGTCGAGATCACCACCAGTCCGCCGCCTACCTGCACTACCGGCAGCGAGATCCCGAAAAACGACAGAATGTGCGTTCCTACCACCACTGATACGATCAGCAGGATAAAACTATTGATCGCCACGCGCCGGGCTAATAGTCTTCGCGCACCTGAGGAGTATTCCTGCGTTAGAAGCAGAAAGATTGGGCTGCCACCGATCGGATTCACGATCGGAAACAACGCGCTCACGATGAGCAGAATGCTCTTGGCCACTTCGAAGAACATATCGTTCGAGGAGTATACCCGAACCGCAGAGCCGCATCGTTGCTCTACTCTGCCGCGCCCATTTTCAGTCCGTGCACAAGCTTTGCAGTTGTAATGGCCTGACCTACGTGCCTCTGGGTGTGATCCGCCACGTGCACCAGCATTCCGCCCAATGTCGTCGGCAGTTCTTTCCTTCCCACCGCGCGCGCCGCCTCCAGGTCCTCCGCAGCCAGGGCGCGAATCCGCCGTGCTGCCAGGTCGAACGCTGCCCGAAGCTCCGCAAACACCTCTTCTGCTTTCGCGCGGTCGTCCATCTCGGTTTTCATTACCGCTGTCTGGGCTTCATCCAACTGCCGCCCCTCCGCGTAGGACAACAATCGATCTACACTGCGCGCAATATGCCGGATTTGAAACGCCACGGACGGCAACCCACTCGGGCGCGCATTCAGTTCGTGCTGGCTCAAAGGCCCGCACCACGTCGCCAAATCCTCCTCTGCCAGTTGCAACGCATGCAGCACCGCCCGTGACACGGCCGGAACGTCGCTTAGTGTCCCACGCAGCCACGGCTCCGGTTGAATTCTTTCCGCCATTTGCTCGCGCCTTTCCGCGTGCGATTTTGATACTATTTTGCTTCGTCTCCGCAATTGAATTTAACTGAGAATCCATTCAGAATGCAGATTGACTTCGCCAATGTCCGATCGGCGTGTTGTTCCAGCAAACATTTGGCCTTCATTGCGACGCTCATCCTCGCTATCTCGGTTGGTGCCGGACTCGCGGGTTCCGCGTTCGGCCAGAATCCACCCGCTGTCGCTTCAACCGACGCGGCTAAGTATCTCGACGACATCAAGGCGCTCTCCGCGCCGGAAATGGAGGGCCGCGGCGATGGCGCTCACGGCCTCACGCTCGCCGAACACCTCCTGGTCGAACGCTACAAATCTCTCGGTCTGGAACCCGCCGGCAGCAAGGGGTATCTGCAGTCCTTTCGTGTCGTCACCGGGCGTAAAATCCAGGGCGGAACAAAAATGTCCGGCCACGCCAATGGCGGAAAAATCGAAACCTACGCAGTCCGCGACGACTTTATCCCGCTCAGCTTCTCTTCCACCGGCAATGCGAAAGGCTCGCTTGTCTTTGCCGGATATGGTATTACCGCGCCTGAATTCTCCTACGACGATTTTCACGACACCGATGTGCACGACAAAATTGTTCTGGTGCTCCGCGGCGAACCAGAAGCCCTCGCTCAAAAAGCTTCCACCGGCGACCACACCACCCATGCTTCCCTCATCACTAAGGCCATCAACGCCAAAAATCACGGCGCAGCCGCGCTGATGGTTGTCAACGGCAAGCTAGCTCACGGCGAATCTGACGAGTTGCTTCCATTTGGCGATGCCGAAGGCCCCGAAGAAGCAGGCATCGTCTGCTTGCAAGTAAGATCGGCAGTCGCCGATGAATGGCTTCGCCCCACCGGCCTGACCACTGCCGAGTTGCAAGACTCCGTCGAGAAAGAAAAAAGTTCCGGCTTTTCCATTCAACTCGATTCTTCAGTCGACGTCACCCTCAAGGTCGAAACCCTCCGTGCCAGCGTCAACAACGTCCTCGCCTACTTGCCCGGGAGGTCTGACGAATACGTCATTGTCGGCGCTCATTACGACCACCTCGGTAAAGGCGATTCGCATTCTCTCGCACCGTCGCAAATCGGTCAGATCCATCCGGGTGCCGACGACAACGCTTCCGGCACTGCGGGGGTCCTCGAACTTGCCCGCATTTTCGCTCCGCTCGCGGGCAAACTCGATCGTGGCATCCTCTTCGTCAATTTCGCGGGAGAAGAACTCGGCCTGCTCGGCTCCGCCGAATGGGTCAAAGAACCAACTCGCCCACTCGGCAAAGCCGTCGCCATGCTCAACATGGATATGATCGGCCGCATCAAAGACGACAAAGTTTTCATCGGTGGCATCGGCACGGGCACCACGCTCAAGTCCACGGTGGAAGATGTGGCCAAAGGCAGCAGCTTCCATTTCGAATATTCCGAAGGCGGCTACTCTTCCAGCGACCATACCTCCTTTGTTGCCAAAAAGATCCCCGTGCTGTTTTTCTTTTCCGGCCTGCATAGCGACTACCACAAGCCTTCTGACACTTGGGACAAAATTAACGCCGCCTCGGCCACGCAGCTTCTTACTCTCGTCTCGAAGGTCAGCCTTGAACTCGCCGACGCTTCCGAAAAGCCAAAATTCGTCGCGGTTGTGGAAGACCCGCATGCGGGCGGTGTTCCGAGTGGCGGCGGTTACGGGCCCTACTTCGGCTCCGTCCCAGATTTTGGCCAGAGCGAAGCCGGCGTCCGTTTTTCGGATGTTCGCCCCGGTTCACCCGCTGCAAAAGTCGGCCTCCAGGCTGGGGACGTGCTGGTCCAGTTTGCCGACAAACGCATCAATAATCTTTACGATTTCACCGATGCGCTTCGCCGCAGCAAAGTCGGCGATGTCGTGGAAGTGATCGTGCTCCGCAACGGCCAGCCGCTCAAAGTTTCCGTCACTCTAGAACAGCGAAAGTAGGACTTCTCGAATGCGCAGAGTCTGGTCTCTTGCTTTGCTCACGTCACTGTTGGTCCCAACATCGGCTATCGTACTCGATTCGCATTCTTCCGAAGCCGCTTATTCGCAAGACTCTGCTGCCTCGCTCACCACACCTGAAGAACAGAAGCACCTCAAAAATGTTCGTCAGCTGACTTTCGGCGGCCAAAATGCCGAAGCCTATTTTTCCGCTGATGACAAGCAGCTCATCTTCCAGCACCAGGGCTCCGGCGTGCCCTGCGATCAGATCTATTCCATTTCCGTGGACACTCCCAAGGGACAGCTCGCCACGCCCAAACTTCTCAGCACCGGCAAGGGCCGCGCGACGTGCAGCTACTTCTTCCCCTCAGGCGATCGTGTCCTCTACTCTTCCACCCACGCCGCCAGCGCCGACTGTCCTCCCAAGCCCGACTACTCGCGCGGCTACGTCTGGCCCATTTATGACACCTATCGCATCTACACCGCAAAGCCCGACGGCCGTGACTTGAAACTTCTTGCCGACGCGCCCGGCTACAACGCGGAAGCCACCATCTCGCGCGACGGCAAGCACATCGTTTTCACTTCCACCCGGAATGGCGACCTCGATATCTACACTATGGATGCCGACGGTAAAGATGTGAAGCAGCTCACTCACGAACTTGGTTACGACGGGGGCCCATTCTGGTCCTACGACGGCAGAAAGATTGTCTACCGTGCCGAACATCCGCAAACTCCGCAGGAAATCGCCGAGTATAAGGATTTGCTCGCGAAAGGCCTCATTCGTCCAGGGAATCTCGAACTGTGGGTCATGAACGCCGACGGCAGCAACAAACATCAGGTCACGCACAATGGGGCGGCGAATTTCGCTCCCTACTGGCTGCCCGATGGCAAGCGCATCATCTTCGCTTCGAATCAGGCCGATCCCAAAAAAGGCCGCGACTTCGATCTTTACCTCATTAACGAAGACGGCTCTGGCCAGCAGCGCATCACCTCTCAACCCGACTTCGATGGCTTTCCCATGTTCACTTCCGACGCCAAGCGCCTCGTCTGGGCCTCCAACCGCCACGGCAAAGAACCTCACGAAACCAACATCTTCCTCGCCGATTGGGTCGAATAGTTCCGCCTTCTGTTTTACAACAAAAGGCGGCCGCAAACGCAGCCGCCCTCTTCTATCATGATCGTCTCGCCGCCTAGAACAGCCGCCGCGCGCCGATCTGTATTTGTCGCGACGAAAATGCGAAGTTGCTGTTGGTTACTGTCCCGAATGACGAGTTGGAGCTCGGTGTCGGAATTACGTCTCCGCTTGCGTCCTTTATGCTTCCGATGATGTAACCGGTGTTGTTCACTCCGGTTACGTTTTGATGTTTGACAGGTTTAAGGCCTCGGCGATCCGTTCCGCGCCCAGCTGTTCGCCAATCTTAACTTGCTCCGAAATAGGCAGGTCCATGTTGATCGTCCGCTTCTGCCGGAACGCATTGCGACCGACCACGTGGATCGTAATTGTGGCGAACTTGTGTTTCAATCCGATGAACGCACCGAGAAGCGCTGGTAAAAGGGGCCCAGCTTGCCGGGGATTCCCTGCTGCGATAAAGTCAGGCGGAAACAGAGGAGCAAATGGCGAAGAAAACCGCGTCCGTGGGCAAGCCCAGGCAACAATCCGCACAAAGCGGAGAAAGTATCCGTCCCCTGATCACCAGCGCTGAAATCCAGAAGAAAATTAGCGAAATGGGCAAACGCATCCGCGATGATTTTCCGGGCGAACACCTTCTGCTCGTAGGTGTGCTGAAAGGCGCCGTTCTGTTTCTGGCTGACTTAGCCCGCCAGATTCCCGGCGAAGTCACTTTCGACTTCATTGCCGTCTCCAGTTACGGTAAAGACACGAAGTCCTCCGGTCAGGTCAAACTAAACAAGGACCTCGACTCCAGCATCGACGGCAAAGTCGTCATCGTTGTGGAGGACATTCTCGATACCGGACTCACGTTGCAGTACCTTCTTCGTGTTTTGCAGCAACGCAGACCCAAAAGCCTCAAAGTTGCGGTGCTCCTGGACAAGCGGGAACGCCGCATCGCCGACGTCCGCGCCGACTACACTGGCTTTGTCATCCCCGACGAATTTGTCGTTGGCTACGGCCTGGATTATGCCGAGCGTTACCGCAATCTGCCCGACGTAGGAATCCTCACTCTGCCCGGTGGTTCTCATTAGAAGCCAGCTGTTTTCGGTGAAAATTGCTTCCGCGCGCGGCTGCTATAATAGGAACAGATGAATCCATCCGAAACATCCGTACCCGTAAAAATTGTTCCCCAGGGCGAGATTTCCGCAGAAGTCCTCGCCACACTTGCCGAGATCGGCGAGGAGGTAAACGCTTCACTGGACCTTGATGAAGTGCTGTCGCGTACTGCAGCGCTCATCAAGAAGCACATCGACTATGAAATCTTCGGCGTCCTGCTCGTCGAAGAAGGCGCTCTCAAGCACCGCTTCGCCATCGGCTACCCGCGCGACCTGGCGGAGAATCTTCGCATCCCCGTGGGACGGGGAATCACTGGAACCGCCGCGGCAACTGGGCATTCCGTCCGCGTCAGCGATGTTTCGAGCGACCCTCGCTACATCAATGCCATTGACAGCGTGCGCTCCGAGCTCGCCGTCCCACTGATGATCCAGGGCAAGTGCATCGGCGTGCTCGATATTCAAAGCAACCAGCCCGATTACTTCACGCCGCACCAGCAGAGCATCCTTACCTTGCTTGGCAGCCGTCTTGCCGTCGCCATTGAAAATGCGCGGCTCTATGAGCGCGCCAATGTCCAGGCCAACACGCTGCTCCTGCTCAACGAAGTCAGCCGTGAAATGAGCTCCATCCTCGATGTCGAGGAACTGCTGCGCCGCGCCGCCGAACAGGTAAAGCGCGTCATTGACTATCAGATCCTCAGCATCATGCTTTATGACGAGGAACAGAAGATCTTTCGTCACCGTCTCGACGTCAAACACGGCCAGCGCGTGCAGGGAAAGTTGCGCGTCGCCGCCAGCGAAGGCATCGTCGGTGCTGCGGCAACCTTGCGGGAGGCGGTGCTCGTTCCCGACGTTACCGTCGATCCGCGCTATCTGATGGTCAATCCGGAAACCCGTTCGGAGCTGGCCCTTCCCATGCAGCACAAAGGCAAAATCATCGGCGTTCTCGATCTGGAAAGCCCGCAGCTCAACGCGTTTCGCGAAGAGCATGTGCAGACGCTCTCGATTCTCGCCGCCAATCTTGCGGTGTCCTTGGAGAACGCCCGCCTCTACGAACAAGTTGCACGGGATGAAGCGCGCCTCGAGCGCGACTTGCAAGCTGCCAAGCGCATTCAAGGCGCTTTGATTCGCCCTGTTCCCACCGAAGACTATGACCTCGATATGGCGGCCCGTTATCTTTCCGCGCGCGAAGTCTGCGGCGACTTGTACGAATTTCTACGCTACGGCCCGCAGCAACTCGGTGTCGCGCTGGCGGACGTCAGTGGAAAGGGCACCGCCGCCGCACTCTACGGCGCCGTGGCGATCGGCATTATGCGCAGCCTTGCGCCACAAAAGCTGCAGCCGGCCGAAATGCTTCGCCAGATGAACCAGTTGGTCGGTGAGCGCCGCATCGAGGGTCGCTTCATGACCGCGTGTTTCGCCACCTGGCAGAAAGGCCGCCGCAAGTTCCGCGTGGCTAACGCAGGACAATCGCAGCCGCTGCTTTACAAGGACGGACGTTGCGGGAAAATCGAACTTACGGGATTTCCGCTCGGTATTTTTGAGGAAACCAGCTATGACGAGTGGAGTGTGACTTTGGAGCCGGGGAACATCGTGATTTTCCATTCCGACGGCATTGCCGAGACAATGAACAGCGAAGGACAATTCTTTGGGACAGAACGCTTGCGCAAACTGGTGGAAACCCACCATGAACTGGCCGCCACGGAATTGTCCGATCTGATCCTTCGCGAAGTGGATTGGTTCGCGCAAAGCGCGCCACTCTCTGACGATCGTACGCTGGTGGTGCTCAAAGCCCGATGACCGCCCCATCCGCTACGCCCCCGCAAAGGCATAAGTTTGTCGATCCAGCCGACTTCACTCCGCAATTCGCGTGGCGAAAGTCCGCCCGGAATTCTGGGGAAGAAGTATTTTGCGAAGGCCTCCCGCTTACGGAAGCGGCGGAAAAGTTTGGCACGCCTGCATATCTGTACAGCCGCGCTGCAATTGAAAATGCATTCAGCGAACTGAAAAGGGGGCTTGGTGGGCTGCGCCATACCTTGTGTTTTGCCGTAAAATCCAACGGCAATCTGACCATTCTCAAAACTCTCGCTGACCTTGGCAGCGGCTTTGACGTGGTGTCTGGCGGTGAGCTGGAGCATTTGGCGCATCTTGGCGTTCCTGGAGAAAGAATTGTGTTTTCCGGCGTCGGCAAAACGCGCGATGAAATTCGCTTCGCACTCCGCTATCGCTGCCGCAGCAAAGACACGAAACGCGGAATCCTACTTTTCAATATCGAATCGGAAGCCGAACTGGGCGTGCTGTTGGAAGAATCTGGCAAGAACAAAAATGGCGACTTGCCGGGCGTTTCGATTCGCGTGAATCCCGACGTGATTGCCGGAGGCCACCCGCATATTTCGACGGGGCACCATCAGCACAAATTCGGGTTGGACTGGGCCGCGGCTCGTGAACTGTATTTGAAGCATCGTCAATCGAAGTGGGTCCGCTGGGAGGGGATCAGCGCGCACATTGGTTCGCAGATTACCTCGATGCAGCCGTTTCAGCAGGCGCTGGGCAGGTTGACGAGTTACGTCCGCGAACTGCGCGAACTCGGGATTGCTCTGAGGTACCTTGATTTTGGCGGAGGACTGGGCGTGCGCTACACCGATCAGAAGCCTCCGTCGCGCGGCGAGTACGCGCGCTTGGTCGCGCGGTTCGCAAAGCCGCTTGGTGTTCACCTTTTGCTGGAACCCGGAAGAACCATCATCGCTCCGGCGGGAGTTCTCCTGACTCGGGTCTTATACACCAAGAAAAATCGCGACAAGGCATTTGTGGTGGTGGATTCCGCGATGAACGATCTGCTGCGTCCGGCGTTGTACAGCGCGGTGCATCCGATTACGCGCGTGACGCGCGCGAGGGGCGAAAAAACCAATGGTGCACGAGTCGACGTGGTTGGCCCGGTGTGCGAGACGGGTGATTGCTTTCTGCATGACTGGCCGCTGGGCCTTGTGAAAACAGGAGATGTGCTGGCGATCTGGACGGCGGGCGCTTATGGAATGTCGCAGGCGTCGAACTACAACGCGCGGCGACGTCCGGCGGAGATTTTGGTGGAAGGGAAGCGCGCGCGTGTGATCCGTCAGCGTGAAACGGCGAAGGACTTGCTGCGTGGCGACGTTCTGGCATCAGCAAAGAGAAAGGCAGATTCCTCGTTTCTCTCTGAATGACAGAAAGTGCAGCTCTTAGGCTTCACCCCACTTCAGTTTGCTGCGCAAAATTTCGTAATAGGATTTACGGTGTGGCTGAATGAGTTTGAGCCGCTGGTTTGCGCGCGTTATAGAAACACGATCCTCGGATTCCATCAAAATTCCTTTTTGCCCATCGAGCGTGAGATAGACCGATTCGGCGTCGCCACGGAGACGAGTTTCTATGCAACAGGTGTCGGCAATCACCACGGGCCGGTCGGTGAGAGTGTGCGGACAAATCGGCGTAACGATGAGGGATTCGACCGCGGGATGCACAATCGGACCGCCCGCGGAAAGCGAATAAGCGGTGGAACCGGTCGGGGTGGCGATGATGAGGCCATCGGCGCGGTAACGGCAGACGAATTCTTCGTCGATGGAAAGTTCGACTTCGATCATGCGGGCGAGAGCGCCCTTGTTGATGACCGCTTCGTTGAGGACATTTTTCGATTCCACGACTTGCCCGTGGCGCTTGAGCAGGGCTGTGAGCATGACACGTTCGCTGGTTTCCGCATTGCCGGAGAGCGTTTCCTCGAGTGCGGGATAGAGTTCCTGCAGCGTGAAACTGGTGAGGAAGCCTAGGCTGCCGAGGTTGATCGGAAGAATCGGGATGCCCCGGGGGGCGGCTTCGCGGGCCGCGGCGAGAAGAGTGCCGTCGCCGCCGAGGACGACCAATAAATCGGCTTGTCCGGCCAACTCATGGCGGGATAGGCCCGAGTTGCTGCCGTCGCTTAGGGCCTCGGCGGTTTCCGTGTCGAAGAGGGCGCGATAGCCGCGCTTGCTGATCCAGTCGAGCAGGGGCGCGACGATCGTGGTGAGATCGGCGCGACGAGGTCGCGAGAAGATGCCTACGGTGTGGATGGGAGTGGCCAGCATGTTCTGGAAGTTTATCCTAACTGTGGAAGAGAACCGAGGCCCCAGCCTCACTTATCGAAGTGGGCCGAAAAAGGAAGACGGAAACAGAAAAGAGGGAAAGAAGAGAAAGGCGAGAAAAAGACAGAAGACAGAACAGGAAAGAGGCTAAGGCTTGCGGGAGTGGAGGAAGAATTCTTGGTTGCCTTCGGCGCCGGGGAGGCGGCTGAGCTTTAGGCCGAGGGTGAGAAGACCGAGGGATTCGGCGGCAGCCTGGACGGATTGGATGGCGCGTTGGTGGAGAACGGGGTCGGAGACAACGCCACCGGGGCCGATGTCCTCGCGGCGGAGTTCGAATTGAGGTTTGATGAGGATGAGCCAGTCGGAATCGGAGGCGGCGCACGGTACTGCAGCGGGTAGGATTTTGGTGATGGAGATGAAGGACACGTCGGCGACGACCAGGCTGGCGGGTTGAGGGACGTCGGCGGGTCGGAGTTCCCGGGCGTTGCGCTTGATGCGCAAGACGCGCGGGTCTTGCTGGAGTTTCCAGTCCAATTGATCGGTGTTGACGTCGACGGCGAAGACTTTGGCGGCGCCGTGCTGAAGAAGGCAGTCGGTGAACCCGCCATTGGAAGATCCTACGTCGAGGCAGATTTTTTCTGTCGGATCCACTCGGAAATCTTGAAGGGCACCTTCTAGTTTGAAGCCGCCGCGGGAGACATATTTTTGCAGGCGGCTGCGGATTTCGATCGCAGCCTCTTGCGGAATCGCCTGGCCAGCTTTGGTGACGGCTACTCCGTTCACCAGAACTTCTCCAGCCAGGATCATGGCTTGAGCCTTTTGGCGCGACGCGGCAAGCCCGCGTTCCAGGATGATTCGGTCCAGCCGCAGTTTAGGAGACCGCGTCATCACCGGCTAGGCGCGGCGGCGGATCAGGAAGTTGGCGATTTGATGGAGACGAGAGGCGCGGTCCGCGTAGGGAGCGAGGTCGGCGATGGCTTGGGAGGCGAGGTCGTTGGCGATCTGGTGGGAACGCTCGAGACCGAAGACGCTGGGATAGGTAGCTTTATGTTGGGCAATGTCTTTGCCGGCGGTTTTGCCCAGTGCGGCGGAAGATTCTTCGACGTCGAGGATGTCGTCGGTGACCTGGAAGGCCCAACCGATGGTTTCGCCAAAATGGCGCAGGCGAGCAACGTCTTCATCGGGAGCGCCGGCACAGATGGCGCCTGCGGCCACGGAGGCGCGGATGAGCGCCGCGGTTTTGCTGCGGTGAATGTATTCAAGCATTGCAGGGCCGACAGCTTTGCCTTCGGCTTCGAGATCGGCGACTTGGCCTCCGACCATGCCGTTGATGGTACCTGCACAGGCGGCGACCTCGGCGAGGATCTTGACGAGGAGGTCTGGCTTGACTGGAGTGGCGGCGATGGTTTCGAAGGCGCGGGTGAGGAGAGCATCGCCGGCGAGAATGGCCGTGGCTTCGCCAAATTTTCTGTGGCAGGTAGGTTTGCCGCGGCGGAGGTCGTCGTTGTCGAGAGCCGGAAGATCGTCGTGGATAAGCGAGTAGGTGTGGATGAATTCGATGGCGCAGGCGGGGTGAAGCGCGGGTTGGATGTCTGATGTGAAAATTCGCGCGGATTCGAGGCAGAGAACGGGACGAATGCGTTTGCCCCCGGCGAAAACGGAGTACCGCATGGCTTCGTGAATCGAAAACGGCGGCGTGTTGGCGGCGGGCAGGAGGCGCTCCAGGGCCGCATCCACGAATTGCAGATCTTGGTCGAAGAAATCCAGCAGAGTCATTGCAGAATGTTGTGCAGAAGCGGGCATGGTGCCGTGGTCATGTGGATTCGGGCTCGCCTTCCGGTTCGAAGGGTTCGGCGACGACTCGGCCGTCCGCCTTCTTGAGAAGGATTTCGACTTTTCCCTCAGCTTCTTCGAGCTGTTTTTGGCATTCGGCAGAAAGGGCGACACCTTCTTCAAAAAGCTTCATAGCGTCGTCGAGAGAGAGTTGCGGGCTTTCAAGTTTGCGGACGACTTCTTCTAGACGAGCAAGGCAACGTTCGAA
>AR_comb_assmDRAFT_10672712_pt1 | contig 21624 bp, 14 predicted proteins | sample ArasoioldDNA_FD_10543 | JGI IMG/M metagenome (IMG submission 10543) | reverse complement strand
CTGTGAACATTGAATTTGACATCATAGGCAAGTACATAGTCAAGCAATCATTCTCACAAAGACCCTCCAAAAGCTAAGCCTAAGATGGTAGCAAAGTCCGGCAAGTTTTATTACCAGGGTCTTGATTCTTTTAGAGGAATTGGAATTCTTTGGATCATGTGCGCGCATTTCTTTCCGTATTCTTTTTTCAAATTTGGTTGGATCAGCTTGGAAGTGTTTTTTGTTTTGTCCGGGTTTCTTATCACCAAGGTCATCTTGAATTCGGTCGACCGTCCGCATTATTTTCGAAATTTTTATGCGCGTCGGGCTCTGCGCATATTTCCCATCTACTACCTTTTTCTCATCGTCTTTTTTTTGGCATTGTTCTTATTTACAAAGAAGGAAAGTTATCAGTATTTAAGAAGCTATTATCCGTACTACTTTGTCTATGTACAAAACTTTCTGTTTGTCTATAAAGGATTGGAACCGGAAAATTATTTAAGCCATTTGTGGTCGTTAGCCATGGAAGAGCAATTCTACTTTTTGTGGCCCGTAACGGTTTACTTAGTTCGGGATTTGAACAAGCTAAAAAAAATACTGGTTGTTGTTATTATCCTTGCTTTTGTGATCCGGCTTTTTGTTTGGTACAGATGGGGTAATCGATTTGAGACCTATCATTGCAATACCTTTGCCCGGATTGATACTATCGCGTTTGGATGCTTGCTGGGTTGCGGCTTTAGTTATAAGCAACTCAGCAAACCTCTTCGCACAATGATCATTATTCTTTGCACAGCGCTTTTTCCCGCCGGCATTCTCTTATTTAAGAACTTTTGGTTCACTAATCCGCTATTTGCTACACTTGGGTATACGGCTATCAGTGTTCTTACCATTTTTTTCATTGAATACTTCATAACAGAAAAAACAAAATTCCGGTTCTTAAAAACTAATTGGTTAATTAACTATATCGGTCAAATATCGTATTCAATGTATCTCTTTCATGTTCCGGTTTATTTTTTGGTTTCCGCCAAAAGCGGACTACCCTCAGTATACGCAGCAATTTTGAGCATCATCGTAGTTTTTTTCATGGGGGCCATCAGCTACAAATATTACGAAACGCCATTTCTTAAGATGAAGGAAAGATTTGAATCGCCTGCCCAGGCCAAAGCCCTTGCGCATGTATGAGCAACCTACTTTGTTATCTTTGATTCACCCAGAATGACGCAAAACCCTGCTGAATGAGTACATCACACCGACTCAAATACTTTCCCAGCTTGGATGGATTGAGAGGGATTTCTTGTTTAATTGTGGTGCTGACTCACAATTTTGAGTTTAGTCACTTTTTTGAGTATGGATGGCTTGGCGTGGACTTATTCTTCGTAATTTCTGGTTTTCTCATCACCAGCATTTTGCTGGACGCCGTCCAGTCGAAAAACTTTCTAAGAAACTTTTACGTAAGACGGATACTGCGCATCTTTCCGTTATACTACCTCATGCTGGTGATCTTTATCGTCATTTTGCCCCTATTTAATCCTTTTAGAGAGCAATTACAATACTACGTTCAAAACCAATTGTGGTTTTGGTTCTATGGACAAAACTGGCTCATGATTTTTAGATTTCCTCCGACAGGCGCATATTATTTGAACCACTTCTGGTCGCTTGCCGTAGAAGAACAGTTTTATCTCCTTTGGCCATTTATTATTTTGTGGCTGCGAACACCGAAGCGGCTGACTATTTTTATCGTCGTGGCTTTGGTGGCATTATTCTCAGCACGGTCATTTTTGTGGTATCTAAAAATTGAGCAGTTCAACTACACTGTTTTTTACCGGTTCACTCGGGTTGACGGAATTTGTATCGGGGCGCTGTGTGCGGTAATTCTTAAGATAAATAAACGCCTAATCTCGGATAACGTTGCCATTGTGGCGACTGCCCTAGCGATTCTTAATCTGGTATTTTACTTTGTTAATAAGCATAACGAGTTTACATATCCATATCTGGGCTTTATCGGATATACGACCTTTTCGGCACTGCTCGGATTACTTCTCAACGAGGTGATTCAATATAATGCGCCGTGGTTTCAGGCCATTTTCACTTTTCCGGCCCTACAGTTTGTGGGAAGAATTTCTTACAGTCTTTATGCTCTTCATTGGCCAGTTTTTTTATTCACGCATTCATTCTTTACTTATATTTTTCAAAATACCGTAGGGCTGTCAGGATGGGTGAGTGTATACACCGCATCTTTCTGTTCAACCGTTGTCGGATTTATTTTAAGTGTTGTGAGTTATTATTATTTTGAGCGAAAGTTTCTTCGTCTAAAGAATAGGTTCGGATAAAAATAAATGTTGACCAACGTGAAACCCACAAGCCAAAATCGCATATTGTCCATAGTAGTCCCATGTTTTAATGAAGAAAGAATGATCGCGCAAATTTTGAAAATAGTGATCGATACAGAGATCGGCTTAGAAATGGGAAAGGAGATCATTGTGGTTGATGACGGCTCTTCAGATGGCACTCCTGGCTTGATTGAAAAGTTTATCGAAGATCACCGGCAGTGCCCAATAAAGTTGATAAGGCATGAGAGAAATCGAGGCAAGGGGTCTTGCATAAAGACCGCACTTCAACATGTAACGGGCGAAGTGCTCATCATCCAGGATGCCGACCTTGAGTATGACCCATCGGAGTACAACAAATTACTTATGCCTATTGCAAGGGGATATGCCGACGTGGTATACGGTTCCAGGTTTCGTGGCAGTGAAGCCCATCGAGTTTTGTTTTTCTTGCATACCATCGGCAACAAGTTACTCACCTTTTGGTCCAATCTATTTACCGGCTTAAACCTTACCGATATGGAAACTGGATTTAAAATGTTCAGGACAGATGTGATTCGCAAAATCAATCTCAAAGAAAACCGATTTGGTTTTGAGCCTGAAGTCACAGCTAAAATAAGCCGTATTAAAAACATTAGAATATACGAAGTCGGTATTTCTTATTACGGTCGCCAATACGAAGAAGGGAAAAAAATACGTTGGACAGACGGGATGAGAGCTATTTATTGTGTGTTTAAATACAATATTTTTTCAAGAAAATAGATTTGAATCCTGCTAACAATACCGGTCAAAAAACGTTAGAAGCAATTTCGAAAGCGGTCCAATTTAATGAATGGATGTACGACACCATTCGGCCATATTGCCACGGAAACATTCTTGAAGTTGGCAGCGGTATCGGAAACATTTCCTCGTTCTTTGTGAAAGACAATTTTCAAATCACTTTATCGGATGTTGATGACCAATACTTGCATACCTTGAACAATAGATACGCCGACAGGAATAACGTAAGGGAGATCATCTTATTGGATCTCGAACGGGCGGATTTCGAAAATGCGTATAAAGACAAACAAAATTATTTTGACACAGTTTTCCTGTTAAATGTGCTTGAGCATATAAAGGATGATAACAAGGCAGTGCACAATTGCAAATATTTACTGAAGAACGGAGGTACGCTTATCATCCTGGTACCTGCATATTCGTGGCTTTACACGCGCCTTGACAAAGCACTTTCCCATTATCGACGCTACAGTTTGCAAAACCTAAAGAACATTTTTAAATCGGAACAACTGAAAATAAGAAAGCAGTTTTACTTTAACGCGACAGGAATTTTAGGGTGGTTGTACAGTAAGATATTTCGCCTATCAGTTGTTCCGTTGACCGAGATGAGGGTGTATGACAAAATAGTTCCTTTGGGTAAACTCGTCGATAAAATTGTTTTGGGAAAAATTGGCTTATCCGCAATCATCATCGGGGAGAAGTAATGCTGCAACAACTGCTACATATGATCCTGGTTTCCATCGTATGCATTGCCTGGGGTGTGCCTGTATTGCTAATATGGAAAAGGACGATCGATAGAGATGATTTCTGGTACCGGTCATTTGCTCCTAAGTTGTGTTTCCTTTTTTTCTGCGGATGTATAGTGATCAGTCTTTTCAGTTCCCTGGTAAGTTTAGTCGCACCCCTTCGTTTTTTGTCTTTGGCGATTGCTACGGTCCTGCTTATTGTGTATGTGGTCTTATTCCAAAGCGACGTAATCAAACAAATCTTCTCACGCCAACATAATTTTTCATTTAATTGGGTGAATGGAGTTTTCCTTTTCGTAACGCTCACGGTATTCTTGCTACTTAGCTCATTGCAGCCGGTAAACGGAGACACCCAGCTATATCACTTGCAGGTAATAAGGTGGCAGCATGAATATGGATGCGTACCTGGGATCGTCAATCTTTACCCACGACTCGGGCTCAACTCGAATTGGCTAAACCTCATAAGCTGGTTGTATTTACCGTTTCTGGAGACTGAAAATTTTACATACCTAAATGCTGTTTTTGTTGCTTGGTTTTTTATCTGGCTGTTTTGTACATGGCATTTTCATTTTAGGCAAATGAGTGTGGGAAAATCAAGCCGGGTGCTGGCCTGCTTTTATTTCTTATTCTTAATATATGGGTTGTTTGACTGGCAGCTATTTCGCGACGCGGCCAATTCTACGAATTTTGATTTTCCGGTGAACGCTTTCTTATTCATCACCTTTTCCTATTTTGTTGAAGGTGTGGTTGAGGGTAATAAGCTTACTTTCTCAGCGCCACTGCTGCTCGTTTGTTTTGCACTCGTGGGGTTTAAGTTTTCAGGAATTTTCATTTTTATTTTGATCGTCTATTACTTGTTTTCACTGCGCACGCAGTCAAACTGGATAACGACAGCTTTGATAGGATTGTTTTTCTTAATGCCGCTTTTGCTAAGGAATTACATCACTACGGGCTATCCCTTTTTTCCCGTGCCCGTGGCCGTGTCCGCACCTGATTGGCAATTTCCAACTTCGATGGCACAGCGATTTTATTCTTATATCTTGTTGTCAAATAAGTTTTATAATCACCGTGTATCATTCGCCTTTAGTCATCACACTACTACTTTGGATTGGATACCTTATTGGTGGCAGGGTATTTTATTAAAACATAAAATTGTTTTGGCTTTAGCACTTTCGTCCCTGGCATTTTTTTTCACACGGCCTTCAACAGTTGCTGATTATTCAAGGCTCAGACACCTCGTCATTGTGCTAATGCTCATGATTACGGCCTGGTTTTTTACAGCCCCGGATCCGGGTCGCTTTGGTTATGGAGTGCTGCTCACAACTGCATTTCTTTGTGTAAGCGTTTTTTCAAGTGTACTCTTTCATCCGAAGGTCTACCAGGGCCTTTTGATTATCACGACTGTTGCAATGTGTTATTACGCATTCCAAAAATCGCGTGGTTTGGATTTCACCCAATACTGCAACAGGCCAATATCAAACCAAACTCCTGGATATTCAGCAATACAATCTGGAGGACTGGACTTGCATTTGCCGGATAAGGTGAATGACAACCCAGATCATAGGTGTTATTTCACGCCTTTACCATGCATCACGCAGGATAATCCTTACCTGGAACCGCGAGGACAAACTATCAGCACAGGATTTCGAATGAAGCCAATCACGGACAGTAGTTTTATTTTAAATTATAATTACTGATTGCGAAAAGTCATTGACATATTATACAAGCGTCCCTTCTTTGCCTTAACATTATTTTTGGTGGCTGCGTATTTTCCCGTCTTTCTCCCGATCTTCCACTTGAAAAATGACCTGATAAGCCAGAATCTGCCTACCCGTTTTGTGATTAGCGAGAGTCTTTACTCGGGGTATTTTCCGTGGTGGAACCCATACATAAACTTTGGGATTCCCCAATACGGCGACATGAATAACGGATTTTGGAATCCATTCATGTGGCTTATTGCAAAAACAGTCGGCTACAACATCTGGACGATCACGTACGAAGAAATGTTTTATATCCTCATCGGGGGTTGGGGAATCTATAAAGTAGTGCGAGAATTGGGCGTTGAAAAAGGAATTGCGATCGTTTCATCGCTTTCATACATGAGCTGCGGATTTGTAGTGGGACATCTGCAACATTTCTGCTGGGTGACTGGCACCGGGTTTTTTCCATATGTACTTTTGTTTTTTTTAAGAATCAACAAAAACCCTGTTGTTAAGAATTATATGCTCGGCGGAATCGCAGTTTTTCTTTTTGTCTCTTCCACACATCCAGGCCTGGTGATTGGGGCGTCGTATTTCTTCCTTTTTGCCCTCGTTGCCATTTTTGTTTTCAGGAAAAATGCCACCCGTGCATTTTACCATTCCCAATTCTTACTGATTAACCTCAGCTTTCTTATTTTGGCATTACTGTTCAGCATCGGCGTAATCATCAGCGATCTTGATGTCTTACGGCACATTTCTCGTGGCAACAAGCCTCCATTGAGCGAATCACTATTGGAACCGACCACCCTTTCATGTTACTTATCCCTGTTGTTTCCCCTCGCAGTAAATAAATCTTCATTGTTCGAAACCGACGTTTCCATGAGAAATGTATTCATGGGCATTGCCTCCCTTTGGGGAGTTATTTCGTTGGTTCAGTACTTCAACAAAAAAATTTTATTGGCTCTAGGGCTGGCCATATTATTTTTTGTTTTTCTTGCGGCCGGCGGAATATTTAAGACCCTAGCTTATTATGCGCTACCGCTTGTTGGAAACGTAAGATTAAATGGAGAATTCGCCTATTTTGTTTTGGTCATAGCCATCTTGGCAGGCGCTTTTGGCTTGGAGGAATTGCTTGTGGGCGACAAATTGAAACGCTCTTTGAAAGGATTGCTCAAAATATTCATCATTTTTTCACTCCTTGCGGCAATCATCGCAGTATTGATAATATTGCTTTTTCCTGGCTCTGCCATGCAGGTATATAGCGGCGGGATTGGTGACAGTTTTAAGTCGACGGTTAAGACACTCATTGATCACCTAAGCTTTGCTGACCTGCTTCTGATAAGTGCCTTAATCCTTCTAGCCAGCCTTTTGCTGATAAGAATTAATATATCGTCAACTCGAAAAATTGCAGTCCTCGTCGTATTTAACCTAGTCATCAATACATGGCTGACACTGCCTTTCACAGGGCTGGGAATGAAAAGCAAAAAGCAAATAAATAATGAAATGACACAATTTGCTCCGGGTATCTTCCAACAAGAATTACAGCCACTTTACAGGACAAAGTTCATTGATTCCAGCTTGAAGGGTCAATTCATAATGTTGGGCTCTTACAGTAAAAAGATTGGCTACCCGGATGAAGAGCAGTATCCCGTCGAATTGAAAAATACGCAAAGCTTTTTCACTGATTCAAGTCTGTTTCGTTTCATCACTCACCAGTCATATGTGTTCTTAAGTACGGATACTACAATAACAGCTGAGACCAATTTTGATTCAACGACCATCAAGATAAAAAAGTTCGCACCCGGGAATTTTCATGTATTCGTTAACAACGGTCAATATAGGTTTATCACTTTTCTTCAAAATAATTACCCTTACTGGCAAACCTTTGTCAATGGCAAGATGGTAACACACTACACTAGTTTTAAGAGTTTTATTTCCGCGCCCATTGAACCAGGAAATAACGACGTTGAATTTTTTTTTAATCCTACACCGATAAAAAAGGGAATTATGATAAATGGCGCTGTTATTCTCCTGGCGCTGACGTGTTTAATGTTCCGTGGCTTGAGAGATTACCCACTCGTCACGTGATCATTCGCATTTATAAAAAACAAAGGTTTTTGTTTGATCAAGAAGTTTGAACGACCGGTAGTCTGGAAACTTTTCCGTTAAGAGATTCGGATATTTCCTTAACGTGTCCTGAAGCAAGCACGCAAAAATTACTGGTCCATGATCAAAATACTTTTGATCCAGATTATGCCAGGGAATAATGCAGCGAAATGGAATATCCATCTCGATATCGATGCTAGCCTGCACAAAAAATATTGCGGATCGTGGCGCATCTTTTGCGATGAGGAGGAGTTTTTGGTATGACTCTTTGTCTAACCGGTCTACATCGTATTTGTTGTCATAATTCCTGTAGAAATAGTTGCGACTTACAATTCTTCCCTCAGTCCAATCGCGCTTCAGATAAATTAACGCTGCAATACTAACCAGGCAAATAAGCCCCACAATTATTTGCAGCTGGATTTTCCTGAGATAGGTGCCTGCCACAGTGAGTAATCCCGGCAGAAATATGTAACCTAAGAATTTGAAATGCCTTGGGCTTTGATCAATGCGGTTAAAAAGATAGGAACAGACGAAGAAAGCACAAATGCTCAAATAGAGCATAACAACGAAATTTTTATACAACGGTGAAATGCGTTCACTCCTCAGAATGAGGTAACCCAAGGAAACAAACACTACAAGCAAGATGAAGTACATAAGGTTCAACGAGAGGCCAGAAACATTTTGACCAACTCGGCCAATCACCTGGTGAAGGGACAAGATACTAAGCAGAGGTGAAGACAACGGTGTCAACAAATCAAGTGCGGAAGGATCAAAGTGCCCGTGAAGTAATGGATACTTGCTCAGGAAGAAATAATACAAAGGAATCAATACTACAAAAAGTGGAAGAGCATACCATAGCACATTTGTTTCAGACCTGGAACTTCTCTCACTAGGGAAGTATTTTCCTATCATCGGTTCAACAATTTTGAAAGCGATCACGATAGGACAATATATAAGCAGCGTAAGCTTTGCAAGAAAGCAGAGGAAAAAAGATGCGGCTACAATGACCAAATTTTTCAAAGACGGCCTCTTCGCTGATAAGACGAGATAAATGAACCATGGAAAAATTCCGAATGAAAGAATTTCACCTCCCTGGTAAACTATTAGACTGTAATAAAAAGTGTAGCTGGAAAAAATTAACAGAAGCGAATACAAACACGTGTCTGGGCTAAAATTGAAATATTTGAATACTCTATGAAATCCAATCATTCCCGAAATAATGCAGCCGATGGTAACGATGATGGCAGCTGTTCCTAATTTCAAATGGAATAAACAGTTTAACAGACCTGGATAGAGCCATTGACCGGGGGACCAATAGCCACTGAAGCGTAGATGATCCAAGTTGATATTTGCCGGGGAGACCTCGGGCCAAAAGTCTACGGTAAAAGAATGTAGCGCTTGCTGATACGTCAGAAAACCTTCTATACTGTCAATGCTGACAATTAGAGGTGAAAAACATAGATACGTGCAAGAAAAAAAAAGGAGAGCGATGAGCACATATTTTATTCCATTAACCGAAAGACCGTTCATATCATCCAAAACTAGTAATAAAAAAGGCTGTGTTAAACAGCCTTAATCTTATTGAGATGATGAGGTTACCTCATTAAATACATCTTTCCGTATCCCTTATTGAAATATTTATCGGTGTTGTCGTCACTGGCCTTGTATTTATCCAGTGTTTTACCATTCAAGTTGGTCACAACGCGATATAGGTAGATTCCGTTGCCTAATTTTTGCCCATATTGGTCTGTCCCATCCCATTTGAAATCCGTGATATTTCTTCCAATGTGCAGGGAACCTAATTCATCTTTGGTTATTTCTCTCACGATCTTTCCGGTTATAGTGAGGATCTCTATTTTGATATTCTGCGGCACTTCACTACCGGTGAGCGTAAACACAAACGCCGTGGAGGTTGTAAATGGATTCGGATAATTGAGCATGTTCGAGATCATCGGCTTGTTGATCACTTGGAATGCGACCCGGTACTCTATGCTCCCAGCCGAGTTAGAACTCATGTCCTTACCTGTAACAATCAACTCATAGTCCCCATCCTTCAAGAAGTATGGCAAGAAGTCTACACTGGCTGTATTGTTTGGATTCGGAGGAGGAGCCGCGGGTGTAAATCTCACCGTATCACTATTAAAATAGTATCTGTGCAGGCTTCCGTCGGGGAATCGAACCTTTATCGTCAAAACCGAGGTGTCAGTCAGCACTAACCACTTCGCTTCGTCTTTTAGTTTCACAAGGATGTGTGGCTTCGACGAGACAATGTCATTGTTGAGAATGTGGATACCGTCGAAGGTAACATCCATCACAGGATGTAAACTGTCAGGCTGGACGTAAAAGTTTCTAAATGCAAAGTTGTTAAATAGATATTGTTCTGGCTGATCGTAATCGGGATTTACATTGATGTATAGATTGTTCAACCCCGTGTAGTTACCGGTATTGATGGTAGTGTCAACGATCATCACGCTGTCCGGTGGCAAGGGTTTTTGCCGGGAGATTGGAATAGGAATGGGAACATTATTACGATCGGTGATCACCATCTTCACTTTCAAACTGTCGAACGGTACCTCGCTCACATTCTTAAATGCAATCTTGAATCTGAGTGGTTGACTCAACTCGGCCGTATCCTGGAATTGGAATAAGATGTTGGGGGCAATGGCTCCTTCGGGCACAGGTACATAGGTAAGTCTCCAGTAACTCATCTGGTACGGCGTGAAGTTTGCCGGATCGAGATTGTTCATTCGCAATTTGACATATGGATAAGCTTTGGCATCGATGTCAGAAATATCGAAATCCTGGTACGAAAAATTGAGACCAGTATAGATCAGTGTTTCAGCGCCATTCTGGTCTACGCCGATTACATCTACTGTAGGATTATCGCCCGCGGTTGTGTCTTGCGTAGTTCCGTTCCAAAGTAACTCCTTCCATTGCTTCGCTGGGCCAAACACTGGAGATGTAATATAGCCCAAGCTGTCCGGCGTCGTGCAGTTCACGTTCAAAATTATCTTGTCATAGTTACCAGCTGAGAGTATAAACTGTGGTTGAAAATGGGCGGCATCATTCTTCTTGTAGATGAAATTCCAGGTGCGCGCGCGGTTAAATGAATCAATAAGTGTAAAGCCACTGCTTTTTAACAGATCATACAGAGTGTTGCCCGCCCCATATCTCGGAACATCTTCTGCCTGCCATTGAGCGGGATAAACGTTGCCATCATCAGTGGGATAAACGTTCGCTCTTATTACCACAAATGATCCGTCAGCAACAACATTTTTTAGGAAGTTATAAGCCAATCTTCTCGATGCAGAGTCCGAATAGAAATATTCAAAGTTATTTTGAGTACCAACGTGGCATGCGGATGGCAAACTTCCATATAATCCGTGACCTCCGGAATAAACATTGTCCATTGGTTTGAATGACCTGCCATCAAATACATTTATGATAAGAGACTGGTAGCTACAACCTCCACCAATGATCGCCGCGTCGTTGACGGACAAAGCAAAATCACCTTGCTGCGTCGCGGCAGTTGGGAAAATCGCACAGCGAATGAGCAAGTTGTTAACAAGGGAGTCAAAATGCCACTTTCGCGTTGTTGAATCCAAAACTATTTTTTGCTCGTCGGACTTTAAATGTTGATAAAAGTGGGATTGGTTAAACCCAGGATCGCTGTTGGCAAGATAAACAAATGAAGCTGTGTTCCATTTTGGCTGCCCGCTTGAAGGCACCGGAGCAACTCGCCAGTAGTAAACCATGCCATCGACATATGAAATTGAAGGAGTCCATTCGAGTAGGCCTCCAGATGTGGTGATGGTTTTTGAAACCTTTAATGGTGAATTGAACAATTCGGTCGTATCAACCTCTATAGTATACTGTGCTGTCGCAGCAAACGGATTCGCAGTAGACGCGGCCAATTTTATATTCTGGTGATTAACAATGGCAAAGTTGTATGGGAAGATGGGTTTTGCGTCATCATCATAAATAAAAATGTCTTTCGTGATTGAATTATTTGTCTCGTACAATTCATCAATGGCGTTGTCAGGGTCAACTGTCACAGTAATCTTGTTTAAGCCTTTATCCCTATTAGCCACAATAGGTACGTCTATGATTACAGAATCCATGTAACGGATTGCCTGTAAAGTGTCCCTTGCAATGAGTTGCGGCGTCACATTGTTCGGATAAGTGCGTTTTATTTCAACCACGACACTTCTATTAACAGCTTTTCCTATATTCATTACGCCTGCGTTCACTCTGAAAGTGCCGGCAGACGCGGAAACTGGGGAAGGTGAAATTTTAACAAGGGGCTCTTCGATTACATAATCAGGCTTCGCATGTGTGTTGTATCTCAAGGCTGGGTCACCATTCAAAGAAATCTGTTCACAATGGACGCGTGCATAGAAATCGAACTGGGTCGTGATATCGAAACTTCGTTTGATCGCTTCGTCCATGATCTCGCCGAGGGTATTGCCGTATTTTGTTACACCTACCGCTTTATAATTATTGACATTGAAAATGTCGAGGTATTGCACTATTCCTAAACTCGTCGTGGCCAAAAAAGCCACGGAGCCGTGATCGGGAGCCAGGACGAAACTTTCCGAGGTAGTGGGCTTCGTTAAAAACCTGTTCACATCGAAGTTGTAAAGATTCCCGGCGTTACATCCCAATGCGATAAACACGGGATACTTGCCCGGATTATTATACGCCAATGGATCGTCGAGATTAAATTCAAGTGTTGAAGCCGAGGAGTGACCAAAGTAGAGTATAATGCTAAGACCTTCCTGCATTAACGATTTCAGACGGTCGCTATTCAGTTGCTGCACCGGGTCAGTACTTGTCTTACTAAATGTACTGACATTCGCGCCAAAAAGAGTATCGGAAATGATATTGCGGTAATTGGCCATTAACTGGTCAAGTATCTGTTGCAACACGCCGTTGTCGGCTCCTACTACGTGCGCAACATTTTTCATCCAGCCTCTGTCAGCGATGTACGGAGATAAAGATGCCTGAACAGATTCATACTCTTTTACCTTTTTTAGATAGATGTTGATCTCCTCCGGAGCAACAACACAGAGACGCCCAATGGGAACTGCGGGAATATTGTTTCCCTGGAAGCAAGAGAGCAAGTTATCAGACGCAGGAGATCCAAATGTGGGAACCAGGTCCAATCTTTCAAGAAGATCTTGAGTACTCGGATCCGATGTTTCATATGTGCGGTACTGGAAATAATTTACTCCCTTACCGATGAGGAACACAAATTTCGGCGGGGCAGTGAATGTATTCAGTGCGTACTGAATAAAATTCTTTATCGATGATGGGTGTTTTTTTATTCCAAACGCAAACTGGTCGATAAGCTGGTCGATGACGTATACTTTGGCGTTGTAGCTTCCACCGGCGGCTGAGCTTCGGTAGGCCCTGTAATCATCAACCGGGTTATTACCATTTGATCCGTTTAACAACAATGCATTTGAAATAATAAGATAATTGCCCTGGTTTGCGGCCGCCCCATAATTGATAAAGTTTCGGGATTGAAAATTTGTAATTGAATTGATATTGGCTGCATCTTCACTTACCAATAGAAGCTTCCTGCTGGTAGCCGATGGTTGCAGCGCAATCTTTATCAATGCAGGATTCGAAATATCTGCCACATAACGCGCACCATTTGTTAAATCATATAGCACGGGCGCCGTTGAACCGTAATTGAAATTCGAAATCTCTAGATAATTCCCGGCAATATTCGCAGGCAGTTCAAAAGCGAAACTTTTTAGATTGTCAAAGTCAAACTTCCTGGGATATTTGATCTCATACTGCGCTACAAACATCCTATCAGGACGAGCTGTGGGTAGGTTAATGACCTCAATTGCTGCTGTTCCCGAAGTAATCAATGATAATGGAAACGAAACTTGCGCCTTTGCATAGTTAAAATAATCCATCGACTGTGACAGCACAGATGTACCGTTGATGTTGACCTGGAAATTTCTTTGATTAATTGCATTTCCTCCCGCGTTGATATATAGCGTGGGTGCCGGACCAGTACTATCTACATGCAGGTTGGTATGAGGTGCTGGACTTAATTTAGCCGCTGAATCGAAATCTGATGAAGTCCATCCCTCTCCCTTATCATACGCTGATGAATAAACGTACGTGCCCTGAACAAGCGCAGCGTTTCCAGAGTTCAGCCTGTTTTTAAAATAATTTCCCAGAGTGTGCATGAAGTAAGGCTCCGGGGAAAGTGTATTACCAGCAATGTCATTGGTTGTATTGATCAATCTTTTATTAGACCCGGCTGGATTATTTGTCAGAAAATAAAAAGCGGTATCAGTTTGTAAGCTCCAGTGATCGTTCAATTGGTAATCCGGATTTTGATACAGCTGATTGTCTGGCTTTCCATCATTCATTTCTCCCCAGAATTCAATATAATCAGCACCGCCTAATGGGCCGGATGCAACTGAAGTGTACAGGGAAATTTCCTTGCCATTTCGCCACAGTTGAAAATTTTCTGCCGGAGTAGCACCCAGGCCGATCGAATTTAGCGTGGATTGAGATATGCGATAAAGCCCAGTAGCTCCGACCTTGAACTTGTAATAAGTCTTGCTGTAATCTATCCATTCATTATTATACACCTGCGCTTCGGTGAAGAGCCCGGTGAACAGTAATAACGAGAGTAAAATTCTTTTCATAGCCCGGAAAATTTGTAAGGTCCGTTATTTTTTCTTTTTGTTTTTGTCGTTTACTAAATCAAGTTTGAGAGAGAACACGTGTGTAAATAATGGGTTGGACTGATTGGCAAGGTTAGCAAACGCATAATCAATGGTCACATTTTGAATTCTAAATCCGGCCCCGGCGCTTGGTTGATAGATCCATACCTTTCTCTGATTTAGAGTATCTCCATCTGCCAGTGCCCGTTGAAAATTGTTGATGCCTCCGCGGATATAAACTATATTATGGATGTTCAACTCCAGCCCAAATTTTGGGTCAGCACTAACCGCATCGCTGCTGATGATCGTGTTTTTCTTCCCGTCGAAAGTTAAATCCAGATTTGCTTCGGCCAACAGGCTTAATTTTTTGTTGATAGTGAAATCCCTCGCGACACCAAGTATCAAACGTGGCGCTGTCAGCTCGGTGGATTTTACGGGGATGTCGTTTTTGGTTAGGTAGAGCGCCTGCTTTTCTTCGTCGGTGAAACTAAATGACCACGCGTTGAAGGTCGTGGTGATGTCCCGGCCTGTGATCCCAAACTTCCACTTACCCTGAAATATTTGCAAGCCTCCGTCTAAACCAAACCCCCAGGCCTTGGCAAATTTCCCAACGCTTCGATGAATCACCTTTGCGTTGAATCCAAATTGAACGTGCTTGTTTTCTGTTTCTTTCAGCTTTTGCGCGAAGGAAAAAATGAAGGCATAATCCGCTGAGGAAAATGCCTGTATGTTGTTATAATTTATCGAGCCGTCCGGCTCTACTAGAAATAACGTATTCATGATGTCGTCTACCGCAAATCGTAGTGCGGAAATACCGATTGCTCTTTTGTTATCAGCAAGTGGGAACGCTATGCTGGCATAGTCATATTTACCAATTCCCGCAAAATATTCGGAGTGCATCAAATTCAGATTGGGATGATCTTTCACCCCCACCAGCGCTGCTGGATTCCAATAGCCCGCGGTTCCGTCAATGACCGATGCGACTTGAGCACTACCCATGGCAAGTCCACGAGCACCTGCGCCAATATTTAAAAACTCATTGGAATATTTCCGGAATTGAGCGAGACAGGAAAGGGAAAGGATAGTCATTAATAGGGACAGGTGTACTCTTAACATTTTCATTCTTACAATTTTCGGATAAGCGATCATTTAACTTGGTCTTCCGCAGGGTAATGAGCATTCTCAAAAATAATCTTTAACCCTTGAAATACATAGCACGGGCAGCGTTTTGTATAAGGATTGTAAACGAACAAGTTAGAAAAATATTGCATCTCACTCGAAGCGTTTGCTTTCTGACTTATTTTTGCTGCAAACGCTAGGTAATGAGCCTGATCGAAGAACTACGATGGAGGGGTATGATACAAGACATCATGCCAGGTACGGAGGAACAACTAGCCAAAGAAGTAACTACCGGCTATATCGGCTTCGATCCAACCGCGGACAGCCTCCACATAGGAAGCCTGGTCCCAATCTTATTGTTAGTTCATTTGCAAAACGCTGGTCATAAGCCCCTCGCTCTCATCGGCGGCGCCACGGGAATGGTGGGCGATCCAAGTGGAAAAAGCGAGGAAAGAAATTTATTGAGTGAGGAAGTTTTACGCCACAACCAGGAAGGTGTGCGCAACCAGCTAATGCAATTCCTTGATTTCGACAAATCGAAGGCTAACTGCGCTGAGATGGTGAATAATTACGATTGGTTCAAGGAGATGACTTTTTTGCGTTTCATTCGAGATATGGGTAAGCATATTACGGTAAACTACATGATGGCCAAGGAGAGCGTGAAGAAGAGAATTGAGGGAGTTTCTGGAATGAGTTTTACGGAGTTCACGTACCAGCTTGTGCAGGGCTATGATTTTTATTGGCTGTACACCAACAAGAATTGCAAACTCCAGATGGGTGGCAGCGACCAATGGGGGAATATTGTCACCGGGACGGAACTGATCCGACGAAAGGCCGGCGGTGAAGCATTCGCATTTACGTGCCCCCTGATCACAAAGGCCGATGGGGGGAAGTTTGGGAAAACAGAACAGGGCAATATATGGCTCGATCCGAAAAGAACTTCCCCATACCAGTTTTATCAGTTTTGGTTAAATGCCAGTGACGAAGATGCTGAAAAATGGATTCGCACATTTACCTTCCTAGGTTTTGATGAAATTGAAAGTATCAGCACTCAGCACTACGCGGATCCTGCCCAACGACTAATGCAGCGGAGGTTGGCAGAAGAGATAACTGCCTTCGTGCATGGCAAAGAAGAATTGGTAAGAGCTGTTGATACCACGGAAAAACTTTTTGCCAATCAAAATGGACCGGTGGACGCATTGAGCATCGACGACCTTGAAGGCATGGAGGGGATTGTAAAATCCGATTTTACCAAAATGAAAATCAATTCGGGCATCGACATTGTTAGTTTTCTTGCTGAGGCAAATATTTTTCCAAGTAAGGGGGAGGCAAGGAAGACCATACAGGGTGGCGGCATAAGTATCAATCGCAAGAAAGTAAACGATGTGCAGATGTCAATTGATAATTCTTTATTACTGCACGATAAATATATACTAGTCCAGAAGGGAAGAAAAAATTATTACCTGGTTAAATTGGTCTAGTTAAGACTTTTGATTGCCCTCCACATTTCATCGGCTGCCAATTGATTTCCTTTTTCATTTAAATGAACTCTGTCGCGCGTAAGGATGCCCGATTCCTTATTTTCTGTGTTATACTGTTTATTGTAGTCGAGAAATTTTTGACGCAGGTCCACTAAAGGAAGGTTATTTTTTTGAGCGATGCCCCGAATTATTCCCGAATACCTGTTCATGTCGCCATCTTGCTGATTGGAGAAATCGTTTCGTTCGCCAATCACGGCAGGGGTGCAAAGGATAGCCCTGATATTTTTATCCTTTAACTTCTTAAGAATGGCATTATAAAATTTCTCGAACTTATCGGGATCGGTCCCTGTTCCATAGGAGGCCTTATGCCAAACGTCGTTCACACCAACATAGATTACGACAATGTCCGGATTTTTTGCGAGTACATCATCATCCATTCGTAAATACAGATCGTACACTTTGTTGCCCCCTATGCCTGACCCGACAAATTCAAAATCTGCGGATCTATTCTCGCGCTTGCACATGCTGTCGATGCGGGTAACGTACCCGCCCGGTTCAACACCTTGTTGGGTAATGGAATCGCCAAAAAATAGCACTCTTTTCCTCTTTTGCGGCATAAAACAAACCGTGAGCAGAAACAGGCTGCAATAAATGAATCTCATAATTACAATTTAGATTTGGGTAATACGAACCGCCCGATTAGCAGAATTCCGCTGATCAGCCAAAGCAAAATAAAAAATTGTTTTGCATAAAAAGCCCAATTGTCCGGCTGACCCGGCGTTATTTCCTCATACCATGTATCAGGTACAAAATAACGTTTGATTTTTTCAGTGGGCTTGTACACCTCTGAGTTGTTAGTCCGGTAGTAATAGTAGATGGGATTTTTGTTTCGAAAATACTTCTTGTAGAATGTTGGGCTGAAGGGTTGAAGGACGATGCTACCGTCTTTGGCTTGCAAACTCGATAAGGTTTGAGTGGATGAATCGCGTAGACTAAGGAGATTTGGATAGCCGCTCTTATTTGATTTCTGAATGAGCAGGTGGTTGTTGGTTAAATCCGTCACGGCCCATTGACGGGACTCTGGAAGGTAACATTCGTTTAGAACATGATGATCGCCGGGATTCATGATTTCGACTACACGACTGGCAATCCCCTCGGACCAGCAAAAAAACGTGAACATCTCTGCGAAATTTCCGCACCATAGTTCAACAGAGTCGGAAGACCGTAGAATTTTATATTGTGATAGGGGAGATGCTGAAGCGAGTTCAGTCGAAGATTCCCCCAACTGGTTTTTAAACGAATTGTACAGGAACTTTCCGATCTCCTGCACTTTCCTTGATGTTGGCTGATTGTTGATATGCAATCTGTCAACAATGTCTTTCGCTTCGTGTAACTCTTGCTCTGGGTAATCACTAATGAATTTTCTCCACTTAAGGGTGTCAGAAGAGTACAAGGACGCGTACGTTGCGGATTTGTGGTAGGTGAATTTATCGCGGTAGAAGAATATGATAAGGTTGATAAGGGAAAGAATAAACAGAACCGCTATATGACTTTTGCGAGAGCTCATTTATGGCATTCAGAAAAGAAAAAGATATTGAGTGAGTCATTCAACGTTGACCTGTTTGCGGACCAGTGCCCCTTCTCTTACTTCCATGAAGAACTTTCTTTCGCGCAACCAATAGCCATTTCCTTTTTCGCAAAAGTGCACTTTCAAATTCTCAATGCTGATGGGGTTGCCGTCCGGTATGTCCGCAATGTTGCTATGACCTATTTCGTGACCATCAATGATGATTACCAAACCACTGCCGATCGCTTCCATTTTGTCGCCCTCAAGTATGAGCATACCCGTGTCCTCGCCCAATCCAATGCCTATGCATTGAGGATTTGTCGCAATGGCCTGCGCCAATCTTCCAAAACGTCCTCGCTTTTCGAAATGAGAGTCGACAATTACGTCATCAATAAAACCCAGCCCGGTGGTGATCTTTACTTCTCCTTTCAAATGTGCTTGCGTAGCGTTGCCTTCATAAATCATTGTATTGCTCATGGCCATGGCGCCGGCACTTGTACCAGCGACTACAAAATTTTCATTTTGGTATCGGTGTAAAAGAATGTCCAGGAAATCCGTACCACCAAACGTCGCACTCAGGCGCAGTTGGTTTCCGCCGCTAAACATCACTGCATCACAATGTCGAATGCGTTCAAGGAATTCATCCTTCAGTGCATCCTGGCGGTTTCGGATCGGCATAAGGCCAACATTGGTGCAGGAAATTTTTCCAAAGGCGTTTAAATAATTCTCCCCCACTTCATTTGGTATCACAGAAGCCGTAGTTATTATTTCAATTCGTACGGTCGGTCCACCAGCTTCTTCAACAATGCGGCGAAGAATGCCCAGCTCAAAAAAATTGAGATTGTTGCGCGAGATCTGTCCTCGTTCAAGATCGGTCCCTTTATCCTCGGCTCCTCCAACAGCTATTAGTTTTCCTTTAGGATGCTCCATTCATTGGGGTTTGATTAACGACAAAAATAACTGAAAACAGTGTAACGAAAAGGCTGATCAAATAAGTATGTGGAAATGTGGACAACATGATAAAACCCCCACCTGCACTGATTTTTACGCTCCTGACCAACGTGATCTTTTTGCAAGTTACGCAGCAATGTTCTGTCTCAGCTTCCTGGTAAGATAAAATACTGCTAAACCTATCAATGCAATTAGAGTTCCATAGAGGGCAAACCAACCCGTGGAAATAAACAGGAATATCCATATACAAATAGAAACTACCACGGGAACAGGGTATAGCCACATTTTGAATGGAAGAGCGGATGTCCCGAGCCTTTTTCGCAGCAACACCAACCCAAGGGATTGCGCAATAAACTGCGTCAATATTCGCATGGCTAAGATCGAATCAATTATCTTATCAAGTCTGAGAAGCAGGCTGAAGACCAACGCAAGTGCACATAAAAATGTCAACGATACGTACGGGAAATTTTTTGTTGGATGAAGAGTTGAAAATGTTCTAAAAAAATTCCCATCCAGCGCGGCAGCGTAAGGAATTCTCGAGTAACCTAAGACAATCGCAAACAACGACGCCAGGGCAATACATAATATTAAGACGGTAACCGCTATGCCCGCACTTTGTCCATGAATCCGCTCCATGAAAATACTGACCAAATGTTTTTCATCTGGCTTTACTTCTTGCCAGGATATCACGCTCATCACGCTCACATTCATCAATAGGTAAAGCGTCGTGATGCCTGCAATCGAAATGAATATGCTGATGGGAATGTTTTTCTCAGGGCGTTTTATTTCTCCCCCTAAATGACATACATTATAGTATCCGAGATAGCTATAAACAGTTTTTACGGACCCTTGTCCAATCGCCGCCCAAAATGCATACTGAAAAAAAGAAGTTTCACCCGGATTAAATAATTGCACCGAATGATGTGCATGCGTGAAGCCGCTTATAATAATCCAAAGAACGGTAAGGATAACAACAGTCCAAAGGATTACCGAGATCTTGCCAATTGTTTCAATCCTTCGGTATAATAAAAGAAAGACCAGAATTACCAAGCCTCCCGAAACCGCCTTCTGCTGAATCAGATTTAAATCGATTATGTAGGATAAATATTGTGCAAATCCGATTGCGCCGGAAGCAACCACCAGGGGCGCTTGAATACTTGTTTGCCACACGAACAAGAAGCTCATCAGTTTGCCCCATTTGACACCATAACCAATGCGAAGAAAATTATAGGTGCCGCCCGCCAGGGGGTACGCTGCTCCCAGTTCGCTCCAGATCATTGCATCCACAAATGCGGTGAATGCGCCGAATATCCATGCCCATAAAAATAAACCGCTATGAAAATAACTGACTACAATCGGCATCACAACAAAAGGGCCAATACCCACCATGTCGATCATGTTGATAGCAGATGCCTGGAGTAGATTTATTTTGCGGGGAAGATGATTGCTGATGGTTTATTCGTTTTTTTTTTGAATGATCGTATGGGAGACTATGCTTTTGTAAATGCCGTGATTCCCTCAACCAACAAATCGAGATTGGAAATTGTTGTGTACACGTTTGGAGTGATGCGTACTCCATGAATATTTTCCCACTCGATCCCAACTACGTGAATTTTGTATTTATCAAAAAGAAATGTATCCAGTTCGCCGGGTTTTTTCCCTTGGATGCCTATATTGCCAATGGCGCAACCCCATTTGGGGTCAAGGGAAGTGTTGAGCTTCACCTTGGGAATGTCTCTAGCCTTTTCCATCCAGTAATTCTTGAGATAATGTAGGCGCTTTTCTTTTCTTTCGCTTCCAATCATTTCATGAAACTCGAGAGCCTTGCCGATCGCTTGTTCAATAAAGAAGGGTCGCGTACCCAGGTTTTCGAATTTACGGATGTCATCTTTAAGAGGATCATCGCTGGTGGCGAATAAAGGATAGATGTTTTTGATCTTTTCTTTTTTTACATACAGCATACCGCTCCCGATTGGCGCATATAACCATTTGTGTAAGCTGCTGGCGAAATAATCACAATCAAGGTCTGGGATTTTAAAACTGAATTGCGCAAAACTGTGCGCACCATCAACGATCACCTCGATGCCTCTCTTGTGGGCCTCTTGTGCGATTTTTTTTACCGGTAGAATTTGTCCATTCCAATTTATGATGTGCGTGATATGCACAACCTTCGTTTTGG
>AR_comb_assmDRAFT_10048923_pt1 | contig 21630 bp, 16 predicted proteins | sample ArasoioldDNA_FD_10543 | JGI IMG/M metagenome (IMG submission 10543) | reverse complement strand
GCGTCGTGCCGAATGCATGCTGCAAGCGATGGACTTCCTGCCATGGCGCATCCGGCCAGGGGATCTGACGGCACGAGACGCCTGCAACCTGCGGGTCTTCGAATGGGGCCGTCATCTTCTGCAGCCACATGTCATCGACGGGTATCGCATGGGCCGAAAGACTGACGACTACGTCGGCGCCGACGTCGGCAATGCCCTTGTTCAGGGCGGTCGAGTAGTCGAACGCGTCGGGTGAGACCTCGACGATCCGCACGCCCGCCGCCTTGGCGATGTCGAGCGTCCCGTCGGTCGAACCGCTGTCCACGACGACTATGTCGATCGCAGAGTCGAACCATTGCTCGCGCAGCTTCTGGAGGCACGTCGGCAAGAGGTCCCTCTCATTGAGCGTCCGGATCACCACGCCGACCGTTGCCGAGGGGCCGCGGACGTCTATGTCTATCGCTCCGATCGGCGCTGAATCATTCATGTGATGGTTCCCTAATGCCGCCCCGTCTGCAATCTCGGCTCCTGCGGATCAGATCCACCGTCGCTCGGTCCGCGAGCCGTCATCGCGCGCATCGCGGCTAGACGAAACGGTAATCGGCCACTTCGGCGGCAGCGACGGCCGTTCGACCAGAAGGACAGAACCAGCCCCGGCCGGAAGGCTAGCTCTGACTGGAGCCCGTGAGGGTACGACGGAGCGCTCTCACATGACCCATGCGAGCCGAACGTCCTCCCCGCCCGACAAGCGCGTGCGTCAACGAACCGAGTGCAACGCCGATCCGTTCGAGGAAAGCGGCCGCTGGCGAGCGATGCTTCCTGGCGTATCGGACGCGGCTGTGCGCGAGCACGGGAAGCAATCCAGCGCGCGGAGCCGAAACGCCGCCGACATGCCGAACCATTGCATCGGGTTCAAAGACGATCTCGTAGCCGGCGGTGCGAAGCCGCCGGCACAGATCGATGTCCTCGGAATACATGAAGAATTCCTCGTCCAGTCCTTCGAGCTCGTGCAGCGCACTCCGGCGAACGACCATGCACGCTCCCGAAACCCAGTCAGGCGTACCGCGACGGCTGTACGCGGCCTCGTCTCGTATGAGCTCATCCGTCCAGGCCGCACGAGGGAAGAGCCGGTGGAGGAACAGCGCCTGGGCATAGGTGGAGATCAGTCGCGGGAATCGCCGTTGCGAGTACTCCAGCAATCCGTCCGCGTTCACGATGCGCGGCGCTGCCAGGCCCGTGTCGGCATTCGTCTCGATCGCTTGGACGAGTCGGCGCAGCGACGCGACGTCGATCCGCGCATCGGGGTTGAGCAGCAGGACGTAGGCGCCTGACCCCGCCCTCCACCCAGCGTTGCACCCATGCGCGAAGCCCCCATTTCGTTGCAACGGAATAGCCGTGACGGCTAGATCGGAAACAGCCTCGAGACTGCCGTCAGAGGAGTCATTGTCGACGACGATGACGCGCACGCCGTCCTCACCGACAAGGGGCTCTACGCAGTCGCGCAGTGTGTCTCGGCTGTTGTAGGAAACGACGACGACATCAATCTGCGGTGGTTGCTGCATCCTCGAAACGCTAGCCCCGGCGGAACTTCTCCGCATCGCCAATTCGATCGGACGCCGTCCACCGCGGCCGGTCGATCGGCTAGGCACCCTCTTCACATGCGGTTGCTTCGCGGACACGCCGCAGGGGCTGACTCAGACCCTCAACCATCTACGGGGTTGACCGCGACTTCCCCTTCGGCAACCCTACGACCCGTGACAGCGGTGTCGTATGCCGAACGTCAGCGAGCCTCAGGCCGGTCGCTGCGCCTCGGCGTGGCCTATCCCGGCGATCCAAACGAGGCGGGGACATGGTCGGGGACCCCTGCAAGTCTCGGTAACGCCCTGCACGACCTGGGTGCGAAAATCGAGCCTCTCCGTGCAGAGGCGTCGCCAGCGATGGAGACACTTGTCGCCCACGCATTGACACTGCTCCGACTTCCGCGAACTCCGGGAACATCGCTTCGCGAGCGTGCACGAGTGAGTCGAACGATCGCGCTGTACACGGGGAGGGAAATGTCCGCCCTCCGGACGCGCGCACTGCGCCGCCACGTGCAGCGCGCGATGCCACTCGATGGCGTAATTCAGATTGGGACTGCCTATGCCGTCCCGAACACCGTCCGGGTCGCCACGTTCGAAGACATGACCGTGGAGCAGGCACTGTCACTTCCATATCCCGAATGGCGCGGGCTCTCGGCTCGCGAGCAAGCCTCTGCGGTTGAACGGGGAAGACGCGCCTATGTGCAAGCTGCCGCGTGCTGTTTCACGACGAGGTGGGCTGCCGACTCCGCAATCAACGACTACGGCGTGCCGGCGGAGAAGACGCATGTCGTCGGGGTCGGGCGCAATCACACTCCACGTCCGGTCGCGCGCGACTGGGACACGCCGCGGTTCATCTTTGTCGGAGGCGACTGGAAGAGGAAAAACGGCGATGCCGTCGTCCGCTGTTTCCTCCGTCTGCGCGAGGCGGTGCCAAGCGCCCATCTCGACCTGATTGGAAGCCATCCCACGGTCGACGCAGAGGGAATCACCGGTCACGGGTGGCTCTCACTGTCCGATGCGAGTGCGCGAGCGAAACTCGATGGGCTGTTCGAGCGGGCGACCTGTTTCGTGATGCCATCCTTGTGCGAACCTTCGGCGATCTCATACGTCGAGGCTGCAGCGGCAGGAATTCCGAGCATCGGCTCGACTGTCGGTGGAAGTGCCGAGCTCATCGGAGAAGGCGGCTGCGTGGTTGACCCCTCCGACGAGGCGGCTCTCTATGACGCAATGTTGAGATTCGCGGACGGCGAGAAAGCGAGAGCAGCCGGCGCTCGTGCTCTTGCGCGCGCGGATTTCTTCACTTGGGCAGAAGTGGCACGGCGCATCCTCACTGCGCTTGCGCCTCCGGATGCGGACACTCGGCGTTGAGGCGGCCCCAAGAGGAATCAGCGCGCGAAGAAGGCCTTTCACGCACTCTCGAGCGTCCCTGGGTTGCCGACCTCGGCGATCCGTGGGCACTTGACGAGATGATGATCTATGCCTCGCGGGTTCACCGGAGGATCGCCCGTGAGGGAGATTCGTGAGGTCCTAGCGACGGCGGCCGACAGTGTCGCCGCTGGGAGCGGCACACGCCGGGCACTGAATCAGTCAGGCGGAACGAACCAGCCGAATCGGGCGTTCACGCGTGGGAAGAACGGCACGCGGAAGACGAGCTTCTTGACAGCAAGACGACGCGCACGCCGTCGCCAATACGCCTTCCAGTACGCAGTCTTCTCTGGAGACGTTGCGCCATAGTAGGCGCTACCCGTGTGGTGAACCTTGAGCTCGGCCAGAACGGCAGCCTCGAAGCCGATACGCTCGAGATCCGCGATATAGGCGGCGTCTTCAAGCCAGAAGATGTTCTTCTTGTCTTCCCGGTACCCGCCTACACGCTCGTTGAGCTCCCGCGACGTGATTGCACAGGCTCCTCCCGCCGGTCCGCGGAGGAGCTTCACACCGTTCTCCTCGACAGCCGTGTATTCATGCGGACGGATGTAGTAGCGATACCGGGCTGCGACGTCGTTGGGATCGTTCACCAGGTCGGCCGCGAGGAACCCAATGTGCGGTAGACGCTTGAACGCCCGCAGGAGAGTCGCGTCCCATTCCTCAGGTGCATCGACGACGTCGTCGTCCACTTCGACGAAGTACGCCGCCGTTGTAAGGCGGAACGCACGCGCGTACGCGTTCTGACCGATGTTCCTCTCGCTGCTGACGATGCGAATGCGTGGATCAGCGACGGTGCGGAGATAGTCGGCTGTCCCATCTGTCGACGCGTTGTCCCAGATCACGATCTCGCGCGTCTCATTTGACGTACGCAGGAGCACGTTCTCGACGCACTTCCGCAGCAGGTGAACGCGGTTATGCGTCAGGACAACGATCGCGATGCTGTCGTCAGCAAGCTGTCGCTGGTCGCGCGCATGAGTCCGCGTTGGAGAAGTCCCCATGTCGGCCATCGTAGAAATCTCGCGGGCGCGAGCCCACGGCAGGTGGACTAGGATTCGTCCTGCGACAGCTAGCCGATCGGGTAGATGGGCTGGGGCCCCCGAATCGCGGAGTTGCAGTCAAACTCAGATCGGCGTGCCGAGACTCACCGACAGACTGAGATCGGGTTCCCGAAGACGGCTCGAGGCGATCGCTCAGACGATGGCCTCGCAGGAGCTGCCTCTAGCCGCGAAGTTGCAGTTCATTCGCCACGGGCTCTGGACCCGCTCGCGCCGGCTGGGTGCATACAGACTTCGACTCGAGAAGGGGAACCTCTTCCTCTCCTATGCAAACAACGAGACCGACCGCAACGTCGTTTGGGATGTCTTCATCAATCGCTGCTACCGGCCTGACTTTCGGCATTCGACTGTCGTCGACGTTGGCGCACACAAAGGGTATTTCGGTGCCTACGCGCTCATGCACGGCGCAAAGCGAGTCATTTCGTTCGAGCCCGAGCGCGAGAACTTCGAATTCCTGACGCATACAGCGGCTTCGTTCCTCGAACACGGATGTCGTTGGGACACGAATCGTGTGGCCGTCGCGGCGAGTGCCGGCGAGGTCGAGCTGAGGGTGGATCCCGCGTCCTGGGCCCATTCAATTGCGCCAATCGAGACTTCGCGAGCCATCCCGAATGCCGATGTTCAAGTCGTCCCCGCGATGGCCATGGTCGATCTCTTGGAGGGTGTCGCTCTCAATGCGCCCGAAGACCGGCTCCTCGTGAAGATCGACGCGGAGGGTGCTGAGTGCGAGATCGTGCTCGACACGCCCTTGGAGGCCTGGCGCGACGTGGATGGGGTGCTCATCGAGGTGCACGACTTCGCGCCATGCACTGCCGGGGAACTTGCCGGCCATCTCGAAGGCGCGGGACTCCGCGTTGTCGACGACATCTTCGGCGTCCTGCACATTCGACGTCCCGGCAGATAAACGACGGCACGACCCCGGCGTCGCAGGCCACGAGTCGAACCTAGCCGTTCGGCTAGCGCAGCTCTGTCAATCCGGTCGTGGCTCCCTGGATGCCGTCGGGATAGCGTTTTCACAGCGTGTCGGAGGCGACAGATCAAGTGCAGACGGATCTCCTGCTCGTTTGCTCGACTGGAGGTCACCTGGTTCAACTCGTGGCGCTACGCGAGGCATGGGAGCCGTTTACACGGACGTGGGTGACGTTCGACAAGAGCGATGCTCAGTCGCTGCTCAGGGCGGAACAGGTGCGCTTCGCGCACGGCCCAACCAACCGCAACATCAAGAATCTGCTGCGGAACCTGTTGCTTGCCTGGCGGGTAATCGGGGAAGTCCGACCCAAACTCATGCTCACCACGGGTGCCGGGGTCGCTGTCCCGTTCGCCTGGATCGCGAGACTCCGCGGTGCCGAGGTCGTCTACGTCGAGAGTCTTGCGAGAATCGACGGACCCTCACTTAGCTACAAACTCATCGCGCCTGTAGCGGCCCGGCGTTACGTGCAATGGCGCGAGCTCGCGAATCGGCTGCCAGAGGCACGATTTGTCGGGAATGTCTTTTCGGCAGACGCATGATCTTCGTCACCGTCGGCACGAACGAGGCACGCTTCGATCGGCTACTTCATGCAGTCGCGGCGCTGACTACGGAGGAGGAGATCGTGATCCAGCACGGACACTCCTCTCCGGTCGAACATCCGAACGCACTGAACATCGATTTCCTGCCGTATGAGGCGCTGGTCCAGACGATTCGTCGAGCGCGAATGGTTGTGACACACGCCGGCGTGGGGTCGGTCATGGTCGCACTCGCGAACGCACGACGGCCGATAGTGGTGCCCCGTCGAGCGTCCTTCGGCGAAGCTGTGGACGATCATCAGCTCCAGCTTGGACGTCGTCTCGCGACGGCTGGTCTTGTGACCTTCGTCGAGGCGCCCACCGATCTCAAGGAAGCGCTCAACGATGCAAACGGCTTGACCGAGCCGCCGGGCGCACGATCAAGCGCGCTGGCCGCCGACCTGCGTGCGTTCTTCGTGGACGTCTTGACACCGCGGAACGCCCCTATGGCCGGTCGCACGTAATCGTGAGTACTCCAACCCCACGAGGTGCGCCCGACTCCATCGGGTCGCGAATTCGCAGCGGTCTCGCTTGGAAGGCGGGGTCGCAGCTGACGCTCCAGCTCTCGCGGATGGTCGTGGCGCTCGTGCTTGCCCGGCTGCTCACGCCCCACGATTGGGGTGAGGCGGCGATGGTTCTCGTCTTTTCCGGGTTTGTTGTGGTGTTCACCGACAGCGCGCTCGGCACGGCGCTCATTCAGCGTCGCGAATTGCTGCGCGCCGACCGCTCAACCGTCTTTTGGCTCAGCGTCGCCATCGGCATCTGTCTAGCCCTTGGCGGCATCGCCCTTGCCGGCCCGTTGGCTCAATTTTACGGCGAGCCGGATGTTCGACCCCTCTTCGCCGCGGTTTCGGTCGGATTCCTCGTGAGCGCGATTGGCACTACCCAGATGGCGCTGCTCGTCCGTGACATGGACTTCCGCAAGCTGGAACTCCGCCAGATCGCCGCGACCGTAGTTGGTTCAGTCACCGGCGTCTCGATTGCTCTTGCCGGAGGCGGCCCTTGGGCGATTGTCGGCCAACAGCTTGCGGATAGCGTTACGTCGACGACGCTGTTATGGGCCATCTCTCCCTGGCGCCCGTCGGCCACGTTTTCGCTCGCGAGCTTGCGGCGCTTGGGGGGCTTTGCCGGCAATGTGTTCGGTCAGAACCTTCTGTATCAGGCCGGGCGCAACCTTGGGAGCGTGCTCATCGGCCGCTTTCTGGGCCCGGCCTCTGTGGGTGCCTACGCCCTTGCAACGAACGCGATCCTCATGCCGTTTGCGCGAATCGCCGGACCGCTTCAGCAGGTTTTCTTTCCGGCTTTCTCGCGCATGACTGACGACCGCGAACGCTTGGCGGAGGTTTGGATTCGCGCCGCACGTCTCGTCGGCCTGCTGGCGATTCCCTCACTGGTCGGGCTCGCGATCGTTGCGCCCGACTTCGTCGATGTCGTTCTCGGCCGCCAGTGGAGTGACGCCACGGTCGTCATCCAGATCCTCGCGGTCGTGGGAATCGTGCAGGCGGTGCAGACGCTCAACGGAGAGGTCTTACTCGCACTCAACCGCGCCGGCACACTCCTTCATTTCACACTGTTGTGGTTTGTCGCAACGACCGGCGCTGTCGCTCTCGGTCTCCAGTGGGGCATTGTCGGTGTGGCGGCGTGCTACGCCAGCGCGACGGTGCTCGTCGAGCCCGTGGGGGCCTACCTCACGACTCGTGCTCTGGGGATCCCCCTCCGTAGGTTCGTCGGCGCTTTCTCAGGAATTTCCCAGGCCACGGCACTCATGGCACTCATGCTGCTCGCCGGGCGCGCCGCGTTGGTGCGAGCCGACGTTCCGGCGAGCGCCCGCTTGGTGCTCCTCATTCTGCTGGGAGGCGCCACATTCGTCGCGTGTTCCTGGTGGCGTGCTCCGGAGGTCACGGCCGAGGTCCGCGCAGTCCTCAGGAACCGACGGAGCGGCCGCGTGGCAGCCGCCGAGGTCGTTGAGCCCGAGGCCTCGCCAATCGGCTAGGCCCGAGCTGTAAACGCTGGCCCAACGGGCGTAGGCGCATTCGAATGCCGTTCATACGATGACATCGTGCTGGAAGAAGCTCAGAGCTTGAACACGCCTACCGGGCTCGGGTCCTTGACGCCGAGAGAAATTGAGGTCCTTGAGCTCATCGCCCACGGCCGGACGAATGCCGAGGCTGCGCAAACGCTGAATTTGAGCGTTCACGCGATCAAATTCCACCTCGCCGGCATCTATCGGCGACTCGGCGTGACCAACCGGACAGCGGCCGCCGTCGTGTATTTGCAGTCTCCGAGTGGTGGTAGCCCTGAGGGAACGATGGGAGACGGAGCCACCTGATGGACTTTCGGCTCTACGCTCGCGTCCTCTGGCGATTCAGGGTCGTGGTCGCGGCTGGACTTGCTCTCGCAATTCTCCTCGCGTTCCTCAGCGTCGTTCGCGTAAGCAGTCACGGGCTTTCGTACCGGCATTCCCAGCTGTGGTCTACAACCTCAAGACTCCTCGTCACGCAGAGAGGATTTCCAGAGGGCCGCCTCTATGCGCAGGAGCCCGTGGCCCCCGGACAGCCTGCGCCGACCGCCGGGAGTCAAGCAGCGAAACTCGGGATTCCGGTTGCGGACCCTGCTCGCTTCAATACGCTCGCAATCCTGTATGCGGAATTGGCGACAAGCGACCCGGTTCACCGCCTTATGCTGCGCGACGGGCCGGTCAACGGCGAGGTCTCGGCGATGGCGCTACGAGACGACGCTTCCGGGGTCCTGCTACCGCTGATCGATCTGACTGCGACCGCCACGTCGTCGCGCGCCGCTGTCGAGCTGGCCGCGAGAGACGCACGAGCGTTGGACAGTTACGTCGCCGATCAGCAGAAGACGAACAACGTGCCTGTGTCCGATCGAGTTGTCATTCGCACGGTCGTCGCACCCAAGCGGCCGCACATTTTCCAACCACGATCGAAGACGCTGGCGATCGTCGTCTTCCTCGCAGTGATGCTCGCGACGGTCGGGCTTGCATTCGTCCTCGAGAATCTGCGTCCGCGAGTGCGCAAGGTCTCCACGGAAACTGAAACGCAGCTCGAGACTTTCACGCGTCGCACCGCGTAGGAAGTGAACGCGACGAGTTTACGGGCGGAGCGGCGCTCGCTGGCGCCACTCTTACTGCTCTTCGGAACAACGGCGGCCCTCACCGTGGCTGTGGCAGCAGGGACAGGCCGAAGAGGCGTGCTGTTTCTTTCGGTCTGCCTGATCGTCGCCTCGTTCGCCGCAGTGGCACGACCGGCAGCTTCAATCCGATGGCGAACACTGATCGCCACATTGATCCTGATCATCTTGTTCATCCCGATGCGACGGTACTCGCTTCCCGGAAGCCTCCCGTTTCAGCTCGAGCCGTATCGCATCTTCGTGTTCCTCGTCGTGATCGGTTGGGCAGCGTCTTTGCTCGTCGATGCGCGTATGAGCTTTCGCCGAACAGGCTTCGATGCGCCGATCCTCGTGATCGTCGCCGGCGTCGTCGGGTCCGAGATCGCGAACCCGGGACGTGTTGCCGGACTTTCCTCCGATGTTGCGAAGAGCCTGACGTTCTTCGTCAGCTTCGTGTTGGTGCTCTACCTCATCTCCAGCGTCCTCCGTCGACTCGAGGACGTGGACTACCTCGTGAAGCGACTTGTCTTCGGCGGAGGAGTCGTTGCGTTCTTCGCCATCATCGAGGCACGCACCGGCTTCAACGTATTCAACCACCTTTCGCGTGTGATTCCGATCCTGCACGGCGGCGAAATCGGCGGCCCTGCCTTCCGGCGGCTGGGAAGCGCCCACCTGCGCGTGTTCGGTTCGGCCGAGCACCCCATCGCTCTTAGCGCGGCACTCGTCATGCTCATCCCGCTCGCGGGATACCTCTGGCGGCGCTATCGCCAACGCCGCTGGGCGCTCTTCCTCCTGCTGCTCGCCGCGGCAAGCGCATCGACCGTATCGCGGACCGGAATCGTCATGCTGGTCGTGGTTGCTCTCGTCTTCGTCTGGCTTCGTCCCGCGGAGATGCGACGCCTCTCGCCGGCGCTGTTACCGGTGCTGATCGCAATCCATTTCGTCGTACCTGGAACTCTCGGCGCGATCAAGGAGTCGTTCCTCCCTAAAGGCGGCCTGGTCGCGGAGCAGAAGGCGGGCGCAAATACCGGCGGGAGCGGTCGGCTCGCCGACCTCGGCCCTGGGCTGACGAAGTGGCAAGCTCAGCCGCTTCTTGGCGAGGGGTTTGGCACACAGATCGTCAACCCGAACAGACCCGGCATCGAGGCAAACATCTTTGATGATCAGTGGCTGGGGACACTTCTCGCGGTAGGTGCAGTCGGCCTCTTTGGGTGGATCTGGTTCTTCACGCGGGTGATTCGCCGACTCGCGCGTGAGGCGAAACGCGACGATTCCGACCGAGGCTGGTTACTAGTGTCGATCGCAGCATCCGTCGCCGCGTTCGCCGTCGGCATGACGACATTTGATGCGTTTGCGTTTATCCAGGTGACGTTCCTGCTGTTCATTCTGGTTGGGCTCGCATCGGCGCTACTGGCGGAACGCCCAACGCCGCTGGCGGTGCGCATCGAACGCGACGAGGGCCTCTCGTAGATGCGAGTCCTGATCACCGGCTCGAGCGGCCAGATCGGCACGAACCTCGCACTGCGGCTGCAGCGCGAAGGCCACGTCGTCTTCGGCGTCGACAAGCGACAGAACACATGGTCCGATGCATTCCCGACGCTCCTACAGAATCTCGCGGGCCATTACCCGGCGTTCCCGGGCGGTATCGGCGGCGTCGAGTATCCGGATGTCAACGTCGTCGTGCACTTGGCCGCCCACGCAAAGGTGCATCAGCTCGTCGCACAGCCGCACCGCGCGCTCGAGAACCAGGTGATGGCGTTCAACGTGCTGGAGTTCTGCCGAGGAGCCGGCATCCCGATCGTGTTCTCGTCGACGCGCGAGGTGTACGGCGACGTGCATCGCTTCGAGGGCTACGGCGAAGCAACGGCGGACTTCGCCTTCACCGAGAGCCCGTACTCCGCATCGAAGATCGCAGCCGAAGCGATGATTTACTCATACGCGCGCTGCTACGGATTGCCGTATCTGGTCTTTCGGTTCTCGAACGTCTACGGACGTTTCGACAACGATCTCCATCGCATGGTGCGTGTGCTGCCGCTCTTCATCCACCAGATGCTGCGCGGTGAGCACGTGACGGTGTTCGGACGCGACAAGGTGCTCGACTTCACCTACGTCGACGACTGCGTCGACGGGATCGCCCGCGGCGTCGCAGCGCTACACGAGGCTCGCGTGCGAAACGAGACGATCAATCTCGCGTACGGCGAAGGCAACACTCTCGTACGAGCAGCTGAGCTGATCGCCGAGCAACTCGAGCTCGAGCCACAGATCGACATCGCGCCTGCGCGCCTCGGTGAAGTCACGCATTACATTGCCGACATCCGCAAGGCGCACGACTTGCTCGACTGGCAACCGAGTACACCGCTCGCTGACGGAATCCCTAAGGCTGTCGCGTGGTTCCGTGAACACCGTGCTGCGCATCCGGAAGAGTCAGCTACGCTGCCACGTGAAGACGACGGCGTTGGTTGGAAGGAAACATCTGCGCAGCCACGTCGAATCACGATCGTGCGCTAGTTCACTTTTGGCGCAAATATGAGTCGACTCTGCGAGTTTTGTGGAGTTTGCGCGTGAAACGACGGTTCAAGGGTTGACGAAGCTAGCCGATTAGTTAGGGTGCCGCGCTTCAGGTGTTCCTCCGGGGACACGTTTGAAGAGAAGGGAGACGACGTCCGACCACGTAAGTAGGTTGATCACCCGATCTAGCGACCAGGAACCGCGAGATCGAGTCGATGTAATCGCCCATGTGGGGAGCCGCACCCCGCACCTGTTACGTCTTTGCGCTGCTCGGCGTGTCCGCAGCTGTGATCTTCAGCTGCGCGCAAAGCGCGGGTGCCACAGAAGGGACTCCGCTTGCGCCTGGAGCGAGCGACACCCAGGCGCCGACGATGCCTGCGAGCCTCACGGTCACGTCGCGCACGACGAACAGCATCACGTTGAGTTGGTCCGCCTCGACCGACAACGTCGGTGTCGCCGGCTACGGGCGCTACCTCAACGGTTCGCTCGTGCAGACGGTTACGACGACGTCGTACACGTGGGCGGGCCTCACGTGTGGAACCGGCTACACGCTCGCTGTCGACGCCGTCGACACGACCGGTAATCGCTCTCCCCAGGCATCGCTGACGGCCAACACGACCGCGTGCGCGACGGCGGCGGATACGACCCGACCGTCGGCGGTGGGCAACCTCCAAGCGACGGATAAAACGCAAACGACCATCACGCTCGGCTGGCTTCCCGCGACCGACAACGTCGGCGTTGCCGGATACAACGCCTACGTCAACGGCGTCAAGGTGGGGTCGACGACCAACCTCGGATACACCGTGACGGGGCTCGCCTGTGCGACCTCGTACTCGCTTGCGATCGAGACGTTCGACGCTGCCGGAAACGTCTCGGACAAGTCACTCACGACCACGAACCAATCGACGACGGCCTGCAGCCCCCCACCGCAGACGGCGGCGCCTACGACCGCACAGCCGCTCGTCGGCAGCGCAAGCATCGGGCCCAAGCAGGACTCGAGCCCAGAGGGAGAGGTCGAGGCCTTCGTGACGACGGCGGGGGCGAGCGGCCAGATCAACGAGCTCCGCCTGTATCTGGACACGCCGACGACGGCGACAACCGTCAAGGTCGGCCTCTATAGCGACGCCGGCTCAAAGCCGGGGACGCGCCTCGCAGTCGGCACGATCACCGCGCCGCAGAAGGGCCAGTGGAACGCGGCGGCGATCACACCTACCTCCGTCACTGCGGGCACGAATTACTGGATCGCCTTGCTCGGAACCGGCGGCGCGGTCGCCTACCGCGACAACTGCTGCGACTCAGGTACGCCCGCGCAGACGAATGCCGGCGTCTTGACCGAAATGCCGCAGACCTGGACGAAGGGATCGTACGCCGGAAACGCCGGGCCCTTGTCCGCATACGGCACGTGGAACGGAGCGTCGCCACCGCCGCCGCCAACCACGACGACGACGACAACAACAACGACGCCGACCACGACAACAACGCCCACAACGACAACAACGCCCACAACGACGACAACGCCAACGACGACGACGCCCGCACCGACCGCTCCCAAGGACACGAACCCGCCGAGCACGCCGACGGGACTCTTCGTTCCGAACACAACTTCGACCTCGTTGACGGTGTCATGGACGGCATCGACCGACAACGTCGGCGTGACGGGATACGGCCACTACAAGAACGGATCCCTCCTGACGACGAGCAGCGGCACGAGCTACACATTCACCGGCCTCACCTGCGGAACGACGTACACGCTCGCCGTCGACGCGACCGACGGCGCAGGAAACCGTTCTGCGAAGGCTCAGGCGACCGCTGCCACGAGTCCGTGCGGCGACACGCAGGCGCCGACCGCGCCGTCCGGGCTCGGAATCGCGTCCGCAACGCCGAACTCGATCACGATCGGCTGGACTCCGAGCACAGACAACGTGGGTGTCACCGGATACGGCCACTACCAGAACAGTTCACTCGTCTCGACCAGCGCCGGCGCGAGCTACACGTTCAGCGGGCTGACCTGCGGCACCGCCTACACGCTCGCCGTCGACGCGACAGATGCGGCCGGCAACCGTTCCGCCAAGGTCCAGACAACCGCGTCGACGAGCGCGTGCCCAGCCGCCGGCCCGCTGCTCGGCGCTGCCACAGTCGGCCCGCAAGACGATTCGAGCCCCGCGGGCGAAGTCGAGGCCGGAGTGACGACAGCCGGTGCGAGCGGCCAGATCAACGAACTGCTCATGTACTTCACGTCGCCGACCACCGCAACGTCGGTGCAACTCGGTCTCTATTCCGATTCCGCAGGCAAGCCCAGCGCACTGCTTGCATCCGGGACGGTCTCCACCGTCCGCAAGAGCGCGTGGAACGCGGCGCCGATCACGCCCGTCTCCGTCACCGCTGGCACCCGCTATTGGGTCGCGCTCCTCGGCATCGGGGGCAAGGTCGGGTACCGCGATAGCTGCTGCGGGTCAGGAAGCGCGGTTCAGACCGCCGCTGGCGTCTTGTCGGCAATGCCGGCAACGTGGTCGACAGGTACGTACGTTGGTCGCGATGGGCCGCTGTCCGCCTACGGCGACTGGGCTTCGACGTCACCTGCGCCCCCACCCCCCGCGTCGGGGCCCACGCCTGACACCGCCGCGCCGACTACCCCGAGCGGTTTGGCGATCTCCAACGTCAGCCAGACAGCGGTCACGTTGTCCTGGACGGCAGCAACGGACAACGTCGCCGTGACCGCTTACGGCCATTACCGCAACGGCACTCTCCTCGACAGCGGCAGCACGACGAACTACACCTTCACCGGTCTTACATGCGGCACGACGTACACACTCGCCGTCGACGCAACCGATGCAGCCGCGAATCGCTCGACAAAGGTTCAGATCTCCGCATCGACGACCGCTTGCTCGACCAGCAGCGCGACGCTCTTCATGTCGCCCTCTGGATCCGACACGTTTTCGTGCACCCAGCCGCAGCCGTGTAGAAGCTTCGATCGCGCCTACCGTGTCGCGGCACCCGGAGCGACGGTAGAGGTCGCCGGCGGGTCCTACCCCGGACAGACGATCAACCCCGACAGCTCGAAGACGTCGACGAACGACGTCATCTTCCGTCCCGCGGCCGGAGCATCGGTGATCGTCACCGGCGAGATCGAAGCGAACGGCGCGCACTTCGAGCTGCGCGACATGACGATCAACCAGATCAACTTCCCGCGCTCCGCGGACGACATCACGCTTCGCAACATCGTCAACCACGGCATGTGGATGCAGGGCCCGTCGAACATCTCGATCATCGGAGGGGAGATCACCTGCAGCACGTGTGACTTCCACTCGCACATCCAGAACGCGAGCGACGGCCACCCGCCGACGAACATCCTCTGGGACGGCGTCAACTTCCACGACTGGGCTTCCCAGGCCGGCGAACACACCGAGTGTTTGCAGATCTTGGGTGGCGACCGCGTCACCATCCGCAACTCCACGTTCAAGAACTGCGCCACGGCGAACGGCGGGCTCGGCGCAACAGCCGACCTCCATATCTCGTCCCTAGGCAGCCCGACGACCCGCAACATCCTGATCGAAGACAACTTCTTCTTCAGATCCGGAAACACCTATGCGATCCAGAGCGGTGACTACTCCAACCTCGACTTCCGTTACAACTCGATCGTCGGCCCGATCCTCGTCGGCGGCGGCTGGGGAGACGGAACTCCCGTTGAGTTCGTTGGCAATATCATGGGCTTCGGCAACTGCCAGGCGCCGGTGACGGGGAGTGGACCGGTGGCTCCGTTCGTCTACCGCTACAACATCCTCCAGGGCGGCACCTGTGGCGCGACCGACAAAAACGCCGGAGCCGGGTTCACCGACGCCAACAGCAACCTGCACCTGGCCACCGCCGCCGCTGCCGTGAACGCAGGCGATCCGACAAGCTTCCCCGCGGGAGATATCGACGGACAGGCCCGCCCGATCGGAAACGCTCCCGACGCCGGCGCAGACGAAGCTGGCACTACTTCGGCGCCGGCGCCGGAACCAGCGCCGGCGCCGACCCCGGGCACGGCCGATTCCACGCCGCCCTCAGCCGTCAGCAGCCTCCACGTCGTCGGGACGACCCAGACCTCCGTGACCTACGCCTGGAATCCAGCAACGGACAATGTCGCCGTCTCCGGTTACAACATGCTCCGGGGCGGCATCCTGGTTGGCTCAACAAGCGCGCTCTCGTATACGTACAACGGCCTCGTCTGCGGCACGGCTTACACCTTCGCCGTCCAGACCTACGACAGTAGTGGCAACACATCCGACCCGGCCCTCGCCACCACGATCGGGTCGACGAGCCCGTGCTCCGGAAGCGGAGACACGATACCCCCGACCACACCGACAGGCCTCTTTGCGACGAGCGCGACCAGCACGTCGATTTCCGCTGCTTGGACCGCTTCCACCGACGGCGTCGGTGTTGCCGGTTACGGGCGGTACGTGAACGGGGTCCTCGTGTCGAGCGGCGCCGGCACCAGCTACGCCTTCAGCGGTTTGACGTGCGCGACGGGTTACACGCTCGCAGTCGATGCATACGATGCCGCCGGCAACCGCTCGGGAAAAACCCAAATCACTGCTTCGACGGGTGCCTGTCCGACCGCCCCGCTCTCGAACGGAGCAGCCAATCTCTGGGTCGACACGAATGGCGGCACATGTACCCGTTCCGCCTCCCCCGTCTCGTACTCCGACGCGGCGGCGTGCAGCTCATTCGACAAGGCCTGGGACGCCGCCTCGGCCGGCGACACGATCCTGGTGAGGAACGGCACCTACAGCGCTCAACACGTCTCCGGCAACAAGTCCTCTGAGACATTCATAATCGGCGAGTCGAAAGGCGGCGTCGTTGTTTCAGGCTCAGCCCAGGACTGCTACCAGGTGGTTGCGGCCTCCACTCTGTTTTGTGCGGACGCGACTCACATGACGTTGGAGAATGTGACGATCGATGCGGGTAGCAACGATGGCGCCGCTCCGGGATCGCTGATCAACGCGGATGACGTGACCTACCGTAACGTCGACATCCTCGGTGATTGGCCTGACCTCTATATGGGGAACGACGCCGCAGGAGGCGGAGGCAATCGCTTCCACTGGGACGGCGGCACCTGGGGCGACGCGAGTCCCCCGCCGCGTAACTGCAGCACGCCCCACGGCGAGATCATCTGGGACGACGGCGTTACCGGTGTGACCATCGAGGGCGTTACGTTCAACAAACAGACGACCGTTGTGGGTGCCGGACCCTATTGTGGGTCTGACAACGTCCCGCATCTCGAGTTCGTTCGACTCGAAGCCAATTCCGACAACTTCACGCTTCGCAACAACGTCTACATGCCTGGTTCGGAAGCTGGTTCGGGTTACATCTTTGTGAACAACGGCACCACGGACAACGTGAAGATCGTCGGTAACTACTTCGCGGACAATGACAGTCCGAACTACTGGATTCAGGCCGGTGACAGTCCTTGCAACTGGACAATCGCGTACAACACGTTCTCTGGAAACGACGGCGCATACCTCGGTTGCAATGCGATCACATGGATCGGAAACCTTGGGCCGGCTAACTCCTACCCGGGCTGCTCCGGTACGCACATCGACAACGTCTGGCAGACCACGGGAAGCTGCGGCTCGGACGACTTCACGACGGGGAGCCTCGGCGTTGGCACCGGCGGGCATCTCCAGGCGGGCTCGATCGCGATTGATGCCGCCGGCACCTCGCAGTGCCAAAGCCTCACGGGTGGCGTCGACATCGACGGCCGTCCTCGCACCGGGGCCTGCGACGCCGGGACGGACGAGTTCGGCAACTGATTCCGCGGCCGGGGCTAGCTGGTCACGGCTTGTGATACTCGTCCGGACCAGCGTCGCATACACCGACGCGTTTCTGACCATCGATGTCGAGTCCGTGGGTGTACTTCGCGCATTCGGTCTTGTCGCCGGCGTTGATCGCCGGGGAGGTTCGTCGCAGGTGGTAACCATCTGGCCCATGCTTTAGTGCCGCCAAATTCCGGGACGGATCGATCACCCAGCGGTCGCTGCCGCAGTTTCCTCGCGCGCTCCACACCCACAAGTCACGGATATACGTCATCCCGGAGCACGAGATGTAGTCGGGCTTCGTTGCGAGATTCCCCACGAACTTCACGGCGTTCTTAGGGCTGCAGTCATCGATGAACGCTTGCTCCCAGTAGTTGTAGGCGAATGTGTAGTTGGTACACGCCTGCTGGCCGCCAAGGAAGATCGAGACGGTCCCCTGTGAGCTACCGAACCAGTTATTGACGAAGGTGATGTTCTGCGAGTCCTCGCCTCCGATCTTGTTGACGAAGACGCGGGCGGTGCCGGACCCATCCCCGCTATGGAACCGGCTTCGTTCGAGCCGCCACCCATTGACACCGTCCCAGACGCGGATTGTCTCCAGATGCATATTTCCGTCCGGACCGCAGACGGGATTTCCGAGGTCAGGCTGGAACGGGTAGAAGTCGAGATTGCTGAACAGCAGGTTCGTCGTATTCGAGAGCTGAACCGGCTCGCCATCCCCCGTTCCGCAGATCCGCTTCTCTGTGTTTCGCGGCGTCCCGAGCCCGCTGTTCTTCCACGTGACGTTGCTCCCTCCCGTGATCTGGACGTTCGCCCAAGGGCCCGTGATATTGACGTGATCGAGCGTGATGTTGCTGCCTGTACTGAACCAGCCGCGCTCGTGCTCATGGCCGGTCGCGATGGTGACGTTCCTGATCGTCAGCCAACTCGCACCAGTCGTCAGCGAGTCGATCTTCACCCGCCCCGAGCGAGCGGGGACGAGAAGAACGGCCGGAGCTCTCGAGTTGGTCTTTTCGCTGATCGTCTGCGCCGGGTAGTTTCCCGCTTCGACCTCGATCGTGTCACCGCGCGCCGCAAGACGATAGGCGCGGTCGAACGTTCGACAGAGAGTCGCACCACGTCTGTCTGGGCTCGTCCTAGCTTTGGCGTAGCGGCGACAGTGTCGGCCGTTGTCACTCCCGTTCGCGCCAACGAACACGTTCGCCAGCTGCAGCGGCTTGCCGCGGGCCATGGGAGGCACAGTGCTGCCCGTCGCACCACCCGTCATTGCACCGACTCCGAGCACGGCAAAGAGCGCAACGCCGAGGACCGTTCGCGCGCCCCCTGGTAGCAATTGACGGATCCTCCCTCGCTTCCCGGCTAGTACGCGCCGCGTTTGCCGAGGACGACCGGAATCGTCTGGCAGAGGATCTTGAAGTCCCACCAGATTGACCAATTCGTGACATAAAGGTAGTCGAGCTTCGTCATCTCCTCGAACGGAATGTCGTTGCGTCCGAGGACCTGCCAGAGGCCCGTAATGCCGGGGGTCATGTCGAGCCGCCGGCGCGCCCATCCTGTGATCTTGTCCGCCTCGTAGACGACGAACGGCCGCGGCCCGACAAGGCTCATCTCGCCCCTGAAGACGTTCCAGAGCTGCGGAAGCTCGTCGAGGCTCGTCTTCCGCAGGAAGCCGCCGACACGCGTGACGCGAGGGTCCTTGCCCTTGATCTTGAACAGAGGCCCGTCGACCTCGTTCATGTGCAGCACCTCGCTGCGCCGCTGCTCGGCGCCGATGTGCATCGAACGGAACTTGGCGATCTTGAAGGTCGAGCCGAGCCGCCCGCGCCGCGGCTGCCAGTAGAGGGCAGGCCCGTCGCTGTCGAGGCGGATCAACAGAGCGATCAGGCCAAGGACAGGAGCGAGCAAGAGGAGCGCGACGCCGGAGACGGCGATGTCCGTCGAGCGCTTCAGGACTCGCGCGCTGCGGCCCAGGCGCACGGGCGGCAGCGTCACCACCGGCATGCCCTCGATGTCGTCGAGGGTCGAGTGGGACGTGAAGATCTCGAAGAAGCGCGGGACGATCGAGACCTGCACATCGGGTCGGCGCACCGCGCGAACAAGGTCGAGCGTCGCTTCGTGGCTGCCGACCGACGACGCGAGCAAGACGCGGTCGATGTCGTAGGCGTCGATGATCTCCGCGACCTCCTCGGGACGGCCCAGGATTGGGCTCGGCGTCTCCGGATCGTCGCCGTCGAGAAAGCCGACCAGCTCGAGGCCGTATTCGGGATGCGCGTCGATCTTGCGCTTCACGAGCTTCGCTTCAGGCCCGCTGCCGACGACGAGCGCGCGGCGCGGCTTCATGACCCGCGGAAACACCCAACTCCGAATAGAGCCGCGGACGATCGGGACAAGCACGAGCGCGCCCGTCAGAAAGAAAACGGCTTCGACCGCGGTGTAGACCCACCAGCCGAAGAAGTAGTGAACGCCCTGCGAGAGAATCAGGTAGGCGAGCGAGCCGGCGAGCATCGCGTGGAAGAGGTCGCGAACCTCGTCGAAACTGGAGACGGAGATGCGCAGGTTGTCGTTCTCGTAGAGGTGGTACGCGGTGAAGACCGCAACCCAGACTGGGGCTGCTGTCGCGACGAGCGCGATCAGGAACCACGACGGGGCCGACACCGGCGGCAGGTCGCCCATCTGATCGGCGGCGACATAGGTCGCCGCGTACGCGGCGAGCAGGGCGATTAGGTCGCCGGCGATCAGGATCCAGGTGCGGCCACGGCGCAGCCGGGCAGGAGCCCGAAGCGCCTTCTGCGGCGCGACCTGTTCGACTTGAGTGCTCATACCTCGTTTCGAGCGCGGAATGCGCCTGGTACGAGTCTAGGAGTAGGCCTCCGGCACCCATAGACCAGAGTTCCGGACTCGACGCCCGGCGAGGCATTCCGGGGGTACTAGCCATTTGGCTGGTCGATGGGCTAGTCAGCCCACCCGCCGAACGGGATTCTGGGTCCCGCCTATTGCTTTCCAATCGGGGGTTCTAGGCTCATGTCGTGGGTGTTTCGACGTCCACGCTGCTGACGGTTGCGGCCGGTGCGTATTTCCCGCTCGCCCTGCTCCCGTCGTGGCTCGAGACGGCGGCGAAGCTCAACCCGCTCGCGGCTGCGCTCGGCGCGATGCGCAACGCGGTGCTCGGCGACGCTGGCTGGAGCGTCGTCCCGCACGCGGTCGCGGTTCTGCTACCGGCCGGCATCGTCGCGCTCGCGCTCGGCCTGTACGCCTTCCGGCTGCCGCTCGGCCGCGAGCGTCGTCTCGGTACGCTGGGTCTGTACTGATGTTCCCCCGCCGACACAGCAAGATCCGCGAAGTCGACGTCGAGGTCATTGCTCCCGACGACACGCCGTTCGTCATGCGGCTGCTGTCCACGGGGGAACTCCCGGGCGTCAACGCCGACCCGCGGACCGACGCCGTCGACATGACCGAGCACAGCGCACCGGAACCCCCAACCGAACCGGTCGTCGCGCCGCCGGAGCCGGAGCCGGAAGAGCCAGAGCCGCAGCAGTTCGAAGCGGTCGACGTGCCCAAGCACGACACACCGGAGCCCGCGACCGAACCGGTCGCGGCGCCGCCGGAACCGGAGCCGCCGCCGGTAGATCCGGCGCCGCTCCCACCCGCCGCCGAGACGCCATCGACTTCGGTACCGCGACGCGCCGCCAAGCGAAAGCGTCGGCCCCCCCGGCCTCATCCGCCCCAACGACTTGTCGCGCCTGCGCCTGCACCTCCGGCCGTGCCGACCGAGGTGTCCGAGCCTGCCCCTCCACCCGAGGCGGAAGCGACCTGCGAGATCCGTTTCTGGCGCGGCTACCTCAAGGCGAACTTCTACGCGTGCGTCTTCGGCCACGACGGACAGCCGCTCGCCGTCGCCGAGTCGCCGTTCTTCCGCACGCACGGCAACGGCATTCCGGACAAGACCGAGGAAGCGGTCGCTGCGTACGACGCATTGCGCCAAAGGCTGGAGTTGTCGGGCTGGGAGCACGCCGCGCCGGGCAGGACCTGGTACGGCGACCTGTACAGCCTGCCGTTCTAGGGCCGCTCCGGCACCGGCGCGGGCGTAAACGCCTCTTTCACGACCCGTAGCACCTTCTCGCGCCGGCCCTCGGCGACCGGCACGAGACCTCCGAGCTCGAGGCGGGCGAGCTCGACGAAGCCGGCGCTGCGCACCGTCAGGAAGCCGAAGTCCGCCAGGAAGTCGGACGGGAAGATCGTCTTGTGCACCTGGAAGCGCTCGTACGCCGACTCTCGCTCGGCGTATCTATAGGCGAACGTCTCGAGCGCCTTCGCGCCCTTGTCGCGAGCGTCGCCGATCGCCGCGAGGAACAACGACTGGAGCACCCAGGGGCTCGACTGCTCGACGAGGTACGCACAGGTGACCAGGACGGCGTCGGCAGACGGTGGGCCGGCGGGAAGCTCCGCCGCGCGCGGAAACAACTCGGCCGGCCCGTACTGCATCGATCCCAGCACGCGGCCGTCAGCGTCGTAGTAGACGGTCCCCCACGGTCCCCACTCGGTCTCGGCGCGCTCGATCCACTTGCGCTTGTCGAGCGAGCGGCTTTCGCGCGTCTGCCACCAGATGCAGTCGTGACA
>AR_comb_assmDRAFT_10310870_pt1 | contig 21676 bp, 19 predicted proteins | sample ArasoioldDNA_FD_10543 | JGI IMG/M metagenome (IMG submission 10543) | reverse complement strand
GCAAATCGCTGCGGCGGGCGACCAACGCGACGGACGCGCCGCGCGCCGCCGCGAGCTCCGCCAGTGCCGCGCCGATGCCGCTGCTGGCGCCTGTGATGACGACGACCTTGTTGTCCATGGACTGTATCCGGTGAAGTGGTGATTCAGTTCCACTAGAATAGTTGAAGTCCGTTCATGACCGAATTCACGCCTAACGAACTCGACAAGAAATGGCAGGCCCGCTGGACTGCGTCGAAAGCCTTCGAGGTGGAGGCCAATCCGTCGCGCCCGAAGTACTACTGCCTCGAGATGTTCGCGTACCCCTCGGGCCACGCGCACGTCGGCCACGTCCGCAACTACATCATCGGCGACGTGATGGCGCGGACCAAGCGGATGAGGGGCTATAACGTCCTGCATCCGTTCGGATGGGACGCGTTTGGGCTACCGGCGGAGAACGCGGCGATCAAGACCGGGACGCATCCCGAGACGTCGACGCTGGAGAACATCGCCCACATGAAAGGGCAGCTCCAGCGGCTGGGGATCAGCTACGCGTGGGACCGCGAGATCGCCACGTGCCTGCCCGACTACTACAAGTTCAACCAATGGATTTTTCTGAAGATGCTCGAGCGCGGCCTGGCGGTTCGCCGCCGCTCGACCGTCAACTGGTGCCCCGTCGACCAGACGGTCCTGGCCAACGAACAGGTGATCGACGGTGCGTGCTGGCGGTGCGGCACGACCGTCGTTCCCCGCGAGCTCGAGCAGTGGGTGTTCCGCATTACTGCCTATTCCGACGAACTGCTCGCCGGCCTCGACACGCTGACCGACTGGCCGGAAAAAGTTGTCGTCATGCAGCGGAACTGGATCGGCCGGTCGGAGGGCGCGCGCGTACGCTTTCCGATCGTCGACGCCGGGGGTGGCGCCGGCGGTGACATCGAGGTGTTCACGACCCGCATCGACACCATCTACGGCGCGACCTTCGTCATCCTCGCGCCCGAGCATCCGATGGTCGACGTGTTTGCCGCCGAGAGTCCGGATCCGAAGAAGTTTCGAAAGCGCGTTGCCGCGTTCCGCGCGCTCGACCGCGAGGCGCGGCTGACGGGCACGATTGAGAAAGAGGGCTTCGATACGGGCCGCTTCGCGACGAACCCGTTCACCGGCGCGGCGGTGCCAGTCTGGATTGCGAACTTCGTTCTGGCCGAATACGGCACGGGCGCCATCATGGCGGTCCCGGCGCATGACGAACGCGATTTCGAGTTTGCGCGAAAGTACGACCTGCCGATCCGCGTCGTGGTCGAGTCAGGTGACAAGCCCACCGTCGTCGACGCGATGACGGTGGCGACGACGAATTACGGCCGCCTCGTCAATTCCGGACCGTGGAACGGGCAGGAAGCGCCCGCGGTGATGCCGCGCATGATCGCGGACGCCGAAGCACGCGGCGTCGGCAAAGGCGAGGTTCAATACCGGCTCAAGGACTGGGGCATCTCGCGGCAGCGCTACTGGGGAACGCCGATCCCGGTCATTCACTGTCCCGTAGACGGCATCGTCGGCGTGCCGTTCGACGATCTGCCAGTCGAGCTGCCGAAGGTCGCGCAGTTCACGGGCCGCGGCGATTCGCCGCTTGCCCAGGTGTCCGAGTGGGTCAACGTCATCTGTCCACGATGCGGAGGCGCCGCGCGTCGTGACACCGATACCATGGACACGTTCGTCGATTCGTCCTGGTACTTCCTGCGGTTCTGCGATCCGAAGAATGCGGAGTTACCCTTCGAGCCCTCCGCGGCGGCGTACTGGATGCCGGTGGACTTTTACAGCGGCGGCGTCGAACACGCCATTCTCCATCTGCTGTATTCGCGGTTCTTCACGCGCGTGTTGCGCGACGTCGGGCTCGTGAAGTTCGACGAGCCGTTCAAGCGCCTGCTGACGCAAGGCATGGTGCTCAAGAACGGCGCGGTCATGTCGAAGTCCAGGGGCAATGTGGTCGATCCCGACGATATGACGCAGAAGTACGGCGCGGACGCGCTCCGGCTGTACGTCATGTTCGTGGCGCCTCCGGAAAAGGAAGTCGAGTGGAGCGATAGCGGCCTCGAAGGGAGCTTCCGCTTCCTCGTGCGCGTCTGGCGAATCGTGGATCACTGGGCTGATGTTGTGAGCAGCGTGCCGCTCGGCCTGGACCACGATTTCAACGACGCCGAGCGCGCGCTGCGGAGAAAGGCGCACGACACGATCCGCCGTGTAACCGTGGACATCGAGGAGCGGATGCACCTCAACACGGCGGTTTCGTCACTGATGGAGCTCGTGAACGCGTTGTATACCTTCAGCGAGACGACCGGACGTGGGATACCGTCGCGCCACGAGCCTCCAGCCGGAAAAACGGAACGGCCGCAGACCGTTGCGGTCATCAAGGAGACGCTCGACGCGCTCGTGTCGATGATTTCGCCCTTCGCCCCGCACATGGGCGAGGAACTCTGGGAGCGGCTCGGCCACGCCGGAGGCTTACAGAAGGCCTCCTGGCCTTCGTTCGATGCACAGGTGGCCAAGGCCGAGGAGGTCGTCGTGCCGGTCCAGATCAACGGCAAAGTACGCGCGCGCATCACGGCCTCCGCCGAAGCGTCCGAGGCGCAGCTGCGCGAGCTCGCCCTGGCGGATTCAGGGGTTCAGCAGCATCTCGCTGGCAAGGAAGTCCGGAAGGTGTTCGTTGCGAAGGGACCGCTCGTGAGTGTGGTGGCGTCATGAGGGCCCGGGTGGTGCTGGCATTCGCGCTGGCGGCCGTATGTTTCAGCAACGTCGCGTGCGGCTACTCCCTTGCCGGGCGCGGCTCGTTCCTGCCCAACTACATCAAGACGATCGGCGTCCCGCAGTTCATCAACCGGACGAGCGTGTTCAACCTCGAGACGATGCTCACGCAGAAAGTGCGCGCCGAGTTCATCGGGCGCGGCAAGTATCAAATCCTGCCGCAGAACACCGGCGTGGACGCCGTTCTGAACGGGGAAGTCACCGCGGTCACGATTACGCCGGCCAGCTTCACCGCGACTCAGCTCGCCTCTCGGTACGCGGTCACGATGACCGCCAGGATCGAGCTGCGCGACCTGCGCGAGAACAAGGTCCTGTGGGAAAATCCCAGCGTGTTCTTCCGCCAGGAGTACGAAGCGACCAGCGGCAGAAACGTGCTCGATCCGGTCGCGTTCTTCCAGCAGGATACCAACGCACTCGATCGGATGAGCGGCGAGTTCGCCCGGACGATCGTGAGCGCCATCCTGGAGGCCTTCTGATCGCCGCCCGCAGCCCGAACGCATGCCGCCGCTGACACCCTCGGCGGTCCGAAAACAGATCGCTGGAGGCTCCGTCGACCCGGTGTATCTCGTCGCCGGCGACGACGAGCTGGAAAAATCGGCGCTCGCCGCTGAATTCGCAAACCTCATCGAGGAGGACCTGCGCGCGTTCAACGTCGAGCGCATCCACGCGGGCGAGTGGACGTCCGGCGACCGGCTGGTCGACGGCGTGGGGTCGATCGTCGCGGCTGCCCGCACCCTGCCGATGATGACGCCTCGGCGCGTCGTCATCGTCCTGCAATGCGAGACGCTCCTGGCGCCAAAGCGGGAAAGCGAAGCGGCGACCCGCGGCCAGGAGACGCTGGAAAACCTGATCAAGGATCCCGAGACGCAGACCGCGCTCGTGTTCGTCGCTTCGTCCGTGGACAAGCGCGGACGCATGTATCGGTTGTTCCAGAAGCACGCGACGACTGTCGAATGCGGTGCTATCGAGGATCAGGCGGACGCGGAGCGCTGGGTCAGGACGCGCGTTGCCGCTGGCGGCGCCGAACTGGACCCGGACGCCGCGCGGCTGCTCGTCGTGCGCGCCGGGCTCGACGTCAGGCGGCTCCGCTCCGAAGTGGATCGACTGCTGCTATACGCGCTCGGCCAGAAGCGGATCTCGGCCGACGACGCGCGGGCAGTTGCGGGACCGGCGGCCTTGCTCGACGACTGGGCGATGACGAATGCGATTGAGGGCGCGCGGGCCGGCGAGGCCCTGCGTCAGCTGGCGATGATGCTCGACGCCGGCGTGCCGCCGGAAAAGATCCTCGGCCAGCTCGGGTGGCTCGTGCGGGCCAAGTTTCCGCAGCTCGCTTCGTCGGAAGTCCGGCGCGGCATCGAGGCGGTGTTTCGCACGGATCAGGAGATGAAGCGATCGGCCGGCGATTCCCGCATCCTGCTCGAACGCCTGGTGGTCGAGCTGTGCGCGAGGAAGTCGCGCGGGCCGGCTGCGGGCGCTGCGCGGGGATGGCGGGGCTGAAGCCCGATCAGGACCGCGCAGCGAGCCGGCTGGCCAGCCGCGACTTGTAGCGGCCCGCGGCGTTCTTGTGGATGATGCCCTTGCTCGCGAGCTTGTCGACCAGGGACGCGACGTCGCGCAGCGCCGCTTTGGCGGCCGCCTTGTCGTTGCCGTCGATCGCCGAACGAACGCTTTTGAGCGCCGTCCGCAGACGAGAGCGGAACTGACGGTTGTGCTCGCGGTTCTTGAGACTCTGTCGATGCGCTTTCAGCGCAGATGCGTGCGATGCCACGTGATCTCTAACCTCCGGAACCTCCAATCATAGCATGGCACTCGCACTCGAGCGCTTCCGGCGGGTCTATGGGAGCTTCACAGCCGTCGACGACCTCACATTTTCCGTTCGAGGCGGAGAGATCGTGGGGCTCATCGGACCGAACGGTGCCGGCAAGACGACAACGCTGCGGGCGCTGGCGGGCATCCTCCGCCCGACGTCGGGCACCGTGCAGATTGACGGCCACGACCTGACCGGCGACCCCATCGAAGCCAAGCGTCGTCTCGCGTTCATGCCCGACGAACCGCACCTCTTCGAGTACCTGACAGTCGAGGAGCATCTGCGCCTGACCGGGCGGCTTTATCAGGTGCCCGACATCGAGCGGCGGGGCGCGGCGCTCCTGTCCGAACTCGAGCTGACCGGCAAGGAGCGGTCGCTGCCGGGCGAGCTGTCACGGGGCATGCGCCAGAAAGTCGTCATCGCCTGCGGTCTCGTGCGCGACGCGACGACCCTGCTTTTCGACGAACCGCTCACGGGGCTGGATCCGATCGGCATCCGGAAGATGCGCGAGACCATCCTGTCGCGTGGCCGCGCGGGAGCGGCCATCCTGCTGTCCTCGCACCTGCTGCACCTCGTCGAGGAAATCTGCACGCGCGTCATCATCATGGACCGCGGCCGCAAGGTGGCTGACGGCACCTTCGAGGAGCTCGCGTCGCGTGCCGACCTCGCACTGGCGGGGTCGAGCCTCGAGCAGATCTTCCTGAAAGTGACCGGGCGCGACAGGCCGGAACCGCAACCGTGATCGGCGCGAGCCTGTACATCCTGATCTGTTCCTGGCGAAACCGGCTGCGCGTCAGGCTGCGTCGCCTGCGCGAGCCGCGGTACCTCCTCGGCGCGGTGGTCGGCGCCGTATACGTGTACTTTGCCTTCTTGCGCAGGTTCCGCTTTTCACGCTCCGGCTCGACGCGGAGAGGTGGCGGATCGTTGTCGCCGCCCGCCGAGTTCGCGGCCGCAGGGCCGGCGTTGACAGGCCTGGGCCTCCTCGCTGGCGCTGCCGCCGCCTGGCTGGTGCCGTTCAACAGCAGCCTGCTCGAGTTCTCCGACGCCGAGACGCAGTTTCTCTTTCCTGCGCCGGTGTCGCGCCGGTCGCTCATCGTGCACCGGCTTCTCCGGTCGCAGGCCGGCATGCTGTTCACGTCGGCGGTCATCGCGGTTGCGTCGCCGGCGTTCAGCGGCTATCTCCGGCTTCGCGTGGCCATCGGCGTCTGGTTGCTGCTGTCCACCGTGCGTGTGTATTTCACGGGCGTCACGCTTGCGCGGGCGCGTCTCGCGGCGGGCGGTACTCGCACGCGCCGAGTGGCCTGGCTGCCGCTCGCCATTCTGGTCGCGGCATTGGCCACTGTCGGCGCCACCCTGGTCACCGGGTATCGGCCCGTGCCTCGCGAGGGTCCTGATCTGCTTCGGCTGTTCGCGGAGCTGACCGGTCATGGCGCTGCGCGCCTGGTGCTCGCGCCGTTCACGGCGGTCGCGTGGCCGCTTTATGCGGCGTGGCCGCAGCCGTACATCACGTCGCTCTTTGCCTCTGCCTCGGTGCTCGCCGCCTGTGTCGTGTGGGTCATGTTGAGTGACGGCGCGTTCCAGGCGGCGACCGAGGTGGCAGCCGACCGGCGCACTGAACGGCAGGTTGCCGAAAGCTCGTCGAAGTACCAAACGGGCGCGCGCGCGTGGACCCTGGCGCCGGCGGGGCGCGCAGAGTTCGCTATCGCCTGGAAGTCGGCGACGCAGACACTCCGCTCGGTGGACATGCGGCTGGTGCTGAGACTGTGCGCGATCCTTGCCGGCCTCACCGTTGCCGGCATGGCCATCGGCAACGACAACGGTTTCGTGGCGGCGGCCGGCGGCGTCGCCGCGGGCGGGGCGCTGCTCTGGGTGCTCCTCGCGCCGCAGGCTATTCGCCTGGACCTTCGCGCGGATCTCGAACATCTCGATCTGCTCAAGACCTGGCCGGTCAGGCCGGAAGCTGTCGTTCGCGGAGAGCTGATCTGGCCGGTTACGCTCGTCACGGCCGTCGCGTGGGGATTGATGACCATCGGAATCGCGCTATCGGGTGCGGCGTTTCCGCAGTATCGCCTGGGCACGCGGCTGGGCATCGGGACGGCCGCGCTGATCCTGGTGCCGGCGCTCGCGCTCACGCAGTTCACCATCCACAACGCCGCGGCGCTGCTCTTCCCGGCGTGGGTGCCGCTCGGGACGCAGCGTTCGCGGGGGCTCGACGCGATGGGGCAGCGGCTCATCACGCTCGGCGGCACATGGATCGCGTTGATCGTCATGGCGCTTCCGGCCGCCGCGGCCGCAGGGATTCTGTGGCTCGCGCTGCGCTTTCTGATCGGTCCTGGCGCCTTCGTCCCGGCGGCAGCCGTGGCAGCCGCAATTCTCGTCGTCGAAACCGTGGTCGTCACCGAACTGCTGGGGCCGATGTACGAACGACTGGATGCGCTGGATGTAGAGAGAGCCGAGTAATTACGAAAGTTAGAAGTTAGAACTTAGGAGTAAGAAGACAGAAGGCGGGTTCAGCGAGCGACGACTTCGTAGGATCCCGTAGCCGGCTTGCGGTCGGTGTAACGCACGACCGGCTGACCGTCGACGATCTCGACGACCTTATAGATGCGGGAGTTGCGCATCTCGATCGGCCGGCTGGCCATTTTGTTGATGCGCGCGACGTAGTCCCGGGTTTCTTTGTATGGCGGAACGTTCTCACCGTGCTTGTCGACGGCGCCCGGTCCCGCGTTGTAGGCCGCCAGCGCGAGCTCTTCGCTTCCGTCGTACCGGTCGAGGAGCGCCCGCAGGTACCTGACACCGCCGCGCACGTTCTCCTCGGGGTTGTACGGGTTCGTGACGCCGTACTGCTTCGCCGTCTCGGGCATCAGCTGCATGAGGCCCATCGCGCCCTTGACCGATCGCGCGACCGGATTGAACCCCGACTCGACCTGCATGACCGCGCGGACCAGGTCCGTGCGAATGCCGTTGGCCCGGGCGTGCTCGACGATCAGGTCGTCGTACATCCGGCTGCGCTCGAGCGTGGCGTAGCGGGTTGCCCGGACGGCCGTCGCGGCCGGAACTGCATACGATTTCACATTGCTCGTGTCTGGCGGCCGGATGTTCGACACGACCAGGTTGCCGTTCGCATCACGCCACGAGTAGATCTGCGCCTGGACGGGTGCTGCGATGGCGATGAACGCCAGCAACAGCAACCACGACAGGGCTTTAGGCATGCGACCGGTCATTGCGTCGGCGTGAAGGGAAATGGGTTCGGGTCCAGACAAATTTGTAACGGCCGCTCGTCGTTGTCGTCATTCGAAGTCACACCCCGGCTGGTATGCGGGGCCTAACAGAAGAGGTTATCGGTCGCAGATAGCCGCGACTACAGACAGAGGCTGTCGATGGTGTGAAACTTAGAACTGTGAACTCAGAACTGAGAAGAAGGTCCGTTCTTCAAAGTTGTAAGTTCTCAGTTCTAAGTTAGAAGTGCTGTCATGCGAGCAGCTTGGCGATCACTTCCTCCGAAGCTGCGAGCATCTGCTCGATTTTGTCTGGCTGCTTCCCGCCGGCCTCGGCAAAGTCCGGACGGCCTCCGCCGCCGCCGCCGACGATCGGCGCGAGTTCCTTGACGATCTGGCCGGCCTTGAGCCGCGACGTCAGATCCGGCGTCACTGCCACCACCATCTGCACCTTGTCGCCGTTGGCCGACGCGATGACGACGGCGCCGCTCTTGATTTGGGCCTTCAGCGAGTCGGCGAGCGTTCGCAGGGCGTCCTTGTCGAGATCGGCGACCTTGCGCCGGGCCAGCTTGACGCCGGCCACGTCCACGACGTTGCTGCCGCTTTCGCCGCTCGCAGCGGAACCTCCGCCCATGGCCAGCCGGGTCTTCAACTGCGTGACTTCGCGCGCGAGGCGTTTGTTGTCGGTCTGGAGCTTTTCAATCGCCGCGACCGCCTGCTCGTCAGCGACATTGAGCGCGTGGTGCAGACGATCGAGCGCCGCGCGCTGCTGCTGCATCCACCCGATCGCGCCTCCGCCCGTCAGCGCCTCGACACGCCGGACACCAGCCGCCACGCCGCTCTCCGACACGATGACGAACGTCCCGATGTCGCCAGTTGAGCGAACGTGCGTGCCGCCGCATAGTTCCATGCTGAAGCCGGGTACGCTGACGACGCGCACCTTGTCGCCGTATTTCTCGCCGAAGAGCGCCATGGCGCCGGCGGCGATCGCTTCCTGGGTCGACCGCACCTCGGTCGTCACCGCGGTGTTGGCGTAGATCTGGTCGTTGACGATCTGCTCGACCCGCGCGATCTCTTCTTTCGTCAGGGGCTGAAAGTGCACGAAGTCGAAGCGCAGCCGATCCGGCGCGACGAGCGAGCCCTTCTGTTGGACGTGCGGTCCGAGAACCTGCCGCAACGCGGCGTGTAGCAGATGCGTGGCCGTGTGGTTGCGGCGCGTCGCGTCGCGAGTCGTCGCGTTCACATCGGCGGTGACGAGATCGCGCCGCTTGAACGTCCCTTTGCGAACACGAACCTTGTGCACGCGAGGAACGCCTACCGGCCGCTTGATGACCTTCTCGACATCAGCGACCGAGCCGGACGCACTTGTTATGGAGCCGGTGTCATCAACTTGACCGCCGGACTCTGCGTAGAACGGTGTCTTCGAGAGTGCGAAATATCCGGCATCGCCTGTTTTTAGTTCATCGGTCGCAACACCTTCGGCATCCCAGATGAACAGCAGCGGGCCTTTCCCAACGGTACTCTCATATCCGACGAAGTGATCGGGACCCGCGGCCAAGAGCTCGGCCGTCACATCGTCGGGCATCGTGGCCCACGCGAACGTGTCTTCGCCCTTACCTGCGCCACCGAACGCGCTCTGCGAACGAGCCCTCTCCCGCTGGCCGGCCATGGCGCGGTCGTACCCCTCGCGATCGATCGTGACGCCCTGCGTCGCCGCGGTGTCCTCGATGAAGTCGAACGGCACACCGAACGTGTCGTAAAGACGGAAGGCCGCGTCGCCGCCGAGCACCTTGGATTTGGTGCCCAGGACCTTTGCGATCTCGCCCTCGAGCCTCGGCAGACCTTCGTTCAGGACGGCCTCGAATCGATGCTCTTCGGCAAGAATCGTCCGCTCGATCGTGTCGCGATTGCGGTTCAGCTCCGGGTACGCGTCTCCCATCTCGCGGACGAGTACGGTGACGAGCTCGCTCATGAACGGCTCGGTAAAGCCCAGGTGCTTGCCGTGCCGCATCGCGCGCCGCATGATCTTCCGCAGCACGTAGCCCCGCCATTCGTTCGACGGCGTCACCCCATCGGCAATCAGGAACGTCGTCGATCGGATGTGGTCGGCGACGACACGCAGCGAGATGTCGGCGGGCTCCATGCTCCCTCGATAAGGATGGCCGGCGCGCCGGCCGATCTCCGAGAGGAGCGGCATGAAGAGATCCGTGTCGTAGTTCGAGTCCTTCTCCTGCATCACGGCCGTGATGCGTTCGAGGCCCATCCCTGTGTCGATCGACGGGGCCGGCAGGGGCGTCAGCGTCCCGTCGGCGCTGCGCTCGAATTCCATGAAGACGTTGTTCCAGATTTCGATCTCTGGGTCGGTTCCGGTCCCCCGGACGTAGTAGATCTCGGAGCACCTCCCGCAGGGTCCCGTTTCGCCCATCTGCCAGAAGTTGTCGTCGAGGCCGAGCTCGAGGATGCGGTCGGGCGGCACGAACTGCCGCCAGATCTCGTACGCCTCATCGTCGCGCGGGATCCCGTGCTCGCCCTTGAAAATCGACACGACCATCCGGTCCGGCGACATCTTCCAGACGTCGGTCAGGAGCGTCCAGGCAAAGGGCAGCGCAGCTTTCTTGAAGTAGTCGCCGAAGGAAAAGTTCCCCAGCATCTCGAAGAACGTGTGATGGCGGAACGACGGCCCCACGTTGTCGAGGTCGTTGTGCTTCCCGCTGACGCGCATCACCTTCTGGGACGTCGTCGCCCGCGTGTAGTCGCGCTTCTCACGGCCGAGAAACACGTCCTTGAACTGGTTCATGCCGGCGTTGGTGAACAAGAGCGTCGGGTCGTCGCCGGGGACGAGAGGCGAGCTCGGGACGATGCGGTGCCCGTTCGATTCGAAATACTTGAGGAACGACGCGCGGATCTCGTTGGACGTCATCGGACGGTCTGTGCTCGTGGTCCTGTGGCCGCTCGGCTGAAGCCTCGCGCTCCGTTGATTCTACTTGTCTTCATCGCGTCTGTGACGCTTCAGCGAGGCCAGCACACGATCGGCGTCGAATCCCTCGGCCACCAGGTAGCGGTACAGCCGCGCGAACTCACGGTCACTGCTTACGCCGCCTCCGCCGCGCAGCCGTCGTGCGAGCGCCGCCTCGAGCAGCGCGTCGTCGTCGAGTCCGTCGAAGACTTCGTCGACGGTTCGGCGGGCGAGGGCTTTGTCGATGCCGGCGCGCTCGATTTCCATCCGCACGCGTTGGCGTCCGCGTCCCCGCACCGAGATCTGTGTCCGCGCGATGGCCTCGGCGACGCGCTCGTCGTTGAGGGCGCCTTCCTCGATCAGGCGCGCGATCGCGTCGTCGACCAGTTCCGCGGGATGGCGGCGGGACAACCGCTGGCGAACCTGCGCGTGGGACAGCTCGCGGCGGGCGAGCAGCTTGAGGCCGTCGATGTACGCCGGGTTTGTGCTAGCTGCCAAACCTCGTGATTTCCGGGACGACCGGCCCCCGTCTCGCCATCGAATCGCGGCTCAGGTCTGATGTGGTCGCGATTCCCTGAACGCGGAGCTTGAACTCGTCCTTGTTGCTGGCCCAGCGCAGCGCCTCTTCGTAGGTCACCAGTCCCTGCTCGTACAGGCCGAATATCGACTGGTCGAATGTCTGCATGCCGTACTGCGAGGTGCCGGCGGCGATCGCTCCCGGAATCAGGTGCGTTTTCTCCTTGTCCACGATGCAGTCGCGGACGAAGGGCGTGCTGATCATCACTTCGACGGCCGCGCACCGTCCCTTGCCGTCCACGCGCGGCATCAGGCGCTGCGAGATGACGGCACGGAGGACGCTCGCGAGCTGCAGCCGGATCTGCTTCTGCTGGTGCGGTGGAAACACTGCGATGATGCGGTTGATCGTCTCGGTGGCGTCGAGCGTATGGAGCGTCGAGAACACGAGATGGCCCGTTTCGGCGGCCAGCAGGCCGGTTTCGATGGTCTCGTAGTCGCGCATCTCGCCGACCAGGATGACGTCCGGATCCTGCCGCAGGGCGCTACGCAGCGCCTGTGCGAACGACCGCGTGTCGACGGCGACCTCGCGCTGGTTCACCATCGACCGGTCGTCGCGATGCAGGAACTCGATCGGATCCTCGACGGTCATCACGTGCGCCGAGCGCGTGCGGTTGATTTCGTCGATCATCGCCGCGAGCGTCGTGCTTTTGCCGCTGCCAGTCGTGCCGGTGACCAGGACGAGGCCGCGTTCCTCGGCGGCGATGGACTTGAGGACCGTGGGCAGGCCGAGTTCGTCGATAGTGCGGATCTGCATGGGGATGACGCGAAGCACCAGGCCCACGGTTCCGCGCTGCTGGAAGATGTTGCAGCGGAAGCGGCCCAGGCCGGGCACGCTGTACGCCAAATCGACTTCCTGTGACTCCTTGAACTTCTGGCGCTGCGACGCGGACATGACGGCCGCGCTCATCGCCACGAGATCCTCGTGGTCCAGCTTCTTGAGCTCGCTCGCGGGGAATAGCGATCCCCGTATGCGCATCATCGGAAAGCTGCCGACCTTGAGGTGCAGGTCCGACGCCCCGTGTTCGACGGCGATCTTCAGGAGATCGTTAACGTGCATTGGCGGGAGTACGGGCCTGGCGGCCGTCGGCCTCGCGGTCGGCGTCGACGTGCACATACGTCAGCCAGCCGTGGCGGTCCGGGATCTGGCCGTTGATGACGTCGAAGAAGGCGCGCTGGATCCGCTCCGTTACGGGTCCGCGACGGCCGGAGCCGACGGTGATCTTGTCAATCGACCGGATCGGCGTCACCTCGGCGGCGGTTCCGACGAAGAACACTTCATCAGCCGTGTAGAGCGACTCACGCGGCAGGGTGGTTTCGGTGACGGTGTAGCCCAGGTCGCGCGCGAGAATCATGATCGAATCGCGCGTGATGCCGCCCAGAATCGATGAGGCGAGCTGCGGCGTGTAGACGACCTGGTTGCGAACGACGAAAAGATTCTGTCCGCTGCCTTCGCTGACGTTGCCGAAGACATCGAGCGCAATCCCTTCGGAGTAGCCGTCGGCCAGTGCTTCCATCTTGATCAGGCCCGAGTTGGCGTAGTTTGCCGAGCTCTTGGCCATGGCCGGCAGCGTATTCGGGGCCATGCGCGACCACGACGAAACCTTGACGTCCACACCCTGCTCGAGCGCTTCCTGACCGAGGTAGGCGCCCCATTCCCAGAGAATGATCGCCGCATCCACGGGGCAGGTGAGTGGGTTGACGCCGAGCGTTTCGTAGCCGCGGTACAGGATGGGACGGATGTAGCAGGCCGCCATCCGATTCGCACGAATCGTGTCGAGGACCGCATTCTGCCAGCCGACGAGGTCGAGTGGATACGTCATCCGGTAGATCTTCGCGGACTCCTGCAGGCGGCGCATGTGCGCGTCGAGTCGGAAGCAGGCCGACCCCTTCGACGTGGAATAGCATCGCGCGCCTTCGAACACGCCGCTGCCATAATGGACGACATGCGACGCGATATGAATGGTGGCGTCTTTCCAGTCCACCAGCGTGCCGTTCATCCAGATCTTGCCGGTCCCGGGAAAGGCCATGCGACGTGACTCCTCGCTTTCAATTTTAACATCCGCCTTCGCTCAGACGAGCTTCGGCGCGCAAGTCATCGTGCGCGTGCGCACGGTTGCGCTATTGTGCTTCGCCGCAGAACGGGCAGCGGTCCGAGCGCGCGTGCAGCGCCTTGCGGCAGTGCCAGCAGAAGCGTGGCGGCGGCGTTTCGCGCGCCTTCAGGCGGACCTGCAGATCCTGCGTTGCGGCGGTGCCCGCGTCGATGGCCGCGGCTGACGACCGCGGTGTCCGGCTCACGCGGTGTCGGTCGGCGTCACGGGCCGCGAGCACCTCGTCGAGCAGATCGCCGGCGCGCTGGTACCGCGACGGGATGTCGGGCGCCAGCGCCTTGAGCACGATGTCGTTGATCGCCTTTGGAATCTTCGGATTCCGGAGACGCGGTCCGGTCTGCATCTCGCCGCGCATCAGGCGTTCGAGATCTGCCGGTGACGGGGTGTCGTACGGCAGCGTGCCCGTCATCATCTGGTACATCGTGACGCCGAGCGAGTAGACGTCGGAGGCGAAGACGGCCTTGCCATGGAATTGCTCCGGCGCCATGTACGGCGGGCTGCCGATGACCGTCGTCCCGTGCGCGGCGATCTCCAGAAACCGTGACGTGCCGAAATCGGCGACTTTCAGTAGTCCCCGCTCGGCGACGAGCACATTCGACGGCCGCAGGTCGCGATGCAGCACGCCCTGGCGATGCGCGTGGTCGACGGCGTTGCAGATCTGGCAGGTGTAATCGAGCGCCCGCGCCAGGTCCAGCGCGCCTTCACGCGCGATGATGGCCTCGAGCGTCTCGCCCGGCACGAACTCCATCACGATGAAGAACACGTTCTCCTGCTTCTCGGCGGTCAGGATCGTGACGATGTTCGGATGGTTGAGGCTGGCCAGCAACCGCGGCTCGCGCAGCAGCTCGCCGAAGTCGACGCTCTGCTTGTGGGGCACTTTCAACGCGACGCGCTTGTCAATCCACGTGTCTTCGGCGAGGTACACCGTGCCGAAGCCGCCGCTGCCGATCGTCTGGAGGATCTTGTACTTCCCGATGATCTGTCCGCGGAAGAACACTGGGGGGCGAGTATAACAGACGAAAAAAACGAATCGGGTGCTGGGCGCTGGGTTCAGGGTGCTGGGCGCGTGCTGGGTGCCGGGTTCTTGGTTCTGGGTTCGGCGCACGCTGACCGCGGAACTCGCGAGGCGACCGCTGAACTCGAGAGCTGACCGCCGAACTCGAGCACTGAACCCAGAACCCGGAACGAACCCAGCGCCCTGAACCATGCACCCGGCACGCACCCAGCACCCAGCACGCTGAACCCAGCACCCGACAAGCTTGTCTGTATAATTCCGGCCCCGTGCACCGCTTCTTTGCGCCCGCGATGGATCCTGGTGACGAAGTCGTCACACTTCCCCGCGACGAAGCCGAGCACCTGACCCGCGTGTTGCGCCTGGGCGCCGGCGATCAGGTCGCAGTCTTCGACGGCCGCGGTCACGAGTTTCTCGGCAAGGTGGCGAGCGTGGGCCGCCGCGAGGCGCGCGTGCAGTTGGTGTCTCGCGTCGAACCCGCGGCCGAGTCCCTGGTTCCGATCACCCTCGTGCAGGCGGTGCTCAAGACCGACAGGATGGACGATGTCGTCCGGGACGCCGTGATGCTCGGGGCAGCCGCAGTGCAGCCGGTCGTCACCCGGCGAACCGAGTTCACCGTCGCCGCGCTCATGCGAAGTCAGCGCGTCGAGCGGTGGCAGCGGGTGGCGCTGTCGTCGGTCAAACAGTGCGGCCGCGCTGTTCTGCCCGAAGTCCGGATGCCGCTGACCCTGGAAACCTACCTCGGGGATCCACCTGCCGCCGAGCGGTTGATGCTCGTCGAGCCGTCCGCCGGTGGCGAGACCGAATCGTTCTCGGCACTTCGAGGCGAGCCGATGCCGAGCGACGCGGCGCTGCTCGTCGGGCCCGAGGGCGGTTGGGCGCCCGAGGAGTGCGCCGCCGCATCCAGCAAGGGAGTTCGCCTGGTCAGCCTCGGACGGCGCACGCTTCGCGCGGACGCGGTCGCCGTTGCGGCCATGAGTGTGCTGCAGTTTGTTTGGGAGGGATGAGCCGACAGATCTGTCGGGTTCTGGGTTCAGGGTTCCGCGTGCTGGGTGCGTTCCGGGTTCAGCGCGCAGGGTTCCGGGTTCGTTCAGGGTTCGAGTTCAGCGAGCTTCGTCCCGTTCAGGCTTCTAGAGTCGGCGTGACGCGGACCCGGGGCCCAGAACCCGGCACCCCCGCACGCACCAAGCACCCTGAACTTTGAACCCGACGCGGTCTCGTTAGCCCTTTTTCATGATCAGTCCCACCCACTCGTCCTCGTCCCGTTCCCAGACGATCGCCGTGCCCTTGAACGCGTGACACACTTCGTCGCGCTCGTGCTGCATCAATCCGCTGAGGATGACGTAGCCGCCGGGTGCGGTTGCGTTGAGGATAACGTCGGCCGACCGTACGAGGAGCGCACCGGTCAGGTTCGCGGTGACGACATGCGCCGTTGGAAGAGAAACGCGCGTGAGGTCGGCCACTGCGAACGAAATCTGGTGCTCGTCGTTCGCATCACGGCCCTCTTCGAGCATCTGGTTCTGTCTGGCGTTCTCGACGGCGCACTGAACCGCGTCCTCGTCGTCGTCGATGCCAATCGCGCGCGCGCCGAGCCGCGCGGCCGCGATGGCGAGGATGCCGGACCCGGTGCCGAGGTCGAGGACTATCCGGCCGTCGACGTCGAGCGCCTGCAGTGCGGCGAGACACAGCCGCGTCGTTGCGTGATGGCCCGTTCCGAAGCCCATTGACGGCCGGATATAGATGACGATTGCTGGTCCAGATACGCCGTCCGGGATCGGTTCGATCCGATCGTTCTGGCCTGAGGGGCTGACGAGGATTCGTCCGACGACGACCGGCTCCAGACCCTGCTGGGAACGGCGAGCCCAATCGTCATCCGGAACGTCGACCGGGGACACGTCGAACTGCCGCGCGAGCGCTTCGAGCGCTCGATCGCGCACGCCGGTGCCGTTGAAAAAAGCGCGCAGATGCTCGCCGCGCTCCTCGATGGCGGTCGGCGCGAAATCGTCGAGCGCCGCGTACACGATGTCGTTGTCTGTGGACCGGATTTCGAGCGCGGGGTAGACCTTCAATGCCGGTCGTTAGCCGAACATGTCCTTTACGCGGTCGAACAGGTTGCGTTCGTCCTCGTCCTGGTGCGCGCGCGGCTCGAACTTCTCGGCTGGAAGGGCCTTCGAGAGGTCCTCGAGCAGTCTCCTCTGTTCGCGGGTCAGTTTCTTCGGCGTCTGGACCTGCACGGTCGCGAACAGGTCTCCCCGGCCGCGTCCGCTGACGTCGGGCATTCCTTTGCCGCGCAGCCTGAGCGTCGTACCCGTCGGCGTGCCCTCGGGCACTTTCACCGGCTCGGTGCCGTCCAGCGTCGGGACCTGGATCTCGCCGCCGAGCGCCACCGTCGTGAAGTTGACCGGGATTTCGCAGAACAGGTTGTTGCCGTCGCGCCGGAAGAACTTGTGCTCCTGTACCTGTACGACGACGTAGAGGTGACCGGCGGGGCCGCCGAGCACCCCGGATTCGCCCTCGCCCTGGAGACGCAGTTGCTGGCCCGTGGCAATGCCGGCTGGAACCTTGACCGTCAGCTTGCGCTCGCGCGACACGCGGCCAGCGCCCCGGCACGTGTGGCACGGTGACGACACGATCTTCCCGTTGCCACGGCATTGCGGACACGTCCGCGCAACCGTGAAGAAGCCCTGCTGGAAGCGCACCTGCCCCTGCCCGCGGCACTGTGGGCACGTGGTTGGCGATGTCCCGGGCGCCGCGCCCGAGCCGCCGCACGTTTCGCAATTTTCCTGCCGCGGAATCTGGATGACGGTTTCGCTGCCCTTGGCCGCTTCCTCGAAGGTAATCTCGAGGTCGTACCGAAGGTCTGCGCCGCGCTGTGGTCCGCCGCGTCGCCGGCCGCCGCCGAACAGATCGCCGAAGCCGAAAATGTCGCCGAGGCCGCCGAGGATGTCCTCGAATCCGTTGAAGACGGTCGGATCGAATCCCGCGCCCGCCGCGCTGCTGACGCCGGCGTGCCCGAATCGATCGTACAGCGCGCGCTTTTCGCCGTCGGCCAGCACGGCGTAGGCTTCGGCCGCCTGCTTGAACTTGTCTTCGGCAGCCTTGTCGCCCGGATTCCGATCCGGGTGGTACTTCATGGCGAGCTTGCGATAGGCGCTCTTGATCTCGGCGTCCGCGGCGTCACGCCGGACGCCGAGCACTTCGTAATAGTCTGCGCGGCTCACGACTGTTTCGCGACCTTGACCATGGCGGGACGAAGCAGGCGATCGCCGATCGTGTAGCCCTTCCGCATTTCGCTGATCACCTCGCCGTCGCGGTGCTCGGTGCTTTCCTCGTGGAGGACCGCCTGGTGCAGGTTCGGGTCGAAGTCGGCGCCGACGGCCTCGATCGGCTTCACGCCCTGCTTCCGCAACAGATCGTGGAGCTTCGCGTGAATCAGTTCGACGCCCTTGCGGTACGCCGCGGCGCTTTCGCCAGCGTCGACGGTCAGTGCCAGGTCGAAGTCGTCCACGACGAGCAGCAGTTCCTGGAGGAGGTCCACGACCGCCTGGTCGGCGTGCTCGCGGCGCTCGCGTTCGACGCGGCGGCGGTAGTTGTCGAACTCCGCGGCCTTGCGCATCCAGCGGTCGTGGTAGTCGTCGCGCTCGCGCTGGAGCTCGGTCAGTTGATCGTTGGCGGCGGCCGGCGTTTCCGCCGGATCGACCACGGGTTCTTCACTCATACGCTGCATTTACCCGGAGACGCGAAGAAGATCAGCCACGAAGGCACGAAGACACGAAGACAAAAACGCATGGAATTCCGATTCACTGACGCCACAACTTCCTAATCCCTAATCCCTAATCCCTACAGTATTCAGTTTGTGTCCCGCAAGACCCGCGACACTGCCTCCGCGGCCCCATCGACGACCGCGATCGCGCGCGAGTAGCGCATGCGTGTCGGACCGATGACGCCAATCGTTCCCTTGCGGGTGCCGTCGTCGTACGTCGAGGCGACGAGGCTGAACGGGCGAAGGCTCGGATCGAGATGCTCCGCGCCGATGACCACCGTCAGGCCGGGACCGTCGATGTATTCGTCGAGCAGGTCCACCAGGCGTTGCTTCTCCTCGATCATCGCGAGCAGTGCCTGCAGCATGGTCATCGTCAGGCCGCTGCCGTCTTCGAGCAGCGATGACGTGCCTTCGACATACATCGTGTGGTCGTCGGGGAGATTGGCGAACGTCGAGCTCGCCAGTCGCATTGCCCGCGCTACGAGTGCGTCGTAGAGCAGCCGCTCCTCATTCATCCGCTCGAGGACGGCCTCGCGCGCGAGGTGCAGCGGCAAACCCGAGAACTCGGCGTTCAAATAGCTTGCTGCCTGTCGAAGGTCGTCGGACGACAACGTCTCACCGAGGTCGATGACTTTCTGAATCACGTGGCCGCCGCGCGCGACGATGACGACGAGCACGCGGGACGTGGTGAGCGGCACGAACTCGACGCGCTCGAAGACGGCGCTCTCGTTGCGCGTCCGGATGGCGAAGCCTACGGTGCGCGACGCCTGTGATAGCACGTGCGAGACCTGGGGAAGGACGATCTCGATCCTCCGGTCAGCGCTGTCGCGCCGCAGGCGAGCCTCGACGGCGTTCGCCGCGCGGCCCGATCGCCTGTTTTCGAGGAGCAGATCGACGTAGAAGCGGTAGCCCCGATCGGTCGGGATGCGCCCGGCCGAGGTGTGCGGCTGCTGAACGAATCCTTCTTCTTCGAGCGCTGCCAGGATGTTGCGGACGGTCGCCGACGACACCCCCAGCCCAGCCGCGGTGACCAGGACAGAGGAGGCGACCGGCTCGCCGGACGCGATGAATTCGCGGACGAGCGCCGCGAGCACGCGCTTCGACCGGATGTTGGCTTCCTGCATCGGTTTACTGCACTCCGCCCGACTAGCAGTCGTCGGCCGAGAGTGCTAAGGAATTATACAGGCTCGCGCCGCTCAAAGACCAGCCCTCGCGGCGAGGTCTCGCGCTGCTCGCCGCGACTCGACCACGATCTCGTCGCGATCGACGCGGGTGGGGGCGAACTCGTCGACCAGCAGCTCACCGTCCACGACGGTGGCGCGCACATCTGTTCCGCGAGCGGCGTAGACAAGCGTCGAGTACGGGTCGGGACCCGTTGCAAGGTGCGGACGATCGCGGTCCACGACGATCACATCCGCGCGCTTGCCGACTTCGATCGAGCCGATGTCGGCTTCGAGGCCCAGCGTGCGGGCGCCGGCGCGCGTCGCCATTTCCAGTGCGTCGCGTGCGGTCAGCGCGCCCGGCTGCCGGCGGACGGCCTGAAGCACGGCAGCAAGCCGCATCTCCTCGAACATGTCGAGCCGGTTGTTGCAGGCGGCTCCATCCGCGCCAAGCGACACAGTGATGCCGCGTGCTCGCATGTCCGGCACCGGCGCGATGCCCGAACCGAGCTTGAGATTCGAGCTGGGGCAGTGCATCACTTTGACGTCGCGTTCGGCCATGAGCTGCTGCTCACGTTCCTCCACCCAGACGCAGTGCGCTGCGCACAGCCGGGGAGACGCCAAGTGAAGCTGTTCGAAGTATTCGAGGTTCGACAGTCCGCCGGATCGTTCGCGGACGATGGCCAGCTCGTCGCGCGATTCCGATGCGTGCGTATGGACGAGCGAGCGCTGGTCCTCTGAGAGCGCGGCCACCGCCTCTAGGAGCTCGCGAGAGCATGACACGGCGAATCGCGGAGCGAACGCCGCGCGCACACGGCCGTCGCCGGCGCCGTTCCAGCGCTTGCGGATGGCAACGCTTTCGTCAATCGAGGCCTGTGTCGACTCCTGGAGTCGCGACGGCGTGCCGTCCGCCGAGTCCATCATGCATTTCCCGATGGTGGCCCGGATGCCGCTCTCGACGACGGCCTCGAAGACGGCATCCGTATCGTGGACGGTCTCCATCGTCAGGACGCACGTGGTGCCGGTGCACAGGAGCTCCGTCGTGGCCAGCCGGGCGGCCGCCCGCAGCGACGCGGCGTTGTGCGCCGCCTCCATGGGCCAGACGCGCGCGCGAAGCCAGTCCATCAACGGCAGGTCGTCGGCGTAACCGCGAAAGAGCGTCTGGCATAGGTGGATATGCGTTTGGATGAAGCCGGGAATCACGAAGCCGCCGCGCGCGTCGATGACCAGATCGTGGGCGTCCGTGATGTTTTGCGCGATCGCGGTGATCCGCCGATCGCGAATGGACACATCGGCTTCGAGCACACGGAACCGATCATCCATCGTGACGACGACGCCGTTGCGAATCAGCAGGGACATGACTGCACCGTGAATTGCAAAATGCAAATTGCAAATTGCAAAAGTGGGGTTAGTCCCGTTTGGCGAGCTGCGGCGGCGCCCAGCGCATCGTCGCCGGGTGTTCCTTCCCGTGCTTGACCGCGATGAGCTCCGCCAGGATGCTGACGGCGATTTCCTGCGGCGTGACGGCGCCGATGTCGAGGCCAATCGGCGCGTGTACCTTTTGGAGGACCTCGGCTGGCGTCTGCGATTCAATAAGCGCTTCGTAGATGCGCGCAACCTTGGCGCGGCTGCCGATGAGCCCGAGGTAGCGCAGTTCTCGAGGTGCCAGCGCGCGCAACGCTTCCAGATCGTTGGTATGCCCGCGCGTCACGATGACCGCGTATGCATGCGCCGGGAGGCTGGCCCGGTCGATCCACGCCGGGATGTCGTCCACGACGACCTCGGCCGCTGTCGGAAAACGCTCGGCGTTCGCGAACTTCTCGCGGTCGTCCACGACGTGGACGCGGAAGCCCACGTCCGCGGCGAGCCGGGCGAGATGGAAGCCCACATGGCCCGCGCCGATGATGTAGAGCTCGGGCGACGGCTCGATGGGTTCGATGTACACGTCCATCTGACCGCCGCAGATCAGCCCGGTTTCCTGGGCGAAATCGTCGGAGAGCTCGTAGTGGACGACCTCGGGTCGCCGCGTCTTGATCGCTTCACGCGCCTTCCAGAAGGCGTCGTTCTCGTAGCAACCGCCGCCGATCGTGCCCACGATCCGGCCGTCGCCGAAGACGAGCATCTTGGCGCCGACCCGCTGCGGCGTCGAGCCAGTGGTCGCAACAATCGTGACGAGGGCGGCTGGCTCGCCCCGTTCGAGGGCGTCCGCAACGGCGGTGAACACTTCGCGATTCACTGCTGTTGATTATATGAGGGCAGGAGGGGCGGGAGCGGCGGGATCGCTTTCCCGCCTTCCTGCCGTCCCCG
>AR_comb_assmDRAFT_10070853_pt1 | contig 21689 bp, 21 predicted proteins | sample ArasoioldDNA_FD_10543 | JGI IMG/M metagenome (IMG submission 10543) | reverse complement strand
GAGGATGCAACCTCGCGGCCGGACGGGCTGGAGCTCGCCGCGGCAGTCGCCTGGCGCGGGATCGTGTACGGGGTGACGGACGGGCTGCTCCTGTCCGTGTTCCCGATCCTCGTCGTGTTCGCTGCCTTCGCCGGGACGCGCCTCGACCGGCGCCTGTCCGGGAAGGTCGTGATCGGCATCGTCGCGCTCGCGGCGTCGCTCACGATGACCGCCGTCTACCACGCCGGCTACGGCGAGTTCCGCTCGGAGAAGATCCGGAAGCCGCTCGCCGGGGACGTGCTCTGGAGCGTGCCGACGCTCCTCACGCTGAACCCGATCGGGGCTCCGATCGCGCACGCGGGAATGCACACGTCGGCCGTCCTGGCGAGCTACGAGACCGACACGTTCCTGCCCCCGCACAGGTAGCGGCGCGCTCGGCTCGCACGCAGGCCCGCCTCGCCCACCGGCGGGTCGGTGCGACCCGCGGGGGTTCGTGACGGCACACTGAGCCGGTGCGTGTCGTCGCACTCCTCCGCGGGGTCAATCTCGGAAAGAGGCGAATCGCGATGCCCGAGCTGCGCGCGGTCGTCGAGGGCCTCGGCCACGCGGACGTCGAGACCTACCTCCAGAGCGGGAACGTCGTGTTCACGCGCGCGGCGAGGGCGCCGAAGGACCTCGCGGGCTCGCTGTCGACCGCGATCTCGGACGCGACCGGGCACGACGTCCCGGTCGTGGTCCGGACGGGCGCGGAGCTGAAACGTGTCGTCTCCGGGAGCCCGTATCCGGTCGACGACCCGACGCGGCTCGTCGTCGTGTTCCTGAGCGAGCCCGTGAAGCTCGGCGCCCTCGGTCTCGGCGAGCTCGCGGACTACCTGCCGGACGAGCTCACGCTCGCCGGCCGCGAGATCTACGTCAGCGTCCCGAACGGCCAGGCGCGCTCGAAGCTCATGGAGAAGCTGACGACGAAGCGGCTGCCGGTGACGCTGACCGTGCGCAACTGGCGCACGGTCACGGCGCTCGCAGAGCTGACGGTGTAGCGCGAGCTACCGCACCCAGAGCTGATCGAACAGGAGCCCCGACTCGGGGTTGTGGTGGTAGTTACCGACGCGCCCGGAGGTGATCTGTGCGTGCGACGGCGTGAAGAGAGGCACCCAGGGCGCGAGGTCGACGATGTCGCGCTCGATCCTCGTCCACCGCGCCACCGCCGCGTCCGGGTCGCGAGCCTGCACCTCGAGCGCCCGCTCGATTCGCTCGTCGAGACGCCGGTCGCAGAAGTAGCTGAAATCGGGTGTGTTGCACATGAGCACGTCGAGGATGGAGGAGGCCGTCCGGGGGATGCCGTAGTAGCCCATCATCCCGGCTTGCACTCCACGGGTCGTTGCGTCCGTGGCTCTCGCCACGTACGCATCGAGGTTCCGAGCTCGCCTGATCGTCGCCCGGTAGCCCAGGCTCTCGAGCGCTCGAACAGCCCCGTCGGCCCCGTCCTCCCAGAACCCGGGATAGGTCCAGATCGTCACGTCCATGCCTCGCGTCCCCGAAGCCGCAACCAGGCGGCGCGCACGTGCGAGGTCGGGCGCCTTCCACTCGCCCGTGCGGCTCGGCGCGGCGGTGTAGGGGCAGTAGCGCCGGAAGCCCACCGTGCCCGGGGGGCGGAGCTGACATGTCGGCTGAGCAAACGCCGCGCCGTACGACCTCGCGATGGCCGTGCGGTCGACGGCGTAGTTCAGTGCGCGCCGCACACGGACGTCGTCGAAGGGAGCATGTCTCGTATTGAGAAAGAGGAAGACCGTCGCCTGCACCGCGAACACGTGGACCTGCGAGGGGTGGCGCGCCTTGAAGGCCTCGAGCGCTCTCGCGTCCTCGATGTGGCCGACATCGACGCGCCCGCGCTCGACCGCCGCGACCGCACTCACGTCTCTCAGCCTGAACTCGATCTCGTCGGGAAATCCGTCCGGGCGGGCTGCTCTCGACCGCACGCGGAAGTAAGGGTTGCGGACGAGCGTGAGAGATCGTCCGGGCACGTAGCTCTCGATCATGTACGGCCCAGTTCCGGGGACGGGACGCGTCCCGAGGTCGCGTGACGGCGTGCCGCGGGGGATCGGTGCCAGATACCAGAGGCTCCGCGGGAACTGGCTCTCGGGCCGCTGGAGGTGGAAGACGATCGTCCCGGTCATGTCGTCCGTGCGGATGCCCCGGCTGAGATCGCAGACCCGCGGTCTCCCATTGCACTCGTCCGCCCCCACGAGCGGAACAGTCAGTGGCCAGACATTGGCCGAACGCTCGAACGCACGCCGGAAGTCACTCGCCTTGACCAGCATCCCGTTCGAGTAACGAATGCCAGGGCGGAGCTGGACGGCATACGTCGTTCCGTCGCCCGCGATCACCGGTAGCGACTCCGCGAGGTTCGGCACGATCTGCCCGCCCTCGCTTCCGCCGCGCCGCGCCGGCCCGACGAGGCCGTCGTAGACCGCGCTGAGCGCGCCCACGGTCCCAGCCCAGTTCATGTAGGTCGGATCGACCGAGCCCTGGATCAACTCACCAGCTTCGACGGTCAGGCGACCTCCCCGGTGGCCGGCGCCCGTGGGCTGGACTGCGAACCAGACCTGGTTCTCCGCGACGGCGAGTCCCTTCGGCCGGTTCGTGACCGGGATCCGCTCCACGACCGGGTTCTCCGTCGGGTCGATGCGCGCGATCGCCTCCGAGAACTCGGTGCTCACCCAGACGGCACCGGGTTCGACCGCAATGCCGTCGGGGCCCTCGCCGACGGCGATCGTGGCCGTCACTCGGCCCGTGCCGGGGTCGATGCGCGAGACGGTGCCGTCGAGCGAGTTCGCCACCCACACGGAGTCGTCGCCGAACGCGATGCCGGTCGGCCCGTTGCCCACTCCGATCCTGTCGACGATGCGGCCGCGGCGAGCGTCGATGCGGACGACGCTCCGGCCCGATCCGTCGGTGACCCAGACGCTCCCGTCGCCGACGGCGATCCCGCGGCCGAGCGCGTCGGTCCGGATTCTGCCGACTACGCGGCCGCGAACGGCATCGATCCTCGTGACGCTCCGTTCCTCCGCGCTCGTTACCCAGACCGTCCGACCGTCGACGACGAGCGCGGTCGGCGTTACGCCTACGGGAATCGTCTGGACCTCGCGGTTCGTGTCCGGGTCGATCCGGGACACGGTCGCGTCCAGCGAGTTGGCCACCCAGACCGCGCCGCCCCCGACCGCGATCCCTCCGGGATCGCCCCCCACGTCGATGCGCTGGACGACGCCGACAGTCCCGGGATCGACCCGTGACACGGTGCCGTCGAGCGAGTTCGCAACCCAGACCGACCCTTCGCCGACCGCGATGCTCGAGGGGCCGTTGCCGACCGGCACATTCGCGACGAGCCGGTTCGACCCCTCATCGATCGCTGCGACCGAGTTCGCCGAGGCGGATGCGAGCCCCGGGCTGTTCTGCCCGGTGAGCTCGAGGCCGGCGACGACCGCCGTAGCCGACAGCAGGAGGGCGGCGCCGATCGCGATCAGGATGCCGCCTCGGCGACGCGCCGGATCGTGCGGTGTGGCGCCGCGTGCGGGCGGCTCGAGCCTGGCGTCCTGAATCAGGATCGCGCGCTCGAGCTCCTGCAGCCTCCGGCCGGGCTCGAGGCCGAGATCGTCCGCGAGCGTTCTCCGCCCCTGGCGGTACGCCTCGAGGGCCTCCGCCTGGCGGCCCGAGCGGTAGAGCGCGAGCATGAGCTGTGCACGCAGGGTCTCTCGGAGCGGGTGCTCCCGGACGAGGGCCTCGAGCTCCGACACGAGCTCGACCTGGCGGCCGAGGGCGAGGTCGGCCTCGACCCGCTCCTCGAGGGCGGATAGCCGCAGCTCCTCGATGCGCCCGATCTCGCCCTGCGCGAACGGCTCGGCTGCGAAGTCCGAGAGCGGGGGGCCACGCCAGAGCGCGAGGCCCGCACGGAGGCACTCGGCGGCCAGCTCGGTATCGCCCTTCGCCAGCAGCCTCCGACCCTCTCCGAGCCGGGCCTCGAAGCGGGCGAGGTCGAGCTGCTCGGGCTCGGACGCGAGGAGGTACCCGTGGCCCCGTGTCTCGAGACGTCCGTTGCCGAGCGCCTTGCGGAGCCGCGAGACGTAGACGTGCACGCTGTTGAGGGCGCTGGGCGGAGCACGCTCGCCCCAGAGCGCGTCGATCAGGCGGTCGGTGGAGACGACCTCCTGGGCGCGCAGGAGGAGGAAGGCAAGGAGCGCGCGCTGCTTCCCCGTGCCCACGTCGAGCGGGAGGCCGTGGTTCGACACCTCGAACGGGCCGAGGAGGCGGAATTCCAGGGAGTCCTCGCGAACGGCCAAGCAGCTCATTCTCCGCCCCCGTCAAGTACCGCACAAGCGCGGATCAAGCGCTGCCCAAGCGCCCCTCCCCATGCTCGGGCCCGGTCGACTCGGTTACGGGAGGCGTACATGAGCATCACGAGAGGGCTTGGCTGGTGCGTGGCGGTGGCACTGCTGGTCTCGGTCGCCACGGCATCGAGCCACGGCGCCGAGCCGAGCCCGTCCTCCGATCCGGGCCGTGATCGGCCGCCCACGGTCGTGGTCAGCGTGCGGGACGACGGCTTCCACTGGTCGGATGCCGGCGTGGGAGCGGCGGCGGCGGTCGCGACGACGCTGCTCGCCCTCGGCCTCGTCCTTGCTCTACGACCCGACCGCGGAGTGAAGGAGAACCCATGAGGCGCTCACGCGAGCGCGAAAGGAGCTGGAGCTCTGTGCAGAGGAACAGGAGCAATCGAAAGCTCGCGCTCGGTCTCGGGCTGGCGGTGCTGCTGGTGGCAGGGATCGCGTTGATCCCCACCGTGGCGGCCGCCGAGCAGGAGCCGGCGACCAGCGACCACTCGGCGCACGCCGCGGGGTTGCAGGACGAGCTTGCCCAGGTGCGCCGGGTCACGGCCCGCTTCCACCGGCTGGATGCAGCGCTCGCTGCCGGCTACGAGCTCGGGTGGGTGAACGGCTCCGGGGTGCGGATCATCACCGGCTGCATCTCGAGCCCGACGGGCGCGATGGGCTACCACTACTTCAACCCGCAGCTGATGGCCGACAACGCGGTCGACGCGCTCGAGCCGGAGGCGCTCGTATACGCGCCCGCCCCGGACGGGGACGGGCTCAAGCTGGCCGCCGTCGAGTACGTCGTACGCGGCCCTGCCACCAACCCGCCCGGCCCCTCCCAGGCGCCGAGCGTGCTCGGGATGGAGATGCACATCCTGAACCCGGTGGTGGGCTTCTGGCTCATGCACGCCTGGGTGTGGGTCACCAACCCGGCCGGGATCTTCGAGGACTGGAACCCCGAGGTCAGCTGTTCGTAAGGCGCAGGCCCGGGGAGGGGCTGCCCTCCCCGGGCCGGAGCCGGCCGGCGGGTTCATACCGAGACATAGCGGGCGCCGAGCGTCGTCGCGAGCGTGCGGTGCGCTGGTCCCGTCCCCACGAGGAGTGACTGCGGCAGGTCGATCTCGTGCGAGCGCGCGAACGCGAGGGCCAGCCCGGGAAGCGGAGGACGGCACCAGCAGGTCGGGGGTCCGGCTCGATGTGGGCAGAGGGCCGACTCGACGGGGGCCGCGACCGCGGTCGTCAGGCGCGCAGCTGCGTCCCTGAGCGCGGTGTCGTCGCCGAGCGGGCTCCAGTCGAAGACGAGGTACGCGGCGGGTCGCTCGTCCTTCACGACTCCGTCCGCGAAGCCAGGCCTCCCGACCGCTGCCGCCACCGCGAGGACTCCGGGCCTGCCTCGCTGCCCCGGCGGCTCCCGCTCGAACGGCACCTCGTCCACCGACGCCCAGCCCTCGTCCGCGGACGGCGGCTCGAGCTCGCGGAGCGCCCGCATCTGCGAGGTGGGTGACAGCAGCCCGGGCTCGCGCCTCGCAGCCTCGCGGAGCTCGGCGGGTGTCGGGAGCGAGCCGAACCGCGTCAGCAGGCGCTCGACGAGGTTGACCTGTGCCTGGGCGAGGGGCGTGTCGAGCCAGACGCAGCGTGCTCGCGCTCCGTGGCGCTGTGCGGCCTCCACCACGTAGCTCCGTGAGGCGCGTGTGAGATACGTGTTGTCGAGGACGATGCGGCCGGTCCCCGAGGTCAGGGCGTCGTCGAGCTCCTTCGCGAGCTCCCGGAGCGATCCGCCTCGCTCGTCGCGGTTGAGCCGGAGGTAGCCACGCGCGGCGTAGCCGTTCGCGACGCGGCTCTTTCCGGCACCGGGAATGCCCATGACGACGACGACCTCGGCGACTCTCGTCCGCCGCCGGGGCGGCCGCTTCCGTGCGGGCTCGAGGAACGCAGCCGCCGCCTTCGCCGCCGTACGCGCGTCGAGGACGAGGCTCGCCGCGCGCGCCGCGGAGCGAGCCGTCTCGGGCCGCCGCGCTCCGGGGATGGCGACCGTGACCGGAGAGAGGCCGAGGAGCCAGGCGAGCGCGATCTCGGCCGGCGTCGCGTCGCATGCCGCCGCGATCTCCGAGAGCGCCGGGCTGCGGACGAGACGCCCCGCACGGCGCGGGCCGCCGAGCGGCGAGTGCGCGATCAGGGCGACACCCGCCTCTGCCGCGCGCTCGACGACCCCACCGCGCAGCGCGCGGTCGTCGAACAGGCTCAGGGCGACCTGAACCGCGGAGACGGGGGCGAGCTCGAGGGCCTCGTCGAGCTGCCCGCGGGTCACGTTCGCCACTCCGACGCGTGCCACGAGGCCGTCGTCGACGAGCCTGGCGAGCGCGCGCACCGACGTCGCCCAAGGCGTCCGTGGATCGGGGGCGTGGAGGAGGTAGAGGTCGATCGGCAGGCCGTCGAGCGCGACGAGGCTCGCCTCGCAGTCGGCACGCACGGCCTTCGCGCGGCCGTCCGGCTGCCAGCCGCCGCCCGCTCTCGACATCCCGCCCTTGGTGACGATGCGGGCGGTCCGGTCCGGGCCGCCGCGCCGAAGCGCCCGGGCGAGCAGCGCCTCGTTGTGGCCATAGGCCCGGGCCGTGTCGAAGACGGTGACCCCCGATGCCGCAGCGGCCGCGATCGTCTCAAGGGCCGTCTCCTCGTCGGTGCTCCCGTCGGTCGACAGGCGCATGCAGCCGAGCCCGACGCGGAGCTCCGAGGCGGAAAGCCAGTCAGGGAGGCCCAGGGCACGGAGAGTACGTCAGCCGGCCGAGCTTGGGTATGTGCAGGCATTTTCGCTCGACCGGCGAAGTGAGCGCTCCCCGATGCGCGCTCTGACGGTCACTCTCCTGCTTGCGCTCGCGGGCACGCTCGTCGTGGATCTCGAGCCCGGATCGGCGCCGCAGGCTGCGCGACCCGTGGCCGTGGGCGCTGTGAAGACCGTGACCCCGGCGAAGACGGTCGAGGTCGTCTTCCTGCGCCGGGACCGGCTCGTCGCGGTCGAGCGGGTTGTCCCGCGGGGGGCTCGCCCCGCTCGCGTCGCGCTCCGCGAGCTGCTGCGCGGGCCGACCCCCGAGGAGCGGGCCCGCGGGCTTCGCAGCGCGCTCGGGCGGAACGGAGCGGTGCGGGTGCGGTTCGTCTACCCGCGCGGCGACCTCTACTTCGTCAGGTTCTCGCGGGAGCTCGTGCGCGGGGCGACCGGGGCGAGGATGCAGCAGCGCTTCGCACAGATCCGCGCGACGCTGACGCGACTGGGAGGCATCCCCGGCCTCGCGGCGGTTGCGGTCGAGGGCCGACTCGTCACGACCCTCGGCCTCGGCGCACCGCTCGAGTCCTGGCGACCCGAGCGCGGCGAGCAGGGCTACCCGTACAGCGTCCGTGGCGTCCAACTCCGTCTGTGGACGCTCGGGTACCTCGACCGCTCGGACGTCAGCGGCGATCTCGACTACGTCACGTCGCAGGCCCTGCTCGCCTTCCAGGGCTGGGAGGGGCTGGGCCGGACGGGAACGGTCACCGGCGGCACCCAGGTGCGGCTCTTCCGCGCCGACCGCCCACGGCCGACGACGCACCGTGACGGTCGGCGCCTCGAAATCCACCGCGATCTCGGAGTTCTCCTCATGCTCGACGGGAACCGGGTCGAGCGCGCGGTCCACACGTCCACGGGTGCGGGCGGACGGACGCCGGCAGGCGGCTTCCACGTGTATCGGAAGGAGCTGTACTCGTGGTCGGTGCCGTTCCACGTGTGGATGCCGTATGCGGCGTACTTCGTCGGCGGCATCGCGACGCACGAGTACCCCGACGTCCCGTCCTATCCCGCCTCCCACGGGTGCGTGCGACTCCCGGCCGGCGAAGCCCATCGGGTGTACGACTTCGTCGACGTCGGCACCCCTGTGCGCGTCTTCTAGCGTTGCGGCTGCGCCCCTCGGGCGCGACGAACTCGGCACGGAGTCTGCACACGGGTGTTGCAGGTGCGCCCGTACGCTCGAGGCGTGTCCCGTCTCCTCGGTGTCGCGGCCGTCCTGGCCTCCGCCTCGCTCCTGCTCGCCACTTCGGCGCCGGCACACTTCGACACGGCCGGTCGGTTCACGCACGTCGCGTGCCCGGGGTCGCCGGCGACGCGCTCGGACCCGGTCAACGTGGTCTTCCACCACTGGGGCACGTGGGGACGGGCGGAGAGCCAGCTCGTCGCGCACACGGGCTGGGCGGCCGCGTCGGGGACGACGCAGCACTTCCTCGACCACGGCGGGTGCTTTCCCCAGCACACCCAGCGGGCGAGCGGGGAGGGATCGCGCTTCCACGTGCGCATCCGCGGCCAGCACTGGGACGGGGGGCTCGGCTGGGCAGCGGCGGCAGCGGCGCACCACGAGGATCTCGTCCTCTTCCCGTTCCCATGCGGCCACGCCGTCGACGCGAACGGCGCGGAGGGCAGTGGCTTCGACCAGGGACGCGACGAGCTCGAGGCTCGCTTCCGGGACGCCGGGCACGAGACCTCCCGAGTGTGGTGGGGCAACACCCAGTCAATCCGGCAGTGCGACGGGGACTACGCAGCCTCCGACGGCTGGACGCTGCTCGTCCGGCTCCACCAGGTGAACCACTGAGGCGGGAGGATGCGCGTCGTCGGTCTCCTCGGGCTCGTCGCCTCCGTCGCCGTACTCGTCGTGGGAAGCCCGACCGGGCCGGGGGGTGACCGCTCCCTCGAAGAGGCGCGGTCGTTCGAGGAGTTCCCGCTCTACTTCGCGGGGGACGAGGTCGACGGCCTGTCGCTCGCCGCGGTGCTGCGGCGGGACGAGGGCGCCGACTACGTCTCCTTCGTCTACGGCGAGTGCAGCCCGACCTCGGACAGCGGCTGTGCTCCGCCCGCCGAGGTGCAGGTCTGGCCCGCCGACATGAGATATGCCGGTTCCTACGACGCGTCGGCGGGAGCACCCTCGGTCGAGCTCACGCGGATCCGCGGCCGGCCGGCGGCCTTCGTCGGCGATGGCATGCAGCTCGAGCTGTACACGGAGGAGTCCACGATCGTCGTCTTCGCCGACACGCGCCAGCGGCTGCTCACCATCGCGACAGCGCTCCGCTGCCTCGGGCGGGACCACGACGGCCCGCGGGAGGAACGGCTCGGGTGCCGACGCTAGACGGGGACGAGCGTGCTTGCCTCGCCCGCCTGCTCGATGGCGAGGTCGGGGAACGGGGAGAGCGGGGCGAACCGCGCCTGGAAGAAGCGCAGGTGCTCGGGCTCGTAGGTGAACCGGAGGCCCGGGATCTCGGGCGCCTGCTCGTGCGTCCGCGCGACGACGTCGGCGACCCAGGTGAGGTGCTCCTGCGTGTACACGCGGCGGGGGAGCGTGAGCCGTACGAGCTCGAGCCCGTCGTAGGGGTCTCTGCCGTGCTGGCCGGACACGATCCCCCGCTCCATCGAGCGCACGCCTCCGGCGAGGTACAGGGCCGCTGCGAGAGTCTGTGCCGGGAGCTCCGTCTGCTCGAGATGGGGGAGGAAGCGCTTCGCGTCGACGAACACGGCATGGGCGCCGACCGGCAGCACGATGGGCACGCCGGCGTCCTCGAGAAGCCCCCCGAGGTGGCGCGCCTGTGAGACGTAGGCGCGGACGACCCGCTCGTCGGTGGACTCGCGAATTCCCTGCGCGAGGGCCTCCATGTCGTGCCCGGCCATGCCCCCGTAGTGGGGGAAGCCCTCGTACACGACGACCTGCTCCCGCAGGCGCCTCGCGAGCTCGACGTCGTTCACCGCGACCAGGCCACCGATGGGTACGAAGTGGTCCTTCTTCGAGGAGAAGATCGCACCGTCGGCGTGATCCGCGATCAGGCGCACGAGCTCGGGGAGCGAGCGGTCGCCGTAGCCGGGCTCCCGCTCCTGCACGAAGAGCGCGTTCTCCGAGATCCGCGTCGCGTCGAGGATGAAGGGCACGCGGTAGCGCCGTGTCAGCTCGCGCACGGCGGCCAGGTTGTCGATCGAGAAGGGCTGCCCGCCGGCCATGTTCAGGCACGCCTCCTGGCGCACGTACGCGATCTCACCCGGTGCGGCCGCCCGCAGGACCTGATCGAGCCGCGCGAGGTCGATGTTCCCCTTGAACGGAAACCCCGACTCGGGCACCTCGGCCTCGCCGATCGCGACGTCCACCCACGTGCCCCCGGCGAGCTCGACGTGCGCGCGCGAGGTCGTGAAGTAGAGGTTCGAGGGAACCTTCGTTCCGGGTCGGACGAGCGCGAGCGCGAGCAGGTGCTCCGCGCCGCGTCCCTGATGCGCCGGGATGAGGTACCGGTACCCGAACGTCTCGCGCGCGACCTCCTCGAGACGGAAGAAGCTGCGCGAGCCGGCGTAGGCCTCGTCGCCGAGCTCCATCGCCGCACGCTGCTCCTGCGAGAGCGCGGAGGTCCCGCTGTCCGTGAGGAGGTCCACGAACACGTCAGCCGAACGCAGGAGGAACGTGTTGAAGCCCGCCTCGCCCAGTGCGACGCGACGCTCCGCGGGCGAGCGGAGCTCGATCGGCTCGACGACCTTCACCTTCCACGGCGGCGGGTCGAGGCGCGCCACTGGCTCGATCGTCGCTATCGGCAGGGCTCGCGTCATCGGTGGAAAGCCCGTACGCCGCTGCGGCCGGGCCGCGCGGCCCGGCGAGACCGTGGCAGTATCGTGCGGCCGTGGAGACGATGCGCGCCGTGCGGAAGCCCGGTCCCGGGCCGGGCCTCGTGCTGGACGAGGTCCCCGTTCCCACACCGGGGCCGGACGAGGTGCTCATCCGGATCGAGGCTGCGTCGATCTGCGGGACCGACCTGCACATCCGGCGCTGGGACGAGTGGTCGTCCGAGCGCGTGAAGCCGCCGCTGACGCTCGGCCACGAGCTGTGCGGGACCGTGGTCGCCGTGGGGAGCGCCGTCTCCGACGTGGAGGAGGGCGCCTATGTCTCCGCCGAGAGCCACGTGACCTGCGGGGTGTGCTTCCACTGCCGCACGGGTCGCGCGCACATGTGCGAGCGCACGCGCATCCTCGGCGTCGACCGGGACGGAGGGTTCGCGGACTACGTCGCGGTGCCCGCGTCGGTCGTCTGGCGCAACGACCGCTCGAAGCTGCCGCCGGAGATCGCGTGCCTCCAGGAGCCGTTCGGGAACGCGGTCTTCGCGACGTCGACGCAGGATCTCGCGGGGCGAGCTGTCGCCGTCCTCGGGTGCGGCCCGGTCGGGCTCTTCGCGATCGCCATCGCCCGTGCCTTCGGAGCCGGCCGGCTGCTCGCCTCGGACACGGTCCCGTTCCGGCTCGAGCTGGCGAGGAAGCTGGGCGCCGACGCGGTCGTGAACGTGAACGAGGTCGAGGACGTTCGGACGTGGTTCACGGAGCAGAACGAGGGCATCGGTATGGGCGTCGTCTTCGAGATGTCCGGCGCGCTGCGCGCGATCGAGGACGCGTTCGGGATCGTGCGCCACGGGGGGAACGTGGTGCTGTTCGGCATTCCGGCGCGGCCCGCCACGATCGACATCGCGGAGTCCCTGATCTTCAAGAACCTCACGGTCTCGGCGGTGAACGGGAGGGAGATCTGGGAGACGTGGTACACGACGCGCTGGCTGCTCGAGCACGGCGTCGTCGACCTCCGGCCCCTGATCACGTCCGAGCTGCCGCTCGAGCGCTTCGACGAGGCCTTCGCGCTGCTCGAGACCGGCGAGGCCTGCAAGATCGTCCTGCGACCGAACGGAGCCGGGCCGTGAACACCGGCCTCACCGAGCAGATCGGCGCCGAGCTCGGCGGGTTGCGCGAGGCGCGGACGTATAAGCGCTTCCTGACGCTCGAGTCGCCGCAGGGCCCCGTCGTGCGCATGGAGGGGCGGGGCGAGGTCATCGTCCTCTCCTCGAACAACTACCTCGGGCTGGCGGGTCACCCGGAAGTGGTCCGGGCCGGGATCGAGGGGCTCGAGCGCTACGGCGCGGGCACCGCGTCCGTGCGGTTCATCTGCGGCACGTTCGCCCCGCACCACGACCTCGAGCGCGCGCTCGCCGAGCTCTCCGGGACGGAGGCGGCGCTCACGTACGTGTCCTGCTGGAACGCGAACGAGGCTGCGATCCCGACGCTGACGGACGAGACGACGGTCACGCTCACCGACGAGCTGAACCACGCGAGCATCATCGATGCGATCCGGCTCTCGAAGCCGGCGCAGAAGGTCATCTACCCGCACTCGGACATGAGCGCGCTGCGCGACGCGCTCGCGGCGGCGCCCCGCTCCGCCCGCAAGCTCGTCGTCACGGACGGGGTGTTCTCGATGGAGGGCGACCTGGCGAGGCTGCCCGACATCGTCGAGCTCGCGCGCGAGTACGACGCCGTCGTGATCGTGGACGACTCGCACGGCGTCGGCGTGCTCGGCGAGACGGGCCGCGGGACGGTCGAGCACTTCGGCCTGCTGGGCGAGGTGGACGTGATCACGGGGACGCTCGGGAAGGCGCTCGGCGGCGCGGCCGGCGGCTACGTCGCGTCGTCCGAGGAGGTGTGCGACCTGCTCGCGCAGCGCTCGCGGCCGCAGCTCTTCTCGAACGCGCTCCCGCCGACCGTCGCCTGCAGCGCGCTCCGCGCGATCGATCTCATGCTCGAGCAGCCGGAGCTCCTCGTGCGGCTGCGCGAGCGCTCGCAGGCGTTCCGCGAGATGCTCGCCGAGGCCGGCTACCGGCCGCTCGAGGGCGAGGCCGCGATCATCCCGATCATCGTCGGCGAGACCGCCGAGGCGATCGCGCTCTCCGAGCGACTCCTCGACGAGGGCGTCTTCGTGACGGGGTTCGGTTTCCCGGTGGTGCCGGAGGGCGCCGCCCGCGTGCGCGTGCAGATGTCCGCGGCGCTCGAGCCCGAGCACCTCCAGCGGGCGATCGAGGCCTTCGGGCGCGTGCGCGCGGCGTGAGCCCGCGGCGCGAGGGCGTCGCCTGGGCCACGGTGTCCGTCCTCGCAGCCGCGACCGTCTTCGAGACGCTCGTCGCGCTCGAGGTCGTGCCGGTGGGCACGGTGCCCGGCGACGGTGCCCGTGGAGGTGGCGTCGTGCTCGCGGCCGCGCTCCTCGCGATGCTCGTCGGTGCGGCCGTCGCACTGGTCGCCGCCCTCGCCCCGCCGGCGACCGACGCACCCTCCCTCGCGCAGGCGCTGCTCGCGCCCTCGGGCGTCGCATACCTCGCGGCACGCTGGCTGACGTTCGACCCCTACTACCTTCCCACTCTCAGGCGCTACTCGGACGGCGGGGTAGGCGCTCGCTGGATCGCTGCGCTCGTCGTGGCAGGCACGGTCGCCGGTCTGCTCACCCGTCGATTCCCGCGCCTCGGCGCCGTCGCCACGAGCGGCGTGCTCACCGTGTCGGCGCTGACGGCCTGGGCGCTGGGCTTCGGCAAGTAGTCAAAAAAGGGGACGGAAACCCCGGACGGACGAGGATGATGCGGCACATGGACAAGCTGCCTCTCAACATCGTGGGCCTCGGCCTGATCCTCGCCGGCCTGCTCTTCGCCTACTTCCTGAACTTCGTCGGGATCATCATCGGCCTGATCATGATCATCGGCGGGATCATGGCGCTGTGGATGACGTACCGGCGCAGGAAGTACGGAACGGCGTAGCGCCCTCTCCGCCGCCGAGGAAACGGCGACGGGCCGTCGAAAGGTGCTCGCATGGCACCCAACATCATCGGGCTGGGTCTCATCGTCGCGGGCGTCATCCTCATGATCATGGGTGGGGTCGTGCTCTGGATTCTCGGAGCGATCTGCCTCATCGGTGGGGTCGGCGCCCTCTTCATGACCTGGCAGCGCAAGCGCCGCGCCGCCGTCTAGGGCCCGCGCGAGCGACTACCGCTTCGTGAAGACGTAGTCGTTCGCGCGCGCCTGCGCGTGACAGCTCTGGCAGAACGCGCCCTGGCCGATCACGGAGTACCGGGATCCCGAGAGCCCGTACTCGACGTACCGCCACCTCCCGTTCAGTTTTCGCATGACCGCGACCTGACCCGGCCGGGCCGGCGCGTCACCCTGCCGTGCCACCGTCTTCACGACGACGGTCCCGTTCGGGTACTTCGAGCCGACCTTCGCCTTGCTCGCGTACACGTTCTTGACCCCGCTGTGCGCGCACGGCGGGCCGCACCTCGTGAACGGCTTGCGGTTGATCTTCTGCCACTTCGCGTACCCGTCCGTGTACGCAGGCAGGCCGCTCGCCGAGGTCGACGCGACGGCGACGACGACCGCCGACGAGGCGACCGCCACGAGAGCCACGATCGCGATCACCCTCGTGCGCACGCCCCGATCATGCCTGGAGCGTCGCGAGTCGGTACAACCCGTCCGTGGCCCACGATCACGACCACGACGCCCGGTCCGGGAGCGGTCGCGCTCTCGGCCTGGCGCTGGCGCTGACCGCGGGCTTCACGATCGTCGAGGTGGTCGCGGGCTTCCTCACCGGCAGCCTCGCGCTGCTCGCCGACGCCGTGCACATGCTCTCCGACAACGTCTCGCTCGCGCTCGCGCTCGGGGCGGTCCTGCTCGCTCGGCGGCCGGCGACCCCGGAGCGGACGTACGGCTTCAAGCGCGCCGAGGTCCTCGCGGCCCTCGTGAACGGGCTCGCGCTCGTGGCGCTGGCGATCTGGATCCTGTACGCGGCCGTCCGGCGCCTCGGCGACCCTCCGGACGTCCTCGGCGGGTGGATGCTCGTCGTCGGGCTGGTCGGCATCGCCGTGAACCTCGCAGCCGGCGCGATCCTCTTCCGGGCGCGCGCGGGCAGCCTCAACGTCGACGCGGCGTTTCGCCACGTGCTCGCCGATCTCCTCGGATCGGTGGGCGTCGTCGTCGCGGCCCTCGTCATCCTCGCCACCGGCTGGCTCGAGGCGGACCCGGTCGTGAGCATCCTCATCGCCCTTTTCGTGCTCGCGAGCTCCTGGTCGATTCTCCGCGACTCGACCACGATCCTGCTCGAGGCGGCGCCCAAGGGGATCGACACGAGCGCCGTGGGGGAGAGACTCGCGCGCGCGCCGGGCGTCGTCGAGGTGCACGACCTCCACATCTGGACGATCACGTCCGGCTTTCCCGCGCTCTCCGCGCACGTGCTCGTCGGCCGCGGGGAGGACTGCCACGGGCGGCGTCGTGAGCTCGAGTCGCTGCTCCGAACCGAGTTCGGGATCGAGCACACGACGCTCCAGGTCGACCACGCCGCCGATCCGGACCGGCTGGTCGAGCTCGGCCGCTTCGGCTAGCTCGGTTCGCCGACCAGCACGGCCGCGCCGCGAAGCGCTCCCGAGCGCAGGCGGGCGAGCGCCTCGTTCGCGTCCTCCAGCTCGAACGTCTCGACCTCCGTTTGCACGGGCACCGTCGGTGCGATCATCAGGAACTCCTCGCCGTCCTCGCGCGTGAGGTTCGCGACCGAGCGGACGACGCGCTCGCCCCAGAGGAGCTCGTACGGGAAGGTGGGGATGTCGCTCATGTGGATGCCGGCGCAGACGACGACGCCTCCCTTCCCGACGTGTCGCAGCGCGGCCGGCACGAGCTCGCCGGCCGGTGCGAACAGGATCACGGCGTCGAGCTCCTCCGGCGGTCCGGCTGCGGCGTCGCCGGCCCATACGGCGCCGAGTGAACGCGCGAACGCCTGCGTCTCGCCGTCCCCGGGCCGCGTTCCAGCGAAGACGCGCCGGCCCTGGGCGACGGCCACCTGGCAGACGATGTGCGCGGACGCCCCGAAGCCGTAGAGGCCGATCGTCCCGGCGTCACCTGCGAGGCGCAGAGCGCGGTAGCCGATCAGCCCCGCGCACAGGAGCGGGGCCGCACGGTCGTTCGCGTACGCCTCCGGGATCGGGAAGCAGAAGCGCTCGTCGGCCACCGCGAGCTCCGCGTAGCCGCCGTCCACGTCATAGCCGGTGAAGCGAGCGCGGTCGCAGAGGTTCTCGCGGCCGGAAAGGCAGTAGCGGCACTCGCCGCACGTCCAGCCGAGCCAGGGGATACCGACCCGCGCTCCCGGCTCGAACCGCGTGCCGCCACGGACGACGTCGCCGACGACCTGGTGCCCGAGCACGAGCGGGAGCTTGGGCTCGGCGAGCTCGCCCTCGACGATGTGCAGGTCGGTGCGGCAGACGCCGCACGCGCCCACGCGCAGCACGACCTGGCCCGGGCCGGGCTCGGGCTCCGGGAGGTCGGCGGGGCGGAGGGGTGTACCGGCGGCGTCGAGCACCATCGCGCGCATGCCTCCGCAGTCTCCCAGGCGAGGCATAGTCGGGACGATGGGCGAGCACGAGGTCACCTACCGCCGCCTGATGCCGGACGAGCTTGCCCGGGTCGGCGAGATCGACCGGACCGAGCGGATCGACGCGCTGTACGTGCAGCGGGGTGCTCGCCTCGAGCTGAGGCCCGGCGACTGGAGCGCGCCGGCCTGGAGCGAGGACGGCGAGGGCGAGCACTCGGTCAACGGCCAGCGCGAGAGCCTCGAGCACTACGTCGGGCACGGCGCGATCACGCTCGGCGCCTTCCGCGGCGACCGCCTCGTCGGAATCGGGGTCGTGCTGCCTCACCTCCGGCCCGGAGTCGCGCAGCTCGCCTACCTCCACGTCAGCGACGGCTACCGCGACCGCGGGATCGGCGGGCGGCTCTCCGACGAGCTCGAGCGGCTCGCCCGCGAGGCGGGTGACAGAGAGATGGTCGTGTCAGCCACTCCTTCGCTGAACACCGTCCGCTTCTACGAGCGGCGGGGCTTCAGGCCCATGGCCGAGCCGCTCCCGGAGCTCTATGCGCTCGAGCCCGAGGACGTGCACATGCTGAAGCCGATCTGATCGCGGGCGCTCGCACGGGTCGCCGCGGCACGCGGCCGCGAAGCGGACGCCTTCAGAAATTTCACCGCTGCGCCAACTAGAGAAGGACTTCGGCGCGCACGGTCCCGGCGCGCTCGTGGCGGGCGACGACGCCGACGCGCTCGCCCGCGCTCGCCTCGACGACCCACTCCACCTTCGTCCGCTCGCGCGTCGAGTGGTCGGTGTTCCACCACGTGACCGATCTCCGCTCGACCCGCCCGCCGAGCTGGCCTGCCTCCTCACGTTCCCTCCCGGTGACGACGCGCGCGCCCTCGGGAAGCTCCAGCGAGACCTCGATCGGCCGCACAGCCTTCCGCTCGAGCGCCCTCTCGGACACGTTCGTCGGCAGCCAGCCCGTGTTCTCGAGCACGAGCCGGAGCCGGAACGCGCCGTCGCCGACGGGTGTCGACTCGAACGAGCGGACCTCCACACGGGGCGAGACGAGCGCGAGGAAGAGCGCGAAGTCGGCGTGGGGCCGGAGCTCCTCCTCGAGACGGGCGAGCGGCGGGTTGAACCAGAAGCGGACCACGTCCCAGCCCCCGAGCTCGACCGGGCCGAGCTGCGGGTGCTCGAACGGGTACCAGTCGACGTACCCCTCGCCCAGCTCGTCGGCGAGCTTGATCAGGGCGATGTCGTCCTCCGGCGAGTGCTCGCGGATCCAGTCGATGAAGTGGTAGCCCTCGAGACCCGCGGCGCGCTGCGGGCTCCAGAACTCGGTCACCCAGGCGAACGCGCCGAGATGGTCGTAGATCCAGTCGACGTCGCCGCCCTTGATGACGAGCTTCGGGTGGTACTTGAAGTCGTGGAAGATCGAGATCGCGGGGTAGCCCGTGAGGCGCGTCGCCTCCTCGCCCATGAGCGTGAACGCGCGCAGGTCGGGGACCGGGAAGTCGTCGTCCGGATGCCCGGACCACGGGCGCAGATGCACGCCGCTGAACGTGTGGTAGCCGACGTAGGAGGTGATGTTCTTGCGTTCGACGATCGCCTCCACGAGTGCGCGCACCTCGGGCTCCGAGGTCGGGTACGGGCCGGCCCCCTGCTGCTCGCTCTCGGGCGCCCACTCCGCGGGCCAGTTCCGGTTGAGGTCGAGCCCTTCGAACGGCGGCGCGACGGGGACGGTGACACCGTCCCAGTTCCGGATCGTGCCCTCGGGGAGCACGCGGTAGAAGTCGCCCTCGATGTCGTCGGGCCGGCGCGCGATGAGCAGCCGCGGGTCGTCCGGATGCGGCTTCCAGGAGCCGTTCGAGTCCGGAATGCGCATGTACAGCACGCGCCCGTCGCCGTCCACGTCGTCCCGGTGGAGGCCGTCCTCGGGCTCCTCGCGCGGATAGGGCCGCACGCTCGAGCGGCGCCAGCGGCCGTCGGCGAGCCCCGCCTCGGCGCCGTCGGGGTTCACGCGCGGGACCACGTAGAAGGTGCGCGTATCGAGGGCGTGGGTCACTCGCGGGTCGTCCCCGTGCTCGTGCAGCAGGCGGTCGACGAGGGCGAGCGCGGCCGTCGTCCCCGTGAACTCCATCGCGTGGATCTGCGCATGGACGAAGATCGCCGGCTTCTCCTCCGGCGGTCCCGTTTCGAGGTTCGTCACCGTCGCGAGCGGGATGTCGCGGCCCTCGTAGGACGTGCCGATCGATTCGACCGCCAGGAGCGACGGGAACGCGGCCGCCCACGCGTCGAGCGTCTCCTGGACCTCCGCGTATGTGTAGAAGCGGTCGAAGCGGACGCGCACCGCGCGCGAGCCTAGTGCATCCGGCTCAGCGCGCGCGCACGATCAGACGCCAGACCTCCGGTGTGATCGGCGTCTCGCCGTCCCAGGCGCCGAAGGCGTCGACAGCGGGGAATCCCGCCTCGCCGAGCATCTCGGCCCACTCCTTGACCGAGTACAGGCGGTGGACGAAGCGGCGCTCGATCCGCTCGCCGTCGGGCGTGACGACGACGTGGAGCGTCGGTATCGTCCCCGCCAGCCAGTCCGGCTGACGCTCCTGGAGGAACAGGGAGCCGTCCGGCAGCCGGTCCCACGTCCGCAGCACGCTGCGCTGCACGAAGTGCGCGAAGGCGTCGCGGTGCGCGGTCTCGACGACGAGCGTCCCGCCGGGACGGAGCACGCGACGGAACCCCCGGAGCACTCCGACGTCCTCGTCGCGCTCGAGGTACCCGAGGGAGGAGAAGAGGTCGAAGACCGCGTCGAAGCTCCCGTCCTCGAAGGGCAGCTGCCGGTAGTCGCCGTGGACGAGTCGCGGCCACTCCGCGTCACCGCGCCGTCGCTCCGCCTCGGCGAGGAGCACGGGGGAGCGGTCGAGCCCCGTCACCCGGTAGCCGTCCTGGGCGAGGACGTGCGCGTGCCTGCCGAACCCCGTCGGGCAGTCGAGGATCTCCGCTCCCTTCCCGACCCCGGCGAGCGCGACCGCGCCGAGGGCCTCGGCACGTGTGCGCTCCTCGTCGACGAAGGGGAGATAGGTGCGCAGGTACGTCTCGTCGAAGACGGCGTCCCAGTCGCCCATCTCGGGCAGACTCCCGGCCATGCGCGACCTCCTCGAGTACCGGGCGGAGTTTCCGATCCTCGAGCATACGACGTACCTCGCGAGCCACACGCTCGGGCCGATGCCGAGGAGGGCTGCGGAGCTCCTGGCCGAGTACGTCCGCATGTGGGCCGAGCGTGGGATCCGCGCGTGGGCGGACGGATGGTGGGCGACGCCGTGGACCGTCGGCGACCAGGTCGGGAGAATCGTGGGCGCTCCACCGGGCTCCACCGTCATGCACCAGAACGTCGCCATCGCGGAGGCGGTCGCGCTCTCGTGCTTCCGCCCGGTCGATCCCGCCCGCAACCGCGTCGTCTACGAGCGCGGGAACTTCCCGTCGGTGCGCTACCTCTACCAGGCACAGCCCGAGCTCGAGGTCGTCGTCTGCGAGGACGACGCGGAGGTCCTCGAGCGCATCGACGACCGCACGCTTCTGGTCCCGATCAGCCATGTCCTCTACAAGGCGAGCGAGATCCAGGACGTCGAGCCGATCGTCCGGCGCGCGCACGACGTGGGCGCGCGCGTGATCCTCGACTGCTACCAGTCGGCCGGGATCGTCCCGCTCGACGTGACGGCGCTCGGGGTCGACTTCGCGGTCGGCGGCTCGGTGAAGTGGCTGTGCGGAGGGCCGGGGAACGGTTGGCTGTACGTGCGGCCCGACCTCGTCGAGATGCTACGGCCGACGGTCACCGGCTGGCAGGCGCACGCCCGGCCCTTCGCGTTCGAGGAGGAGCTGGACCCTGCCCCCGGCATCGCGCGCTTCCTCACGGGGACGCCGAACCCTGCGACCCACATGGCCGCGACCGCCGGCTACGACCTCGTCGAGGAGATCGGCGTCGAGCGCATCCGCGAGAGCTCGCTCCACCAGACGCAGCTCCTCCTCGACCTCGCGGACGATGCGGGCTTCGGGATCGCGAGCCCGCGCGACCCCTCCCGCCGCGGCGGCGCGGTCATCGTCGACGTCCCGGAGGCGGCGGCCGTCTACGCCGAGCTCGAGGAGCGGGCGATCCTGTGCGACTTCCGACCGGGGGCGGGGATCCGCATCGGCCCGCACTTCTTCACGACGGACGACGAGATCCGCTTCGCGGTCGCCGAGATCGCAGACATCCTCGAGACGGGCGTGCACGCGCGGCATGCGGGCGCGGCGGCGCTGCACTGACGTAGCGGCTCCGAGTTGCGAGCGGCCGTTACGATCCGCGGCGTATGGCCACGACGATGCCCTCGAGCCTCGAGATCGCCCAGGCTGCGACGCTCCGCCCCATTCTCGACGTGGCCGCGGAAGCCGGCCTCCTCCCGGAGGAGGTCGAGCCGTACGGGCGGTACAAGGCGAAGGTCGACCTCTCGGTGATCGAGCGGCTCGCCGACCGGCCCGACGCGAAGCTCGTCAACGTCACCGCGATCACGCCCACGCCGGCCGGCGAGGGCAAGACGACCACGTCCGTGTCCCTGACCCAGGGCCTCGGGAGGCTCGGCCGCAAGCCGATCCTCTGCCTGCGCGAGGCGTCGCTCGGGCCGGTCTTCGGCGTGAAGGGCGGCGCCGCGGGCGGCGGCCACACGCAGGTCGTGCCGATGGAGGACCTGAACCTGCACTTCACCGGCGATCTGCATGCGATCACCGCGGCCAACAACCTCCTCGCGGCGATGATCGACGCGCACCTGACGCACGGGAACGCGCTCGGCATCGACCCGCTCTCCATCTCCTGGCGGCGGTGCATGGACATGAACGACCGGAACCTGCGGAACGTGATCACGGGCCTCGGCGGGCGGGCGCACGGCGCGCCTCGGGAGACGGGGTTCGACATCACCGCGGCGAGCGAGGTCATGGCCCTCGTCGCCGTCGCGCGCGATCTCGCCGACCTGAGGCAGCGACTGGGCGCGATCACCGTGGGGCAGACCCGCGACGGAGAGCCGGTGACGGCGGACCAGATCCGCGCAGCGGGCGCGATGGCCGTGATCCTGAAGGACGCGATCAAGCCCAACCTCGTGCAGACGCTCGAAGGGCAGCCCGCGTTCGTCCACTGCGGGCCGTTCGCGAACATCGC
>AR_comb_assmDRAFT_10134245_pt1 | contig 21729 bp, 20 predicted proteins | sample ArasoioldDNA_FD_10543 | JGI IMG/M metagenome (IMG submission 10543) | reverse complement strand
CGGCGAGGAGCGCTTCTCGATCGTCACCGGCACCGCCTTCGGCAACCACGACCGCGCCTGGATGGTCCGCCACCTGCCCGCCGACGGCGGCGTCCGCGTCGCCGACGTCACCTCCGGCTGGTGCTGCTTCGGGATCTGGGGACCGCGCGCCCGCGACGTGCTCGCCCCACTCACGCCCGCCGACCTCGGCAACGAGTCCTTCCCCTACATGTCGGTGCGCGAGACCACGGTGGGATGGGTGCCGGTGCGGGCGCTGCGGGTCACCTACGTCGGTGAGCTCGGCTGGGAGCTCTATTGCCCGACCGAGTACGGCCTCGCGCTCTGGCGCACGCTGTGGGAGGCGGGGCGAGAGCACGGCATGCTCGCCGGCGGCTACCGCGCGATCGACTCGCTGCGACTGGAGAAGGGCTACCGGGTCTGGGGCGCCGACATCACCCCGGACGAGACTCCGTACGAGGGCGGCGTCGGGTTCTGCGTCAAGCTGGACAAGGAGGACTTCATCGGTCGCGAGGCGCTGGTCGAGGCGAAGGAGCGCGGGCCGCGCACGTGCCTGCGCTGCCTCACGCTGGAGGACCCGCGCCGGGTCGCGCTCGGCAACGAGCCGGTTCGCGTCGACGGCGAGGTCCGGGGGCGGGTGACGACCGGCGGCTACGGCTACACGATCGAGCGCTCGATCGCCTACGCCCACCTCCCGCCCGAGGTCGAGCCCGGGACCCCGGTCGAGGTCGAGGTCTTCGGCCGCTGGATCCCCGGCGAGGTCGCCGCCGAGCCGCTATTCGACCTGAAGGGCAAGCGGATCCGGGCCTGAGGCCTACACCGCCGCGCCGCTGGGGCGCGCCGGCAGCAGCCCGGCGATGATGTGCTCGGTGCCCTCGATGTGCTCGCGCATCGTCTTCAGCGCACGCGAGGCGTCGCCGCGGCGCAGCGCCTTGACCAGGCGGCGATGCTGGTCGTTGGATTGCGTGAGCACCTCCGGCGGGTGGGCGATCAGCGCGATCAGGTCGCTCATCTGACCCTGCACGTCGGTCATCGCGCTGATCAGCCGCGGCGACCCGGCGGCCTCGGCGATGCCGATGTGGAAGCGGATGTCGGTGCGCCGGTACTCCTCGAAGTTCTCCACCTCCGCCGCCATCTTCTCGATCTGCTCCTCGAGCCGGTCGAGCTGCTCGGGCCGGCTGCGCTCGGCCGCCAGCATCACCGCCCCGGCCTCGATCGCGACCCGGTAGTCGAGCACCGCCCACGCGCCCTCGTCGAGCGGTTCGGCCACCCGGTCCGACAGCGGCGGCTCCTCCGAGACGAAGGTCCCGCCCTTTCGGCCCCGCAGGGAAACGAGGTGCCCGCTCTGCACCAGCGCGGTCAGGGCCTGGCGCAGGGTCGAGCGGGAGATGCGCAGCTCCTTGGCGAGCTGGCGCTCGGGCGGCAGCTGGCTGCCGGGCGCGAGCAGGCCGAGCCGGATCGCCCTACCCAGGCGCTCCACCGTCTCCTCGAAGGTGCTTGGCGGCTGGACCGGCATGAACACGGCAGCGAGCGCGGCGTCCCTCTCCATGGGGAAAAGGTACCCGCCAATTCCGGGCGGCAACCGGACGGTGGAGGAGAGGAGGGGCCGGACGTCCGCCCGGCCCCTCCGCCACATCACCTGCGACCCCCGGGCCCCTGCCCGAAACCTCGGCCCGCGGAGCGCCGGGGTCGGCGCGCTCCGATCAGGATGACGCGCGAGAGCGCGTTCTCAGCTTGGGCTTACGAGCGAGGGGGGCCTGAGGTTCAGTCAGGTTCAGTGCGCCTGCGCCGGCAACACCGCCAGGTCCCTCGAGACCAGATCGCGCCTGTCGCAGCTGACCAGACGATGGGCCCGCTCGGCGACCACGGCGACGTAGGCCGCGTCGTAGACGGAGATTCGATGAGCCTCCGCGAGCTCGGCCGCCAGCGAGAGCAGGGGCCTGGTCGAGGGGATCACGCCGCCGTCTTCTTCGAGCCGCTCGACCGTCGCCAGCAGGGGCGCCACGGAGTCCGGCGCTCGCCAGGCTCGGACCGCGACGTTGGCGACCTCATAGCGGGCGAGGTCGAGCGTGGCGAGCGTCACCTCGTCGTCCTCGAGCAGCGCCCGGGCCTGCTCGTGCTGATCGTCCTCGGAATCGAAGGCGGCAAGCAGGACGCTCGCGTCGAGCAGCAGCGTGGTCAAGGCTCGGGCCGCGTCGCCTTGACCAGCTCGGCGGCTCGGCCGCCGTGCGCGCCCGCCTCGCCCAACAGGGCTCCGATCGCCACGGCCCGGCCCTCGCGGCGGCGGCGCAGGGCGGCGTCGGCGAAGTCCCGCATCACGGCGCTGCGCGTGCTGCCCAGGCGCCGCACCTCGGCATCGACCTCGGCGAGCAGCTCATCGGGCATCGAGACCATGACTTTCGGCATTACCGCAGTATACCCAGGTATACCGGCGACTTGAACGCTCATGACCCCCCAAGGCCCCGGCGACGTCGATTTCGCCCCCCTCGATTCGTCGTCGCGATAAAAGGGCACAAATCGGAAAGCCCGCAACGACTGGAGGAAGCCATGGGAAGGATCGTCGTAACCGAGTTCGTATCGCTCGACGGCGTGATCGAGGCGCCCGGGGGCGGCGAAGACTTCGAGCACGGGGGCTGGACCTTCGAGATCGAGCGCGGCGAGGAGGGCGACCGGTTCAAGCTCGAAGAGCTGCAGGACGCCGAGGCCCAGCTGCTCGGCCGCGTCACCTACGAAGGCTTCGCCGCCGCCTGGCCCTCGATGGAAGACGAGGCGGGCTTCGCCGAGAAGATGAACTCGATGCCCAAGTACGTCTTCTCCTCGACCCTCGAGCGGGCCGAGTGGAACAACACCACGGTCCTCGCCGGGAACTTCGCAGAGGAGATCAGAGCGCTCCGCGACCGAGTCGACGGCAACATCCTCGTCGCCGGCAGCGCCCAGCTGGTCCAGGGCCTCCTCGCCAACGACCTGCTCGACGAACTCCGCCTGATGGTCTTCCCGATCCTGCTCGGCAGCGGCAAGCGCCTCTTCGGCAGCCACGCCGACAAGCTGCGCCTCGCGCTCGCGGAGTCGAAGACCGTCGGTGACGGGATCGCCGTACTGAGGTACGAGCGCGCCTAGATCTGCGCGACCGAGGAGGAGGATCCCGCCCCCGAGGAATCGAGGATCCGGTTGCACGCCGCAATCACGAGCCGGTTGCGCTCCTCGACCCGCTCCGCCCCGGACCGGTCCTTGTCGAGGAAGTGGTGCGGGCTTTCGGCGGCTTCGCGGAGGCGGCTGAACACCCGCGCGAGGACGTCGGGTGGGCTCTGCAGGCTGGGCTCGGCCCGGCCCTCCTCGCTCCATCCCAGGTCGACGAGGATCACCGTGAGGTAGTCGTGGTAGACCTGGCCAAGGTGCTCGGCCTTGCGGTGGTCCTTGCGAGCGATGGCCAAGCCGAGGTCGTCGATGCCGCCGAGCTTGTCGAGGACCAGGTCGTGGAGCGCGTCGCGCTCCTCTGGTTGCAGTTCGATCACAGTGCCCCTCCGAGCGGGGTCGAGGTACGCCTTATTGGGGGGTGACGCGAAGGGGGTTGCATTGGGCTCGGTCCTCGACCGTTGACCAAAGGCGACGAGCCGCTGCATCGGGGTCAGCGACCCGCCGCCCTGGCTGCAGTTCGTCAACACGCGCTGCCGACGACCTGAGTGGTGGACATTCCCAGAACAGACTATGTTCGTCCATACCAATTTCTCGAACGAGGTTCACCTGCTAGTCGGGGTTTCCCTCCGGTGCCGTTCGGTGCAGGGCGGGAGCGGTGGTGCCGACGGCCCGGCCACGCTCGAATCCCAGCGTCGTCACGATCACCGTTCGGGGCTCCTCTCCAGACCTGGCGCGTCTGTTCGCCGAGTTCGCCTCGATCTCGGTAATCCGGTCCCATGACTCGGACAGCTCGGTCGCAAGTTCTTCCCGACCCTGCTCGTCGAGCTGAAACCAGTCCCACAGCATGGTGACCTTTCGGTCGGCGCTGCTCACCAGCTTTCCCTCCCAGAGGGCGCTCATGCTCTCGGCGATCATCGCCTGAAGGACCACGGCGGCGTACTGCTGCTTCTCTTGGTCCGGCATTTCTTCGGCCTCGTCGTCGCTGATATGCGGCAGCACTATTCCTCGGTAGAAGTGCTGCTCGGCATTTCTCACCTTTTTCGTCATCACGTATTCGATGCACCCCGAGTTCATGAGTTCGGTGACGTGATGACTGACCGTTGACAGGGGAAGGTGCAGGAGCTCACTGAGCTCAGACGGGCTCCGGACCCCCTCGTGAAGGATCGAGAGAATTTCGATCCTGATGCGCTTGCCGATCGCGTAGGAAACCGCCTCCTCCGCGGTCCGCCTGGCCTGGGTCGTGTTTGCCACCGAGCTTCCTCCCGTCCACTGAGCTTAGATATTCAGAGTTTCCGGAGCATAAGAGGTTAGACCTCCCCCGTTTCCCTTTTGTTAGGGAAAGGGCTAACACTCGGGAAAACCCTACGATCGCCTCCCGGTCCCGGCAAGAGGCCCGGACCCGACCAAGGGAGGTGACACGGGGATGACTATCCGCAAGGCGGAAGTCGCCGTTCCGCTCGTGCAGGTGTACAAGCACGGCTAACCGGCCTGGGTAGGCCCGCCGGTCCCGGCCTGCCTTTCGGTCGGGACCGGCCTCTCTCCCTGATTTCGTTGAGAATGTCGATTGCAATGGACCCCCAATCCGCGCTCACGGCCTACGACGCCTTCGCCCCCGCCTACGACGACTTCACGTTCCAGTACCAGAACGAGCGCTGGACCGGGCGCCTGCTGGCTAAAGCCGAAGAACTGGGGCTGGAGGGGAATCGTCTGCTCGACGTGGGGTGTGGCACCGGCAAGAGCTTCATCCCGATGCTCGACCGCGGCTGGGAGGTCACGGCGTGCGACATCTCCCCGGCGATGGTCGAGATCGCGCGCGAGAAGGCGGGCGAGCGGGCGACGATCAGCGTCGCCGACATGCGGGAGCTGCCGCGCCTCGGCGAGTTCGACCTGGTCTGGGCGGTGAACGACTCGGTCAACTACCTGCTCGACACCGAGGAGCTGGCGGCCGCGCTCAGCGGGATGGCCCGCAATCTCTCACCATCCGGGGTGCTCCTCTTCGACGTGAACACGCTGCGCGTTTTTCGCACCTTCTTCTGCGAGGAGAACGTGGTCGAGCGGGGCGGGCGTCGCCTGGTCTGGCAGGGAAAGGGCGCAGCTGAGACGGTCGAGCCCGGGTCGATCGGCGAAGCGACGCTCGCTGCCGAGGACGACTCGATGGCCACCCACACCCACCGCCAGCGCCACTTCACCGAAACCGAGCTTCGCGACGCGATCGACGCAGCCGGGCTCACGTGCCTGGAGGTCGCCGGCGAGCAGGAGGGCGACCTGAGCACCGGCGTCGACGAGGAGGTCCACACCAAGGCCGTGTACGTCAGCCGCCTTGCATAGCGCGAGCGGCGCGCTCTACGGGCTCGGCTGTTCGAAGGTGTGCTGGTAGGTCGAGCTTTCGCTGCCGTAGATCGCCTTGAGCGGCGACTGCTGCTTGCAGGCGGGGGTCGGGACGGTAGCCGTGCTCGTTTGTTCGGCGAAGGCGTATTTCTGGAGGCGTTTGAAGAATTTTTCGGCTTCTTTCGTGGCGTCCGCTGCGGGGGCCTTGGGCGTGCTTTCCTGGAACGCGGCTTCGTTCGGGGTGTTGGGGTTGAGCGCAGCCACGAGGCCAACGCTGCACTGGCTGGTGCTGAAGCTCGGCAGGCCTTCGAGAACGCCCTTTGCCCAGTTCGGCGGACTGTAGGCGCTGTGACGATTCATCGCCAGGCGCTGGGGATAGCTGGCCAGCGTTTCGGGGTTGAGGTTGAGCAGGGCATGGAGGACGTGGAGCTGTTCACCCTTTGCGTTTTCAACCAGCAGCCCGTTCGTCGCAGCAGTGATGTTCGCGAAGAAGGAAGTGACGTTGCTCTTGTAGAGGTTGAGGCCGACCAGCAATGGGTTGAGGTTGCGGAGGAAGGGATCGAGGGCACGGAGCAGCGGCGGGAAGTCGTCGCGGAACAGCCTGCGCGCGGCCGCAAAGCCCGTCGGGGCATGGGCGATCACCGGCGCCAGGCCTTCGAAGAAGGCCTTCGATTCCGGTGCGAGCTTGCCGAACGCGACCAGGGTCGGTGAGAGTTCTTCCGCCGCAGGGACGAGCTGGCGCATCAGGGGATCGGTGTTGATCGCGAAGGTTTTCAAACGGTTCAGGGTCAGCCTCGACTCGTCGAGGAAGGTGGGGAACGCTTCGAACAGCGCCTCGATGTCCCGGTCCCGCCTCGCGGTGGTGGTGAAGACCGCGTTGGAGCTGCGGATCAGGCTCGCCAGCTCGCCGTTGCGCCCGCGCAGCGCGCGGAAGGTCGTCGCGCCGTTGCGGAAGAGCTGCGAGACGGCGAGACGCTGGGTGTCGAGCACCCGGAAGAGGCGGTCGAGTTCGGTGAAGGTGGGGTTGAACTCCCCGAGGGCGTAGGAGAGCGCGGCGCCCTGGCCGTCGATCGCGACCGCGGCTTCCTGCATCCAGGTCTGGAACGCGGCGCGGGTTTCGGGATCGAAGGTGCGGAAGATCTCGTCGAGCTGGACGGACTGGGCGACGTTGGCCTCGGGCAGCGTGCCGTCGTCGGGCAGCTGCGGTCCTTCTCCGGAGCCCGGGGTGAGTTCGACGTAGGTCTCGCCCAGCAGGGTCTTGGTGCGGAGGATCGCGCGCGTCGATTCGGGCAGCGGCGCGTACTTGTCTTCGATGTTCACCGTCGCCAGCGCCTGCTTGCCGTTGGGGGCGAGCGCGATGTTCTGCACTTTGCCGACGTTGACGCCGGAGATCCGGACGTCCGACTGTTCGGCCAGCTGGGTGGCCTCGTCAAAGGGGATCTTCAGCTGGTAGGGCTTCGCTTTGAACGGGGTCGGACCGCCGAAGGTGACCCAGAGGAAGAGCAGGATGCCGAAGCAGGACAGGGCAAAGCCTGCGATCACGATCAGCTGCGTGGTGCTGGGGGCGCGCTTGCTCATTCGACTTCCTGCTTGCATTCCGCACCGGTGGACTGGTGCAGTTCCTCCTGCCGCGGCACGTTCAGCGTCTGCAGAAGGGTGTAGATGAACGGTTTGGTGCCTTCTCCGTAGATGCCGTAGCCAAGGGATGAACCGTTGCAGCTGATCAGGTTCATCCCGCGCAGCATCGTGCCGCCTCCGTCCTGCAGGTTGAAGGTCGCGTTGAAGTCGTGGTTGAGCCACGGCAGGTAGAAGAGGACGCTTTCCTTCCTCCCCTTCGGGTTGAAGGAAAGCTCGTTGAAGAAGCCGTTCAGCGGCGCCAGGGCGTTGCCGAAGTTGGTCACGGTCTTGTTCAACGGGGCGGAGCCTTCGTTGGCGTGGACCAGCACCGGCCGGATTTCCCGCACGAACGGTCGGATCTGGGTTTCGAGCGGCGTGGTCGTCTGTTTGAAGAGGCCCTCGAGCGCCCGGAAGGCCGGCGTCGAGGCCTGCGCCTGCGGGATCAGCTTGGTCAGCGCCGGGAAGGCGGCAAGCGAGAACCGGTTGGAGCTGGCGAGGCCGGCGCGGGCGGCCTGCAGGGTCGAGGGGAATTCTTCGAGCGCTTCCTGGATCGCCTGCTGCTGGTTGGCGAAGTTGCCGAGCGATGCGTTGGAGGCGGAGACGAAGCGGCGCAGGTCGGCGTCGTGCTGGCCGAGTTCGGTGCTGAGCAGGCCGAAATCATGGATCACCCGCGCAATCGCTTCGTGCCGTTGGGAAACCGCCCGATTGAGCTTGGCGGTGTAGTGGACGAAGGGCTGGAAGCGCCGCAGCGCGTTGCCGAGCTGCCGGCCGCGGCCGCCGATGCCTTCGGCGCCCCCGGCGAGGAGCAGCTGCAGGTACTGCCTGGTGTCGGCGTCGAGCGTGGCGAGGAAGGCGTCGAGGTTGGTGTTCGGTTCGGTCTGGGAGAGGGTGAAATGGGCGCCGTCCTCAATGTGGGTCTTGCCGGAGCCGGGGGAGATCTCGACCACCATGTCGTTGAGGTTCGTCTTCGGTCGCAGCAGAAGGGTGGCGTTGGGGTGGATCAGTTCCATGTACTTCGGCTCGATGTCCATCCCGACGACCGCGTGGCCGTCTTCGAGGTCGACCGAGGCGACCTTGCCGATCTGGATCCCGGCGACGTCGACGGCCTGGCCCTGGCCGGGAGTGACGGCCTGGGCGGTGGTGAACTCGGCGGTGATGTGGTCGAATTCTTCGCCGACGAACGGGATCCAGGGGGGCAAAGAGGCCTTCTGCTGGGTGAAGATGCCGAGCATCATCACGATCCCGGCGAGAGCCAGGACCACGATCGCGATCGTGTCCGTGCGGTGGCCCCTCGCCTGGCGCGCGATCAGCGCCCTGAAGTGCTTCCAGCGGCCGGCTTCGTGCTTGCCGTCGGTCATTCGTTCGCTCCTGCCACAGAGGGCGTGGGGGGGCCGACCTGGCCGAGCGGACCATTCACGTTCGGGACAGGGTTCCTGTAGCAGCGGGCGCCCGGACGCAGTTCCGGCATCCCACCCAACTGTGGCTGGTTTCCGATCGGGTTTTCGATCGTGTGTGCATAGTTGGTTGCTTCGAGTGGACCAACGTCCCTGAGTTCCGCTCCTGCCGGGTTGGGTTCCCCAACCAAGACTGATCCGCCTCCCGCCTGGGCGCGTGCAACCGGTCCGTTCCCGTCGAAGTTCTGCGCGATGCCGGCGAAGCCGGTAAGGGTGTAGAGGAACTCGCGATAGTTCGGACCGCCGGTGCTGAACTGGTCGTTGATCGTCTGGTTGCCGGTCGGGACCAGGGTGTGGGTGGTGCAGAGGCTGAGCTGGTTGATCTGGGGAAGGGTCTTTTCCTTGCTCGACTGAGCGGCGCCGGCGAGGCCCGGCGTCGATTCGGCCAGCAGCCGGGCCAGCCCACCGCCCTCGCGGCCCGACAGCAGCGGACGCACCTGGGCCAGCCACGGTTTCCCGGCGGCGATCAGGTCGGGGAGCTCGGCCACGGCGGGCGTGAGCTCGATCGCGTAGGTGCGCAGCGGCGGCAGGGTGCGGTTGAGGCTGACCAGCGACGCGTGCGCGACGTGGAGGGTGGGCGCGAGCAGGCGAACCGTCGTTTCGAGGTTGGCCGACTGGCTGGCGAGGGCGCCGGTGAAGACGTTGAAGTTGTCGATCAGGCCCTGGAGGTCGCGCTCGTTGCTGGCCAGCGCGCCGAAGGTCCGCCCGGCCCCGGCGACGAGACGCGAGAGGTCCCGCGGCTGCGTGCCGAGCAGGCCGTTGAGCACCTGGGCGCTGTAGCGGCCGGCGTCGCCGCCGTACTTGAACGCTCCGTTCAGCGCCTCGGCGCCGGTCTTGCCCTTGACCTCCGGCAGCTGGGTGAGGTCTTCGGCTGCGGTCGGCTTGTGGTTCAGCGCTTCGCCGTAGCTGTCGAGCAGTTCGCCGAGGTTGGCGCGCACGGGCGACTGCAGGGAGGTCAGCACTTCATCCAGCTGGACCGCGGTCGAGGTGTGGCTGACCGGGATCGTGCCGCCGCTGTCGAGCTCCGGCGCGCTCGGGCTGCCGGGGTCGAGTTCGATGAAGAAGTTGCCCTCGAGGAAGATGCGGGGACGGATCGAGGCGAAGGCGTCGTCGTGAATCGGCCGGCCGGCGCCGTCGACCGTGAAGGTCACCTTGGTCGCGTTGCCATCGCGGCTGGTCGAGATCACCTTGCCGACGTCGACGCCGGCGATGCGGACGGGGGAGTTGAGGGCGACGTTGGCCGAGTTGGCGAAGGTAGCGTTCACCTCGTACCCGTAGCTGGTGAACGGCACGTGGCCGGTAAAGGCGAGGTACGGGCCGATCGTGAAGACGAGGATGAAGATCACCGCGATCATCGCGTTGCTCGGCCGCCACCTGAGGTGGCTGCCCGAGCTCAAACGCTGATCTCTCTCCGGGAGCCGACTCACTTTGCCACCTGCGAGGTCGTCGTACCCCAAAGGCTCGGCGCGTGTCCGACCACGACCTTGCCTTCCGTGTACTTCTCGTTGCCCGCTTCACAGGCCTGTCGTTGACCGGGGGCTTTGGTGTTTGGATAGGGGTTGAAGTGCAGGAACGCTCCGCTTTCCTTGTTTGCGGCAGGAGCTGCGGAGGGAGTTCCCTCGTTGTTCGGCCCAGGCGTTTTATTGGGTCCTTGGGCCGGCTCCAGCGGCAGGATGTTCAGCCAATTGCCTTGGCCATTTCCGCCCTTGTTGGCCGAGCCGAGGTTGATGAAGAAGAGTGCGATGTAGTTGCACTTCGTCTGCGCCGGCGTGATGAAGCGCAATGCGGGCTTCAACTGGTTGTTGGTGTCGATCAAGAGGTTGAGTCCGTTGAAGACGCCGGTGGATTTCTGGAACGCGACGAGCGCTTCCGCGGTCGGTTGCAGCTGGTTGTTCAAGACCGGGCTCGCGTTCAGGACCGGCACGCCAGCGTGGAGCGATTCGGCGATGATCGGCGAGGTTTCGGCCAGCGCCCGGGCGCCCGGCTGCAGAGCCGCGAAGAACCGTTCGGAGTCGTGGAGGAACGGGTTCAGGGCCGGCAGGTCTTCGATCGCCGTTTGCTCGGTCGGCGGACTCTTTTCGATCGTTTCCTGGATGAAGGGTCGGGAGACACGGGCGAAGGCGGCGAAGGTCGTGTCGAGGGCGACGAACATGCTCGCCTGCGTCTCGGCCACCGGAGCCACGGTCGCCGCGAGGTCCTCGAGCGCGCGCCAGAACCCGGCGAAGTCGGTGTTCGGGTCGACCAGCGTCCGCAGGACCGGCTGGCCGTTGACGGCGAGGCGCCGGAGGGCGGCGAGCGCTTCGTTCAGCTGCGGGCCGCGGCCGGCGAGAGCGTTGCCGAAGCCGGCGAGGTTTTCTTTGATCGCCCGCCGCGTCGGCTTGTCGAACATGTCGAAGAACTGGTCGATGTCGACCGGTTCGGGATGGGCCGCGGCGAGCGGGATCGTTTCGCCGGCGGCGAAGCTCTGCGAGGAGGTCCCCGGGATGATCTGGAGGAACTTGAGTCCCAGGGCCGACTTCGGCCGGACGATGAGGGTCGAGTCGACCGGCAGCGGTTCGACGTTCTTGTCGAGGCTGAGCGAGAGTTCGGCGGCGACGTTGCCGTCTTCGAGCGCAACGGGGACGACCGACTTGACGAGCCCGACTCGGACGCCCCCGACCCGCACCTCGTTCCCCTTCACGAGCGCGTCGGCGTTCGGCACCCGCGCCTTGAGGTCGTAGGTCGAGACGAACGGGAGCCCGTTGTTCGCGTTGTAGGCGAGGAAGACGGCAACGATGATCACGAGCACGGTGACCGCCCCGACGAGGACGGGGTTGCTGGCGATGCCCTGCAGTCCGCTGCGGTTCCTCATTGGCCCAGGAGGTAGTCGAGGAGCGGTTCGGTGCCTTCGGTGGCCGAGGCTTCGCCGATTTCTTCTTCTTCGATGCTGGAGGCCTGACCCAATCCGGTGCCGTCGGGCTTCGGTGCGTTGGTTCCACCGTTTTCCCGTTCAAGGGCTCGGAGGAAAAGCTGCTTCAGCTCAAACGGTTCGAATCCGGCTGGTTCACCGATATTTTCGCCGTTGAAGCGTCCCGAGCAGCTCGGGGAACCGTTCGTTTCGGGGATGTATTCCGGGCAGTTGGTGAGCGACACCAGCGTGCGCCCGAAGTGTCCGTATTTGTCGAACCCATTCAGTGCCCCCGTCGTGCGGTAGATAAGTTTCGTGAGGCTGTCCCAGCCGGTCTGCTGCTTGAGGCTCACGAACAATCGGGCGAGTTCGCCGGTCGGCGACACGCCGGACTTGGCGAGTTCGGTCGTCTTCCGCACGATCGGGTCTGCTTCGACGAAGATCGGGCCGGACGCTTCACCGGCCGCGCCGAGGCTCTTCAGCGACACGGTCAGCGCCTTGGAGAACGGCGTCAGGGTTCGGGTCGCGTCGGTGAGCGACGGCGCCGCGACGTTGAGGTCTTCGAACACCGGCGTCGCCGCGTCGGAGAAGCCCTGCAGGCTGCGCATCGTCGTGCGGAACTCGACCAGGAACCGAGGAAGCTTCTGCAGCGAGGCTTCGAGGTCGGGGCCGCGTTCGGCACTGGCCTGCGCGGCGATGCCCGCGTTGGCGAAGAAGCCGGCGACGTGCGCGCGCTCGCGCGAGAGAGGCCCGAGGATTTCCTCGGAGTCGGCGGCCAGCTGGGTCAGCTGCCTGCGCTGCGCGCTGAGCTGGCCGAGGAGGCGGTCGACGTCGCGCAGCACCGGGTTCGCGCGCTTGACCAGCACTTCGACGTTTTCCCCGTTGCCGGCCAGGCCGCCGCCGAGTTCGTTGAGGATCAGCCGGAAGCGCTGCGCGTAGGGCAGCGAGTTGATGTCGTTGATCAGGTCCGGGTCGACGCTGGTGCCGTTGGAGCCGAGCGGCAGCAGGTACTGGCCGGCGCCGGGTTCGCCCGATTCGATCTGCTTCAGCGGCGGCGGCGGGGGGCTGCCCGGCGCACGCGGCAGGGTTGGGCGGCAGTCGACGAACTTCTCGCCGATCAGCGACTGCGGCCGGATCAGGCAGCTGGCGTCCTTGCGGAAGTCCTGAAAGCCCGGGTCGGAGATGCTCATCACGATGATCGCCTTGCCCGGGACCGAGACGGGCTTGCCGTCCCGGTAGGCGACCGGTTCGCCCGGCCGGGAGACCGAGACCGATTCGATCGTGCCGACGTTCGCGCCGGCGACCCTGACCTGCTCGCCGGTGACCATGAAGGAGCCGTTGTCGAAGATCGCCCGGACCAGGTACTGGTCGCTCGAGCCGCTGCCGGTCGCGAGCAGGACGATCGCCACGATCGCGACCACGAGCCCGCCGGCGAGCAGCAATCGCCTGGTCATGGCCCCGGGGGCACGTCGGCCGGGTTGCATTCGGAGGGAGTGACGCTGCTCCCGGCGAACGGCGGGTTGACATAGGGGTTGGAGCCGTCGGCTGCTTTCTGCGTCGCACCGCCCGGGCAGCGGCGACGAACCGGCGCGGAGGAGCCGAAGAAGCCGAACTGTTCGGCCTTGGCGATCGGTTTGAGTTCAGCCGCTTCGTATTTGAAGAGGTTCGCCGAGGAAGGGGAGACGCGCAGGTAGTGGCCGTTGCCGTCGTAGTAACCGGTGACCGCGCCCAACTTCCCGAGCGCGTTGAAGAGGTCGGGCGTGTAGGAGCGCGCGAAGTTGAGGTTCGGCTGGAACGCCGCGACGGCCCGTTCGGAGTTGGGGAAGGCGCGCGAGGCCAGCCGCTCGACGGTCGGCAGCGTCGCCAGCAGGTCCGCCAGGTCGTTGCCCTTGCCCGGCCGGTTGACCGCGAGCCGCAGGTTCCGCGTGAAGGGCACCAGCTTTTCCGCCACCGGCCGCAGTTCGCCGAGAAACGGCGCCAGTTCCTTGGTCGCGGGCTTCGCCGTTTCGACCAGCGGGTCGAGGTCGTCGAGCGCGGCGCGCAGGTTGACGAAGGTCGTGTTCGACTGGCGCAGGACGGGCGGCAGCTCGCGCAGCGTCTGATCGAAGGCTTCGTTCTGGTTGGCGATCGCGGTGAAGGCCGTGTTGGCGTTGGAGATCGCGCTCGAAAGCTGTTCTCCGCGCCCGGCGATCGCGGTCGAGAGCTTGGCCGAGCTGACCACGAAGCGTTCGAGCAGGCGCTGATCGGCGTTCAGTTCGGAGACGAAGGCGCTCGTCCGGTTGAGCGCCGTGCCGAAGTATTTGTAGGAGCTGTTGGCCTGCGGGCCGACCCCGGCGTAGATCGAGGCGTTGCCCTTGATGAAGTTGGCGAGCCCTTGGCGCACCTTCGGCGGGAAGGTGTTGAAGAGCTGGTCGATGTCGACCGGCGTCGTGGTCGAGCCGAGCCCGAGCTCGGCGCCGTCTTCGAGCTCCGGGTTGCTGTTCGGGCCGGGGCTGATCGAGACGTAGTGGTTGGCGACACCGGAGAGCGAGGTGGCCCGGATCACCGCGGTCGAGCCTTCGTGCAGCTGCTGGCTGACTTCGACGTGGACTTCGGCGAGGTTTTCGTCGCTCAGGTCGATGCTTTCGACCGAGCCGACCGGCGAGCCGCCGATCAGGACCTGGTTTTCCGGCACCAGCTGCCCGGCGTTCTGGAAGAGCAGCGTGTACTGGTGCCCGCCGCCGCCGCTTAAGAGGACGATCGCGAGCGCGATCACGGCCGCGGCGAGCGCCGCGATCGCCGCCGCGCGGCCACGGGTGATGCCCCGGCTCGGAGCCGAGCTTTTCTCCTCGCCTAACGGTTTCGCAGCCACGGGTCGTCCGTAAATCGTTCCCCGGCCCCTCCGACCCGGAGGAACGAGCGCGAGCATCGTATCCGAGCGCTTCCCGCCAAAGAATGCGCCGCAGGCGCACTTAACTGGAAATCAACGCGCTACTCTGGGGCCGGGAAACGGTTAGGGATATGGGAGGTGCCTTCGGAAACCAAACGGAGGAGCCATTTCAATATGCGTAAACGCTCAACCCTGCTCGTCAGCCTCTTGGTCGCGGCAGCCACCGCGATCGCGGCCTCGGTCGCCATGGCCGGCGCGCCCGCGAACTCGCCGGACGGCAACGGACAGGCGATCGACTCGGTGATCGCGCCGAAGAAGCTCTCCAAATCCCAGTGGACGCCGGCTTCGCTCAAGGTGACGACCACCCTGCGCAACTCGAGCACCTCGAACGGCGTCCCGGTGCCGACGACCAACGTCGTGATCGACTTCGACAAGAACGCGAAGATCTTCACCAAGGGCGTGCCCACCTGCAACCCGGCGAAAGTCCAGAACGTCTCGACCGAAGTCGCGCTGCGCGAATGCGGCAGGGCCAAGATCGGCAGCGGCCAGGCGAAAGCCGACATCCCGGTCGGGGAACAGGTCTTCGTCGCCGAACAGACGGTGACCGCGTTCAACGGCACGCCGCGGGGCGGCAAGCCGGTGATCCTGCTGCACACCTACGGCACGAAACCGACCGTGACCACCCTGGTCCTGAACGGCACCGTGACCAACCGCAACAGGGAAGGCTACGGCCCGCGCCTCGACCTCGAAGTGCCGAAAATCGCCGGCGGCGCCGGCGCGCTGACCGACTTCACGGTCACGATCAACAAGAAATACCGCTACAAGGGCAAACCGACCAGCTACATCTCGGCCAAATGCCCGAACTCGAAGAAGCTGAAAGTCCGCTCGGTCTTCACCTTCCTCGACGGCCAGTCCTCGAAACCGACCGACGTCGGCAGCTGCACTCAGAAGAAATAGGACGGCGCCAGGCCGGGCCTTCGGGCCCGGCCTTGGCTCAGTCGACCACCTCGACCTCGCAGCGGAGGCCGGGTGCCTGCGCAAGGTGCGCGTCGGCGGTGAGAAGCGCGACGCCCAGCGCTTCGGCCAGCGCCACGTAGGCGGCATCGTAGGAGGAGAGGTTCTCGCGCAATTCCCAGACCCTCCCCAGGAAGGGACGATGCGGGAAGGAGCGCAGCGACAGCCCGGTCAGGTCCCGCAGCGCCTCACCGGATCGTCGCTCATCCAGGGTTCCGCGGCGCTTGGCCTTTCTCAAGGCGTTCGCGACCTCGAGATAGACGACTTCGGGCGCCGCCAACCGATCCCTGCGGAGTCGGTCTCGCAGACGCCGGCCGGCCGGTCCGTCGTCTGCAAACGCGACGACGAGGGCCGACGCATCCACGACCACCGTCGCCATCAGACGCCGCGGTTCTCGCGCATCAGCTCGGCCGCGAGCGCCGGTGGCAGCGAGCCGCCGGACCGCTCCCGGTCAATCCGGTCGAACACCTCTGCTGCGGTTTGCTCTTCGGCCTGTTCAGTCAGCCGCGCCAACAGGTATTCCTGCAATGACTGGCCCTCTTCGACCGCGCGCCGCCGCAGAACCTGGTGGACCTCTGCGGGCACGTTCTTGATCTGGATGCTCGGCATGGCAGAAGAGTATAGCGCCAAAACGGCGCCAACGCCTGCATTTTGGAGTTCAGCCTGAGCGTTCACTCCCACGCCAAGGGCCGAGCAGCCCGAGCTCTCCCCCCTGGATTCTCAGACGCTCAGCTTCGGCAGCGCCCGCGCCAGTGGCTTGGGCAGCCACCAGACGCGCTCGCCGATCAGCAGCATCAGGGCCGGGAGGAGGACGATGCGGACGACGGTGGCGTCGAGGATGACGGCGACCGTCAGCCCGATTCCCAGCTGGCTCACGGTCGCGATCGGGGCGCCGGCGAAGACGATGAAGACGGCGAGCATGATCGCCGCCGCGCCGGTGATCACCCGCGCGGTCTTCTCCAGACCGAAGCGGATCGCCGCGGGCGAGTCGCCGTGCTCGTCGTAGTGCTCGCGCATGCGGCTGAGCAGGAAGACAGCGTAATCGATCGAGAGGCCGAAGACGACGCCGAAGATCATCGTCGCGCCGACCGCGTCGACGTAGCTGTGGCCGCCCAGCGGCCAGTCTTCGGGCACGTTGAAGAGCAGGGTGAGGATGCCGAAGGCGACGCCGACCGTGAGCAGGTTGAGCCCGACCGCGATCGCCGCCAGCGGGATCGCCCGCAGGACCACGATCAGGACGAGGAAGGTGACGAAGGTGATCGCCGCGATCACCCAGGGGATCCGTTCGCGGGTGACCTTGCTGTAGTCGTTCAGCTGGGCGGCGCCGCCGGCAACGCCGGTGGTCAGGTCCGCCTGCCTGCCGAGCGTTTCGGCTTCGCGGTCGAGGCGCTTGTTGAGGGCGATCGAGCCCTGCGAGTTGAACGGGTAGCGGGAGATGACGAGGATCGAGGCCGCCTGGCCCCCGTGCGGCAGGTCGATCGTGCCGCCGACCCGTTCGCGCACCCCGGGCGGCGCCCCGTCGACCGCGGAGAGCACGAAGTAGCCGGAGTTGAAGAGGCCGGGAGAGGCCTCGCGCACGCGCCGCGCCTGGCGGTTGATCCGGCGCTTGCCTTCCAGCACCTGGACGCTCGCCCGCTGCAGCCCGCCCTGCAGCGGCGCCACTTCTTCGGCCCCTTCGGTGAGCGCTTCTTCCAGCGCTTCCGCGCCGCCGCCTAGCCGGTCGATCCCGCCGACCAGCGCGGTCGCCCCGCCGGCGAGGCGGGCGAGGCTGACCGCAAGCGTGTTGGCGGTCTGGGAGAAGCGCGCCGCGCCTCCCGCCAGCCGGTTGGCGCCGGCCCTGATCCGCCGCATCCCTTCGACCAGGTGCTTCAGGCCGCGGTCGGTTATTTCCAGTTGTTCGATCGTGGAATCGATGAAGTCGCCGAGGGTGTCGGCTTCGCTCGCGTCGGTTTTCAGCCGCCGCTGCAGCGCTTCCAGTTCCGGGACGAGCCCCGCGTATTCGGGGGCGAACGGTTCGCCGCTGACCGGGTCGGTGCCGGTGACGGCGGCGTTGGCACGGCGCACCGCTTCCAGGGCCGCCGGGTAGTTCGGGTCGGTTTTGCCGACCGTCATCGCCTGCAGCTGGGCGAGCGCGGCTTTGAGCTGGGCTTCGGCTTCCCTGGCCGGCGCGATCAGCTTCGGCAAGGTCTGGTTCTCCTCGTTCTTCAGTTCGCCTTCGAGGTGGCGCGCGCGTCGTTGCGTGTTCGCCCTGAAGGTCGGCAGGATCGACTGCCCGATTCCGAGCCTCGCTTCTTCGGTTGCCAGCGTCGCCCGTTCGATCGCTTCGGCCAGCTGCCGCGAGCCGGTCGCGAACCGTTCCAGCGCCGCGATCGCGCGCCCGCTGCCGGCCGCCGCCCTGCCCAGGCCGGCGGCGATCAGCTCGGCGCCTTCGCCGGCGCGGTCGGAGCCGAGCGCGAGCAGGCCGGCGCCGTCGCCCGCTTCGGAGATCCCGTCGCGCAGTTCCGCCACCCCGCCGGCGGCGATCCCGAGGTTGCGCCCGAGCCGCCCGAGCCGTTTGACCGCGCCGATGTTGCCTTCGCTCGCCAGGATCGCGTTGCCAAGTTCCTGCAGCGGTTCCACCCGCTTGGAGATCGGGCCGGGCCCGATCACCGTCTGCACCCCCGGCAGTTCGGCCAGCTGGCTCTGGAAATAGCGGACCGCGGCAAACGAGCCCGAATCGGTGATCGGCCCCTTTTCGCTGACCGCGACGATCTGGAAGGGCGCATCCCAGCCCGGCCCCGCGGCTTCGTCGATCAGTTCCGCGTCCTTGCGCGCGCTCGCGTCCTTGGCCAGCTGTTCGGGGCTCGGCGGCCCCGTCTTCAGCCCCAGCGCCGGCGCCGCCAGGAGCAGCAGCACCGCGCCGATCAGCGCCGCGACCGGAGCGGGACGCCGCAGCGCCGCGCCGACGAACGTCATCAGGCGCGAGCGCCCGCCGGGCGCCGGCCCGACCCGCCAGCGGTCGACGTTGGGCCCGATCAGGGCGAGCAGCGCCGGCCCGACCACGGTCGCGACCGTGACGCTCAGCAGAACCACCATCGCCACCGTGCCGGCCAGGGAGGCGAGCAGCGACCCCGGCAGGATCAGCAGCGAGACGAGCATCGAGAGCAGCAGCGTCGAGCCGGCGAACATCACCGTGCGCCCGGCCGTGCGGCGGGTGCGGCGCGCCGCCTCGGCCGGCGCGGCTCCCTCGGCCAGCTCCTCGCGGAAGCGCGAGACCATCAGCAGCGCGTAGTCGACGCCGAGCGCCAGGCCCATCATCGTGCAGACCGTGAGGGCGAAGGCGTCGATGTCGAACCAGGAGGTGAAGTAGAAGAGGATCCCGCGCGAGGCGATCACGGTCACCGCGCCGAATGCGAGCGGAATCCCGGCGGCGATCGGCGAGCGAAAGACGAGCAGCAGCACGATCAGCAAGAACGGGATCGCGAGCAGCTCGCCGCGCTCGGACGCTTCGATCGACTCGTCCTGCAGCGCCCGCGAGAGCGTCGCGAAGCCCGACTGGGTCGCCTTCACCGGCGGGTGCACGTTCTCTTCGAGGATTTGTTCGAGTTCGGGCACGGTGTCGTTGACAGCCGTCCTGATGTCGACGTGGAAGTCGACGAGGATCAGCGCGCGTCCCGGCGCCGGGCGCAGGCGTTCCACCGACCCCCGGTCCCAGGGCGAGAGCGTCGTCACCTTCGGGTCGCGCCGCAGCGCCCGGACCAGCTCCGGGCCCTGGCGGTCGAGCTCGGCCGCCGGCCCCTGCAGGAGGATCGCGAACGGGGCCGAGTCGCCGAAGTGTTCGCGCAGCAGCTGGTTGGCGCTCGAGGACGGCGTCCCGGGCACGTTTAGGGTGGTCGGATCGAGCCGTCCCTCGACCCCCGTCCCGATCACCCCGAGCACGAGCAGGAGGGACGCGGCCACGCCGAGCACCGCGCGCGGATGGCGCAGCGTCAGCGGCATCCGGCGGCCTCGGTCCCGGCTCCCGGTCGGCGGCCGCTCCCTGCTCCTCGGGCTTCCCACGCGTGGTAGTTTGGCGGTCAGGGCTACGGGAGGAGCGAACGGGTGCGGAAGACTCTGTTAAGAGCGTTCGCGGTCGCGACGGTCATCGGGCTGATCGGAGCGGGCACGGCGTTCGGGCTGCGACTGGTTTCCGGCAATCTCGTCGTCGTCACCGACGGCGGTTTCACCCCGACCACGCTCTCCAAGCACAAGCTGACGCCGATCTCGATCCACGGCTTCGGCAAGCTCTCCACCCTCGACGGCCAGCTGCCACCGGTGCTCGAGCACATCATCTTCTGGTTCGACAAGCACGGCACGGTGGAGACCCGCGGGCTGCCGATCTGCAGGCCCCAGCAGCTGAAGGCGACCACCACCGCGCAGGCGCGCCGCCTCTGCCCGGGCGCGATCGTCGGCACCGGCTTCGGCACGGCGATCGTCCAGTTCCCCGAATCGGCGCCGATCAACGCCTCCTCGCCGATCACGATCTTCAACGGCGCGCCCAAGCACGGCAACCCGACCGTGCTCGCCCACGCCCATCTCACGGTCCCCGCGCCGACCACCTTCATCGTCCCGATCGAGATCAGGCGCGTCCACGACGGCCGCTACGGGTACAAGACCGACGCGAGGATCCCGCGGATCGCCGGCGGGGCCGGCGTGCCGATCTACGGGCGCATCTCGATCGGCCGCAAATGGATCTACAAGGGCCAAAAGCTGAGCTACCTCAACGCCTACTGCCCGGACGGCCACCTGCAGGCCAAGGGGCAGTTCCGCTTCAAAGACAACACCCTGATGCAGGGGACCTTCATCAAAGCCTGCAAAGGTAGGTAGCGATGAAGCGCGCAGCTCTTGGGATCGCCGCGACGGCGCTGCTGGTCGCAGCCGCCGGCGCCTACGCGGTCACCGCCGAAATCGGCAGCGAGGTGATCAGCGCGACGGCCAGCGCGGCCCCCCAGGGCCTCCCCCGCGGCGGCGGCCCGATCCGGGTCAACACCACCGTGCGCGTCCACGACCGCGGCGGCTCCCAACCGCCGGCGCTGCAGACGATGACCTTCCTCTTCGACGGCAGCGGCGCCATCGACGCCCGTGGCGTCCCGGTCTGCACCACGGCGAAGCTCGCCGACACGACCACCGCGCAGGCGCGCCAGCGCTGCGCGGGCGCGCTCGTCGGCAGGGGCACCGGCAAGGCGCTCGTGGCGCTGCCGGGCCAGGCACCGCAGACGCTCGCCTTTCCGCTCTCGCTCTTCAACGGCCCGCCCGCCCACGGCATGCCGACGCTGATCGGCCACTTCCGCGAAACGATCCCGGCGCCGAAGACGGTGCTGATCCCGATCGAAATCGAACGGGTCCACCGCGGGCGCTACGCCTACCGCGTGGAAATCCAGGTGCCGTCGATCGCCGAAGGCTTCGGCTCGCCGACGCTCGCCGACGCGACCCTCGGGCGCACGTTCGTCCGCGCCGGCAGGAAGGTCGGCTTCGTCAACGCCCACTGCCAGGGAGGGCGACTGCAGCTGCAGGGGACCCTGCGCTTCACCAACGGCGACCTCTTCCCCGCGACCCTGACCTCGGCGTGCCACGTGCGCGGCTGAGACGCGCCGGGCTCCTCTGCTGCAGCCTCGCGGTGCTGGCGGCGGGCGGCGCCAACGGGGCACTGGTCGAAACCGGCGACATCGTCCTCCACGCGGACGGCGGCTTCGAGCCGCGCACACTGCCGCGGCGCGGCTACGCGCCGATCGAATTCCAGGGCCACTTCGACGTCGACTCCAAATCCGGGCCGCGGCCGATCGCCCTGGCCCAGGTGGTCGTCGACTTCGACCGCGACGGGCACCTCGACGCGGCCGGGCTCCCCACCTGCGCAGCCGAAGCGGTGGCGAACCTCGGGGTCCAGGAAGCACGGGAACTGTGCCGCGGGGCGATCGTCGGCACCGGCCACATCGAGGCCGCGGTCACCGCCGGCAGCCAGACGTTCCACGCCTCCTCGCCCGTCACCCTCTTCAACGCGCCGCCGATCGGAGGCGCTCCGGCGGTCGTCCTGCACGCCCGCACGAGCGCCCCCGCGATCCAGGTCTTCGCGATCCCGATCCCGATCGAGCGCCGCCCCGGACGCTTCCGCTACCGCGCCGTCGTCGACCTGCCGCCGATCCTCGGCGGCAACGGCTCGATCACCCACCTGGACCTCCAGATCGGCCGTCGCTTCCGCTTCGGCGGGCGCCTGCACAGCTACGTCTCCGCCCGCTGCACGGACAGCGTGCTCGAAACCCGCGGCCGGTTCACCTTCGCCGACGGAACCGTGATCGAAGGCAGCGTCGAGAAATTCTGCCGCCCTATACTTCGCCGCCCGGGCCGCTAGCTCAACTGGTTAGAGCAGGAGCCTCTTAAGCTCAAGGTTGAAGGTTCGAGTCCTTCGCGGCCCA
>AR_comb_assmDRAFT_10373527_pt1 | contig 21748 bp, 18 predicted proteins | sample ArasoioldDNA_FD_10543 | JGI IMG/M metagenome (IMG submission 10543) | reverse complement strand
TTTTCTTGAATAGTCAGTGCAGTGCAAAGTACGGCCTCCGTGACTCATATATTCCGGATACCATAAAAACGGTGAAAGTAAATTACATTGAAAACCGCGCGAGGTATGTAAATCCGCAGTTAGGACAGAAGTTGACGGAAAGGCTGAAACAAAAAATTGTTGGTCAAACCCACCTCACCCAGACTAATAATGACAACGCTGATTGGGAGATCACCGGCTACATCAGCGACTATTCCGTATCTACTTCCGGAATTTCGCAGCAGCAGGCGTCAGTGAACCGTCTGAACGTTTCGGTATCTGTTACACTATTTGACAGGAAGAGTAACGTACAAAAAGACCCGGTAGTAGCCACTCACTCCTTCGATTTCCCCGCAAACCTTACACTCCAGGCCGCCGAAGCAAGATTACTCGATGAAATTGTCCGCAATATGACGGATGAAATATTCAACCAGGTTTTTTCAGGCTGGTAAATCGTATTTTGCAGCTATGGATGATGCCATTTCTACATTGGTAAAATCATTACTTCAAAAAGATTCATTGCATGACTGCAGCCTTGAGGAGTTGCAAACAATAGCCCGCGAGTATCCGTATTTCACTCCCGTCCAATTTTTATTAGCAGAAAAACTTAAATCCACGGACGAGTATTTGTATAAAAAACAAATTCAAAAACTTTCATTGTATTTCACCAACCCTTTGTGGCTTGATTACAAAGTGAACGGTTATAAATTGGAAACAATTCGTCAACCTCAACATGATACTCCAGGCCCATTCACTGAATCAGTGGAAGAAAAGCATGAAGCAATAGAAGCACAAGCTGCCTCGCAGTCACCGCATCAAGAATTGGCACAAACACCGATAACCCATGAGGAAATTATAGAGGCGCCAGATTCCAGGCAAAAAATGGAGTCAGAAGCCGATGGACAGATCGCAGAATCAGTCAATGGATTGCCGCGCGAAAGTCTACAAACGGAGGCATCCGTCGAGGCAGAAAATCCCCAGCCAATTACTCAAAATGAGCAGGTGGAAGAGATGCAACCACTCGACGAGCAAATAAGCGAGCCCGCTATCGCAAATCTAAGTTCTCATCCGCATTCACGCGAGGCAGAAGAAGACGAGCATTTCGCTACAGCAGGTGACGAGCCACGAGATGGGGAATTTGGGTCGGACCAAATCGCCGAAGAACAGCCTATGGAAACGCAGGTATCGCTGCCGGGCTTGTCCGATCTGGCCCAGCAACCCACGGAGACGGAACTGTCATTTGAACCCTACCACACGGTAGACTATTTCGCATCGCAGGGTATCAAATTTGTTCCTGAAGAAAAACCAGCCGATCGATTTGGCCAGCAACTCAAAAGCTTTACGGAATGGCTCAAAACGCTGAAGCGGGTACCTGATACCGAAGTTAAAACGGCTGATGTGGCATCAGAAGAAAAGATAAGAGAACTGGCCGATCATTCCATCAGTAAAGACGACGTGGTTACCGAAACTATGGCCGAGGTGTGGGTAAAGCAGGGCAATAAGGAAAAAGCAATTGAAACTTATAACAAATTAAGTTTGCTCAATCCCGACAAATCAGCTTATTTTGCATCCCTTGTTGAACAGCTAAAAAACAGTTGAAATGGTTATTGTATTTGTGATCCTGATAGTTATCGTTTCTGTGGTGCTCGGTTTTATTGTGCTTGTCCAAAATCCAAAAGGTGGCGGACTTGCTGGCAATATCGCCGGTTTCAGTAACCAGTTTATGGGGGTAAAACAAACTACCGACGTGCTTGAAAAAGGTACGTGGATCTTTGCAACTGCTATCGCGGTGCTTTGCCTTTTTTCCAGCTTCTTTATTTCGGGTTCCGGAAGCAGCGTTGAAACCAAGGAGGTCGGCAACCCTATCCAGCAACAGCAAGCCCCCGCACCCAATCAAAATACTAACCCGGCTCAGCAACCGGCCAAATAAAAAATCATAGAAGATTTTCAATAGCCCTGTCATTCGGCAGGGTTTTTTATTATTTTGTTGCGCGACAACTTTAATGCTGCCACGACTCGTTCATGTCCGGCATATAACGCTCCGGTAAATTTTGATTCTATGAAGAAACTGATCCTGTATGTATTCCTGATTGTTGTAATCGTTGCTGCATTCGTTGGTTGGAAGATTTTTGGACCAACAGTTAGTGTTCCGGAGAAGAAATTTTTTTACATCCGCACAGGTTCTGTTTATGATAGCGTAAAAACCAATCTTGTAAAAAATCAGATCATAAGCAGCGCGAAGTGGTTCAACTTAGTTGCCAAACAGCTAAAGTATACGATTATAAAACCGGGAAAGTTTGAAATAAAAAAGGGTATGAGTGTGTTCAATCTCGTGCGCATGTTGAAAAATGATCGTCAATCTCCGGTTAACCTCGTCATTGTTAAGTTTAGAACTAAAGAAGAATTCGCAGGTCGCGTTGGAAAACAATTTGAAAGCGATTCGGTTATGATGATCGGGTTCTTAAGGAACAACGACTCGCTAAGGCATTACGGATTGGATACAAATACATGGGCCTGTGCCATTATTCCTGATACCTACACCTACTATTGGAACTCAACGCCAACCAAAATCTTCACCAAACTACATTTGTCGTCTGAGAAGTTCTGGACGTCAGAACGCAAGGAAAAATTAAAAGCGAAAAATCTTACGCCAATTCAAGCCTATACTCTCGCATCAATTATTGAAGAAGAAACAAATCTGAACATTGACAAGGGAAAAATTGCCAGTGTCTATGTGAACCGAATTGCCAAAGGGATGCCGCTCCAGGCTGATCCTACCGTAAAATTTGCAATGAAAGATTTCGGTTTGAAAAGGATCTATGAAAAATACTTATCCTTTCAATCCCCATTCAACACCTATATAAACAAAGGCTTGCCTCCCGGACCCATCTGCACTCCTTCTGTCGAAACGCTTAAGGAAGTTATTGATGCGCCCAAAACAGATTATATTTATTTTGTGGCCAATAGCGATCTGAATGGAAGCTCTGTTTTTACTTCAACTTTTGAAGAGCATATGAAATATGCCAAATTGTACCAACAGGCATTAAATCAGCAAGACTCCATCAGGAAAGCAAACCAAAGCAGTCAATAGTGCCATATTTGTTACGAATAAAAGAGAAAATTGTCAACAGCTTTCCTGTTAGCTGGCTCGTCAGCCTGAGTAAAAAAATTCGACCGCCCGGTTTTTATGGTATTCCTCTTTACGATGTTATTAATTTTTTCTACAAACAAGTTCGACGAGTAGGGTTAACTGAACGAACCTCGGCCATCTCTTTCAATTTCATTATGGCTTTACCACCGATGATGATTTTTCTTTGCACGCTTATCCCTTATCTGCCTATCTCAAAAGAATTTACTAACCAACTTCACAACCTGATCCGGGATATAATACCGGGACAAAACAACAACAAAGCATTGATCGATTTTCTGGACGACTTTCTCAACAACGAGCGATATGGTTTGCTCTCACTGGGCTTTTTGCTGGCATTGTATTACTCATCGAATGCGATGGTGGGTATAATGCGCGCCTTTGACAAAAACTATATCGGATTCAGAAAAAGAAGTTTTTGGGAAACACGTAAAATCGCGTTACAGCTTACGCTTATTCTTTTTCTCCTGGTAATTGTTTCACTATTGTTGCTGATTATGCAAGGTGCCGTACTAAGGAAATGGATTGGTATCGAATCCGCTTTTGTCCGCAACGTCATTCTCAATGCACGATGGATCATCATTATTTTCCTCTTCCTTTCTTCCATTTCTTTCATTTATGGGCATGCACCCTTTATCCATAAGAGATGGAGACTGATCAACCCCGGTTCCGTATTGGCAACAACACTTATGCTCTTTTTTATCTTCCTTTTTTCTTTTTGGGTCAATCATTTTTCAAATTATAACAAGCTCTACGGATCCATTGGGACTCTTTTAATACTCATGTTATTGATTTATTTCAACTCGCTGGTATTGCTTATCGGGTTTGAACTGAACGTGAGTATCAATTCACTCAAACATGAAGCGGATGAAAGGAATAAATTGGCCACCAGTGGCAGCCAATTAGCCTGATTTTTGCTGTATCTTAGTCCGGATAAATTTTTTTTGATATGAAAAAAATTCTTTTCAGCGCCCTACCATTCATTGCCCTTGCTGTATTTGCTTTCAGGTCTGCGGTAGAACCATTACCAATTGGTGCCTCACTTCCCAGTCCTGAAAAGAAGATGAAAGATATAAGTGGCAAAGAAGTGTCATTCAAAGACGCAATGAATAAGAAGGGTTTACTCGTCATGTTTAGTTGCAACACCTGCCCGGTGGTACAGGCATATCAATCTCGCACTAATGAGGTTTGTAAATATGCAAAAGGCAAGGAGGTTGGGGTAATACTTTTGAATCCAAATGAAGCCTACAGAAACCGCGGGGACTCATACAGCGATATGAAAGAGTATGCAAGTGAACAAAAATACAATTGGCCGTATGTAGTGGACGAAAATTCGGCAATGGCAAATGCATTTGGTGCAACAAGAACTCCCGAGTGCTTTTTATTCAATGCGGATGGTAAGCTCGTCTACCATGGGGCCATCGACGACAATCAGAATGGTCCCGATGAGGTCACTCGCAAACACTTAATGCTTGCAATGGATGAAATGTTAGCGGGAAAAGATGTGTCTGTAAAAAATACCAGGTCTGTTGGATGTAACATTAAGAGATTGAACTAAACCAGAAGACCTAATCACTGCTTGAATCCCGCCGGCGAGCGGGATTTTGTTTTTTTGCTGTGAGATAGTTGCAGACATTTGAGAAGATTAGTCAGTTTTGTTTAGGCTTCAGCATGGCTTGTATTTCCTTTTCCAGTTTCGCTTTGGAAATCTCGTCCTCATAAAATTTTCGATAACCAGTCGCGTTGCTTACAAACAAACTGGCCGGCAGACCTCCCGACCAACTGCTGTCGACTCTTGGGCAAAAATAATCGGCATTCGTTTCGTTGAGCCAGGCAATCGGCGCGGTAAGCTGCAGCCTTTTCGCCATCGCATCTATTTTCGTTGGATATGCTGTCTTCAAATCAAGACTTACAAGCAAGAGAGAAACTCCTTTCGATTTATATTTTTTTGTCATTTCCTGGAAGTAGGGTATTTCTTCAATGCAAGGCACACAATAAGTAGCCCAAAAATTTATTATCATTGGAGTTTTACTTTCTTTGATTGTCCTCTCAAGATCGGTAATCTTGATCGCTTTGATCTGTGCTTCAAGTCCAGCTGCAATAAATAAAAATATTATTATCAGGAAAGTTTTCATGTTGCTTCAAATTTACGCAGTTGGTTGAATAAAGTTTTCTGTCTGCAATAGTTTTAGTTTATATTTATAGGTGCTTTTAGACGGTAATTTAATCAGTAATAAACAATGAAATACTCACCTCTTCAAAACTATATCAATGGAAGATTTACAGATGCTTCCACCACGCGAACACTCGATGTGATCTCTCCTATTGACGGTAATTTGCTTTCAAAGGTTCCGATGTCAAATACAAAGGACCTGGATGAAGCAGTAAGGGCCGCAAAGGCTGCTTTCCCCGGATGGAGCAAAATGCCCATTAAAGAGCGGGTACAAGTGTTCTTTCGCTATAAATATTTGCTTGAAAAAAATTTGAAAGAGTTGGCTGAGTTGGTGCAGGAAGAAAATGGAAAAACATATAGCGAGGCGGTTGCTGAGATTGAAAAAAGTATTGAGCTTACCGAATTTGCCTGTTCGCTACCACAATTAGTGACCGGTGAGATCCTGGAGGTAAGTAAAGGGGTTGAATGCAGAACAGAACATATTCCTCTTGGCGTCGTAGCATCCATTGTACCGTTTAATTTCCCAAGCATGGTCCCCAATTGGACTATGCCAAACGCGATTTCACTGGGAAACTGCATGATTTTAAAACCTTCTGAAAAAGTTCCATTGAGTTCGGGACGATTAGCATTGTTATTAAAGGAAGCAGGTTTGCCTGATGGGGTGTTTAATATTGTAAATGGAGACAGTGAAATTGTGGAAGCCATATGTGATCATCCGGGGATACAAGCCGTTTCTTTTGTTGGATCAACAAAAGTTGCTAAGATTGTTTACAAAAGAGCAACTGGAAATTTCAAAAGGGCCCTGGCGCTTGGAGGTGCCAAGAATCATTTAGTGGTGTTGCCAGATGCAAAGGCAGATATGACTGCACAAAATGTTGCGGCGAGCATGACCGGCTGTGCAGGTCAGCGATGCATGGCTGCAAGTGCCATGGTGGGCGTGGGAAACGTGGATCATATTATTAATAAGATTTGCGATGAAGCTAAAAAAATTGTGCCCGGCAAAAATCTGGGGGCGGTTATAAGTAAGGAAGCGAAACAAAGAATTGAAAAATACATAACCGAAGCAGAACACCAAGGCGCAAAAGTCCTTGTAGATGGTCGCGGTGCAAAAGTGGAAGGCAAGGAGAATGGAACGTATGTGGGCCCGACGGTGATTGACTACGTAAAACCTGATATGGCAGTTGCCAGGGAAGAGATTTTTGGTCCGGTCATTAGCATTATGCGAACCGAAACAATTGATGAAGCGCTGGCAATCGAGAATGCGAATCCTTATGGGAATGCAGCTTCTGTGTTCACTCAGAATGGTGGTTACGCAAGGTATGTAGTAGAAAGGGCCAGTGCGGGAATGATCGGCGTGAATGTAGGCGTGCCTGTACCAAGAGAGCCCTTTTCATTTGGCGGTTGGAATGAAAGCAAGTTTGGCGTTGGGGATATCACAGGTAAAAGCTCAATTGAATTTTGGACGAAATTAAAGAAGAGTACAACGAAGTGGAATCCGGAAGCAGGGGTGAATTGGATGAGCTAAGACAGAACTACGATTTCCGGATTCAATATGGATATGAGGAAAATAGGAGACAATCCGCTCTGAAGTAAGTTTAACGTCAAAAATGGGGTATTAGTTTTTTTGACTGCGTCAGGATGCGACGAAGCGGTAGCCGAATTAAGATTACAAGCTGGTAACATAAAAAAAAAGAAAAATGCCTGAAACAAAAACAATTTCAAAACAAAGAGAGGCTCAGAACTCCCCTTCAGAGGATGGCGGGTCAGTCATCCAGGATAATTTTGACTACACACTTTTTTCGTGGAGCAAACAAAGGGGCATCGCACCAATTGCAGTAAAATACGGCGAGGGTGTCTACCTCTACGACTATGACGGTAAGCGATACATCGATTTTTCGTCGGGGTTAATGAATGTAAACATCGGCCATGGTAACCAGCGTGTAACTGAAGCGGTAGCGAAGCAAATGCAGGAAGTAAGTTATGTAACTCCGAGTTGCGTGACCAGGGCTCGTGGCGAGTTAGGTAAAAAGCTTGCTTCGATATCTCCAAAAGGATTGAACAGAACTTTATTTACCATCGGCGGAGCGGAAGCCATTGATAATGCCATCAAGCTGGCAAGAATGCATACGGGCCGACATAAAATTTTAGCCCGCTACCAGGCTTATCATGGAGCGACATATGGAGCGATGTCTGCAGGCGGGGACCCGCGGAAACTTGCGGCAGACGCACAACAAGCTCCCAACTTTGTTCATTTTGACATTCCTTACAAGTACCGCTGGCAATATGGAGAAGAAAATCTATTGACAGAAGCCGTAGCCAGCCTCGAGAGAATGATTGCATTTGAAGGTCCGCAGAATATTGCAGCCATTATACTTGAAGGTGAATCCGGCTCATCAGGATGTCTAAAGTATCCTGTCGGCTATTTGAAAAAGGTCCGCGAGATCTGCGATCGCAATGGCATTCTATTCATCGCCGATGAAGTCATGAGCGGTTTTGGCAGAACAGGAAAATGGTTCGGCGTCGAAAACCACGAAATCGTACCGGACATGATCGCCACTGCAAAAGGGATCACGTCCGGATATTTGCCTCTTGCTGCACTGATTGTTTCTGACAAAATTGCTGCACCATACGATGACAATGTTCTGTGGCTGGGTCTCACCTACTCTGCACACCCTGTTTGCTGTGCTGCCGGCCTGGAAGTCCTAAAAATTTATGAAGATGAAGATTTGATCGCCAATGCAGTTGCTATGGGGAAATATATCGACCAGCAAGTTGAATTGTTGAAGCAAAAACACCCCAGCATCGGCGATTGGAGAAACACAGGATTACTTGGCTGTCTCGAGCTTGTTAAGAATAGACAAACAAAAGAACCTATGGCTCCATTCAATGCAAAGCCGGATGAAATGGTGGTGATGAACAAAGTGGCAGCAAGATTGAAGGAACGCGGGATGTACACATTTGTCCGCTGGAGTTATATTTTTATCGCTCCTCCACTTTGCATTAACAAGGAACAGGTTGATGAGGGTTTGTCAATAATTAGTGATGCATTGTCAATAGCGGATGAATTTGTCAATTAAACTTCGCATAGATCTGAATGCAGACAGAAAAAGAAGTAATAAAGCCTAATTCTCTCATCAACGAGGACCTTGCACCCATAGCACCGGATAAGACAAAGTGGGGAACGTGGAATTATGCCGCGCTATGGATCAGCATGAGCTTATGCATCCCAACATATATGCTTGCAAGTTCGCTGATTGAAGGCGGAATGAATTGGTGGCAAGCTATCGTAACTATTTTTCTTGGAAATACCATCGTTTTAATTCCGATGCTGTTGAATGGGCATGCAGGCGCGAAATATGGAATACCCTTTCCTGTCTTTGCCAGGGCCAGTTTCGGCGTTCGTGGCGCAAATATTCCGGCGATGCTTCGAGCTATTGTCGCTTGTGGTTGGTTTGGGATTCAGACGTGGATTGGTGGCTATGCTATTTACCAATTGCTGAGACTTTGGATTCCTTCATTGGATACGCTGCCAAAAATTTTTCCTTCGTGGACGGGTTTAACAATGGGACCGGCGGTATGTTTCTTTTTATTCTGGCTCTTAAACATGTTCATCGTATATCTCGGAGTGGAAAGCATCAGAAAATTGTTAGTGTTTAAGGCAATCTTTCTACCCGTCGCGGCATTGGCGTTATTATTTTGGGCTATCAATGCTGCAAAGGGATTGGGGCCGATACTAGAACAGCCGGCAAAATTTTCCAGTCGCCCTCAATTCTGGAATTATTTTTTTCCTGCACTAACCGGCATGGTTGGCTTCTGGGCAACACTTTCTTTGAATATTCCCGATTTTACTCGCTATGCAAAATCACAAAAAGCGCAAATAAGAGGGCAAATCATCGGGCTTCCACCGTCCATGACCTTATTCGCATTTATCGGTGTCGCGGTTACTTCGGCAACTGCAATCGTATACGGCAGTCCTATATGGGACCCAGTTCAATTGGCTGGGAAGTTCGAAAATAAAATCATGGTTAGTTTTGCTATGATTGCCGTTGCCATTTCTACCCTGGCAACAAACATTGCTGCAAATATTGTAAGTCCTGCAAACGATTTTTCAAACCTGTGGCCAAGGAAGATCAACTTCAGAACTGGTGGTTATATTACCGGCGTTATCGGTGTGTTGATTTTTCCATGGAAGCTGGTTGCCGATCCGTCCGGCTATATTTTTACCTGGTTGGTTGGCTACTCAAGTCTGTTGGGCCCAGTGGGGGGAATTATGATCGCCGATTATTACTTTGTGAGGAGGCAGCAGTTGGTTGTTGACGATCTATATCGACCCGTGGGACGCTACAGTTATAAGAACGGTTTTAATACGGCCGCCATCATTGCGCTAATAGCAGGAATTCTCCCAAATTTGCCGGGTTTTCTTTTGCAGATTCAGGTGACTTCATCCGCAGCTTTCCCGGCCTGGATATCGCAATTGTATAACTATGCATGGTTTGTTGGATTTTTTGTTTCCGGACTAGTTTATATGATGATCATGAGGTATTACATTTTGTCTCAACCAATCAAAGAACCCGCCTATGTCGCTGCTGATTAAGAACGGAAGAGTTATCACAGCTGATTCTGATTACATAGCTGATATTTTCATAGATGGCGAAACTATCAAGGCTATTGGCGAAGACTTGCCGATGAATGCAAGTAACGAAATCGATGCAACGGGTAAATTTATTTTTCCTGGTGGCATCGACCCACATGTGCATCTGGATATGCCATTCATGGGAACATTTTCCAGCGACAATTATGAAACCGGCACAAAAGCCGCCCTATACGGCGGAACCACGATGGTGATAGACTTTGTGCTGCAAAAGCAGGGAAATTCTTTACAAGCGGCCCTGGATGAATGGAGAGGAAGAAGCAATGGAAATTGTGTCGCTGATTATAGTTTCCATATGGCCGTTACTGATTTTAATGATAGCACAAAAAAAGAAATAAGGAGCATGATTGAAAAAGAGGGTATTACTTCCTTCAAAACTTTTATGGCTTATAAAGGAGCGCTGATGATTGATGACAGGCAAATGGTGGGACTAATGGAAGAGGTTAAAGAACACGGTGGCCTAATCAACGTTCATGCTACGAATGGCGACATGATAGACTATTTAATTGCCAAACATCGAGCAGAAGGGAAACTGTCGCCATTGTATCATTATTTGTCACAACCGGAGGTTACCGAGGCTGAAGCTTCCGAAAGATTTGCAGACATGGCATATTATACCGGCTGCCCCGGCTATATTGTTCACCTGACTTGCGAAGGAGCTTTAAATGCAGTGAGAAACGCAACAAGAAGAAATCAGAAGGTATTTGTTGAAACTTGCATTCAATATCTCATTCTTGATGCATCATTATATGAAAAGAATTTCGACGGTGCAAAATGGGTAATGAGTCCCCCGCTGCGACAGAAAAAGGACCAGGAAACATTATGGGCGGGCATCAACCAGGGATTGGTGCAGGTGGTTGCCACTGACCATTGTCCCTTCAAATGGGAGCAAAAGTTAATGGGCAAAGATGATTTTTCGAAAATACCAAATGGTCACCCGGCAATCGAAAACCGAATGGAGCTCCTGTACAGCGAGGGCGTGCACACCGGCAAGATCACCTTAAACAAGTATGTAGAAGTAGCCTGCACGAATCCAGCAAAGATCTTTGGGATGTTTCCACGAAAAGGAACCATCGCTGTTGGAAGCGACGCCGATATTGTAATTTTTGATCCAACTGAAAAGCATGCCCTGTCCTCAAACACTCATCACATGAATGTAGATTACTCCGCTTACGAAGGCTGGCAGCTAACGGGAAAGGTCAAAACAGTATTATTGCGGGGAAAAGTGGCCATCGAAAATAATTATTGTCATGTTGATAAAGGATATGGGAAATTCGTTAAACGAAACAAAGTGACTTCGAAGATTTGAAATGAACCACAAAGTTACAAAGACACGAAGACAAGAAATTGTGAACCTTTGTGTCTTATTTGGTTTAAGGCGAGAAAACTAAACTACATCCAAACTATGCCACGAAAAATTAAGTCAGGACTCATACAGATGTCCCTTCCAAAAACTGAAGGTGAGGGAACTATTGCAGAAATCAAAGAAGCAATGGTCCAGAAACATATTCCCTTGATTGAAGAAGCAGGTAAGAAAGGTGTTCAAATACTTTGTTTGCAGGAGATTTTTAATACTCCTTACTTCTGCCCGGGGCAGGATAAGATATGGTATGAATCTGCTGAATCGATCCCAGGTCCGACGATGAAGAGAATGGCTGAATATGCAAAGAAGTATAACATGGTGATGATTGTTCCGATGTATGAGAAGGAGCAAGCTGGCGTGTTGTATAACACGGCGGCAGTAATTGACGCGGACGGAACCTATCTTGGGAAGTATCGTAAAAATCATATTCCGCATACGTCTGGCTTTTGGGAAAAGTTTTTCTTCAAACCTGGTAATCTTGGTTATCCTGTTTTCCAAACACAATACGCAAAAGTGGGTGTATATATCTGTTACGACCGTCATTTTCCCGACGGGGCAAGAATTTTGGGTTTGAACGGAGCCGAAATCGTCTATAATCCTTCTGCAACGGTTGCAGGATTATCTCAATATTTGTGGAAACTGGAGCAGCCGGCTCATGCTGCTGCCAACGGATATTTCATGGGATGCATCAATAGAGTTGGACAGGAGAAGCCATGGAACCTTGGAAAGTTTTACGGCTCTTCCTATTTCGTAGACCCGCGCGGACAAATATTTGCGCAGGCGTCCGAAGATAAAGACGAATTGTTGGTAGCGGAATTCGATTTAGATATGATCGAGGAAGTAAGAAGCGTTTGGCAATTCTTTCGCGACAGACGTCCTGAAACGTATGGGAAATTAGTTGAGTTGTGAGACCCAGTGCCCTAATGTCGTGACTTAAGCTCGACAACTTTTATTGAGATTGTAACGCTTTTTCCAAGAAGTACTATGGCAATTACAAATAACAGGTTAACAACCGAGCAGTACGAAAAAAACTTCAGTGACATCCGGCCGCCGTTTGAAAATAAAACGGCAGCAGCGGTGGAAGCCAATCGTTGCTTGTTTTGTTATGATGCGCCCTGCACGAAATCCTGCCCGACAGGAATAAACGTTCCCAAATTCATCAAACAAATTTCCACCGACAATATAAAAGGATCAGCTCACACCATATTTATGTCAAACATTATGGGCGCTGGTTGTTCAAAAGTGTGTCCCGTTGAGAAATTATGCGAAGGTGCTTGCGTTTACAATTTACTGGAAGAAGAACCGATCCAGATCGCAAGACTGCAGCAATATTCCACCATGAAAGCGCTGGACGAAAGCTGGCAGCTATTTCAGCGCAAACCATCTGTCGGGAAAAAGGTAGCAATTGTTGGTGCCGGTCCTGCAGGATTAAGTTGTGCCCACGTCCTGGCGAGGGAAGGGATCGATGTAACCATTTTTGAAAAAGAGGCCAAAGGCGGGGGGTTGATGACCTACGGCATCGCTGCATACAAAGTAACACCGGAGTTTTGCGAAGATGAAGTAAATTATATTACATCAATTGGCGGCATCGAGATAAGATATAACCAGGAACTCGGGAAAAATCTCTCGCTTGTTGACCTGCAAAGCAACTATGATGGGGTTTATCTCGCGATTGGGGTCGGCGTAGCAAGGCGACTTGACATTCCTGGAGAAGAATTGGAAGGCGTTGTGGATGCAATCGGATTCATTTATGACATCAGGGATAAAGGTTATCCCACAGTGCCTGTCGGAGATAAGGTCGCTGTGATAGGAATGGGTATGACAGCAATTGATGCGGCAACGCAGGCAAAGCGATTGGGAGCAAAAGAGGTAACGATGGTTTACAGACGAACTGAAGCCGAGAAGCCATGCACGGATTATGAATTAAACATTGCAAAACTTGATGGTTGCGATTTTATATGGCTGGCTTCACCGAAAGAAATAACAGGGAACGGGAAAGTTCAGCAACTGATTTGTAGCAGAATGAAATTAGGTGAGCCGGATTCAAGTGGCCGCCGTTCGCCTGTCGACACAGGCGAAACATTTTCCTTTGATGTCGATATGGTGATCAAGGCTGCAGGACAAACGCCATTCGAAACGCTAATTGAGGAATTAAAAATTCAAAATTCAAAAGGAAAAATTGTTATTGACAAAGATTGCGCTACTAATATCGACGGAGTATTTGCCGGTGGAGACGCTGTAAATGGAGGCAAGGAAGTAGTTGATGCCGTTCAGGCTGGCAAAGACGCCGCAGCGTCAATCTTAAATTATTTTAAAATGATGAATGTTAAATTGTAAATGAAAACTGAAAATAAAATACTTGAACTTTCTTTTGCTTTCTCCCTTCAAATAGTCAATTTGTTTAAGGTCCTTATTGGTAAAAACGAGTATGTTCTCCCGAAACAATTACGAAGTGTTACGAGCATTGGAGCGAACGTTGAGGAAGCCATTGTTGGGCAATCAAGAAAAGATTTTATAACAAAGATGTCAATTGCCCCCAAGGAAGGAAGAGAAACAAGGTATTGGCTTCGCGTCTTAGACAAAAGCAGATTAATTGAAATTGATTACTCATCCCTACTTGACTTCCTCGAGCATATAATAAATATTTTGACCAAAATCGTAAAGACCAGCCGGGAAACCGGAAAAAAATTCAATATTCAAAATTTAACATTTAAAATAATTTATGGCTGATATATCTGCAACCTTTTTGGGCATAAAGTCACCCAACCCCTTCTGGTTAGCGAGTGCTCCGCCCACGGATAAAAAATACAACGTGATCCGTGCGTTGGAGGCTGGCTGGGGTGGTGTGGTTTGGAAAACACTGGGCTCACAGATAAAGAATGTTTCGTCAAGATACTCGGCAGTCGATTTCAATGGCGGTCGGGCCATGGGCTTCAATAATATTGAACTAATCAGTGATCGACCACTTGATCTTAACCTGAAAGAAATTGCTGAAGTGGTTAAGGAATTCCCAGATCGTGCTATGATAGTCTCTTTAATGGCTGACAATGACAAGAAGAGCTGGCATGAACTCATTAAGAAAACGGAGGACACAGGTGCTCACGGCATTGAATTGAATTTCGGATGCCCCCATGGAATGACCGAACGCGGCATGGGGGCCACGGTAGGGCAAGATCCTGAAATCGCCTGCATGGTTGTCGAATGGGTCATGGAAGCAGCCGCCATCCCTGTTATCACCAAGCTCACGCCAAATGTCCATTCGGTTGTGCCAACAGGAAGATCTGTTGTGAAGGCTGGCAGCAACGCTCTGTCCCTGATAAACACCATTCAATCTGTGACCGGAATTGATCTCGATACGTTTGTTCCCAATCCAAATGTTGGCGGGAAATCTGTATTTGGTGGTTATTGCGGCCCAGCAGTAAAACCAATTGCATTGAAAATGCTCACCACCATTGCACAGGATCCGCTCACTTCCACGGTGCCGGTGTCAGGCATTGGCGGCATCAGCAACTGGAAAGATGCCGTCGAATTCATGCTGCTTGGATCGACAACTGTCCAGGTTTGTACTGCTGTTATGAAATATGGTTTCCGGATTATTGAGGACATGTGTGAAGGACTAAACAATTGGATGGATGAAAAAGGATTCACAACAATTTATGATTTCATTGGAAAGTCGGTCCCGACCATGACAAACTGGGAAGACCTCGATATAAACTACCACATCATTGCAAAAATTAACCAGGATAAATGTATTCACTGCGGGCTTTGCTACATCGCCTGCGAGGATGCGTCTCATCAATCCATCAATCTTACATACGGTAAACCCTATAATACCTATACGGTAAAGGAAGAAGAATGTGTCGGTTGTAATCTTTGCAAAATCGTTTGCCCCGTTGAAAATTGTATCACGATGGAGGTGCATCGCAAAGGGGATGAATACCTGAACTGGAAAGAATTCCAACGAAGAGGTCTACCCTTGAATGATCACTAACGCGACGCCGCGCATTGTTGGATTTTACTTTGGGAAGACAAAAAAAAAGCCCCTTCGAACTGCTCACTTAAATAAAAGTTTATTAGCTTGCACCCCTTGCGCTTCACGCACGTCAATAGATTTTAGCCAAAACTATTTCCTGAAAAATGCGGTGCCAGTAGAGCTGGAGACCGGACCCTATTAAATCACGCAAGCATGCGCGAATAACTATTTTTAACTGTCGGTCTAAACTGATCCAAATGCGGAAAAATATATTATTGGTTGACAATGATGAGGTTGAAATTGACATTTTTACAAGGGCCCTGAGCAAGCTGCCATTACGCAGCAATTGTATTTGCGTGAAAAACACGGACCATGCTGTCAGGCTCTTAAACCATTATTCCCCGGATTTTATTTTTCTCGATTATGATCTGCCACGAGACAGGAGCCTTAAATGCCTGGAGGAAATTAAGAAGATAGACACTGTAAAGGACATCCCGGTAATACTGTATTCCAATCAAATCGATGAGGAGAATAACCGTAAACTCATTTCTATGGGTGCTTCTGCGTTCCTGAAAAAGCCCAATATGATCGGAACGTTGGTGAAGAAGCTCAGGGAACTGATGGTGGGATAGATGTCTTGGCCCCAGGCGATTTTTTCTATATCAAAATAAAAATTATTTTTACCACACGAACTCAAGATCTCCCGAGTTTGCCACTACATTTCTGTTTATTTCCATTTTTATTTTACTAGCTCTGGTACGCTATGAATGCTTCATTTCTGTTAAATCAGTCAATTGTATGGCAAGAGAAATATTGCTCATAGATGACGATATTGATGAACTCGAAGTTTTTAAACACGCGTTGCATTCAATAGATAAGACAATTAAATGCACACAGGTTGAGAATGTAGCCGACGCTGTTAAATTTCTAACGGTTAACTCGCCTGAGTGTATTTTTATTGATTTCAATATGCCAAGAACCAATGGCCTGGAATGTTTGCTTGAGTTAAAAAAGCTGGGAGCAATAAACTCCAGCAGGATTATACTTTATTCCAACTACATCGATGAAGAAATTTGCCGAAAAGCAATCGCCTCAGGAGCTCATTACTGTCTTCAGAAGCCAGCCATGATAAACTTGCTCTCTAAAAGATTAAAAGATATTTTGCAAAACTGATCAAGCTTTCTGGGCTGGGAAATAGCATTTAAACGTAGTACACTCAGGTGTACATTCAGACGCAATAAACCCCCCATGCAAATCCATGATTTTTTTACAAATCGCCAGGCCAATTCCAGAACCCTTCTGCTTACCCTTCTCGTGTAGGCGATAAAACATGGTGAATATCTTCTCCCCTTCTTTTGGATCGAAGCCAATCCCATTATCTATCACCGATATTAAGTTGTAAGTAGCGTCCTTTAAAGCAGCTGAATGCTGAATGCTATTTCCTTCTTCCACGGAGTGCCTGATTTCAATGATCGGGTCAGTTCCCTCTTTTCTGAATTTAATTGCGTTCGTGACCAGGTGATGAAAAAGCAACGAAAGCAACGGTCGGTATCCAACGATGAACGGCAATCTATCCGACAATACGGTGCCGTTTTCAGCCTTTATTTTTCCATCAAGCGCAGTTAAAACAGTTGCAAGCACTTCGTTCATATCGACGATGACCATTTGCTCGTCCGAGCTAATTTTAGAAAAAGCGATAATGTCTTCAGTCAGCAACTTCATTTTTTGAATTGCTGCCTGGGCCCTTCGAATGTTAGCCTTTCCCGCGTCAGACAAGTTTCGGGCATCATTGTTCACAAGAAATTCCATTGAATTGTAGAGATTCTTCAATGTCTCATTGTAGTCATTTGCTGCGATCGTATTAAATGTTTTTAATTCAGAACTCAACGACTCCAATTCGCGGTTCTTGGAAAACAAGGCCCTGTTCAATTGCATTATTTTCTCTTCAGCCTGCTTGGCAACTGTTACTTCTTCACGACTAATGATAAGTCCATTGTTGAATTTTTTACCCTTAATCTGGTACCATCTGCTTCCGCCATTCTCGTTCAGAGAGAAAATAATATCGAGAGATTCACCTGTTTCTACGACTTTTACAAATTGATCGAAAAGCCCAATTTGTTTCTTCCAGGGGTAAGTTGAAGAGAGCAATTTGCCGGTCAAATCCTCCTTACCGCCATATGCTGCTTTGCTTCCAATTAAATATCTGAAGTCAGTAATGTCACCATTGCGGTCCCGCACCGCCTCAAGTAGCTGTATTTCATTGGACATCGTTTCCAAAACGGTGTCAAGAAGTTGTGTATCTAAAGTTATGTTCATATAGCGTAACGAATCATTTATTTTCATAAATAATGCAAGAACCAGCCCATAACGATGTTCTTGATAAAATTTTTATTAGCCAAATCAATAGGTGATTGATCTACACAGATCTGAGTTTGACAAGAAATTTGCGGCTAATAATTGGTATGTAAAATCCGGCTCTAAGCGGTTGAAGTATGAAGATAAGTAAGACAAATGAAAAAAGATCGAGCAGTGAAAAATAATTAGAAACTGTCAAAAAAATATTTGCTTGACGGCATGCCAAGTAGCGAGGTATAACTTTTGTACTCTATTGGCTAATGGATAAAAAGATTTCCGTCAAGGCAAATACATCAAAGAAGTTTCAGGTGCCAATTGGGGAAAAAATCGCATATGTCGAGATTATTTCATTACCTAATCAGATATGCTCTGTTGAGATCCCTGGTCGCGAACTTATGTTTATCACAAAAATCAAGGATAAAAACAACAAGCCCTGTTGGATATCTCTTCCACAGGGTAATGATGAATTAGCAATGGCTATCGGAAATTACATTGACGCAGAACTTCACTCCAAAACGGATTAGCGAGAATGAGTCCCAATTTCACAAAATTTTATCTGGACAAAGCACCCAATGGAGGCACAACGATCATTACAAACGTTATGTTCTTCGTGTCGTTTTCGAGCACTTCGTGAGTTGTCGCCTGATAACAGTAAGCTGAAATTGAGACAGTGTTCTAAGCAGCAAGAAAAGTCGTAACACCACTTAGTAAGTCTAGCAATTCAACATAGCATTTCACGAAAAAATAAACAGGCGTTGGGTAAAACATCAGGACACGCTTCGTATTTCGGCTGCATATTTGCAAATTTGACTGCCGATAATTCTATCCTATGCTTAAAAAAACCCTTAAGATCACAGGCATCACGTTAATCACCCTGGTCACCATCGCCTTTGCAATTCCACTGCTCTTCAAAAATCAAATAACCAGGCTTATAAAGACCCAGGTTAATAAAAGTCTAAATGCAAAAGTTGATTTCAAAGAAGTGAGCCTTTCGCTTTTTCGTCATTTCCCTAAAATCTCAATTTCGATAACTGACTTCTATGTGGTCGGGAAAAATGAATTTGCCTCTGATACACTCATTGCAGTAAAAACGTTGGACGCATCCGCCAACCTGGTAAGCGTCATTAAGGGAAAAGACATAAAGATTTACGGCGTCTTTCTTGAATCCCCACGTATTCATGCATTAGTAAACAAGAACGGAAAGGCAAATTGGGATATTACCGGGGAAACTCCAGATATGCAACCGAACGATAATTCATCAGCGGTCTTTCAAATGAGTTTGAAAAAATACAGTATTCACAATGGTTATCTACAATACCGGGATGAAACCGCTGGCATCAATACCGAGATTACCAATTTTGACCATGAAGGGAAAGGTGATTTTACCCAGGATATGTTTACCCTTTCTACGACTACGAAAGCTCAAGACGTCAATTTCATGTATGCAACTATCCCTTATCTAAAAAATGTAACAACTGACATCGATGCAGATATTCAAATTGACAACAAAACAAATAAATATACATTCCAGACCGGGGAGATTGTGCTAAACAATCTGAAACTTGCTACAAAGGGTTTTTTTCAACTCGTTAATGATAGTATGTACGCGATGGACATTAGTTTTAGTTCACCCTCTAATGAATTCAGGGATATCGTGTCATTGATTCCGGTTGTTTACCAAAAAGATTTTGATAAAATAAAGGCTGGAGGCAAGGCTGTTTTTAACGGATTCGTAAAAGGAACCTATAGCCCTACAGAGATGCCTGCTTATACCGTAAATCTTGACGTAAAAGATGGTTTCTTCCAAAACCCGGATTTACCAAAGCAACTTAAGAATATACAGCTTGGGTTGACACTGAACAACCCGGATGGCATGGCTGATCATGCCGTGGTCACTATTCCGTCCGGACATTTTGAAATGGATAACGAGCCATTCGATTTCAGATTTCTTTTGAAAAATCCTCAGACCGTGCGATTTATCGATGCTGCAATAAAGGGTAAACTCGACTTGTCCAAAATTTCAAAACTGGTGAAACTCGAAGAAGGTACCAAGCTTGCGGGAATGCTTTGGGCGGATGCATTTGCTAGAGGAAACCTTTCCTCGATTGAAAATCACTCGGGTCCTTTTGCCGCAGGCGGCTTTCTCGATATCCAAAATCTCTTTTACTCATCAAAAACTTTCCCGCAACCCATTCGCAATGGTAATATGAAAGTAGAAATAGAGAACACGGACGGCATCGCCGATAAGACCTTTGTGAATATTCCCTCAGGCCATGTGGAAGTCGGAGATGATCCGGTAGATTTTTCATTATCAGTGCGCAATCCTGTCTCCAGTTGTGACTTCGCGGGAAATGCGAGAGGTAGCTTCACGCTCGATAACCTGAAACAATTTGTGAAGCTGGATCCCGGTACATCTCTGACTGGAATTATGAATGCTGATTTGCATTTTAGCGGCTACAAATCGGCGATAGAAAAGTCGGAATATGACAAGCTCAATACAACAGGAACCGTTAATCTAAGAAACATAAAATATATATCGAAGGATTACCCGACAGGAATATCTATTGTGAAATCCTCTATTACGCTAAACCAGAAAAATGTTGTATTGAACAGCTTAAGTGGTAACTATCTCAACACCAATTTCAATGCTGATGGTGTATTGAACAACCTCGTCGGTTACGCCATGGAAAATCAGACACTATCAGGGACTCTTAATCTGTTTGCTGACAAAATGAATCTCAATGACTGGCTTGATACTGATACTACGTCATCTTCCACTAGTGCGCCTTCCGCCCCATTCCTTGTGCCTGCAAATGTCAATTTTAACATCAATACAAAAGCGGACCGTGTAAAGTATGACAAGGTCGATTACAAAAACATCAGCGGTCTATTAACGGTGAATGACGAAACGGTCAATCTCCAAAATGTGAGAACCGAGGCGCTTGATGGAGTCATCAACTTCAACGGATCGTATTCAACCAGGTCAAATAAGAAAGAACCTGACGTCGCGATTGACTACGACGTAAAAGATATTGACGTTCAAAAGGCATTTTATGCCTTTAACACAGTACAGAAACTGATGCCAATCGGTCAATTCCTTGCCGGGAAACTTTCTTCACAGCTTTCCATGACTGGAAAACTGGATGGAGAAATGATGCCAGATTTCAACAGCCTCACCGGCAATGGAAATCTATTATTGCTCCAGGGTGTGTTGAAAAAATTTGCGCCTCTCGAGAAGCTGGCGAGTACACTTCAAATTGATGAACTGAAACAGGTGAGTGTGAAGGATGTCAAAAATTATATTGAGTTCGCAAATGGAAAAGTGCTGGTGCGACCGTTCACCTTTAAAGTAAAAGACATTGAAATGCAAATTGCGGGAACTCACGGGTTCAATCAATCTTTGGATTACGTGATTAACATGAAAGTTCCGCGAAAATATCTTGGCGTGCAGGGAAATGCCCTGGTAAACGACCTCGTTACCCAAGCGTCAAACAAAGGAGTTCCTCTTAATGTAGGTGATATTGTCAATCTAGAAATCAAAATGGGAGGAAGTGTTGCTGATCCAATCATCAAAACAGACCTGAAAGGTCTCGCCACCGATGCTTCGGATCAGTTAAAGGAACAGGCGGTAGATTTTGCCAAAGCAAAACTAGACAGCACAAAAACGGCTGTTAAAGACTCGGCAAAAGTTGTCAAACAGCTGGTCGTTTCCAACGTGAAAGAAGAAGCAAAAAAACAGCTATTCTCAAGCAAAGATTCAGCCTCCACAAAACCATCAATTGCAGAAACCAAGAAGACGACGGAGTCAGCGATAAAAAATACCTTAGGCGGCCTTCTGAAAAAGAAGAAAAACCAGGGCGACGCATTGAGGGGGAATTAGACTATCCCGGCGGCTTTTTCGTTGTCGGGCACTAACGGCCTTAGAATGAATTTATCGTGTCTTGCCGCCTTTGTTGAATTGTGAAGTTGCAACATAAATCAATACCCTGGGGACAAAAGACAATGAAACCCGCTACGATAGCGGGTTTCGCCTAAATGTTAGTCGGGCAGACTGGATTCGAACCAGC
>AR_comb_assmDRAFT_10345451_pt1 | contig 21762 bp, 14 predicted proteins | sample ArasoioldDNA_FD_10543 | JGI IMG/M metagenome (IMG submission 10543) | reverse complement strand
TTTCTAGTTGAATCTTGCGCGTTGGAATAAAGAAAAGAGGCAAAAGCTGAAAAGAAAATCAGAAATTTTCGTAACATCGCAGTTGATTTTTAATTGTTAAGGGGTACAGCACAGAGTTGTTAGCGCAACTTTTATTATGCTGTACCTTTTTTAATTGGGTTTCCTATTTCTTTTTCACATGGCTTTATTTTACTTCATCGGCAAGCTTTTCTTCCATTTTACCATTGTTGTGGATCAACAACGTTCCTTGTAAATATTTTTCGTTGTGCTGTGAAGCATCAAGACCAATTTCTTCATCTTCGGAACTAACACGCATAGGCAGGACGAAATTGATGAACTTGAAAATAAGGAATGAAACTCCAAAACTGTAACCAACAGCAATCGCCATCGCCTTAACCTGCGTAAGGAAGAATGCTGTGTTTCCATAAAACAGACCATCGTTCCCAGCGGCATTCACGGCTTTAGTTGCGAAAATTCCGGTCATCAACATTCCTACCATGCCACCTATTCCGTGACAAGGGAACACATCAAGGGTATCGTCGAGCTTTGTTGATTTTTGCTTAATATAAACAGCCAGATTAGACACGATGGCTGCAAACACCCCAACAAAAATACTTTGAGGTATCGCAACGAAACCGGCAGCTGGAGTGATGGCAACGAGTCCAACAACGGCACCGATGCAAAATCCCATTACGGATGGTTTCTTTCCGCGCAAGACATCAAAGAACATCCAAGATAATCCTGCAGCTGCTGCGGCCGTATTAGTTGTCGCAAATGCCGAAACAGATAATGCACTTGCCGCACCTGCTGAGCCGGCATTAAATCCAAACCATCCAAACCAAAGCAGTCCTGTACCGATTAAAACATATGGAATATTGGCAGGTGGAATGTCCCTTTGCTCGATATGAACCTTCCTGCGCTTAAGAACCAGCACACCAGCTAACGCTGCGCATCCGGCAGAGATATGAACCACGGTACCACCAGCAAAATCGAGGGCGCCCATTTTTGCGAGGAATCCCATTGGATGCCAGCTCCAATGCGCAAGAGGCGCATAGACCAACACGCTGAACAGAACTATAAATAAGATAAATGATGTAAAACGTATTCTCTCCGCAACAGCTCCCACAACAAGTGCAGGAGTGATGATCGCAAACATTAATTGAAACAATGAAAACAACGTTAGGGGAACGCTCAGTGGTGCTGATGCTCCCTGCAGAATAGGTTGACCGGAATTGACTCCTTTAAAAAACAGGTGCGTCATCGGGTTCCCGATAAATCCACCTATATCGTTGCCAAAACAAAGACTATAACCAACCACGATCCACAGCACACTGACGATCCCTGCTGCAACCATGCTTTTAATCATAGTTGAAATCACATTTTTTCTGTGAACCATCCCGCCATAGAAAAATGCAAGACCAGGAGTCATCAAAAACACAAGGGCTGTCGCCACTATGATCCATGCGACGTCGGCAGAATTGTATTTGCCCGTGTCCGCAAAATCAGCAATAGGCTTTACGAAACATGCAAGAACTGCAATCACTGCTAACACTACGAATGGAAGAACTTGTTTTGGGGTTACCTTATTCATACATGGACGATTAAAAGATTATGAAAATAATTAATTTAACGTTTCGTAGATGAAAATACAACTTTATGGCAACAACATTCGTTAGTTTATGAATTATTTTCCGTTGTTTGGATAAATTGTGGATAAAGGTAAGCAATAGGAATAGATTACATTTAATTCAAATGCAATTGACAGAGCGCACTCTGCTCTGGGCCGGTAATGTTTGTGTGTTTGCCTTAGTGTTTGATTGTGAGGAAAGAATTGACAGAATGTGCACACTCTCGTCCCTCGTTAATTGCCCACACGACGAGGCTCTGGCCGCGGCGCATATCGCCGGCGGTGAAGATTTTGGAAATATTTGTTTGATAGGTTTTTTCCGTTGCTTTCACGTTTCCTCGTTCGTCAAGTTCAACATCGAGTTCATTTACCATGCCCACGTGTTGCGGATGAACGAATCCCATTGCCAGTAAAGCTAGCTCACAGGGTATGTCTCTTTCAGTGTCTGGCATCTCGACAAATTTTGCAGGCTTGCCATCTTCTGTAATTTTCCATTCCAGGTCCACTACTTTCAGAGCCTTTAGATTTCCATTCCTATCGCCAATAAATTGCTTTGTAGCGATAGCCCATTTTCTATGAACACCTTCTTCATGTGAGCTCGAGGTTTTCAAAATCATCGGGTACGTGGGCCATGGCATAAATTCCGTACGATTATTGGGCGGCTTGGGTAACAGTTCAAATTGAGTTACCGATATCGCTCCCTGGCGGTTCGACGTACCCACGCAGTCGCTGCCAGTGTCACCCCCACCAATCACCACCACATTCTTTCCACGCGCGACAATTTCTTCTGGAAAAATATTGCTTTCGATTTTTTCGTTAGCAAACGGATCTTTTGAAGCGATGCGCTTGTTTTGTTGCTTCAGGTACTGCATTGCGAAATAGACCCCTTTCAATTCACGGCCCGGTACGTTCAACTCACGAGGAACGGTTGATCCTCCCGCTAACACAATTGCATGATACTCCCTTAGCAAATCATTAATATGAATGTTCACACCAACATTTGCATTGCATTTGAAAACAATTCCCTCTTCTTCGAGTATCCTCAATCTTCTGTCTACAACCCATTTTTCTAATTTAAAATCAGGAATCCCGTAGCGAAGTAATCCTCCCGGCGAATCGTCTCGCTCAAACACGGTTACGTTGTGGCCGGCATAATTTAATTGTGCAGCGGCTGCAAGGCCCGCCGGTCCGGAGCCTACGACCGCAACCTTTTTTTCTGTGCGAACGTTTGGTCTACGTGGTTTGACAAATCCTTTTTCAAACGCAATTTCAATGATGTGTTTTTCGATTTCCTCAATGGCGACCGCTGGTTGATTAATGGCGAGAACACACGCCGATTCGCAGGGAGCCGGGCAAATTCTTCCGGTAAACTCAGGAAAATTATTCGTCGCATTCAATATCTCATAGGCCTCCTGCCAATTCTGGCGATACACAGCGTCATTGAACTCGGGAATAATATTTCCAAGAGGGCACCCATGATGACAAAAGGGTACTCCACAATTCATGCAACGAGCAGCTTGTTGATTGAGCTTCTCTTCTGAATAAGGCTCCACAAATTCATTAAAATGCTTCAGCCTCTCGTCAACCGATTTTTTGCGCGGAAGCTCTCTCGTAAATTCTAAAAAACCCGTTGTCTTACCCATGGAATTGTTTTTTTGCCTTATCAACTATTGCTCATTGTTTGCGACGAACTGCTCTATTACTTGTTTACTTCAACATTCACAGCCTTCTTCGCAAGCGCTTTCTTATAATCTTTCGGAAATACCTTGATAAAATTCTTTAGCTGGTTTTCAAAATCATCTAAAATAAACTTTGCCACAGTGCTGTCGGTAACGTTGTAGTGCTTCGAAATCATCTGCCTCAGAACAATTATGTCCTCATCTCCCAGCGGATCGAGATCAACCATTTCATCGTTGCAGTTCTCGGCGAACTTTCCTTTCACATCATATACATAAGCAATACCGCCGCTCATTCCAGCAGCAAAATTTCGCCCGGTATCACCCAGCACCACCACTCTACCGCCTGTCATGTACTCGCAGCCATGATCACCCACACTTTCCACCACGGCGTTAACACCCGAATTGCGAACGCAAAATCGTTCACCCGCTTTTCCACGAATGAAAGCTTCACCTGATGTGGCCCCATAAAAAGCTACATTCCCGATGATAATATTCTCCTCTGGTTTATACTTGGCCGTCTTTGGCGGATAAATAATGAGTCTTGCTCCGCTTAATCCTTTTCCGCAGTAATCGTTGGCGTCGCCCTCTAACTCAAGCGTAATTCCCTTGGTATTGAAAGCGGCGAAACTTTGTCCAGCTGTACCTGTGAATTTGAAATGTATGGAGTCGTCAGGCAGACCGTCACCTCGAAATTTTTTGGTGACCTCATTGGACAGGATAGTTCCCGTGGTTCGATCTGTGTTTTTAATGGCGAACTCGCGATGAACTCGATCCTTACACTCTAACGCGGGTTTTGCAGCGTCAAGAAGCTTCCAATCGAGGACGTCCTCTAATTCGTGATCCTGCAGCTCGGAACAATATAACCCCGTGTACAGCGAGGCCGGTTCTTTGTAGAGTATGGGAGATAAGTCAAGTCTCCTGTATTTCCAATGCCAAATGTCTTCCCGCTGTTGAAGCGAATCCACGTGCCCTATCATTTCATTTACTGTCTTGAACCCAAGCTCTGCCATGATCTCGCGCAATTCCTGGACAATAAACTTGAAAAAGTTTACAACATGGTCCGGGTTTCCTCTAAACCTTTTTCGCAATTCAGGATCCTGGGTGGCTACGCCTACAGGACAAGTGTTTAAATGGCATTTGCGCATCAGAATGCATCCTTCCACAACTAATGCGGCTGTAGCAATTCCCCATTCTTCAGCTCCAAGCAACGCGGCAATTGCAATATCTCTTCCTGTTTTCATCTGACCGTCCGCCTGCACCACGACTCTGCTGCGCAATCTATTTTTGACGAGTGTTTGATGGGTTTCCGCCAAACCTAACTCCCACGGAAGTCCTGCATGACGAATGGAGCTGATTGGAGATGCTCCTGTTCCCCCATCATGACCCGAGATCAGGATTACATCCGCCTTCGCCTTTGCAACACCTGCTGCTATGGTTCCGACACCTGCCTTGCTAACCAACTTCACATTTATTCTTGCATTTCTGTTGGAATTTTTCAAATCATAAATCAACTGTGCAAGGTCCTCAATGGAATAAATATCGTGATGGGGCGGTGGTGAGATCAATCCTACACCCGGAGTGGAATGCCTTGTCTTGCCGATCCATTCATCTACCTTATGACCGGGCAACTGTCCTCCTTCGCCTGGTTTTGCCCCTTGCGCCATCTTGATCTGCAATTCATCCGCCTCTGTGAGATACAAACTTGTCACACCAAACCTTGCACTGGCAATTTGCTTGATCGCACTCCGCATTGAATCTCCGTTTGGCAAAGGATCATATCGCCTCTCATCCTCCCCGCCTTCCCCTGTATTGCTTTTGCCTCCCAGGCGATTCATCGCAATTGCAAGCGTCGTGTGTGCCTCCCATGAAATGGAACCAAAACTCATTGCCCCCGTAGCAAATCGCTTGTAAATGTTTTCCGCGGGCTCCACTTCATCGATCGAAATGGAAGGGCGATTCTTTTTGAAGTCGAGTAAACTCCGAAGCGTGCATGCTTTCTCGCTTTGCTCATTGACTAGCTTGGAATATTTCTTGAAAGTATTGTAATCATTCATCCGCGTTGAGTACTGCAGCAAGTGAATGGTTTGCGGATTGAATAAATGAAACTCTCCCTGCTTTTTCCACTGATAGATTCCGCCTACCGGCAATCGATCAATAGCGGTTTCCTTTTTGCTGAATGCAACATAATGCTTGGCCAAAATCTCCTGCGCAATTTCATCAAGACCCATGCCCTGTATCCGTGATGTTGTACCCGTAAAATATTTATCGACCACTTCCCTGTTTAGTCCAATCGCCTCGAATATCTGTGCACCCTGGTACGACTGCAAAGTGGAAATGCCCATTTTGGAAAACACTTTCAGCAATCCCTCGTTGACAGCCTTGACATAATTTTTCTTTAGCTCTTCATCGTTCAATTCTGTTTGTAGTTTTCCCGTTTCCTTCATATCCCGAATAGAAGACAGCGCCAGGTAAGGATTGATAGCGGTTGCGCCAAAGCCAATGAGGCAGGCAAAATGGTGCACTTCCCAAACATCGCCAGCTTCCACAATGATTCCTACTTTACCACGCAGCCCTTTTCGGATCAGGTGGTGATGCACGGCGGCAGTTGCCAGTAATGAAGGAATAGTCGCATGATCAGAATCGATCGCTCTGTCTTGTAATATCAATACTTCAAACCCATCTTCGACCGCGTCGGTTGCGTATCGACACAGACGATCAAGACCCGCTTCGAGAGATCCCGGTTTACCATCCGCACGGAAATAACATTGCAAAGTTTTCGCCTGGAAAATTCCGGTGTCAATACTTCGTATTTTCTCAAGCTCATAATTGCCCAACACGGGGTGTTTCAATGCCACCGTGTGACAGGTCAATTCATTTTCTTCTAATAAGCTACCGACATTGCCGACAAAAGTGGCCAAACTCATCACCAATTTCTCGCGGATAGGATCAATCGGTGGGTTGGTGACCTGTGCAAATAGCTGTTTGAAATACGAGGTAAGATGTTGCGGCTGGTCACTTAATACAGCCAACGGAGTGTCGCTTCCCATGGAACCAACCGGTTCTTTACCATCTAAAGCCATTGGCGCAACAATTGTCTCGAGATCTTCCTTTGTGTACCCAAACACTTTCTGATACTTAAACACCTGGTCGTGTTCCAAATGAGTGAACATCACCCGCGGTTCAGGTAACTCGTCAAGACGGATCTTATATTTATTCAGCCACTCAGCATATGGTTTTTGAGAACAAATCCCTTGTTTTAATTCATCATCGCTAATGATTCTGCCTTGCTCCAGGTCCACCACGAACATCTTCCCCGATTGCAGTCTTCCTTTTTCTTTTATCATCGATGGATCGACGGGAAGTACGCCGGATTCCGATGCCATGATTACTCGGTCATCTGTTGTTACGCAGTAGCGCGACGGGCGAAGACCGTTTCTATCAAGGGTCGCGCCGATAACTTTGCCATCGGTAAAAGAAATTGACGCAGGCCCATCCCATGGCTCCATCATGGACGCATGAAATTCGTAGAATGCCTTTTTCACAGGATCCATATTCTCATTTCCATCCCATGCCTCGGGAATGAGCATCATCATCACCATCGGCAGCGAACGACCAGTCAATGTGAGCAATTCGATCATGTTGTCCAGACAAGCGGAATCACTCTGCTCGCCACTAATGATCGGCAGCAGCATCTCCATTTCCTGCTTGGAAAAATAAGGTGAGCTGAATCCCTGCTCGCTTGTTCTTAACCAGTTCAAGTTTCCCTGCAAGGTGTTTATCTCTCCGTTGTGCGCAATGAAACGGAATGGCTGCGCAAGCTTCCATGAGGGAAATGTATTTGTTGCGAAGCGTGAATGGATCAAACCAAATGCGCTCACAACTCTTTTATTGGACAAGTCAGGAAAATACTGACGCAACTGCACGCTGGTAAGCTGTCCTTTATAAACGATGGTTTTATAAGAGAGGGATGCGATGTAAAAGCCAATTGCGTCCTGTTTGACCGTATTGCGTATAATGTGAGTGGTATAATTGCGCAGCACGAATAATTTTCTTTCGAAGTCGTCGGGGTTGGAAATATGATCCGGACAGGCAATGAACACCTGCTCAATTTCCGGCTCGACAGATAGTGCCGTCGGTCCGATGCCTTCAGCATTTACCGGCACCTTTCGATAGCCAAGAATTTCAAGCCTTAATTTCTCCGCGGCACGATTGAAGATATCCCTGCACTCCTCGCGCAGCCTGATTTCACGAGGAAAGAAAATAGTACCAACGCCATATTTTCCATAAGACGGCAAATGAAATCCCAGGCGTATGGCCTCTTCAAAGAAAAATTCGTGAGGTATTTGTATCAAGATGCCGGCGCCATCGCCCGTTGTCGGCTCACAACCACAAGCGCCCCTGTGCTCCATATTTTCGAGAATTGTCAGTGCATCGGCTACGTGTTGATGCGATTTGTGCCCTTTTATATTAGCCACAAAACCGATACCGCAGGAATCGCGTTCAAACGACGGATGGTATAAACCAGTATTGCTTGCCATGCAAGTTGTGCTTTTTTTAATTTGAATTTATAGTTAAACCAAGATCTCTCCCAGTCATATAGCAAGCGACACTTCGGAAAATACTAAACGTTTTTTATAGGATGGGAAAACTTATTAATACTTATCCACAACAAAAATCACTCTCGCCTATATCAGATAACCAAACATCTTATCGTCCTTGTTTATCTCCGAAAAATCGATATGGTGACTTCTCATTTTGTCCATCAAATGCACATAATCCTTTTTTTGCTTTAGTTCGATGCCAATCAACGCAGGTCCGCGCTCTTTATTTGTTTTTTGCATATACTCAAACCGCGTGATGTCATCACCCGGTCCCAGCACATGGTTCACAAACTCCTTCAGAGCACCGGGACGTTGCGCGAAATTTATTAGGAAATAATGCTTCAGGCCTTCATACTGCAAGCTGCGTTCCTTTATTTCGGGCATGCGATCAATATCGTTATTGCTGCCGCTTAGAATGCAAACAACATTTTTTCCTTTTACCTCATCGGCATAGTCATCTAATGCAGCAATGGAAAGAGCACCCGCGGGTTCTACCACGATCGCGTCCTCGTTGTACAGTTGTAAAATAGTTGTGCAAACTCTGCCCTCAGGCACCAGGCGCATGTCATCCAGAACGTCTTTGCAAATCGAAAATGTAATATCACCGACCCTCTTCACGGCAGCACCATCCACAAAACGATCGATCTCTTCCAACGTAACCGGATGGCCGGCCTTTATGGCTTCAAACATAGAAGGTGCTCCCTCGGGTTCCAGGCCGATCACTTTTGTCTTCGGCGAATATGTTTTGAAATAAGAACCCACTCCAGCGCTTAATCCGCCACCACCAACAGGAACAAACAAGTAATCAATGTCAGATTTGTCCTCCAGGATCTCTAAGCCAACCGTACCTTGTCCCTCAATGATCCGCCGATGTTCAAAAGGAGGAATGAAAGTCATTCCATTTGCTTCTGTAAATTTTTTCGCTGCAATAGCACAGTCATCGAAGGTATCACCTACCAACTTGACGATTACGTTTTCCTCTCCAAACATTTTCGTTTGATTCACTTTTTGCTTGGGCGTAATGATAGGCATAAACACAACACCTTTTGCATGTAATTTCTTACAGCTGTAAGCGAACCCTTGCGCATGATTGCCTGCACTTGCGCAAACTACTCCTTTGTCCAACTGCTCCTTGGGAAGGCTGCTCATCATATTGTAAGCGCCCCGCAATTTGTAAGAACGTACCACCTGCAAATCCTCCCGCTTCAAAAAAATGTTACACGCATACTTGCGTGAAAGATTATGATTGAACTGAAGCGGTGTTCGATTCACAATTCCCTGAAGCCGCAAAGCGGCCTCCTGAAAATGAAAAATCAAATCGCTCGTGGCGCCCTCTACAGAACTAATATCTACATGTTTATGCTCCATTATAAACTCCTATTCTGCTGGTGCATTTTTTAATGTTTGTTTTCTAAACATCTCTTTCGTTGATGACGCTACAGTGTGTGCGTTGCCCTTTGTTTGATTTTCCGGTCTCAGATCACGCACTGTTTTCCCGGCCTGCCACAACTCACTCTCACGCAGTTCTTTTAACTCGGCTTCCAATTTTTCCCGGTAGTCCGCTTGCGAATTGGAATCAATTGAACGCTGCGATTCCTTGCCCGCAGCAACGCTCTCGTACAATTCATTAAAAATCGGAAGCGTAACATCGCGGAATCTTTTCCACCAATCGAGTGCACCACGTTGAGCGGTTGTAGAACAATTTGCATACATCCAGTCCATCCCATTTTCCGCCACAAGTGGCATCAACGATTGAGTCAGTTCCTCCACAGTTTCGTTGAACGCCTCGGATGGCGTGTGTCCTTTTGAACGTAGGACTTCATACTGCGCTGCAAAAATTCCCTGGATCGCTCCCATCAATGTTCCTCTTTCGCCGGTAAGATCAGAATAAACTTCTCGCTTGAAATCCGTCTCAAACAAATACCCGCTGCCGATCGCAATGCCTAATGCAACTACTCTCTCAAATGCTCGTCCTGTTGCATCCTGGAAGATCGCATAGGAACTATTCAGTCCGCGACCTTGAAGAAACATTCTCCGCAACGACGTGCCTGAACCTTTCGGTGCAACTAAAAATACATCTACTCCCTTCGGCGGTATAATTCCAGTCTGATGATTGAACGTGATCCCAAAACCATGAGAAAAATATAACGCCTTGCCGGGTGTGAGGTATTTTTCAACAGTCGGCCACAATTTGATTTGCGCAGCATCGCTCAACAAATAACAAATAATAGTCCCTTTATCAAGCGCCTCCTCGATTTCGAACAAGCTTTCGCCAGGAATAAAACCATCGCGTACGGCTTTGTCCCAACTCTTTGAATTTTTCCTTTGGCCAACAATTATGTTGATACCATTTTCGCGCTGGTTGAGCGCTTGTCCGGGTCCTTGCACCCCATAACCGATCACGGCGACGACTTCATTTTTGAGGACCTCTTGTGCTTTGGCGAGTGGAAACTCTTCACGAGTTACTACATTTTCTTCCACGCCGCCGAAATTTAGTTTTGCCATGTTGTAGTTGTTTTTAGTTTGTAGTTTTTCTTTTTTATTAGACCAGCGACAACAATTCTATTCATCGCCTGTTGTGTCACTCACTTGTACATTCTGTAATTCTTTTCGACATCGTGAATCGTGAGCTAAACCATTCACGTCTCACATTTCACTTTTCACGTTTCACATTTCACGCTTACTCGCTCCACAGTCCGGATATCTGTCTGGCACAATCTTCCAAGAAAGTGACATCCTCTTGTGTAAAAGCGTTCTCTATCTCACTCTCAACATCAATCGTCCCAACTATCTGTCGTCCACTTGCGTCAAATACAGGTGCCACTATTTCCGATTGGGTGTTCGTAAATGTCAGCAGGTAATCCTCATCTTTGTCTATATCATTTACGATCACGGATTGTTTTTTCATTACCGCTCTTCCATTGAGTCCTTTATCCTTTGGAAAAGAGTGGATAACTGGTTCTGACCTTCCCGCCCACGCCAGATTGGTAATTTCTTTGTCGCCTACATCATAGATACCTACCCATGAATACCTTTTCGCCTCGCGAATTTTTTCTGCCGCCTGTCTTAATTTTTCCTCGCGACTTTGCTTCGAGTTTAATATCTCGTTAAACGATGTTTCCATATTACATGCTGAAAATTTTCTCTTTTTCTGTCTCACTTAAATACTCGTTCTCTATCAGTTCTTCGCCCGGCTCGCGATATTCAAACTCTTTTAGTTTTTCATGAAAGCCATGGCTAGTTTTTATGATGGCCACTCTTGCACTCCTGACAAATTCAATAAGACCATATGGCTCGAGTGCTTTTATCAATGCATCGATTTCTTCACGATGCCCGCTGGTTTCAAACACGATGTAATCTGTACGAATGGCAACGGCCCTGGCCCCGTATTCACGCAGCAGTCGCTCCACCTTGACTTTCTCTGCAATCACATCCGTTGGTACTTTATACATCGCCAACTCCTGCCACACAATTTCATCGTTGGTATTATAATACGCCTTTAATACCTCCACCTGCTTTTCAATTTGGCGGCAAAGCTTTTTTACTACGTCTTCCGTTTCGTTGATCACAACGGTGAAACGATGTACACCGGGCACCTCGGACGGAGAAGTATTCAGGCTATCTACATTGATTTTTCTCCTCGAAAAAATGATAGCAATGCGATTCAGTAAACCGACCTGGTTTTCTGTGTAAACCGTAATTGTATATTCTTGTTTAGACATATTCTCTAATTTTTTAGCTGCCTCATTTCAACCTGATTTCTGCCACGCTGCAACCTTGCGGCACCATGGGAAACACATTGTTTTCTTTTCCTACCATTACCTCGAGTACGTACGGTCCTTTGTGGTTAAGCATTTCCGCCAACGCTTCTTTCAACTCTTCCCTTTTTGAAACACACCTGCCATCAATATGGTATCCTTTGGCAACCTGTACAAAATCCGGGCTGCTGATCTCCACAAAAGAATATCTCCTGTCGTGGAATAGTTGCTGCCACTGGCGCACCATGCCGAGGAAATTGTTATTTAATACAATGATCTTAATCTCCACCTGGGTTTGCATAACCGTGCCAAGTTCCTGGATGGTCATTTGAAATCCCCCGTCACCAATAACAGCAATGACAGTTCTAGCCGGCGCACCGAATTTGGCACCAATTGCGGCAGGCAGAGCAAAACCCATTGTGCCCAATCCGCCGGAAGTAATGTTACTTTTTGTATGGTTCAATTTCGCGTAGCGACAAGCGACCATTTGGTGTTGACCAACGTCGGTAACCATCACTGAATCGCCGCGAGTGAGTTGATTGAGTCCTTTTATTACTTCACCCATGGAAAGAGTTTCACCGGTTGGATTCAATTCAGGGATAATACACGTTTCCTCTTCCTGTTTGTGAAATTCACGGAAGCGCTCGAGCCAATTCGGATAAGTCTTTTGATTAATTAACTCAGTAAGTAGCGGCAGAGTTTCTTTGCAATCACCCCATACCGACACCGTCGTCTTTACATTTTTATCGATCTCCGCAGGATCAATATCAAGATGAATAACCTTCGCTTGTTTTGCATATTTGTCGAGTCGACCAGTGACACGATCATCGAACCGCATACCCACAGCGATCAACACGTCGCATTCGTTTGTTAACACGTTCGGGCCATAGTTGCCATGCATTCCCAACATCCCAACCGCAAGTGGATGATCGGTCGGAATGGCGCTCATGCCCATAATGGTCCACGCAGCGGGTAAGCCACCTTTTTCGATAAATTGTTTGAATTCATTTTCTGCCTTGCCAAGAATTACGCCTTGTCCGAAAATGACGAACGGTTTTTCAGCCGAATTGATAAGTTTGGCTGCTTCCTCTACATATTTTTTGCGGACAATTGGTTTCGGACGGTAGCTCCTGATATGATCAGATTTTTTGTAGCCGTCGAAATCGAATTTTTGTAATTGCGCATTCTTGGTTATGTCGATCACAACCGGACCCGGTCTTCCGCTTCTTGCGATATAAAAAGCCTTGGCCATTACAGAAGGAATTTCCGTAGCATCAGTGACCTGGTAATTCCATTTTGTCACTGGTGTTGTAATATTCATCACGTCAGTTTCCTGGAACGCATCCGTACCGAGAAGGTGAGCGTATACCTGTCCCGTAACGCAAACAACCGGGGTACTGTCGATCATCGCGTCAGCCAAACCAGTCACCAGGTTAGTTGCACCCGGACCACTGGTCGCAAACACGACTCCCACTTTTCCCGAGGTTCTCGCGTATCCCTGTGCGGCGTGAGCTGCACCCTGCTCGTGGCGAACGAGGATGTGATTTAATTTGTCTGCATAGTCGTACAGCGCATCGTAGATTGGCATGATAGCACCGCCGGGATAGCCAAATATGGTATCGACTTTCTCAGCGACCAACGAGCGCATCACGGCTTCACTTCCTGAAATATTTTCCAATTGTTTCTCTGTTTGCTTGGCTTTTTTTTCCGCGACTAATTCCATAAAAAACTTTTTTTGATCGGTAACCGATCGTTATTATTTTCCACTTCGTTCATTCGTCTGTAACACATCCTTCCGCTGCCGTCCTTACTTGCTTTGAATATTTATAAAGAATTCCTTTTTTTGCTTTAAGGGCCGGTTGCTTCCAGTTGCTTCTTCTTTTTGCTATCTCTTCATCGGAAACCTTTAGTGTGATTGTGTTTTTTGAGGCGTCGATTTCAATACCATCTTCGTCTTCCACTAATGCTATCAGACCTCCGTCATACGCCTCCGGTGTTATGTGCCCAACAACAAATCCATGTGTGCCTCCGCTAAATCTTCCATCTGTAATGAGCGCCACAGAATTTCCTAAGCCGGCTCCAATAAGTGCTGCAGTCGGTTTTAGCATTTCCGGCATGCCCGGCGCACCCTTTGGTCCCACATATCGTATCACAACCACATCACCAGATTTGATTTTTCCAGAATTGATTCCGCTGATCAATTGAAATTCGCCATCAAATACCCGCGCGGTTCCCTGGAACTTCTCTCCTTCTTTACCCGAGATCTTTGCGACACTACCTCCCGCAGCGAGATTGCCATAAAGTATCTGCAAGTGACCCGTTACCTTTAACGGCTGATCCAATGGGTGAATAATGTTTTGTGATTCGAAATTCAAGTCAGGTGCCTGTTTCAAATTGTCGGCGATGGTTTTTCCTGTTACAGTCACACAATCGCCATGCAGTAATCCATTTTTCAGTAAATACTTCATTACAGCGGGAACACCGCCGTGCTGATGGAGATCCTGCATCAGGTATTTTCCGCTGGGTTTGAAATCAGCCAACACGGGAACGCGGTCACTTATTTTTTGAAAATCGTCCTGCGTTAATTCCACACCCACGCTTTTTGCCATCGCTATCAAATGGAGGACAGCATTTGTTGAACCGCCAAGCACCATTATTACTGTGATGGCGTTTTCAAAAGCCTTTCGGGTCATTATATCGGAAGGCTTGATATTTCTTTCCAACAACAATCGAATTGCCTTTCCCGCCGTCTCGCATTCTTTTCGCTTCTCTTCGCTCAAGGCAGGGTTCGATGATGAGAATGGCAGGCTCATTCCCAGTGCCTCAATAGCGCTGGCCATCGTATTAGCCGTGTACATTCCCCCACATGCTCCCGCGCCTGGGCACGAGTGCTGAACAATACATTTAAAATCTTCATCGTCCAATTGTCCAGCAATCTTTTTCCCTAGAGCTTCGAAAGCCGAAACGATATTCAAATCTTCGCCTTTGTACCGGCCGGCAGCAATCGTGCCTCCGTAAACCATAATCGCAGGCCTGTTTAATCGACCCATTGCGATTAGTGAGCCAGGCATATTTTTATCGCACCCTGGAACAGCAATCAGTGCATCATAATATTGCGCGCCACACACCGCTTCTATTGAGTCAGCAATAATATCGCGACTGACCAATGAATATCGCATCCCATCAGTGCCCATACTTATCCCATCGCTCACCCCGATCGTATTAAAGACCAGTCCGACCAGGTCATTATCCCACACCGATTGTTTGACAATCTTCGCAAGCTCATTTAAATGCATATTGCAAGTGTTGCCGTCCCATCCCATACTCACAATTCCTACTTGTGCTTTGTGCATATCCTCCTCTGTCAACCCGATGCCATAAAGCATTGCCTGTGCAGCCGGCTGCGTTGCATCTTGCGTGATTGTCTTCGAATATTTATTTAGCTCTGCCATTTTTTGTTTAGAACCGCTTAATTATTCAACTTCCGTTGGGTTTACTCTTAAAGTGAAATGTTTTCTTTCTGAGGCGCTCGTCCGGGCAGGTTTCTCTGATACTTCAAGATATTCCTCCTCCCGCACTAGTTTTTTGTACGCATTTTGTACCACTGAACCCAATGAATCCTGCCATCTCAGTGTGAAAGGAATTCCATCCAGTGATTCGAGCCCCACAATTTCTGCTGCGGTGCCGCAGTAGAAACAACTATCTGCACCTTTCATTTCCTCTGTTTTGAAAAATTTCTCAACGACCGGAATATTTAGGTCACGACAGATTTCCATAACCGTTGCCCTCGTGATACCGGGAAGAATATTTCCTGTGAGTGGCGTATATAGTACTCCATCTTTCTCAAAAAACACATTGGCCCCTGTACCTTCCGCGACGTTTCCATTTACGTCCAGCAGCAACGCCTCGTCAAATCCATTGGCTTTCGCTTCCTGGCTTGCTAAAATGGAATTGATATAATGCCCAGCAGCTTTTGCCTCGATTTTAAACGCTTTTGTGTTGGGACGTTCGAATGAGGACGTCATTACTTTCAATAATTTTTCTCCGAAAAATAAGGGCATGTCCCACACCTCTATCACCAGGTGCGATTCGAGGTTCCTGTTGAAACTCATGTTAGCCGGGCTATACACCAACGGCCGGATATAGGCATCCTGGAGCTTGTTTCGTTCCAACACTTCATATGTGGCATCGGCCAGCTGCTGGACGTTATAATCAAAAGGAATATTTAACGCTTCAGCAGACGCAATCAATCTCTCGAAATGTTCTCTTACTTTAAAGATTTTTGTTTGGCCATGCACGGTCTTGTATGAACGAATACCTTCGAAAACTGAATAACCGTAGTGCAAGGACTGACTATATAGATCAATCTTTGCTTCTGTAGCTTTTACAAACTTGCCATCGAGAAAAACGATGGTATTGTCATTGTAATAATTCATTTGATGTTTTTAGCCGTACAAAAAGAAACCCGCCGTTTAGAGGCGGGTCGTATTATTTACTTTGTTTTTAGTTTAATTAAACACCACCTCCATTTAAACAAGGTATAATAATCACGACGACAACAATGATCGTTTCAATTGCGGAAGTGATATTATAAATGCTTTTGTTCATGAAGGGATGTACGTCTTGTAAATATACATCCGCTGCTCCAAAAAAAGAACTAAAGAACCAGGATTTTTTAAATTCAACCGATTGTCAGGATGTTGGAAGTTTCATTGGCCACGTGTACCTCTAAGTATTGCCCTGCCTTTCCTTTAAATCCGAATAAGCCCACAAATCCTAGTTCTATATGATCGTCGACTTTCTCAACTCAATGTTTTCCCTCTTCACAGAGGCCGGGATTTTACCATTCACGTAGTCCGTGATCAGCTCACCGATAGTGGTCGTAAAATAAAAATTCACCGGGTCCAGGTCCTTCGTCACAAAGGAGTTCTCCAGCGTCCAGCTAACGGCCTCCCGTACGAGGTTGCCCTCCTTAGGCATCCCCAAATACTCTAGCATCATAGCTGCGGATAAAATCGAGCCGACAGGGTTCGCGATGTCTTTACCAGCGGCCTGGGGATAGGAACCATGAATGGGTTCGAATAATACAGTCCCCGTGCCCACCGATGCTGAGGGCAATAGGCCCAAAGAACCACTCAAAACACTTGCCTCATCACTGATGATATCACCGAACATGTTCTCAGTGAGTATCACATCAAACTGTTTTGGATTTTGAATAATCTGCATGGCAGCATTGTCTACAAACATATAGTCCACTTTCACATCGGGATACTTCCTTGCAATTTCCTGAACCGTTCTTCTCCAAAGCCTCGACGTTTCCAGCACATTCGCTTTATCGACGAGGGTTAGTTTTTTTCTTCGTTCCGGTTTCTGAGCAAATTGAAAAGCCAGGTTAGCCACCCGTTCAATTTCAGGTTTCGTGTAAATGCATTCATCAATCGCCTGTGCCCCATCGTCGCTCAATTCTTTCTTTCCAAAATAAATACCACCCGTCAATTCACGGAAGATGATGAAGTCAACATCCTCGAGAATTTTGTCTTTAAGCGGTGACAAATGATGCAACGAAGGGTATGTGTTGATAGGTCGAATATTGGCAAACAATTGCAAGGACCTCCTTAGCTTAAGCAATCCTTGCTCCGGGCGGACCTTGGCAGACGGATCATTGTCATACTTCGGGTGACCAATGGCGCCAAATAGAATTGCATCACTGTTCAGGCAGGCTTCAATGGTTTCATCGGGCAATGGATTACCGGTTCTGTCAATGGCGATAGCACCCATCAGGCAATACTTGTACTCAAATTCATGGTTGAATTTGTCAGCAATTGCGTTTAGCACTTTCAGTGATTGCTTCGTTACCTCTGGCCCGATGCCGTCGCCTTCTATTACTACGATATTCTTGAGCATTTTGTGTCGCTAATTTTTTAGGGTTTCGAATTGTTGGATTTCTTTTTTTATACTTAATAAATAGTCAATATCATCATATCCATTCAGCAAACAAGTTTTCTTGTACTTGTTGATATCAAAAGTTTCTTGCTCACCGGTTGCAGTAATTGTTATAGTTTGTCGTTCCAGGTCCACTTCAATTTCGGTCTTTGGGTCTCTTTGAACTGTGTCAAAAATTTTCTTCAAGAATGTTTCACTAACCTGTACGGGAAGTAAAAAATTATTAAGCGAGTTGCTTTTAAAAATGTCAGCAAAAAAACTGCTGACCACCACTTCGTAGCCCGCGTCTTTAATGGCCCATGCCGCATGCTCTCTTGATGAGCCGCACCCGAAATTTTTTGCAGCGACTAAGATCTTTCCTGAATAAGTGGCATCATTAAAAACGAAATCTTGCTTGGGCTGATTCTCATCGTCGTTGTTATAACGCCAATCCCTGAACAGATTTTCACCAAAACCTTCCCTGCTTGTCGCTTTTAAAAATCGCGCAGGAATGATCTGGTCAGTATCTACATTTTCGATATTCAACGGAACAACAGTCGACCGAAAAATTCCGTTCCCTGCTTGAAATGCCGATTTTGTTGGGTTACTCATTCTTTCTCGATTAGTTTAATACAGCATCTTCTTTATTGACGTCCACTAAATATTCGCGCACGTCGCAAATTTCTCCGGTGATGGCTGCCGCTGCCGCCGTCAATGGGCTCGCCAAAAATGTTCTTGCGTTGGGCCCCTGTCTTCCTTCAAAATTTCTGTTGCTGGTGCTGATGCAATATTTGCCGGCTGGAATTTTATCTTCATTCATGCCGAGGCATGCTGAACAACCCGGCTGACGTAGTTGAAATCCAGCTTGCTCAAATATTTTGTCAATTCCTTCTTCGATAGCTTGTTTTTCTACCTGCTTACTCCCGGGAACCACCCATACCTGAACATCGCTGGCTTTCTTTTTTCCCTTCACGAATCCCGCAACCATTCGCAAGTCTTCAATTCTCGAGTTCGTGCAACTACCGATAAATACATAGTCTACTTTTTTTCCTTTCATATTCGCACCAGGCTGAAGACCCATGTAGTTTAATGATTTCTCAAATGAGGCTTTTTCTTTTTCATCAACCTCATTCAGCGAAGGCACATGACCCGTAACGCCTACTCCCATTCCCGGATTCGTTCCATAGGTAATCATCGGTTCAATATCCGCTGCATTGATAAAAATCTCCTTATCGAACATTGCATTCCCGTCAGAATACAATTGTTTCCATTCGGCAACTTTTGCGTCCCATTCCGCACCTTCTGGAGAAAATTTTCTACCCTTTAAATACGTGAACGTCGTTTCATCAGGTGCGATCATTCCGCCGCGAGCGCCCATTTCAATGCTCATGTTGCAAATGGTCATGCGGGCTTCCATCGAAAGAGAGCGAATTGCCGAACCAGCATACTCAACAAAATAACCAGTGGCGCCGCTTGCCGAAATTTGCGAAATGATGTAGAGAATTATGTCTTTGCTCACAACCCCCTTGTGTAATTGCCCATCTACATTGATGCGCATTACTTTGGGCTTTGTTTGCAGCAGGCATTGCGTGGCCAAAACCATTTCTACTTCGCTTGTGCCGATGCCAAATGCAATAGCTCCAAAAGCACCATGGGTTGATGTATGACTATCACCACAGACAATCGTAATACCCGGTTGAGTGACGCCCAACTCGGGTCCTATAACATGAACGATGCCCTGGAACGGATGTCCAAGGCCATATAATTCGATGCCGTGCTCAGCGCAGTTCTTTTTCAATGCATCAACCTGGCGACGACTCAATTCCTCCCTTATTGGCAAATGCTGGTCTATGGTTGGCACATTGTGATCTGCGGTGGCAACCGTTAATTCCGGCCGTAAGACTTTAATGCCTCTTTTGTTCAAGCCTGAAAAAGCTTGAGGGCTTGTTACTTCGTGAATAAAATGCTTGTCGATGTACAGAACAAATGGCCCCCCTTCAATCTGTTTGACCACATGTTTTTCCCAAATCTTATCGAATAGTGATTTACCTCCACGTTCCGAAGTGCGACCTCCCACATCTTTATTTTGATTTGATTCACTCATTTATCTTGATACAGAATTTATTTTGTTATCGATTTTTGCCTACTCTCATCGTTTCGTCCCACATTCATCGCCGGGACTCTTCAGCTGCGGCAATTGTGCTGAGCAGAATTCTGAACGTTGAAGTGAGTGACACAACAGACGTTGATTTGTGTTCCTCAGCTTGTCACCTATAATCCATTCAAGTATTAAAAAGAACTAAAAAAAGTTGACTGACCGATGTACGGCGACGCTTCCGAACGTTCACACCACCTCCACCGAGTGTTTCTCTGCCAGCTCACGCAGATCCTTGTCCTCGACCTCTTTCTTTCTGTCTGCCACTTTTAAAAACTCGTTGTACAGTACATCTATGTCGTTGCGATTATAATTGTATCCCAATTTCAAAAAGCGATGTGCCAAAGCGCTACGTCCGCTGCGTGCGGTAAGCACAATCTTTGAACCGCCTGCACCGACTTCTTCGGGATTGATGATCTCGTAGTTGATCGCATTTTTCAAGAACCCGTCCTGATGAATGCCTGATGAGTGTGCAAATGCATTGCTTCCAACAATCGCTTTATTCGGCTGCACGGGCATCCGCATGGTGTCCGATACCAGCTTGCTAATTGGATTTAGTTTTTGCGTTTTGATATTCGTATAGTATCCCAATGCATGGTGTTGCCTCAGGATCATGACCACTTCTTCCAACGATGTATTTCCAGCTCTTTCTCCCAGGCCGTTGATAGTGCACTCAACCTGTCTTGCACCGCTGATCACTCCCGCTATTGAATTTGCAGTCGCAAGGCCGAGGTCATTGTGGCAATGGCAAGAGATGATCGCCTTATCAATGTTCGGAACATGATTTACCAGCCATGCAATCTTTTCCCCATACTGGTATGGCAGGCAGTAACCCGTTGTGTCGGGGATGTTGACAGTCGTTGCTCCGGCGGCGATCACTGACTCAATTACTGTAGCCAGGTAATCGTTGTCTGTGCGACCGGCATCCTCTGCATAGAACTCAACGTTATCCGTGAAGTTTTTTGCCCATTTTACGCATTGAATAGCCCGCTGTAAAATTTCTTCTCTGTTCGAGTTGAACTTAGTTTTGATGTGATGGTCTGAAGTGCCAATGCCAGTGTGTATTCTTGGGTTCACAGCATACTTTAGAGCTTGCGCAGCAGTCACAATATCTTTTTCCACGGCGCGGCTAAGGCCACAAACCTGTGCATTTTTGATTACTCCGGCTATCTGGCTTACTGATTCAAAATCGCCCGGCGAGGAAATTGGAAACCCGGCCTCGATGATGTCTACGCCAAGGTCTTCAAGAGCAAGTGCCAGTTCTATCTTTTCGGCGGTGTTCAATTTACACCCGGGAACTTGTTCACCATCGCGAAGCGTAGTGTCAAAAATGTAGACTTGGTTTGATGCCATAACAAAAGATTTGTGAGGATCTAAGATGAAAATAGCAAGCTGCTTATTTTTGTAGTGCTTGCTATTCAAACAAGTAAACAACCTGCCGATCGAAAATATTCAATATCAACCGGTTGAGGAAACCAAAATGAGGCCGGTTTTACGTACCTTACGGTTTCTGATTTTCCCCCAAATGCTTGACAATAAAGGGGTTTAAACATTTTCAATTACGATGCCCAACCGCTCAACAGACGCCTTGTTTCAATTGATAAAATCGCTGGAGAAGTCGGAAAAACGGAATTTTAAGCTTTATGTGCAGCGTAATTCTTCCAGCGAGGAACTCAAGATCGTGCAGCTATTTGACGCTCTCGACAAACTCAACGAATATGACGAGGAGCAACTTTTGCGGAAGAACAAGTCGATCAAGAAACAGCAGCTCTCTAATATCAAGGCTCATTTGTATAAACAGATCCTATCAAGCCTGCGACTTATAAAAGATGAGAATAATATAGATATCCAGTTGCACGAGCAGATGGATCATGCACGAATCCTGTTCAACAAAGGTCTGTACATGCAGAGCCTAAGAGTACTTGAAAAGATGAAGGAAGTGGCACGCAGCCATAATCAACTTACTTACCTGCAGCAGGCATTGTTTTTCGAAAAGAAGATCGAGGGGCTTTTCATCACG
>AR_comb_assmDRAFT_10201652_pt1 | contig 21792 bp, 18 predicted proteins | sample ArasoioldDNA_FD_10543 | JGI IMG/M metagenome (IMG submission 10543) | reverse complement strand
GACTGGGACGTGGCGGGTGCCGCTGGGCCAACCGTCACCGCTGACTCCGCGACGCCGAATAGCGGATCCGGCGCGACGCAGATCTTTTCGTTACGGTATTCGAGTAATCTGGGCGCCGCCGATCTCGCAACCACTTGGGTGTGGTTCAATACGACGTCTTCGGACTCTGCTGCGTATTCCTGCCTCGTGTACTACGATGTCGCAGCAGCACGAGTGTATCTCCTGAACGACGCGGGGACGCAGTGGACATCGAGGTCGCTGTCGAGCATTTACGGACTGCAGAACAGCCAGTGTTCGGTGTCGATGGCGTCGAGCTCAGTGGCAATGAGCGGCACGACCCTGACGCTGAACCTTGCCGTCACGTTTAGACCCGCCTTTGCCGGCGTGAAGAATATCGACATGTATGCTGGGAATGTCGGGGGAATGAATAGCGGCTGGCAGACTCGCGGGTCCTGGACTGCGCCCTGATCATCTATTGCCAGACTTCGACCGAGCGCGCCCGGGAATGTGAAGGCGCGGCGGTCAGCGCTACGGTACGTTCCAGTCACCGCGGTCTTGCCATCCGCTGTTGATGACACCGTTGGTGGCATACATGTAGGTGTTCTTCGCACCCGCAAAGCCTCCGCTGAACGTCATCGCGAGCGTCACGGTCAACGTATTACCGTTCGTATTGGTGTGGCTGCTACCGACGGCAATCGCACACTGGTTGTTTTGCAACGTCGTGGCGGTCCCCATCACTGCTGACATCCAGTTCGTGCCGGCATCGTCCAACAGGAACAGCAGGTTCGACGGCCGGTCGTAATACACGAGGCATGAACTCGCCGCAGTCTGAGCGAGAGTCGGAGTGAACCAGACCCACGTTGTCAGCACGTTTGTCGCTCCGAGCGTGCTCGAATAGGCCAAGGCAAACGACTGCGTTGATCCACTCCCGGACGAGGGCGTCGCGCTGTCCGCGGTGACCGCGTTCCCGACGCCAGTCGCCGTCCAGTCGCCCCGGTCTTGCCAACCGCTGTTCGCCGTGCCGTTGCTCGCATACATGTAGATGTTCCTGGCGCCATTGAATGGAGCCTTGAACGTCATCGCGAGCGTGAGGGTCAGCGTGTTGCCGCTCAACAAGATGCTGCTGTCGAGAAGCGCGATCGAACACTGACTGTTCTGGAGTGTCGTCGCGCTGCCGAGGAGGCCAGAGAACCATGTGGTACCCGCGTCGTTGAGCAGGAACACCGTATTCGTCGGACGATCGTAGTACGTCAGGCATGAGCTTGCGGCACTGGACGCCAACGTCGCGCTGAACCATGCCCATGTCGTCGAGAGGTCGGCGGCGCCCTGTGTGCTCGAATAGGCAAACGCAAACGCTTGCGTCGCGCCGCTTCCCGAGTTGGGCGTCACCGAATCTGCGGTCACGCTCGTCACGACGCCTGGCACCGTCCAATCACCCAGATCGTGCCAGCCGCTGTCGAACGTTCCGTTGGTGGCGTACAGGTAGACGTTCTTGGCCCCGTTAAACGCGGCAGTGAATGTCATCGCGACACTCAACGTCAACGTGCTGCCGACGGTTGTCGTACTACTCCCTGTAAGCGAGATGGAGCATTGATTGTTCTGCAGTGTAGATGCGCTGCCCAACGCGGCGGAGGTCCATGCCGTTGCCCCGTCGTTCAACAGGAACACGGTGTTCGTCGGACGGTTGTAATAGAGGAGACAGGAATTGGCGGCGCTAGGGGCAAACGTCGCGTTGAACCACACCCATGTGGTTAGGAGATCGGTTGCTCCCAGCGAATCCGAATACTGCAACGCAAAGGTCTGTGTCGCACCGCTTCCTGATGATGGCGTTACGCTGTTGGCAGTGATCGTGGCGATGACCGCAGGGACGGTCCAATCGCCCCGGTCCTGCCAACCGCTGTTTGCCCCGGTGGCATTCGCCGCGTACATATAGATGTTCTTCGCGCCGCCGAACGCGGCCTTGAACGTCATCGCGAGATTCACGGTGAGCGTATTTCCGCTGGGACTCGCGCCGCTGGTGCCGACCGCGATCGCGCACTGGCTGTTTTGGAGCGTCGTGCCCGTACCGAGCGTCGCCGACATCCATGTGCCTCCTGCATCGTCGAGAAGGCTCACGGTGTTCGTCCCGCGCGCGTAGTTGATGAGGCACGAGTTCACAGCCGATGCCTGAGTGGCGCTGAACCACACCCAGGTCGTCGCGAGGTTGCTGGTGCCTGAGGAATCCGAGTATTGCAGGCTAAACAGTTGCGTCGTTCCTGATCCGCTGCCTGGCGTCGCCGAGTCGGCAGTCGGTACGCTGCATGTACCGACGCCGACGAGACACCAGGCCGCTGAGACTGCCAATTGCTGCGGACTGCCCCCACCGTACAGTGCTGCCGCCGCATTCAAGGTCGCGGTCCGCGCGCCCGCGAAGGTGCTGCCGGAGGTCATGTAGTTGGTGAGCGCAACGAACCAGATGCGGGCCGCGGCGTCGGCTCCGATACCTGTCATCGATCCGCCGAGATGATGTGTGCCGCCCTGGGCGAGCAGATAGAAGGCTTTGTTTGAGATGCCCGAGTTGATATGTACGCCACCGTTATCAGACCCACCTGTATAGCGTTCGGTGTAATGGTCCGGATCGTCATTCGCTGTGAAGCCGTTGTCCACGGCGCGGTGAGGATCGTCCATGTATCGGAGCGCATCGCCACTCACTCCTGGCGTGAACGCCTCCTCACCGACGAGCCAATTGTTGGGGCCTGGGCCCTTCACGTCACGTTCTAACATCGCGCCAAACACATCGGACCACGACTCATTCAGTGCGCCTGATTCGCCCTGGTTGATCAAGCCTGCGCTGAAGCGTGTCACGCCGTGCGTCATTTCATGCCCGGCAATGTCGACCGTCACAAGCGGTGAAAAGACGACGTTGTCGCCGTCGCCATACGCCATGTAATTGCCAGCGGAATTCCAAAAGGCGTTGTTGTAGCCCACGCCGTAATGCACGAAACTGGCGACCAGCGTGGTTGCACCGTCATCTCCGAGAACGGTGAACGGGCCACCGAAGCCATCAATACCGTTCCGGCCGTGGACCGCAGCGAGATAGCTGAAATAGCGTTCCATCGCGAAATGTGCATCGACGCCAGCTCGCTGCGTTGGGGAGTCCCATACGTCATCGCTGTCGATGAATCGTGAGGCCGTCGAGGTGGTGTTTGACAGGTTGAACGTACCAATGCGTCGCGGGTGATTCTCCATCACGTAGTCCCCAAAGATCGGGTTGTGATACGTGCCAATCGTGACGTTCCCGCTGTACAGAGAGCTGCCGGCGGCGGTTTGGAGATCGTCGTACGCCGACACGACGTAGCCGCCCTGGGCGTCGATGAGGCGCACAGGGAGTGCGGTATTGTTCGTGCCATCGAGACGCGCCATTTGGACGCGGTACACGAGATGGTCAACGCCTTGATCGCGAAGGATCCACAAGTCTGCAGTCGACCGCGCCGTCAAACAATCGCGGCACCCGTAGTCGGTTACAGCGATATCGATCGCAGCGGCCGGAGTCAAACGAGGCGTGGTGTTGACGCTGATGTTCGGCACGAGATCGTCAGTCACCGCAAACAGCTGGCCGTCTGATCGGAAATGCGCGATAGCCTCGCCACCGAGCACACGGACACCTCGAAAGTTTTGCTGCACCCGCGTGTGAGCCATCGACAGCCGATCGACGTTCGCACCGGACACGGTCAACTCGTCATCGATGCCGCGTTGCGCAGCAACAGCTCGCAGTTGTTCGAGTCCCCTCGAGCGCGCGAACTCGAGTTCCGCAGGCGTCCCGCTCGTGAAGATGCGCGATTGCGCGTGCGCACGGGGAAAGATCACGAGCGCAGCAGCGGCAATCACAGCGAGAGCGACAAGCTGCTTCATCGGTCGAGATTCCTTGTTTGGGAACCACTGGGTATGGATGAGCTCCGACTCTTACAGAGGGATTACGAGTTGTCAACGGTTCGCAGGTAGACCGGTGGGCAAATCTGAGTTCGACGATCAGTTGACTGAAGAAGATCGCGAAGGAAACGCGTGGTACCCTGTGTTGCCGTCGATGGGAGAGCCGCGCTCGTCCCGTTTGTTCGAGTTCGCTGGATTTGTCGCGTATGTCACAAGACCTGGTTAAGAGCGGGCGGGAGCCTGCGTTGTCCGACCCGCGTCCGCAGGCACGATGGAATCGCTATTACGGCGTTGAACTGAACACAGACGAGGAGACGCGTCGAGCCAAATCCTTCGCAGATCTCACTGCGCCGGCCGTCGTCCAATGGTCGGACGGGCTGTCGCTGAACATCCTTCCTGGCGACCAGCTTTCGCGCGCAGTGTACCTGTCGGACACCTACGAACCGAACACACTCGTCGCGTTGAAGGCGCTGCTGCGACCCGGCGATACGTTCCTGGATGCCGGCGCCAACGCCGGAATCATCTCGCTCGTGGCATCTCGCTGGGTTGGGCCGGAGGGTCACGTCTACAGTTTCGAACCGAGTGAGCGTGAGTACGCGCGACTCGTCGACCATCTCAATCAGAACGACGCAGCGAATGTCACACCCGTCCAGTGTGCCGTCAGCTCGGCATCCGGTCACGCCTCGTTGCGCGTCGCCCCACAAATGTTCGGAGGACTGAACACACTGGGCGACCGGTTCCCGTACGACGGGATCGATACCGATCGGATGCAGCCCGTCACGTTAGCGTCTCTCGATGAACTCATCGAGCGTCACCAGATCGAGCGAGTGTCGGTGATCAAACTCGATGTCGAAGGCGCGGAAGAGGCCGCACTCCGCGGCGCATCGCGGATGCTGCGTTCCCACCGGCCGGCGATCGTCGCAGAAGTATTTTCGCCCTCGCTCCAGGCCAATGGCTCGAGTCCTGCCGCGGTCGAAGCGCTGCTCCGCGACGCCAACTATCTTTTGTTCAGAATCGACGATTCAACCGCCAGCCTCCAACCGATCGAGCACCTGACCGACATTGACGGGCAAAACGTCGTCGCGCTGCCGAGGGAACGCGCGACGTCTCTGTCGGGACTCAGTTCGGGGGCGACGGTCACGGCCAGCCCCACCGGCGGCTTCATCGAGCGCCTGTTGTCGTCCGGTGGCTGGGGCAATTCGGATTTCTGCCTTATTGATGTCGGCGCGAGCGGCGGTATCGATCCGCGCTGGTCGATCTTTGGCGATCGGCTGAGTGCGGTCGGGTTTGATCCCTTGGTAGCGGAAGTCGACCGTCTCAATCGAGTCGAGACACGCCCAAAGGTCCGTTACGAAGCCGCCAGCGTCACGTGCCGCGACTACGACAGCTTGTTTCCGTTGGTCGTCCGAAACGACGAGATTGCGAGCCGGTTCATCCATCCCTTCCAGCGCTCGAGCGCCGTCGAGGCGCATCGCATCATGAACCTCGATTACGTTCGAGAGATGTTCAATACCGGCGCTCAAGTCGAGTACTCGGATCGCACCGTGACGCTCGACGAGTACCTGGCCTCGACGTCGCTCGTCCCCGATTTCCTGAAGATCGATACCGATGGTGGGGACTTCCAGGTGCTGCTCGGAGCGATGGATCTTGTGGCGCAGGGGCACCTCCTGGGAATCCAGATCGAGGCGCAGTTTCATGGCGCCGTGCATGACTACGCCAACACGTTTTCGAATATCGATCGCTTCCTGAGACAGCGCGGATTCACGTTGTTCGACCTGGAGCATTACCGATACAGCCGCGCGGCCTTGCCGGCAGAGTTTGCGATTGGCGTGCCCGCGCAGACGACGACAGGACAGGTCAATTGGGGGGAGGCCGTCTATTTCCGCGATCTGGCGCATCCGCACTACGAGCAGATGTTTGGAGTGGCTCCTACGCAGGAACGGCTTCTGAAGCTCTGTTGCCTGTTCGTCCTCTACGGGTTGAGCGACTGTGCAGCGGAGATACTCTCGACGGGCGAGGCGCTGAAGAGGCTGCCGCATCGGACATCGCTCCTTGATTCGCTCACACCGCAGTTATTCGGCGATACGCGCTACGACGACTATCTTGGCCGATTCAACAGCGACCCTTCGAAGTGGCTGCCACAGAATCTCAGATCACTCAGAGAGACAGAGCGTGCCGCATCCGTGCAGGCTAGCAAGTCGATTGAGTCGAAAGAGACCGAAGCGATGCGCGCGGAGAATGATCGCCTTCGCTCGACGGTGCGAACGTTGGAGGCCCGAGTGACCGAGCTCAAAGAGCGGACCTCTGAGCTGCGACGCCGGCTCGACGAACGCGATGAGAGGCTGAAGAAGCTCAAATCGCGACAGGCGTCAAAGGACAAGGCCTGAGGCGATCACCGCACGGCGGCCAGAATAAAACTGGGTCGGATCCAGAATGCGTCGCTGAGTGAGCGACTGATACTCCGCCACTCGCGAGTCAGGCTGCCCACGACTCCGGTCACCGACGCCATCGCCGGGAAGACCGCCGGGTCGGGGCAGAAGTCATGCCACAGAATCAGCCCACCAGGTCTCACCACGGCCAGCGCTTTCTGCGTGTCGCTAAGCACCACGTCTGGCGAATGCCCACCGTCGATGAGCGCCGAGTCGAAGAAGTCGGAAGGGTAGCCTGACGTGTCCCACTCTCGACTGTCACAGAGAATTTGACAGACACGGTGGCCGAAGCCGGCGCTGCGGTATCGATGACCGATGAAGACTCCGGCGTCAGTCTGATACACGCTCCTGCCGTCGCCACCGCGTTTCAATGCGGAGGCACCGGACGGCACTTCCTTGGGCGCCGACGAGTACGCCGGTCGCCCTCCAATCGTCTCGCCTTCGGGCAGGTTGATCGTCCAGACCGTCGCGTCGCACTCCTCGGCGCACATGCACACGCCCGTCCCCTCCCAGGTGCCAAATTCCAGGTGCCGCTTCGGACGGACGCTTCGGTAGAGATAGCGAAGAATGGGTGCATCGTCGACTTCCATTCTCCAATTAGCGAACGGCTTGCGAAGAGACTCCGCCGGATAGTCGAGCGGCGTGTCGACACCCAGACGCTGGTGAAGGGAATCGACCGGTACGATGTCAATGAATGCGTCGTCGATCATTGAGTGGATCCCGAGGACCTTCTTCCCACATTGATGACGGCGTCGTGCAGCTTTGCGACGTCGAGGCGGGGCGGATTGCCCACGAGGAGATCGTCGAGGTCAAGCGACCGCTCGCGGCGATCACCCGAGTCGGGCGAGATCGAGATTGACTCCACCGTGAACACGGAAGGCCGATTGTCAGATGCGACGTTTCGAAAGACGAGATTCGCGACGTCGACGCTTGTCTCGAGCACGACGTCGACTGTGTGATGCCCAGCAGGCACAGAAGGCGGAACGCGCGCAAGGATCGTGGTGAAATCGTCGGCGACGAGCAGGCATCCGAGCTCGCCGGACCGCACATTGACCGATGCCGACACCTTCGCTGGAAACACAAGCGGCTGCGATGCCGCGATGGCATCGCCCAACGCGACGCTCACCGCGTAATGCCACTGATCAGGACTCGACTGAACCGTGAGGGGACTCTCCGATTCGACGATGCAACCTGCGTGCTTTCTTATGATGCCGGGGGTACTGAGGGAAACGTGAATAGGCTTCATCGTTGATTGGGGGTAGCTCTCCCGGACTTACCAGGATTCAGGGCAGCGCTCGCAGGCTCCATAAAGCGGGCCCTGTGCGAGGCGGTGTCGCAGATTCTGCAAGGAAGCAGCATTCCAGGCCTCGACTATGTTTTCCATGTCCATCAGGCGAATCTCGTCGTGCCCCGGCGTCTTTGTCAGATAACAGCACGGCGCCACTCGTAAGAACAACTCATTGACGTACAGGTTGTTGTAGACCGCACGACATCGAAACGGTGGATGCCGGTTGAGCGGATTCGATGCGTCCTTGAGCGTGTCCGCCAAATCGGGATGATCGTTCGGAGCCCCGCGGAACTTCACAACGGAAACACGGTACGCCGTCTGGCCGCGTTCCCGTGCTTCATGACTGCGCAACGCGTCGGCGCGAGAGATGAATGTCGGCGGTGTTGATTCGATCCGTCTCGCGAGCTCCTCCGGGAAAATCGGCGTACCCCACGTGTGTGGCTCACCGTACACCGGGATGGTGGACGCCTGCATCGCGTCAACGGCATTTGCGCGCAGACGCTCAAAATCTGGATGCAAATACGGCGGGAGCTGGTGGTAATTCAGTCCAGCCACCAGTTGGGGCTGAGGAAGGAGCGTTCGCAGATAGATCGAGCTGGCTCCAATCGAGTTCCCCAATTCAACAAACGCCGGAATCTCATGGATATTCTGCTGGGTCACCACGAGGGTGATACTGACCTGAATGGGACGCGTTGAGGCCTGACCGGAGGCAAGGACCCGCAATGAGTCAACGATCCGCGGAAATTCGTCGGGAGCGAAACCCATCACTGTGTGGTGGGTTTGAGGCGTCGCTGCGTTCAGACTGCAGGAAATCGTGCTGAGTCGAAGCTGGTCGATCCGGTTCAGCCACTTCGCCAGGTAGACCCCGTTGGTGATCGTGTAAGACGCTGCACGGGGATCGAGGTATTGCTCCAGCCGTTGCGCGATCTCTCCGAGATCTGGATGCGACAGCGGCTCTCCGTGGCCCACCAGTCCGACGTAAATGGCCGTGCGAAGCACCGGCTCGAACTTCTCGAGCTGTTCAAGTGTGAGCTGCTTCTTTCCATCCAGCCAGGATGTGCAGAACGTACAACGGGCGTTGCACACGTCTGACACAGGTAGAGAAATGTTCCATGGCAGGCTCGTCAACGTCGTGCTGCCACGACCCCACTCCCAGAGGTTGCGCACAAAGTTCGAGATGAGTCGATCCTCGGGAAACAGAGTCGCGATTTCATCTTCGGTCGCCGTCATGAGCTCTTGCTCGAGCCGGCGAAGCTGCGCAGCCGTGAGACGTGGATGCTTCGTGTCGTGCAGGAGTTGTCGCGCGTACTCAGCACCAGTCGGCGGCGGAGCCTCCTTAGGTTCGGTGACTGTCGACGGCCTTGGTTGCGACTGCGCCTCCGATGGGACTGCGGGTGTCGGCGCAGGCTTTGCCGCACGCAATTGGCGGATGTATTCGTCCTGGCGTTTGACACGCAGGATGAGATGCTGCTTTTTCCGCTTCAGGTTCTTGTTCCGAGCGCGGAGCTTTCGCAGTTCGGTTTCAAGTTTGGCTATACGGTGGCTCAATTCAGCCATGAACTCGCACGTAAGTTTACGCTAACGCTCGCTCGCCCGTTGGACGCGAGATACGTCGTGATATCTTCGGGCGGATGCGGTTTCCCGACGCGGGCGAACGCGTGAATCAGGTATGAGTCAACGTCGGGGAGCGCTGACGAGACGCGTACTCGAGCAGCGCTTGTGGGGTGATAGTCCGCTGTTCCTGCTGGACGTGGGTTGCAGCGGCGGGATCGAAACGCGCTGGCGACCCTTTGGTGATCGACTGCGCGCGGTCGGCTTCGATCCGTTGATCGCTGAAGTGGACCGCTTGAACGCTGCGAACACGCACCCAGGCATCCAATACGAGGCGGCCTTCGTCACCAGTCGCGGGTACGACCAGCTCTTCCCGCCGGAACTGAGAAACGACTCGGTCGCGTCACGCAACAACCAGCCCTTTGAGCGGTCGAGTGCTGCCGCCGTCCTGCGGCGCATGACAGTGAGCTACGTTCAACAGATGTTCAATGCTGGAGCGCCGGTCTCGTTGACCGACCGAACGCTCACACTCGACGAGTACGTTCCAGCGGAGGAGCAGAGCCGCGTCGACTTCGTGAAGATCGACACCGACGGGCACGATATCGAGGTCATCCTCGGCGCTCACGGGATCTTTTCAGCCGGCGGTGTGATCGGGCTGACCGTGGAGGCGCAATTCCACGGTGCGACGCACGAGTACGCCAACACCTTCTCGAACATCGATCGCATCGTGAGACAACACGGTTTTACGCTGTTCGATCTTCAGTCGCACCGCTACAGCCGTGCCGACCTGCCGGCGACCTTTGTGACCAACCTCAGTGCCCAGACCATTTCGGGTCAGACGTTTTGGGGTGAGGCTCTGTATTTCCGTGATCTTGCGGCGAAGGATTACGAGCGGATGTGGCCCTATGAGATCACGACCGAACGCGTGATGAAGCTCGCCTGTCTATTCGAGCTGTTCAATCTGCCCGACTGTGCGGCCGAGTTGTTGATCAACAGAGGGGACTCTATCGATCCTGGGATCCGTGAGGACCTGCTGGATCTGCTGGCGTCAGGCGAACCGGGATCATATCGAGCGCGTCTTGCCGCATTCGAAGAGGATTACACGCGGTTCTATCCGAGGCCCTTGGCGAAGAATCGGGCGCTCCGAGCCCAAGACCCCTCGATCGACCAGCAGTTCCAGGACCGGCTCGCGAAGTTGACGAACAAGAACACCAGACTGCAAGAGAAGCTGCGAATCCAGGGTGACCGTCTCGAGTGGATGGAGAAGCGCGTCGAGGAGCTGAAGGCGAAGCGGGCGCGTAAAACGTGAACCGACGTCTTCGGATGACGATGTCTCGACATCCGCTCGCCGCGGATCTGAGTCTGCTCGTCGCGTGGCCGCTGATGCTCCTGCTCGCCGATTTCGACTGGGCGTTCACGCCGCTCGGGAAGATCGATCCGTGGGTGTATTTCGGGACGTTCGTGAACCTCCCGTACATCCTCACCAACTTCAGTCAGACCTACTACGTCGGCCGGCTCTCCTGGATTCTGCCCGGGTACCTCGCACACTCCCTGTTGCCGCCCGTCGCGGCCGTGGTGTGCCTGCATCTCGCGGTGTTTTATGCGGCAACTCTTGGGTGTTACTTCAGTCTGAAGACGACAGTCGGTCGCATGCCGGCGCTGGTCGTCAGTCTGATACTCGGCGCGTATCAGCCGTTCCTCGATGCCGTCGGGTGGGATTATGTGGACGGTGCCGGCGTTGCGTATTTCCTTCTTGCGTGTGCCTGCGGTGCGGTCGGCGTTCAAGGGAAACGACCGCGGCTCTGGGGTGTCTGGTCCGGTGTATTCGCTGGCGCGTGCGTGATAACGAACCTTGCCTGGTTGATGCTGCTTCCAGGTTTTGTCATCTATCTCGCGTGCCTCTCATCAGGCTGGCCGTTCGTGCAGCGGGCGCGTCTCGCGCTGTCGATCGGTGCCGGCGCTGCCGCGGTGACCATCGCATGCGCCCTCGTCTTTGCAAGCATCACAGGCGTGTACTTATTTTTTCTGCCCAGCATCTCGGTATCCCGTGTACTGGTGTCGCAGCCCAACCCATGGCAGAACCCGACCTATGAGTGGGTGTGGGACAGCGCACTGCTCGGCACGGCGGGCGCCGTCTATCTGCTATCGCTGATTGCTGTCGTCAGGCAGGCCGCGAGCCGCGGCGTCGCGGCATCGATCGCGCCGCACGCAGTCTGGTTGTGGACGCTGCCGGTCATGCTGCTGGTCCAACTCAGTGGCACACCGGTTCTTCAGTTTCCGTGGTACGTCAGTTATCTGATTCCTGGACTGGCATTGTCGACCGGGGGGCTCCTGGCCGAGCCCCTTCGCCGGGTGTCGCCTCGAGCAGTCGCGGCCGCTCTGACGATCGCCGCCGCGGTGTGGTTACCCGTCTTTGCGAGTGCACGCGGCACTCAACCGGCTGGGGAGATTGCGCCCTTCATGGTGGCGGTCGCCCTCGTCACGCTTGCGGCGATTGCTCTTCGAATGTCCTCGAGACGCGCGTGGCTATCCGCGATGGGACTCGCATGCATCGTCGTGCTGCTGGTGGTACATCGGGGCACGCGAGAGGGCCAGGCAGGCGAGCGCGAGACGAGCTATCGCGTGACGGTGGACGCCCTCGAACAGCTTCTGCCGATTCAGCTGGAGAAGCCGTTCTACTTCTGGTATTCGCAGGATGCGCCCCGCGCCTACCACAGTGCCTATCAGTCCATCTCATCGTGTTACATGTGGGCGTATCGACTGTTCAGCGCTCGCTTCCCGGCGCGCACGACGCCGACCGGCACTGTGAATCAGCCTCAATCGGGACAACGCATCGTCCTGCTGACCGAGACACCACAGACGGTGCACGAGATTGAAGAAAAACTCGGCGCCGGGATTCGCGTCGTCCGCGAGGGGCACATCGCGCGCGACGGACTGGGTTTTAACCTGATCGTGTTCGACGTCAAATGATCGATGGGGCGGTGAGCGACCTGGACGGCAGTGGTTGAGAGACGAGCAGCAGGTATTCGTGAAACAGCCGAAACTGCTCCTCGTCGCGTATGTGAAACCCACGGCTCACCGCGGCCCGGAGATCCGTGGATCGGCGGGGGCGGCTTCCACGATCGAGACTCCAGAGCGTCCGTCCGACCCATCGATCATTCAGGACGGCGTCCAGGAAGATCAATCGGCCGGTCGGTCGCAGCACACGTTGCACCTCGCTGAGCGCCGCGTCCAGCTCGTGATCGGTCAAATGGTGCGAGACATCGACGCACACGACGACATCGACAGACGCGGTTTGAAACGGCATGCGGACGGCGTCACCTAGCACAGGTGCGCCGACGTTGCTCGTGCGCCGGAGCTGAGCGAGCTTGGGCTCTTCCATGTCCATGCAGACATAGCGGGCGTTCCCAGACAGCAGGCTGCGAGTACGTCCCGTTCCTCCGCCGACGTCCAGCAGCCAGTAAGATGAATCCGTGTCGGCCAGATGTCGGCCGAGACGACGGTAGACCTCGCGCGCGCCAGCGAGATCCTGAATCCGGTCGTACACCCAGCCATGGCTGGCGAGGGCGTGCAGCAGACGCAGCATTTCGATCTACTGCCTAACGGCGCCGAAACACGAGCAGCTTCTGTGTGCCGTAGTCACCGGCCGGGGGCAGCGCCGCCATCCAGTAGTTCCAGTGCATCTCCGGGTTGGCGATCTTGTCGGACGTGCCTGCCACCTTCGCCAACAGCGGCTTCAGGACTCGCGTGCCCACGTAGTACGAGCTCGCGAAGTCCACGGTCTCGAGCAGTTCGAGCGAACGGCCAACCGCCGAGACCAGACGCGGCTGATCAATGTATGTGTTGAATGGCGGCATCGGAATGGGCGGCAGTCCCCACTCTGCGCGAAACTCGTTGAGCTTCGTCCATCCCTGGATAGTGGCTTCCGAGAGCAGCAGGATGCCACCTCGTTTCAGCACCCGCGCGCACTCCTCAACAGCGCGGACCTGCGCGTCCCAGCTATGCAGGTTGATGACAACGCGAGTCGCGATGACCTTGTCGTATGCGTCCGAGGGCTCGTCGAGCTGAAGCACATCGCCGACGGCAAACTCCGCTGTGCCCGCCATCCGCGGCTCCACCTCGAGGCGCGCCTTGGCATGCGCGATCATCTCGGGGATGTAATCGACGCCGCGGATCGTGATCGCCTTCTCGCGCGCGTAGCTCAGCGTGGAGTAGCCGTTGGCGCACCCGACGTCCAGCACACGGTCGCCGGGGGTGAGCCGCCGTGCCATCTCGCGAATCTCCAGCTCGATGACCATGCGGTCCGACCACGAGGCGGATGGCGATTCCCGATGCTGTTCCGCCTGTGTGGTCCAGAACTCCCGGATCTGATCGATAGTGAACTTCTCGGTCAAATGGCGTCCTCTTCGTGCAGGGGCAGGGTTGTGCCGCGCACGACATATGCGGGCTGATCCATCAGGCGGAAGTGCATGCGGGCGAGATACTCGCCGATCATGCCGAGGGCGAACAATTGCGCCCCGGAAAATATCGCGATGATCGAGGCGAGAAAGGGGAAGCCTGGTGTGCCGCCGCCCGAGATGACGTAACGAATCAGCACGAAGGCCAGCACCAGCATCCCGAACGCCGTGAAGACGAATCCCATCAGGCTGGCCAGCTTCAGTGGCAGCGTGCTGAATCCGGTGATCATATTCAGCGCATGACGCAGCAACAGACGCACCGTGTAGTTCGACGCCCCCGTCTCACGTTGCGCATGCGTGACCTGCACGGCGCCGAACCGTGTCGTTCCCCATGTCAGCAGGACGTCGATGTTGACGTAGGGGCCCTGATAGCTCGCAAATGCGCGGCAGACCGACGCCCGCACCGCGCGAAACGGGCTCAAGGTCTCCGCCGTCTCCGCACCCATGGCCGTTTGCAGCGCGATTTTGGTAATGCGGGAGGCGACGTTCCGAAGCAGTCCGTGGCCCTCGGCTTTCCGCGCACCGTACACGACGTCGTATCCGTCTTCGAGCTTTTCGAGAAGCCTGGCGATTTCTTCGGGACGGTGCTGCAGGTCGTCATCGAGGGTGACGATGATCTCGAAACGCGCCGCACGAAAACCGCACAGCAAGGCATTGTGCTGGCCCTGGTTGCGGGCGAGATCGATGCCACGAACGCGCGGGTTGCAACGCGACAGCTGCTCGATGACGCTCCAGCTGTCGTCTCGACTGGCATCGTTCACCAGGACGATCTCGAAGTCGGAGACGAGAGGCCGGAGCGAAGCACCGAGACGATCGACGAGCACCGCAAGCGTGGCCGCGCTGTTGTACACGGGCACGATGGCAGAAACCGTTTTGCTCGGCTGGATCGGCGCCACCGGCGAATCATATCCCACGGCCTGTGAGCCACCGGCCGTTCGAAGCCTCATCGCGTGCGTCTTCTCGCAACCATCAGCAGGGAGCCGCCTGCCGGGAACGAGATGCCGCAGCGAATCAGCCAGCGTTCCGCCGTGAGCAGTGAGGCGCCGACGCGATTCTGCCATCCCGAGACGCGAAACTCCGACAAGGGATCCTCGGGACGTGCGCGCCGAAACATGCGTGCTAGAAACATTGCGGGGAGCAGCAACGACACGAACGAGGTGGCGAACACGACATCGCAGCCGGCGTCGTTGAACAATCGCTTCAGCGCGGCCCGCGAGTATCGCCGATGGTGAAGCACGTAGTCGTCGAAGGGACTCCAGAGGAACTGGTGTTGTGGAACTGTCACCATGAGTCCCCCACCGGGCCGCACGGCACGCACCATCTCGCGCACGGCCGCGCCATCGTCGGCGATGTGCTCGATCACATCGAAGGCTGCGACAGCGTCGAACTCGGCGTCGTACGGAAGGTGCAGCGCGTCGGTCTGAACGAGTTCCACGCCGGCGGCTCGCTGCGCCGTCAGGCGCAGCCCGTCGGCGAACGCCTCGGCCGCGGTGATCTGCATCGATGGCCATCGACGGCGTAGGGCGGCGACGACGTGGCCTGTGCCGGAACCGACGTCGAGGAACGACTCAGCGCGCGGGAAGAATCGGTCGAGGACGTGCTCGATGAGCGCCATGCGGCCATGAAACCAGAAGTGATCGCGCTCGGCCTGGTCGACCTCGTCGAAGAACTTCGCATCGAACCCCGGCGCACCGTCAGTTGTGGTGGGCATGAGGATGCGAATGCCGTCACGGATCTTGGGCGTCCAGTTGCAACGGGGGCACGTCCACTCCGCAGCCGCAAAGCGGTGCGTGCAGGCGGAGCAGATCTTCATGTCGTCTCAGTCGGGGAGGAACGAGACCGACGGGCGAGGGCTATGCCAGGACGCGACGGTGCGCCTGGGATGACATCTGCGCGTGGATCCATTCGTAGGTCTGGCGCATGCCTTCCTCGAGTCGGATCGACGGTGCCCAGCCCAGGCGCTGCCTGATCAGCGTGTTATCGCTGTTGCGGCCACGCACGCCTTTGGGCGCATCGAGCTTGTAACGCCGCTTCAACTTCACGTCGGCAATCGACTCGACGATGTCCACCAGTTGATTGATCGTCACGAGTTGCTCGCTGCCGACGTTCAGCGGCTCGGCGACGTCGCTGTCCATCAAACGCAACGTTCCTTCGAGACAATCGTCGATGTAGGTGAAGCTTCGTGTCTGCTCTCCGTCGCCCCAGATCTCGATTTCGCCTGACCCTGATTGGAGCGCCGCGATCACCTTGCGACAGACGGCAGCAGGTGCCTTCTCGCGTCCGCCGTCATAGGTTCCGTGCGGACCGTAGACGTTGTGATAGCGCGCCACGCGCGTCACGATCCCGTAGTCCTCGGTGAAGTGGCGGCACATCCGCTCGCTGAACAGCTTCTCCCACCCGTACCCGTCTTCCGGCATGGCTGGGTAGGCATCCGGCTCGCGCAAGGGTTGCACCGCCGCTGACGTCTGCTTCTCCGCGGCATACACACATGCCGAGGACGAGTAGAAGAACCGCTCGACTCCTGCCTTCTGCGCCGCCATCAGCATGTGGGTGTTGATCAACACCGTCAGCATGCATTCGGCTTTGTGCAACTCGATGAAGCCCATGCCGCCCATGTCTGCGGCGAGATTGAAGACGTAGCGTGCGCCGTTGGCCGACTGATGACAGGCGCCGATTTCGCGCAGATCGAGCGAGCGATTGTCCACGTCGTCGAAGGTCTGATACCACTCATCGAATGGCTTGATGTCCACCGCACGAATGCGGCGATGGCCGCGCCGCCGCAGTTCGGCGACGAGGTGGCCGCCGATGAATCCACCTGCACCAGTGACGAGGACGAGATCGCTGCGCTCCATGCGAATGGCTTCCTCCGGGCTTACACGCTTACCGATGCACTTTGCGCCGCTGCACCATGACCGAGGTACACGACATCGGCGATCGTTCCGACTTCAGTCGGAATCATGCGCCAGCAATCGATCACGGTCAAACGCGACGAAGGACGGCTGAAGGCGTCCGCTGGGATGTTGCGAAACTCCGGCCACGGCGTCATCACAACGACCAGCGACGCAGCCCGCACGCACTCGGCTGCGGATGCCGCCGCTTCGAATGGCCGCCGTAGTACCATCTTCGCCGCCGGCAGTGCTTTCGGATCGTAGGCAATGACGCGACGGCCGCGTTCGAGCAGCCGCTCGATGAGCGCGACTCCCTGACTTTCTTCCACGACGGCGGTGTCGGGCTTGTAGGACAACCCCAGGACGCCGATGGCTCCCGAGTCGTTCACTCGCGCTTCCACCGCTCCGAGGACACGCTCCACCTGATAGCGGTTGAGCACGTCGGTGGCTTCAGCCAACTCCGCACGGGCGCCCAGCGAGCGGGCGAGTACGCCGAAGGCGGTGTTGTCGCGTGGGAAGCACGGACCTCCGTAGCCGATGGCGCCCTTGAGGTATTTCGTCCCGATGCGCGAATCAGAACCGACCGCCTGCGTCACGACGTCCACATTCGCGCCCGGCAAGCGGTCGCAGACGTCTGCGAGCATATTGGCGTACGAGATCTTCGTCGTCACGAAGGTGTTGACAGAAATCTTGGTCAGCTCGGCGTTGACGAAGTTCATGCGACGGATCGCGGGCTGATTGTCACAGCTGCGCCCGTAGATGCTCTCGAGCAGATCGCCAGCCTTCGAGTCCGACTCTCCGATGAGGATCATGTCGGGCCGCAACATGTCGCGAACGACGCTGCCGAGTGCGATGAACTCGGGGTTGTAACAGAGGCCGAGTGCCGGACCGACGGAGCGACCCGCATGTCGCTCGAGCGTTGCGCGAATCTCGCCATCAGTCGATCCCGGCATGACGGTGCTCGTGATCACGACGACGTGGTATTGGGTCTTGCGGCGGAGTGCTGCGCCGATGCCTTCCATCGCCTTGAGCACTGCCGCATTGCTGAAGCGACCCGAGGCGTCGCTCGGCGTGGGGACGACGACGAACGTGACGTCCGACCCGCTGATGGCGTCATTGATGTCCTGCGTTGCGCTGAGGCGTTGCCGGTTCTTATCGATCAGCTCCTGCAGTTGCGGCTCATCAACAGGTGCTCTGCCGGCATTTAGGGCCTCCACAGCGGCCACATTCATGTCGACGCCGATGACCTCGAATCCCTTGCTTGCGAACACGGCAGCGAGGGGGGAGCCGAGCTTACCGAGACCGATAACCGAAATCTTCATTCAGCCGAACTCCTCCCTTGCGCGCCCGCAGGCATACCTCAAAGCCTGATTGGCTGACAAAAAAACGCCACAAGTATAGGACTACTTCTACCGCCTGGTCACTTCCTCGCGATGCGCGAAGTGGTGGAACTGTTTCATGGTCCGTTCCACCTCAACCAGACTCGACGTCGTTCCGTGGCTTACGACACGGCAGCTTCGCACAGCCGACGTGAACGCATCGAGAAGCAGCCGTGCCGCGAGCGCGTCGCTGGCATCCCAGTCGTCAACGCCGATGCGGGATCGGACTTCTGCTGTAAGCTGCTGAACGAGCCCCAGCGATGCAGAGAAGTGCTTCAGCGCGGCCGCGCCGTGAGACTCGTCGCTGTTCGTCTCGACCTGACGGCCGCTTGCTGCGAGAATCTGCGCCAGCCGCCGGACACGACTGTCGAGCGTCTCGGTCGTCATAGACGCAGGCGGCGAAGAAGCAAGGATCTTCTCGTGTAGTGACAACCCGTCTGTTCCTGAAAGTTTGTGTAGTATAGCAATCCGATGAGCACAGCGTTCGACGCCAGTACGACTTTCAGTGAAACCTCCATCGAGCGCGTTCGCGACTACTGGAACAATCGCCCCTGCAACCTCCGCCATTCCCCCGAGCCAGTCGGCACACGGGAGTACTTCGATCAGGTCGAGGCACGGAAGTATTTGGTCGAGCCACATATCCCCGGCTTCGCCCAGTATCAGCGGTGGGCGGGGAAGAGGGTGCTCGAGATAGGCTGCGGTCTCGGGACCGATACGATCTCCTTCGCACGCGCGGGCGCGCACATTACCGCGGTCGATCTCTCAGGCCGATCGATCGAGCTCGCGCGACAGCGTGCACAGGTGTTTGGTCTCCAGGATCGCATTCAGTTTATCGAAGCGAATGCCGAACGATTGTCAGAGTTCGTTCCGCCCGCTCAGTACGATCTGGTCTATTCCTTCGGCGTCATCCATCACACACCGCATCCCGAGCGGGTCCTTGAACAAATCAGAACCCACTTCATGGGACCACGCAGTACGGTGAAGCTGATGGTCTATAACCGGTGGTCGTGGAAGGTGCTCGCCATCCTGTTTCGCGAAGCCCACGGCGCGTTCTGGCGACTCGACGAGGCGGTTGCGCGTAACTCCGAAGCGCAGACCGGCTGCCCCGTGACGTACACGTATACACCACGGTCGGCCACGGAGCTGCTCGCAAAAACCGGCTTCCAGGTCGAAGAGGTTTTTGTCGATCACATCTTTCCGTATGTCGTCCGCGAGTACGTGCAGTACCGCTACACGAAGGCGCTCCCGTTCCGCTGGCTTCCGGAGCCAGTCATGCGCGGACTCGAGCGTCGCCTTGGCTGGCATCTCTGCGTAACTGCACGGCCGACGTTATCAGGCACGCAACCATGATGTCTGGAGGAGCTGGCCCGGCTCCGTATCTGACGATCATCGCCACCGGTCGCAATGATGACTTCGGCGGTGACTTCAATGGTCGCTTCTTCCGGGCACTGCATTTCAATCATCAGCAGCTCGTTGCAGCCGGTATCACTCACGAGTTCGTATTCGTCGAGTGGCGCCCAATCGACAAGCGCCCGCTGCTCGCATCGTTACTGGCCGATGAATTCGCTGACGTGAGTTCGCTCTCCCTGCGTTCCTTCGTCGTCGATCCTGCATACCACGAGGCGCTCAGCCTCAATCCGCGTCTGCAGTTTCAGGAGTTCATCGCCAAGAACGTGGGCATACGACGCGCGCGCGGTGCGTTCGTGCTGACGACGAATACCGACATCTATTTCAGCCGGGGCGTGATCGCGCGTCTGAAGGAGACGGCGCTCGAGCCAGGCGTGCTCTACCGAGCAGCCAGGCACGACCTCATGTCGGCGCTTGATGTCAGCGACATCGGTTGGGATGTCCTCGAAGACGAGCGGAACTGCGAGATCGTCAACGCAATCCGGCCGCCGCTGTTCACGAATGCCTCAGGCGACTTCCTTTTGATCGATCATCAGACCTCGCAGCAGATACGAGGATTCAACGAGGTGTATCGGGTTGCGAAGATCCACATCGATGGCAACTTCTGTATGAAAGCGTACGTATCCGACATACCGATTGTTGACATTGGCGCTCCCATCTATCACGTCGGTCGAGGCACGCTGCACGCCATGCGGGGGATGTACAACGCGCGCCCTGGCGACGCGCCATGGGGTGACATCCGCTGGAAGAGTGACGTGGTCTACGACAACGGTGATGGCTGGGGACTGGGATTTGCGCCGGAGCGAGAGATCGATCGTGGGACGACCTTCCTCGCATTCGATTGGGAAGCCGTCGGACCGATGGTGGATCTGCGGCGTGTCGTGTCGGCTGGTTTGCAGCAGGAGAAAGCGTTATGAAGCGACCGCCACGGATCTTAGGACTGGTGCCAGCAAGCGGCTACGATGCGCTCGAGGAACAGCGCGCGAAGGCTGAGTCGCGCGCCGGCAAGCTTGCCCAACAACTCGAGGAATACAGGGCCAATTCCCGAGTGTGGAAGACCAAGGCTGAGGACGCGCTGGGGGAGCTCAGAAAGGCGCAAGAGGCCACCGCGGCTGCACAGAAGCAGTTTCGGCAGATTGAAAAACAGCGAGACGAGCACTCGCGGAACGCTCAGAAGCTGAAAGAAGAATTGGACAAAGTCCGCAGGTTGCAGCAGGAACGAGCCGCCGAACTCGCCGACTTGAAGCAACGGCTCGCGGAGTCCGAGCGCGATCTCGTGATCGCCCGCGAGCAGTTGATGGCGATCGAAGTCAAACTGGACATTCTGGAAGGCGCCGCGAACGTCCTGGACGGTCGCACCCGGGAACTCCTCACGCGTCGTTCCGGCCTCGGGACCGAGAGTGGAACCGCAGTCTGACGCAGGGACGGCGGCGCAAGAGCCGGCCATCAGCATTGTTCTGACCGGTCGCAACGACGATCACGGCGTCGATTTCCGCACGCGGTTTTTTCGCACTCTTCGTTTCAACGCAGAGCAGCTCACCGCCTATGGGATTCCACACGAATTCGTGTTCGTGGAGTGGGCACCACCGGCACAGCGCCCGCAGCTGATCGATCTCGTGTTCGATGCGGTTCCCGGGCTCGACCGCGGCCTGTGTACGTGGTACGTCGTGGATAGCCGCTACCATCAGGCGCTGTCGCTCAACCCGCGGCTTGAATATCACGAGTTCATCGCCAAGAACGTCGGCGTGCGTCGCGCGCGTGGGCGGTTCGTGCTCACCTCGAATTGCGATGTGTTCCTTGGTCGCGCGGTGCTCGATGCCCTCGCGCCAGGACGGCTGGAATCGCGCGTCGTCTATCGCGCGCAACGCTACGATCTCAAAGAGACCGTCGGCGAGCGCCGTCTCGAAGAGGCCGTGGGCCAGCGCCGTCTCGACGAGACCGTGGGCCAGCAGCGTGTCGCGTGGACGGATCTCGAAGACCCGGAGAATCTGGCCCGACCGCCGCGCGCGTTGAAGGCACCGTTCCTGGCCGGTGCGACGGGAGACTTCCTACTCCTCGATCGCGAGTCGTTCCACCAGGTTCGCGGCTTCAATGAGATCTATCGTGCGGCGCGATTCGGCATCGACCGCAATTTTCTCGTCAAGGCGATCTCGAGCGGACTGTCAATCGTAGACATCGGTGGCCCGGTCTATCACGTGGACCACGCTGGCAGCTATCACCTGGCGGCGGACGCCTATGCCGGCCGCCAACACGAGGCGCCGTGGGGAAATCGCGACTGGCACTCCCGCGGCGTCAGCTACGTCAATCCGCCGACGTGGGGACTGCAGCATGCGCCGGCTCAGCGCGTCGCGCCGGGACACTGGTTTCTCGATTTCTCCTGGGACGCGGTGCCCCCGATGGTCGACTTGAGGGGCGTCGTGATACCGGCGTCGCGCGTTGGACGACCTTCACCGGGCCGGTACGCGCCACCACGTTCCGAGTGAC
>AR_comb_assmDRAFT_10540859_pt1 | contig 21794 bp, 27 predicted proteins | sample ArasoioldDNA_FD_10543 | JGI IMG/M metagenome (IMG submission 10543) | reverse complement strand
TTCAATTACGACAATATTCCACTCAGTGCCTCATACACATCTCTAGGCAACCCCATTGATCTTACCGACTATAAGTTCCAGTTCTTTCTTTATCAAAATTTGTCACTAGAACGGACTTATGTGATTGACGCCGGGGAATTATCTACTACGCATTTATCAAAAACCGGCGTGGATATTAATGTACTCAACATGAAGGCCATGTTTGAAGATATCAGAGACAAGACACAACACCTTATTTATCGATTGGTACAGGTTGTTACAGATCCTGACGGGAAAACCTATGCCTATGTAGTTTATAATATCGATGCCAAACGTTATTGACATATCGCTTGAATTGGTAGATCAATCACCGGTGGAGATTGCGCTGAATTACTCAGCATCTCCGCCAGTGAATATTGAATTGACCGAGCCCGCTGCGCCGGTAATAGAAATCAAGTTTGGCGACATCGGCCCTAAAGGAGACAAGGGAGACTCTGGCGAAGGCGTTGCGCTTAATGTTGTAGCTGCTGAAAATGTAAACAAGTATGACGTAGTTACAGGAAACGGTTTCAGGGCGTCGAGCGATAATACGGCCCATAGAAATAAAATTATTGGCATTGCAGTAAACGATATCGCAAGCGGGTTCTCCGGAGGCATCCAGGCTGGCGGAAAAATAGTAAATCCACTATGGAGTTTTGTTGCAGGAGATAGAATTTTCCTGAATGGATTTGCGTTAAGTACGATAGCACCAGACACGGGGCATTCAACACAAATCGGCATCGCTGCGGCATCGGATACAATTAACATCGAAATACAACCAAGCATCCTTTTATAACTAAATAAACAACAATGGCACAGAAAAAACCTTTAGTTCTTAACTCGGGCCAGATGGAACAGCTCCAGTCTGGCGATTATATTGCGGGCATTGATCTGCCACAATTAACCAATGATGAAGCGGGAGCAATAGTTATTGGCACACCAGTTTATGTAGACGCAAACGATGGTGTGAAAAAAGCAAAAGCAGACGCAGTAGGCACCGCAAATGTAATAGGCCTGGTTGCGGAAGTATCTATTTCAAACGGTGCCGTCGGTGGGATTCAGACCGATGGGATCCTTGCCGCAACCACGGGGCAATGGGATGCCGTAGCTGGAACGTCGGGCGGTCTCACTAAGGATACCTGGTATTATCTCTCAGCCGCGACAGCCGGCCTCATTACAGCTACCGCGCCTTCTGCAGCAGGTCAGTTCGTTAAGCCGATTGGAATTGCCATTTCCACAACGGAAATGAAAATTGATATTGGCCACAGGATTAAACTATAATGGCAGCAAGAAAACCGATAGTATTAAATAACGGCCAGTATGAACAACTCCAGGCCGGAGATACGCTTGATGGCGTCTCTGGTGGTGGCGGAGATATTCGTGCCATTGAAACATTTAGTTATGCGGCCTCTAACACTTTTACTCTTGCCACTATACCGGCAAAAATATATCAGGTCTTGGTGTATAATACTGCGTCGCTGCTCTCTTATCCGGTTGCTGATTATTCATGGACGCCTGGCAGTAATTCAATTACAGTCTCAGACGCCCTAATTACAAACGATAAGATAATTGTTGACTATGCCACTTCGTCGACACCCACAGGAGACATTGTGCAATCTCTATTGACACCTGGTGTAAACGAAACTATAGCAGCAGGGTATTCGGCATACGTTTCAGATTTTTATGAAATAGCGGATCAGAAGTACCTTGAGATTGGGGATGGAGCTGTATTTGAAATAGGATAACAGAAAATAAAAGATATGAGTAGACTAATATTGACGAAGGGGAATGCACCCTCCACGCCCTCTGCAAACAAGAGTGCAATATTTGTTGACACGAACGATCGAAGATTAAAACAGATTGACGACAATGGTGTCATAAGCATATTATCAGCTAACGGCATTACCGACATGAATGTTCTTACGAATGGCAGCTTCAGGATTCAACAAAGAGTTGCAGCCGCATCAACGGCTATTCCAAGCATATCCACAACAACAAGAGCCGGCCAGGTGGCAGATCGTTGGGCCGTGACCACCGGAAACACAACAACGTGTCTGTGGCAACAGGTAGATGCCGGCTCCACTCCGGAGACGGGTTTGCTTACAAGGTATTATGGAAGGATTACTCAAAACACAAATGCTGCAAAATTTATTCTATCTCAGTTCATCATAAATGCGGAAATGGCGCATCTCCGCGGTAATAAGGTAAGAGTATCCTGTAAAATCAAGCAATTTGCGGGCTCAAATGCAAATTATAGGCTGGGCCTTTTATATCTTAACTCTTCCGGAACCGTTGATGTTTGTCCTGCTTTCATTACAGCGATGAATGGCGCTTCAACGGATCCTAGTTGGGGAACCAATTTGGTAGCAATAGCGCCCGACGCTTCGCCGACAGGGGAAAACGGAACTATATCCGGAAGTGGACTTACCATCGCATCCACGGCCAATTGGGTAAGAAGTTCATGCGTTTTTACGGTTCCTGCAACAGCATTAAACTTAGTAGTAGTTATTTATCGCGATACAATAGGTGCGGCATCAGATTCCGTAGGTATAGCTGAAGTTCAATTGACACAAGGGTCTGACATTATAGACTATGTTTCGCAGCCTCTTGCTTTGGAACTTATAAAGTGCCAGAGATTTTTCTGTAAATCCTTTCCGCTAACAGTTGTTCCTGCAGCGTCTCTTTCCGAGGCAACGGCCGGGTCAGGCGTAACGGGTATATCAGGAAAAACAACAACGGCTGCATTAGCAGGTAACATAAGCATTCAATTTCCAGTACAAATGTTTAAAACACCAACGGTGACACTATTCACTCCAACTGCAGCTGGTGCTCAGATATGGCGTTTCAGCGGCGCAGCAGCAGCGGCATTTACGGCGACCGCGATCAGAACAAATAGCACCACGGACCGGGGCTGTGTTGTTACAGGTACGGGAGATGGTTCAAACGCGGTGGGAGATTTAATTGGAGTTCACTATACAGCCGACGCTGAATTCATTACCTAACATTAAAAAACAAAAACCATGGCAATCGTAAGATATCCCGGCATAACAGACGACGATGCTTTTTTGTACGCATTAATTTTCTAAAATGGGAAAGACTATAACGAACTATTCCTTCAACGCTTCTGCGAAAACAATCACGTTCAGCGACTATTCGGCCATTGCGATTGAAAGAATTCTTGCGGTAAAAAATATCACAACAAATGCCTGGATTTACAAGGCCACCGATACGAGCAGTTATGGAGGCGCCGTTGCTACAAATGTTCTAACATTTACAGCAAGTAATGCGGGAATGAACAACACGGACAAACTGTTCATTCAGTATGATGATCTTACAAAGCAGAAACCGTATTTAGGAACAAACAATTCAATGACGGTTACTAATCTTAACTCGCTGGCAAACTCGGCAACAGCCGGATGGCAGAGCGCAAAAGTTGACAATACTTCTAACCTGGCAACCGATGTTGAGATTAACATCAAGCTGACGATGGCCAATACCGCGCCAGCCAACGACAAGGCTGCATATGTTTTTATTTGCCCGTTTTATTATGATGGATCTGCTTGGTTTGCTGCATCGCAGGGTACAACAACTTTACCAACGGGGTCTGAAGGAACAACTACAATTGCGTCTCCGCACAATTTAAGATTGCTTGGTGTTTTAAATTACACTACCCAAAACATGGTGCTGCAGGATACTTTCCTGTTATCGAACTGTTTTGGCAATCGGCTCCCGGACGGATTCTCCATCATCATTATAAACTTCACTGGCGCAGCATTGTCCGGATCTGGGAACGTGGTTCAGTATAAATTAATAAACGATACACTTATCTGATGATACAAATAGAAACAACAGGACTAAAAAGGAACGATAGCTACATTGAGATTTCGTATAAAATGAGATTCGTGTTGCCATCGATTTATGGAACAGCAGCAAATCCCATAAAGGGACTAGATATAATAATATCCTCTTACCCCGATGGGTTTCTTACAGAAGATGTAGCGGGCGTGGGGATAGTCATTGCATATTCCAAGACGGAATCCGTAAACCTTAGCGTAACCCTTGCTCAAATAAAAACGGCGCTACAAAGCAGATATGCCACCATACGCAGCAAACTAGATTCGCTAATACTATCCCCATATGATACCCTTGCCGGGCTTTCATGGGACGGGACAAACTGGTTATGAGAAACACACAACCTCCATTAGGAACGCCGTTGAATATTTCACACCCTTTGTCTCAAGGATTGGTGGGGTGCTGGTTACTAAATGAAGGTGGTGGCCAAATTGCAGTTGACAGCGTTAATTTATCAAACCCGGGGACACTAACAAATGGGCCTCGTTTTGCGGTCGCCCAAAGAGGGCAATGTGTAGCTCTCGACGGATCTAATGACTACATAAGCGTCAACAACACCTCATCGGCACTTAATTTTGCTGGTCCCATAACTCTTTCTGCATGGGTTTACCCACAAATATCTAATGCTTATCAAGGGGTAATTGTAAAGGCAACAGGGGTGAATAACCGCCAGTATGCTTTTTATCTAAGTCAACTAGGTACAGGAAATATTTATGTTGCATTTGCCGGCTCTAATATTGGGGATCAGGCTGTTTCGCCTGCATGGACGGTAAATGCCTGGAATCATATTGTAGTTACTGCTGATGGTAGTAATATTAAGATTTACATCAACGGTGTACTTGCAAGTACGCTAGGTAATGCAAATGTTTCAGCAACAGCATCGGGAAACGTTGTCTTTGGTATGGACGTACCAAATAATCAATTCCCATTAAATGGATACATGGGGCCAGTATTTATTTATAACAGGGCAATTTCAGCATCAGAGGTAAGACAACTTTACGCAAACAGCTACCAAATGTTTCAACAGGCAAAGCCCTTGAATTAGGGGCGCAACACTAAAATCCCACCGCACCGACTCTTTATCATAGCTCGTTGCCGTGTCTCACCTATCGCAAACCCAAAGGGCGATTTTTACCCTCAAACCGCCATCCAATGAAAAAAGTGTACCACGTCATCTTTATTCTGGTTGTTTCGTTTGCCCTGGCAAAATGTGTGTATTCGTAAAGACGTGAAAGCATGAAGGAGCTGATCTTTTTAATTGTCATCCTCGGCACAACCACCGGCGCCACTATCCTGGGCTACCTGGTTGGCCGGAGGGAGGGTTATTGGAAGGGTAAGCGCGACGGGGTGAAGGAATCAAGCGCAAGGTTCTCTGATCTTTTAAAATAAAAATCCACCATCTGGTGATCACAATAGAAAATAAAGAGATCCGAGGTATTACACTCAAGCATGTAATATGGGTTGTAGCTGCAATAGTAAGCGGAGTTGTTTTTGTGATGATCAGCTATTTCGGTATTATGAAGGGCATATCGAAGATCGATACAGTCAACGACACAGTCAACGAAATACGATTACAACAGAAAGAAGACAAAAGGGAGCTGAAAAGCGAAATCGACAAACAAAAAGGACAGATCACAAACCTTCAATGGCATGATCTACGGATAGACCTGATTTTACAAGACAAAGGTTTGATGAAATTGGACAACAACGACAGTATTCCGAAACCCTAAAAAATAAACTATGAAGAATGAAATCATCAAAAGATTTGTTGCAGACACTCCAACATTTTTCAAAAGATTGAGAAACATTGGGGCATCGATCTCCGCTACGGGCATTGCACTGGTTGCAATTAACGGCGTTCCGCATACCATTATAGCCATCGCTACCCAAATGATTTGGGTGGGATCCGTAGTTGCAGCGGTCTCGCAACTAGCATGCAAAAATCCGGAGGAATTAAAAAAGTAAAAAAATCCTTTCTTATGAAAGACCTCGCCGTCATCTTCATCGCCGCTCTACTGTACTCCTGTTCGTTTCCCAAAGAAATACAGGTTAGATCGTACTCCGCCTCGGTAGTTAAGATCGACACGGTACGCGGCGAGACGGCGATCATTCATTGGGAGGCCAATGAAATATCGTTCCTGGAATGGAAGTCGCTGCCAATTGCAGAAAAGCCAGGAGATCGAAAACTAATACTGCTGCCAAGATGAGCCACAATAAAAATATAGTATTCGTTGGAGGTGGTCACGCCGGAGGTCACGGCCGGAGGAGGCTTATCAGCAATTGGCCATTTACTATAGGAATCCTCATTGTTGCGATCGTTTTTTGTTTTGCATTATTCGGATGTAATCCTGTAAAAAAAGCAACCCGCACTTTTGATGATCATCCCGCCGCAGCAGCGGGATATTGCAGCGACAGGTTCCCACTGAAAGATTCTGTTACCGTTCGCGACAGCATTTCATTCGACACTCTCTACATTCAAAACGGAAACTATGTTAACGATACTGTTTTTATCCGTGGTGATACCATTGTACATGAAAAGGCGTGTCCGCCGGCGAAAACAATTATTAAAACAGTCAGACGAGATTCAATTATCTACAGGGAAAATCCGGCAAGAGTAAGCGCTCTCACAAAACATCTTTTTGATTCAACAAATAAGCTGGCAAGTGTTTCTAATCAGCTGCAGGACCTAAAGCGTCACTGGAGAGGAAAAATCGGAATACCCTGGTGGTGGTTTGCCATCGCCGGCTTTGTACTTAGCGGATACATAACACTGAGAGTCAAAAACATTCTTTCACCAATCAAAATTTAAGTTCCCTCTCCGCATGCGGAGAGGGCAAGGGAGAGGCCCATATGGCAGACTTTGAAATTGCTTTTAAGATCACCGGTGGCCACGAAGGCGGCTATGCAAATAACCAGAACGACCGCGGCGGAGAAACTTACAAAGGCATTGCCCGCAAATTCTTTCCTGCATGGAAAGGATGGACTGTGATAGATGGCTATAAAAGCCACACAAACTTTCCGGCGATCCTGGAGCATGATGCCAATCTTCAACAAGAGATCCGCAATTTCTTTAAAGAAAACTTTTGGGATGAGCTAAGCCTCGATGCCACCAAGGACCAGGCCGTCGCAACGGAACTCTACGACACCGGTGTGAACTGTGGCACCGGCACTGCGGCAATTTTTCTTCAGCGAGTATTGAATGTTACAAACAGGAACGCAAAAGATTACCAGGATCTTCGCGTAGACGGGAAGATAGGACCAACGACAATAAGCATTTTAAACAACCATAAGAACCCAAAGCAGGTCCTGAAGCTTCTGAATTGCCTGCAAGGAGTAAAATATATTGATATTTGCGAACACAATCCGTCCCAGGAGACCTTCATGAATAGCTGGACCAGCCGAATCGATTTATAAATGGTTAGTAGAAATCTTTACTATTAGATGGTTGGATTTCATAAGCATCCCCTGTTTCCACAGGGGGTTTTTATTTATCTCCCAGGAGAGGGATGCACCGGACAACAGCAACAAAAAAAACAGCCCGGGACTCTTCGGCTGAACCATTAACCCATAACCCATAACTCATAACTCATAACTCCTCCTGCCGTGTCTCTTCACCTTCTGCACGCCCAAACTATGTTTGTTACCTCGGAAACCTGAAATATAAAATTCAAACCAATGAAAAAATTATTCCTATTGTCTGCGCTCTTTGCAGCTCTCGCAATGTTTGTTATTCCCGCGGCCACGCATAGTAATGAAGCGAAAGCCCAGCTTATTAACACGCTAATCCCCATTGCAGCAAACGATACGCTGACAAATACGGATACGGCATGGGTGTATATAACCACCAATGTTACTGGTTCGCAGACATTCAGTACCAACAACTCGGTAGCCGATAACATTTCGAGATCGATTACGGTGCGGGTGATAAAAGTATCAGGCACGGTGGCCGGCTCAGTATCATTTGAGGGGTCCAACGATGCCACTAACTGGGAAGGTATAGGAACAGCACTAACGCTTACCAACGTGGCCGACCAGGTAAAAACATTTGCAATGCGAAGCTCAGGGGACCTGCTGTATAAATACTACAGGGCGGTGTTCCTGTGCTCGGGCACAAATGTGCAGATACCGAAAGTGTATTACGTAAGACGAAGCAACTAAGTTTTTTGAAAAATATGTACAGTGCTGCACAAAGTTGGTTTAAACATTTACAACAAACCCTGGCTCATTGAGCCGCAATCCGCACTGAATCTTCTTGGTTTGTGGGAAAGGGTAATGAGTAATCAAACCACCTGGCGTGCAGAATCCGAAGAAAGCCGCGACGGCTATCTTCAAATAGAGAAGCTCTTTGCAAATTCGGATGTTGTTTTTGCGCCCATTGATAATTACCAGGCAAGAACCTTTAAGGGTTTTGATGGTGGCAGTGTCGCCGTGATCCCCGTACAAGGCCCGCTTATGAAGCAAGATTTCTGCGGTGACTTTGGAACAGCAACACTCGCTAACCTTTTCAGACTCGCCGAAAATACAAAAACGATTCAAAGCATAGTTCTGATGATCGATAGCCCCGGAGGCACCGTTGACGGCACTTCAGCTTTTGCTGATACAATCAGGAGAAGTAAAAAGCCAACACTTGCAGCGATCGATGGACTTGGCGCCAGCGCAGCCTATTGGCTTGCGTCTTCTGCCCAGGAGGTGATAGCAACCAGTAAAACGGATATTGTTGGAAGCATAGGTACAATGGTCAGCTGGAGAGATTGGAGTAAGGCATATGAAAATAATGGAATTGTACTCCGTGAATATTACGCTACAAAATCCACTGACAAGAACCGCGCCTTCAAAGAAGCAAACACCGGTGATGGCAGAATGCTTATCCAGGAAATGCTTGATCCAATCAATAACGAATTCACCAGCGCAGTAAAAACAAATCGTTACGGAAAACTGGATCTGCAAAACGAAGACGTACTCACTGGCAAAACCTATGTGGCATCAAAAGCAAAGCAATCCGGATTAATTGATAACATCATGTCATTTGACCAGGCTATAAAAAGAAGCATGCAAATGGCTAAAACAATACGAGCATGAAATATCCTCACACATTAGCCGCATCAAAGAGCCCGGAAATCACAGCTCTTGTTGACGGTATGTCAGTAGTTGGCAATGGTTACTTCTTCACTGAAGAAATGTTGAACAACATTGAAGCCGCCCTCGCAGGCAATCCGGACCAGGCAGCAAGAATTCTTCAGCTTGAACAGCAGCTGCAGCAAGCTGAGGCGGGCCGCACAATGGCAGTAAACAGCCTGGCAGCAGCAAACAATACAATTATCGAAAGAGACGCAGAGATCACGAGATTGAATGAAGAACTGAATGGCGCCGGCGGCGAATTCGAAAATACAAAGCGTGACAAAGACGCACAGGGGAAAGAAGAAGTTGGTTACCATCTGAGCGATGAAAACCCTGCAAATCAAATTGCAGACTCTCTCCTGGGTAAACCAAAAGCCAAAACAACAGCTTAAAAAATTTCAAAGAAAAAGAATTCAAATCCTATCAAAAACCTGAACAATGCCTAATACAACAATCACCCCGACAGATGTAATCTCCAGCTTTGGAGCATACTATATTGATGCGGGGCAGAATCAGCAAAGCTTGCTCATGCGTCCACATGAAGCATTTGGAACCCGTGAAGCGTTTACCAACGTACCAACGAACGATACACAATTAAGATACAGCGATGTACAGGTTGGGGAAATCCTGCAACCCTACCAGGATACATACTCTGCCAAAGGCTCTGTTGTATTCAAGCCGGTGACTGTCGACCTGAAACAAGTAAAAGTCGATCAGCAATTCAACCCCAACAACCTTGTTTACTCATGGCTGGGATTCCTCACTAACAACAACACGGACCGCACCACCTGGCCATTCGTCCGCTGGATCATCGAAGTATATCTTCTTCAGCAGCTTTTCGAAGACATGGAGAAAAAAGCGGTTTACACCGGCGTATACTCTGCAGCAAGCGGTGGTAATGCTGGTAACGCTGTTGATGTCATCAACGGTATCAAAAAAATCATCAACGACAATATTGCAACGGTAACAGTGATAAATACTGGAGCTCCGGCAAATGATCCCCAGGACTTCTGCACACAAATAGAAGAGTGGGTAAAAGGCATTCCTGAATTATACTGGGAGAAAAACCTTACAATCAACATGAGCCGCACACTTGCGCTCAGGTACCTGGAAGGCAAAAAGAAAAAGTACAACATGTACTATGCCCAGGAAAGTGATTTGAGAAATGTTGCAAACTTCCCCAACATGAGAGTGGCCGGCCGCGCATCAATGACGGGAGCAAGTAAAATCTGGGCAACACCAATAGAGAATGCAGTATTTGGAACAAAAGGCTTCAGCAACGCTAACGGTTTTGAGTTGGAAAAAGTTGACCGTACCGTGAAGATCTGGACCGACTTCCATATCGGTCTTGGCTTCCTGTTGCTTGACCTGGTATTCACCAACGACCAGGACTTATCATAGTTCTTAAAAATAGTTTATTAAAAATAGTGATGCCGCTGGCTTCCCGTCCTAAGCAAGCAGTCTAGCTGGCGGCATCCTTCTTAAAAACGTTTATGGAAGACAACAAAAAAACGTACGAAGAGCTGGAAATGGATTTAGCGATTTCACAAGAGGCTGAAGCAAAAGCAAAAGAAATCGCTGAAACCACACAGAAGCAAGCAGAGCAATCAGCTGCCGAAGTGGACGAGCTCAAGAAAAAGAATGCTGATTTAAAGCGATTGAACACCGAGCTCAAAAACGAGGTGGCCGCGGTTCAAAATAAAAAAGGAATTGTGGAAAACGAGAAGTTTGAGTTCAACGGAGAAACATATGAGATTCTCACTCCGAGGATCCTTGTCCCCGGCCACGGAACATTAACGGCCCTGGAATTAACTACTAATGAGGCGGCACAAGCAACCCTGATTAATAGCGGATCCGGCGCCATCAAAAAACTAGCATAGTAAACAACTTTTAAATATCCTATCAATTACCCGTCATGGCAAAAATGAATTATAAGAATATCGCCAAAAGTACCAGCCTCAGAGCTGACACTGGTGGTTATAAAAATGTTGTATTAATGTGTCCGCGTGCGGATTTTTTGAGCATTGCCAAACCTACCGACACACCGGCAGCGCTTGGTGATGAAAACAAAATCACAACCGCACACACATTTACGGATCCCAAAGGATTTATCACCTGGGATTGTAAAGTGCACAGCGTAACCGGTAAGGCCACGACAGTGGGTGAAGAAGGATCCCAGGAAATTGAGTATAGCTACCCTTTCGTGATCATCGGCGATTCTGCGAGCACACAAGAGCAAATGCAGCGCCTACTGAACGACAATATCCTTTGGCTGTTAAAAGAAGCCAATTGCCTGGTGGACGATAGCTATGTACAGCTCGGCGACGAATGCTTGCCTGCATCTGCAAAAGTGGAGGCCGATTTCAAAACAACAAAGGAAGGCAAGAAAGAGTGGACAGTGACAGTTACCAGCAAAGCAAGGTATTTCTATACAGCCACTGTTACGCTGAGCACAGAAACCGAATCATAATTTTCAATTTTCTAAACTATCTCCCTCCCAGGAGGGAGTGGCGCAAAGCGCCGAGGGAGGTTTTCATGATAAAGTTTGTTGTTCCCGAGGTGGAAGCCAAGTACACCAGCGCAAGAGAAACCGATCCGCACATTCATATCCCTGGATTGAAAGGAACCGGTTGGGCTGGCAGATTGAGTACAATAACGCCTGCAGCAGCAGAAAAACTTATTCAGGACCCAAAACAAAACTTGATACAGCTAAAACCAACTGCGGAGAAACCGGCGGTTGTAAGAAATATTAACAAGCCAAGATCCACTGACACGGAAACAGGCCAAGAAAGTTAGAGAAGGAACTACTAGCATATTTAACATCATGTCTCGCCGCCACACGGCGGGACATTTTTATTATGGCACTCAACTTTGAAAAAAATAATGCAGACATCCGCACCTGGGGAAAGGATGCCATAAATCAAATGCAGGCATCCGCCCGCGCAATGGATATTATTCACAGAGCAGACAGTCCCAGTAAATCAGCATCGCTACCCAGGGTAAAAGACGGATATCGTGAAAAGGATGGATCCATAAACCGCATAAGTATCAAATTTCCGCGAACGCTCGTCTGGACACAAAAAGGTGCGGGCAAGGGAAGAGGCGGATTAACGGGCTCTAAATGGACAGACAAATACGGAAATCAAAAAAGCACCAATCCAAAGAGTCTTGGTAAAGCCGGCACCGGTGGCAGAAAGCCAAAACCATTCATGAACGATGTACTCGATGGTCCGCGGGGGATTGACGAGCTGGCCACGATCGTAGCAACTAATACAGGCGACGCAATTGTCGCGAACCTATTTGTGAAATAAGATGGCGAACGAAATTGTAAATCGGCAGATAAACATATTCATCCAAAGCGGCGACGCGCAGCGGGCATTGGACGCATTGGTGAAAAAGGAGCAGCAGTTAAAAGATGCCCTAGCCAAGGCGACGGACCCAAAGGAAATACAGAAACTACAAACAGAACTCACGAGGATATCCGAGCCAATTGACCGCGCAAAGAAGAAACTCAGCGGGGAGCTACAACCCACTTTCAAAGACCTAGAATTCAGTACGCGCAAATGGCTGAATGAATTTAAAAGAACGGGCGATCCTGCCGCCCTTGCTAATTTTCAGAAGTTCAATACAGCTCTGCAGGAACATAAGAAGGTAATTAATGGTGTGAAAGAAGCACACGAAAGCCTAACACACGGGACAATATTCTCGGGAGTATTCTGGGCCAATCTTGCGGTAAACGGTATTGAGCGAGCCGGCCATGCATTAAAAGAATTCTTTGTTGGAGGCATTGAAGAAGCCGTCCAGGAAGAAGTTACTATCAGTAAGCTTCAAAACATCCTGGAAAACCTTGGAAGAAGCGACCTTTTCGGTCCACTAATACTAAGCGCCGAAAAATTATCAAAAGAGTTTAAGACAATCAAACCTGATGAGATTGTTGGAGTGTTTCAACAACTCATTACCTATGGCAAATTGAGTGAGAACCAAATCAACAAACTTACCCCTGTTATAATTGATTTTGCCAGAAAAAGCGGGAACACCCTGCAGGAAGCCACTTCTATAATTTTAAAAGCACTTGAAGGCAATTCCCGGGCATTAAAAGAATATGGCATTAATGTAAAGGAAGGCGGGAATGCAACGCAGCGATTCAGTATTCTTATGAACGAACTGGGCCCTCGTGTTCGTGGCGCGGAGGCAGCTTTTGAAAGAACTAACGCTGGAGGATGGCAAAAGTTCAAAACGTTTCTGTCCGAAGCAAAACAAAAAGTCGGCGAATTTATATTGTCACTCACCGGGCTTGAAAAACGCCAGCAGGAAAACGCTGTCCAATCAAAAAAGGATGCCGACCAGGGACAAATTCTTGTTACCAGGTACGAAGAGCTGAGTAAAAAGGTGAATCAAACCACCTCAGAAAAAGCAGAGTTGAAAAACATAACAAGTGAGCTTGGAATTATTTTCGGAAATAGTGTGCTGCAAATAAATAAGGAGACGGGCGCCCTTGAATTAAATCTAACAGCAACAAAAGACTTAATAAAACAAAAGCTTCTTCTTGCAAATAGCCGGGCCGCAGAACTGGCCTCAAAAATAAACGCTCTTGAAGAAGATCAGGTTGCCAGGAATGAAAGAATTGCAACACAAACGAGAGTCAATATTGATCTGCAGAAAAAATATGGAATAAGTGTAGAAGAGGTTTTGCATCTGGCGGCTGGAACAGACGCTCAAAAAAGAAGAGTACTCGACGATGAGAATCTCAAAAAGATAAATGCACAAGGGATAGCGTTTTTTGAACTTAAAGAACAATCGGCTAAGGCGGATAAAGAAATCAATAAACTCTCCAAGGACCTTAACGAACTTGGGTTTAAAAAAGAGGATGTTGATAAACTATTTAAACCGCAAAATCCGAATGCCGCTGTCAATCCGAACGATACACCAGACGATGGCGGTAAAGGAAAATTCGAGGAGCTTCTCAACCAGGCGGAATCCTTCAATAAAAAGATCCGCGACCTGCAGCTGCAGGCGGAAAAAGCTAATAAAACCCAGAATCAAAAAGAAATCGATGACGCAAAACATAAGTATGATGAAATACTGATCGAGTACAACAAGCTGAAAGCCCAACTTGACAAAGCCGGCATCAAACTAAAGTTCGACATCTCTGATATCATAAAGCTGGAAGACAAAGAGCTAGCCGGCATCATACAGAAGCAGGTATTGAAAACCCAAACACAGACCGAGGAAAAATTCATTGAGACCACAAAACAAACAGTTACACAGACAATTGCTAAAACTGAAGAGTTCTTCACTGAAAAGAAACAGATCGAGTCACAACGATTCGCGGAAGGGATAATTGATAAAAAAACCTACGAGAATAATATCGTTGCCCTTGATTCCAAGAGCAAGGAACAACAACTGAAAATAACAGAACAGTTTTTAACGGCCATAAAGGAAGAACAGAGAACAGCAATAAGCAATGCTGTCAACATTTTTGATGAAGAAAAGCTGCAGGCAAAGAAATCATTGGAGGAAGGAACGATCACCCGAGAAGAATTTGAACAAACCATTGTCAACATCGACAACAAGAGTAAAGAGCAGCAGCTCGTCATTGAAAAAGTATTTTCATCTACGGTAGAGCGGTTCGCAGCCAATGTAACCACAGCAAAAAAAGCACAGCTTGATAAACAGGTCCAGGACGAGCTTATTGCTTTTGAAAAGAAAAAGGAAAACCAAAAGCTGCTGAAAAGTCTTGATGACCAGGCAGTAATTGCTTCAGCCCAAACGAGAGTGGCGCTTGCCGGGAAAGGCACCGATGAAGAGCTGAACGCAAAAAAGGCACTGCTGGAATTGGAACATCAGTTAGAGCTCGAGGCATTGGAGCAAAAGCGACAGGATGCTTTGCGGGAGCTGAATGATGAGTTTGACGACGAGCTGAGAATTTTTAAACAAAGGGCAGAATTAGAAAGGCAGCTGCAGCTGCTGAAGGTTGATCCCAATGATCCGGAAGCGGAGCAAAAGAAAAACGAGATCAATAATCGTTTTGATTTTTCAATAGTCCAGGCAGAGATAGACACCCAGGCGAAAAAAGCCGAAGCTATCATTAAGATCAACGACGACTTCAATAAAATAATTGCCGCCACCAATGCACTATTCCGTAAACATGAAGGGGAGCTTGATGAACAAAATTGGAAAGAAAGGGTCAATCATAGGCTGGAGCAGGCACAAGAAATATTGAACCTTTTCTCTCTGGTTTCACAGGCCATGAGCGATAAGGAAAACGCAGAGCTGGATGCCGATAAAAGAAGAAACGATGTAAAAAGGGCGAATCTCGAAAGACGGCTAAAAGCAGGCGTCATCACTCAACTACAATATAACAGGGAGCTGGAGAAAATTGATCACGACCAGCAACGGAAAGAAAAAGAGGCAAAGAAAAAGCAATTTGAAAGAAACAAGGCCTCCCAACTTATACAGGGTGCTATCAGCGGTGCGCAGGCTGTAATAAAAACACTTGAAGAATTTGGGCCGCCGGTGCCACCCAACTTTTTAGGCATCGCCGCTATGACGTTCACTGTGGCAGCCACAATTGCTCAGGAGGCGTTAATAGCAAAGCAAAAAGCACCGGAATTTGCAAAGGGCGGAAAGCTTGGCGGCAGTTATCACAGCCAGGGGGGCAATCCCATTGTCGATAGCAGGACCGGTAAAAAGATTGCGGAGATTGAAAAAGACGAAGGCATCATAAACCGCCGCAGCATGGCGGATAAAAAAGTATACACAGTAACCGGTACGCCAAGCCAGATCGCCAGCAGCATAAATGGTCTGTATGGAATACATTGGGAGAAAGGCGGAAAGATCATACCCGTGTGGCGCACAGCGAGACCCACGCCAATCAACTTCGAAAAAGTGAGGAAGTACTATGCACTGGGCGGCAAGTTTGCCGGCGGCGGTGTTATAACTCAGAAAGCGGATACAAGCAATCAGCATGCAGATAGCGCTGTTTTGAAAGAACTCACAGCTGCGATAATTGACCTAAAACAAAGTAACGCAGACATGCACAGTACAATTTCGGAACTACAAAACACACTGTCAAAGGGAATTAAGGCAAAAGCTAACATCGTCCTCACCGACCTGGAAGACGAGCAGGACCGCCTTGCTGCAATTCGTGATGACGCAACGATGAAGGGGTAAAAACCGCTCGTATAAAAACCATTTTTGGTATCATTTCTGGTAGTATATTGCATCTTGAATAAGAAAGCCATCCGTCTTTATGGAAGAAGAGCAGATGGCTTCTTGTTTTAAAAACCGGTTCAGGACTACCGGAACCAAAAGTCTAAAAGACTTTATTGCGGACTTGGAAGTCCGGCACCCGTAATTGACGCAGCCCGGGTTAAGCGGTCTTCTTCAGGCGCACTAAGTCAACTGCTTCAGAAGGTTTCTCGACCTTCTTTTTTTGTTCAGGTTTAATTGTTAATGGAATGTTAAAGGAATTAGATATGCTAATAAAAATCCCTGCATTAATTTCATGGCACCGATTCGGTTAGTACAGTCCTGGAACAAACCTCTCATTTTTTTGTATTCCTATTTTAAACTTTCGTTGTAAGCAAATCCCGATTCTAAACGTTATATGTATAAATGAGTAATCGAGTTGACGTAATTAATAAATTAGAAGATTTAAGAAAGTCGAAAATCATTTGTTATTTAACAGGGGACAGGCAGCCCTTTGCGACCTCAGTTGCTGAGGATATTATTCCCATTTTGTATAGACACTTGGAGTTGATTGGGGATAAAAAAGAAAGGATTGATCTGTTTCTGTACACTCGGGGCGGAGATATGGTGACGCCAATTAGAATTGTAAAATTGATTAGAAATTATTGCACGCAGTTTTCGGTTTTGGTTCCGTATAGGTGTCATAGTGCTGGGACATTGACCTGTTTGGGTGCTGATCAGATTGTAATGTCAAAATTGGGAGAATTGACTCCTGTAGACCCAACATCAAATAATCACGCATTTAATCCTATCGGAAGCAACCCTCAAAATTTGGCGCAGCAAATGTCATTGCCAGTAAGCGTGGAAGACGTAAGATCATATTTGTTTTTTGCGAAAGAGATTCTAAAAGGGAAGCAGGAACAAATATTGGATTTGTATTCAAAAATGACTGATCATAGCTATCCAAATAATTATCATCTCCATCCGCTTGCATTAGGGAACGTCTATCGGGTGCAAAAAATGATTAGACAAATTACATTGCGACTGCTTGCTATGCATTTTAAAGAGGAAAAAGACAAAACAAAAAGTAAAAAAATCATTGATAAAATAGTTAAGGAAATAACCGAAGATATTTCCGTTCACAATTATCCGATTTATTTCGATCAAGCAAAGGAATTAGAGCTTACCGTTCAAAGACCTTCATCACAAGAAGAAAAACTAATTTGGGAACTCTATGAATTGTATGCAGCCGATTTAAAGCTATCAATTCCATTTAATGCATTGGATGAAATAGGAGCAAACCCATCAATAAATGGAGATTATCAGGGCGCATATATCGAAAGTGTTGCGGCGGAAGACGCTTTTAATTTTTCATATCAAATAGCAAGACCTAATGCAGCCATTCCAAATCAATTAGTTTTTAACATTGCCAAATCACTATGGACGAAAGTGCGTTAATCAATAAAATTTTAAGTTATGAAAATCTCTCCGAACATATCTACACGCATTCAAACTAATAGTAACCCATTAAGGGACACTATTGAACAGACCACTTCAAAAAATTACTTTGTTGAAAGTAGTTCATTTGAAGGCATTGGATATACACAATACGATTACAATGCACCTACCAGGACGGCGGGAATTCATGCTGACTACAAAAACAGGATGGAGCTTAACGACAATGAAATTCTTGAATTTGAAAAATTACTCTATGAGCAAAATAAGGCAAAATATATAAATGACTATGACGGGAAATACATTGTCTTACAAAACGGAATAGTGTTGGATTCTGATTTTAGTTTTTCCGAACTTGCTAAAAGAGTATATACGAATTTTGGATATAAGGCTTATTTTATGCCACTGGTTTCTAAAGAAGACAAGACTTATAAAGTGATTTCTCCTAAAAGGCTAAAATAGCTAAATGGCCATTGGTGGAAAACAATTCGCAATGGATCACGAATATATGCTTCCTGCCTTGACGGTTGATATTATTGTTAGCTCTCCCAATCCGTTAAACGAAAACGCATTCAAACTAAGGGCCCTTATTGATACCGGCAGTGATTTCGTGATCATCCCAAACCACATAATTGAACGACTTGAATTGGATTGGACTGGAGTGGAGAAGGATATTGAAGGGTGGACTGGAACGCATTCGCCGATGCGTTTCTTTGTGGCAAAAATAATTATTGAAGATGTGGTGGACGACGTATTTATAATTGGTAACACAGATTCCGAAGAAGCATTGGTTGGATTGGATTTGTTAAACAGGCTTCATATGTTAATTAATGGCCCAAACGAAACATTCGAAATTGCCAATAAGAATAACTACATTCAACCGTAAGGACTAAATTATTGTTTCTCACACCTTGCAATAGCGGCCCTTTTAGCAATACCTGAACGCTCCTTTGCGGTTAAAATTTTAGCTCGGGGTATTTAGGCTGCGAAAATAATTAACAAAATATTTCTGTACCATTTCCGTCTGATTTCGTGTAACAAGAGACTAACAAGCCACCCCGCAACAAGCAACCACATTTTGTTATACGCATAACAAAACCTACTTTCATACTGACGATGCATCTGCTGGTTACTTCAAATTTCTTCTTAGGTTTATGGTGCTAGATTACACTAACCATGAACCAATCACTCATTAACATGAAACAAAGTAAACGGCCGGCAAAGGGATGCAAGTTCCCCATGTCTCTACTGGTTCGCCAGTGTGATCTAGCAGTGACCGGCCTATTTTATTTAATTAAATCTTTGAATTATGCTAGATCACAAAGAGACAAACGAGAAGGACATCCTTCTCCGTCACAAACTGGCCATTGACAAACGGCTGGCCTTCACACAAGTTCCCTGGTATCCCATGCGGCAAATGCAGGCAACTATTGGGGTTATTCTAGACCTCGATCTTGATATTGGCTTGGAAGAATTGATAACCTGCATCAACCACACCGCGGACTACCTGGTGCTGATTAGCAACAACCAACCTGGTGTTTTTGACCTGGGCAAATATGCTCGCTACCTGTATCGCCTGGGCCGCGAACTACAGTGGATTGCCAGCAATGGCTGCAGGTAACACGGTACAGAAAAAAGCCCTACATTAGGATTATGGAATATTTTTTAGTTTGGATAGCGCTCTCAGCCGGTGTAGGGCTTTTTGGAATAGATAAGACCATTGGTTTCTGGGGAGCATTTCTTCTGTCATTAATTCTTTCTCCGCTTATAGGGGCAATAATCGTTTTTTTCTCGAAGTCGAAAGAGCAAAAGGCTATCGAGCAGCAGATGATGATGAACCAACAACAGCAAACCAAAATACTTCACGACATAACTAACAAAAATAATTTCGTTGCCGATGAGCTGTTGAAGCTTAAAAAACTGTTAGACGAAAAGGTCATTACAGACGAAGAATATCAAAAAATGAAACGCAAATTGATCCCCTGAAGCCCAGTGCAATGAACACGGATGTAGTAGAAAAAGCTTTTTCTGAAATGATCAACGAACGCGGCGTACATCGCAAGCTCAGGGTAGAAGACAACTATGTACAGCAGCTGCGGTATAAATTGAAAAACGGCATTGGCGTCAGCATGGACACAAAGCTGAAGCTGTTGCAAAAAAGCGGCTGGCGCCAGGATGATAAAACCTACAACAGAAAAGACCTGGTCAGCCTGCTCAACTTCTACAAACGCACAAGCCAGGCAGCCAAGGACCAGGGACCAGAATATGTAATTGAAAAATGGGAAGCGAAAAGATGAGATCAACACCGTACCTTTAGTGCAGCTAAAATTGTAATCATCATTTCGAAATTTTATCCGCCCTCGGCATGCGCATGCGGGGGGCGGTTTTTTGTTTACATAGCCCGATCGTAACCGTCGGGGTCGTGTCTCTTAGACAGCCCCCGATCGCTGGTAATTTCAACCTCTCCCCTTTCCCCTCTCCGCATGCGGAGAGGGGTGGCGGCTCAGCCGACGGGGAGAGGGAGAAACAATATCATGGAGACAATCCTTCGCAGTGAGGCAAAACGGGAAATTGACACCGGCAAGCCATTTAACCTGGCATTTGTAACCGCCGATCGCAGGCGTGGTACCGGCGGCGAATACATTGAGGTAAAGAACTGGCAAAAAGTAAAAGAGGATCCTGCTCCCGAGGCCCTACCAGGTAAACCGGCACTCAAACCCGAGCTGACTAAAAAGCCTGATCATTGGATCCATAAAACGTTCAACATTTTCAATCCGGCAAACCCGAAACAACACCCCATTAAAGTACACTACCGGCTGATGGATGTATTTAATGGAAAACGTATCATACAATGAGTGTGTACATTAAATATGGTATAGGCTTTAGCGAAGTCACCGGCACGACATACATCGATATGGCCGCGGCTAAAAAATATGAGCCGCAAAAACAATTCGAATCTACAATTCCCCTTGACAGATTTCCTTCACTGCCCTGGAGCCCATGGGGAGACAACAATCTTCTTCCGCTAGAAATGCTTGCGCATATTGAGAACTGCGGCCAGCTCACCGGTATCATTGAAGGAAAGGCCAGGCTTGCAGTATGCGAGGGCGTGCAACCAGTGATCACGAAAGCAGACGGGCCCAGGAAAATAATTGAACGCTATGTTGATGATGCAGAGATACAGGAGTTTCTTGATCTCAATGATCATCAGCGTGCCACATTTGCATTTACGAAGGACTATATCGGCTTTCATCGCATGGTGGCCAGGATAATGCTCAATAAAAAAAGAAACCTGGTCGCCAGCTTCCAGAGGGACGATGTGGTGGAACACCGCCTCGAGAAAAAAGACGAGAGGGGAAAAATCAATAACATTTATTATTGCGCCGAATGGGATAAAGCAAAGGGCTTAACTGACAAGCGGATCATAAAAAAACCACTACTCAGCGAAGTAAACCCGGTGAAAGATCTCCAGAAGAAAATTGACGAGGGCAAAAAAGATTTTGAATACTCCATCATTACGTCACACCCCGGGTGGAACTCTCAATATTATCCAAAATCAAACTGGCGGGCTGCATTAAAATGGGTGAGCATTGCCGAAGCGGTACCGGAAATGAAAGAAGCTATTTTCAACAATGGTCTTCGGGTGAAGCAAGTCTGCATCATCCAGGAAACCTTTTGGCCAAAAGCTTTTGGCCCCGACACCTGGAAGAAATATACTGAAGAGGAAAAAGAGAAGGCCAGGCAAAAAGTGTATGATGAAATTGATAAGACCCTCGTAGGAAGTAAGAACGCAAACAAAACAATTTTCACAACTGGCTACAGGGATCGCGATGGCAAGACCTGGGCCGATATCGAATTTGTTCCCATACAGGACACAACAAAAATTGGTGAATACCTCCCCGACAGCGCTGCCGCAAATTCTGAGATAGCATTTGTTCTTCTTTGGAATAACGCAATGACCGGCGGCAATCAAAAAACAGGATTGTATTCCGAGAACCAGGGAGGCAGCAATGTAAGAGAGGCCTCAACACTGCAGGTGATCATTCACCAAATAGAGAGAGAGATGGTGAGAAAGTTCTACAACACCATAAAATATTTCAATGGCTGGAATAAAACATATCCGGGACTCGACTTCATCATTCCTGCAACGATATTAACAA
>AR_comb_assmDRAFT_11046491_pt1 | contig 21799 bp, 15 predicted proteins | sample ArasoioldDNA_FD_10543 | JGI IMG/M metagenome (IMG submission 10543) | reverse complement strand
GACGGCGTGAGCGTGCAGACCATGTGGGTCGGAGTACCTGGGGCACTCGAAGCGCTGCGCAGGTACGAACCAAAGGACGAGCCGCGAGAGGGGGCGGAGCAATGGAAAGAGATTCCGGTGAAGTGTCCAAAATGCTCTTCTACTGAGGTTATCTTTGAACGTCTCAGCCCGGAATCCTTTGCGGACGTGAGGAGCACGGGTCCCAGTTTTGACTGGAGATGCGATTCGTGCGGTCACCACTGGCAAGATCAGGGAATTGTCCAAGAAAGGTAGCGCCAAGGACAATTCCAACTTTGTTCCAGAATTACGAGGGGTCGTGGATTGAAACACCAGAGTCCGCGAAGAGTCATAGGTGTCGACTTGGCAAGGTCGTGTTATCCCACACGACTCCAAGGGCATGAAGGATCAAGGTGTCCTCAACACCAAGGGCGCTCGATTTGGGAACAAATTGGAACTTCGGAGAGCTCGTCTAGACCGTTGTGGCAGGACGCAAGGTCTTAGTTCGTGAAAGGAGAAAGTCCACGAATGCGCGGACTCCCTCACCATTCTTCGCCGAAACCTTGAAAAGTTGCATCCCCGGTCTGACCGCCTGAATGTTGGCCAGCGCCGCGTCTTCGTTGAATTCCACTGCCTGGGCCAGATCTATTTTTGTGAGGACGGCTACATCCGCGCTGTTGAAGATCGTTGGATACTTTAGCGGTTTATCTTCCCCCTCGGTCACTGACATCAATACCAGTCGCAAACTTTCGCCCAGGTCGTACGAGGAAGGACAGACCAGATTTCCCACGTTCTCAATGAAGAGCAAGTCCAAATCGTTGAGATCCCAGCCTTGCAGAGCGTTTTGCACCATTGCCGCTTCCAGGTGACAGAGTGTCCCGGTGACGATCTGTTTCACCGGGGCCTGGCTGCGGGCAAGACGAAGTGCATCGTTTTCGGTGGCCAGGTCTCCAACCAGGGCGGCAACCCGGCACTGGGGATGAAGCAATGAGAGGATCTTCTCAAGGAACGCCGTTTTGCCCGACCCCGGACTGGAGACCAAACTCACAACGAACACACTGGCCTTCCGAAATCTTTCGCGGAGATCCCGAGCGACGACGTCATTCGCCTTCAGAACGTTTTTTCGAACTTCCACCAGTCGTGGTTCTTGCATCACTGGATCTCCAACGCAACCAGTTCGAGTTCCTTGCCCTGTACGACTTCAGATGTCGGCGTCCCGCATTCCGGACAACAAAACCACTGCGCCGACTTGATCTGTCGCTGTTCCTGGCAGGATGGGCAGTAGACGATGATGGGAACATCTTCCACTATTAGCTGCGAACCCGCGAGCGCCGTATCTGCACTAGCCATCTCGTAAGATGACAGTAATGCTTCTTTGACCACCCCCGATAACATGCCGAGTTTCAGATGAACGGCAGCCACGCGTCCGCCGTGGCGCTGGGCCTCTTGTTCCGCCATTTCGACAATGCTCATTGCGATGGAAAGCTCATGCATAATTCGCAGCGTGAATCGTTATGCATCCTCGTCGAAACGGCCAAAGGCAGCCAGCGCTGCTTGACCCAAGCTGATGCCACCATCATTCGCAGGGACGGCACTGTTAGTCCAAATGTGCAAGGACCCCGCCAAGGCATGAAACTCCGCCAGCAACAGCTCATTTTGGAAAACGCCACCGGAAAGAACGACAGTATCGGTCGTGTGGCTCCCGCAGGTTGCTACTACGCATTCGAATAATCCGATCGCTACGCCGCGGTGGAATGCTCGCGCGATTTCTGTGACGTTTCTCCCCCTGCACCTGTCCTCGATAATCCTTTGCAGGAGCCGCCGAAAATCGAGTTCCTTCCCAATGAATGGGAAGGGGTAGGAATCCGTCGTCAGTGCTTTGCGCGCAAGTTGCTCCACCCAGATGGCAGCCTGACCCTCAAAACTGATTGGTCGTGTGAAGCCGAGTAGTGCTGCGGCTGTATCAAAAAGCCGTCCCATCGAGGTGGTTGCGAAACAGCGAACATTTTTCTTCACTAGTTCCAGTGAGCTGCGATAGCGTTCCGGAAACGAGAAAGGCTCCAGTTTGAGGTCCGGAAGATCGTCGACCTGCGCGAGAAATCCTGCGGCTGCCTGAACAGGATTTTGAGCGGCCGCGTCTCCGCCCGGAAGAGTGGCGGACCTGAGATGTGCCACACGTGCGAAGCCTTCTGCCACACTGCCCACGAAGACCTCGCCGCCCCAAATGCTGCCGTCGTCGCCGTAGCCGGTGCCATCAAAGCTCACACCGACGACCTTTTTATTCCACGCGCCTCGTTCCGCCAGCACGGACGCCACGTGAGCTCGATGATGTTGCACCGCGTGCACCTGCTCGGCAGGGAGTTCCAGCGCGTGCGTAGTCGATGCGTATTGTGGATGGCAGTCATGTACCACGACGAGTTCTTTCCAGGGAACCTCATACATCGCAACCAGGTCATCGATGGTTTCGCGAAACGCTCGGAATGCCTCGTAGTGGCTGAGATCTCCAATGTGCTGACTCACAAAGGCCTGACCGTCGACCACCAGCGTGATCGTATTCTTGAGATCGGGCCCTACAGCGAGAATCGGGTCTTGCACTGGCAATCGCGCCACGGCACCGGGGGCGTAGCCCCGAGCGCGCCGAAGAATGGCTGGACCGTAGGCGCCGACCCGAACCACCGAATCGTCAATACGCCGCGCAATCGGGCGTTCACCAATCAGGAATACGTCGGCGATTTCAGAAAGGCTCTCCAGGGCATTCTGATCTTCGTAGCAGATTGGTTCGCTGGAACGGTTTGCACTCGTCATCACGAGTGCTTCCGGCGCTCCGGCTGCGAACAGGAGGTGATGCAGCGGCGTGTAGGGCAGCATCAATCCGAGTTCGGTGTTGTCCGGAGCAACACCTTCAAGATCCACCTTCGCGGGTGCAAGCACAATAGGACGCGCAACGGAAGTAAGCAGGCCCACAGCCTCATCCGAAAGCGCGACTAGTTGGTGAGCGACATCCAGGTCTTGCACCATGATCGCGAAGGGTTTTTCCTTGCGGAACTTGCGCTCCCGTAGCGAGCGGACAACGGGGGTGTTCCGGGCGTCACAGGCCAGGTGGTATCCACCGAGTCCTTTTACGGCGAGGATCTTGCCATCTCTGAGCAGTCGGGCGCTGGCGGCGATCGCATCTCCAGCAAGCATGATGGTTTCATTGCCCGCCTGGAGAAAGTAGTTTGGACCGCAGGACGGACACGCCACCGGCTGAGCATGGAAGCGTCGGTTGGCCAGATCGCGATATTCGCCGTCGCAGTACGCGTCCAGCGTCCAGAGCTTCATCGTTGTGTTGCAGCGGTCATACGGAAGGCTGAGCACAACTGAATATCGCGGACCGCAATTCGTACAGTTAATGTATGGATAGCCGTACCGCGGATCATCGGGATCGAAGACCTCTCTCAGGCATTCATCGCAAATGGCAAGGTCTGGCGAGATGCGGACGGTAGGATGGTGTCGACGTTCGCTGATGCGAATCGTGAACCCTTCCATGCCGACGGGTTTTGCCGAAGCAACATCGATTTCCGAGATGCTCGCGGCTGGCGGCGCCTGCGTCCTCAGGGCGCGAACGAACGCGTCGAGGCTGGGTTCGGCTCCTTCGAGATGAATTTCAACGCCTTCCTCGCCATTCAGGACCCAACCTGCCAGCGTGTTCGCACGAGCGAGGCGGTAGACGAATGGACGAAAGCCGACCCCTTGCACCACGCCCCGCACTCTTATGGAACAGGCGCTTGCCATTTCTAATCCGCTTCGACCACGCAGGTTCGACCTTTTCCGGGTATGGCCAGGCACATATGGCATCCTCCAGAGGCACCGACGTCGTCTTGGTCGTTCATGGGCGTTACTCCTTGCGAGCTACGGTTCGAAGGTGCACTTCAGGTCGATCTTCAGGTTGATGGGTTCCGGCGACGACCCTCACGGCATGAATATCATAGTCCGTTTGCCGCACCCATGAACTCGCCGGACGCCAGCAAGGAACCGTTATCAAAGACGACTCTAGCCACTACAGAAAACGTCGCCCTGGGGGCAACTCTAGAAGAGCCAGAGTTTCCACGCGCACTGTTCTATGTCAAAACCTGGTCCAGTAGTTGCCGGACAGCTCGCTGCGCCTCGAGGATCGAGTAGCGATGGTCCATCGCTCCTGCCAGGTCTGTGTTCGCAAAAGCGATCCGGCCAAAAGGAGCGCTACGAAGAGTTTCCCGAGGCGCGGGTCGACCGTCTCGCCCGAAGAAGAATCCTGGCTGCGGACTCAAATAGGCGTGGCCCCATCGGTTAAGGACGATTCCGGCAATATCGCGCCCGGCGTCGAAGCCCACGCCCGCAAACATCTCGCTGAATTGTTCACGGATTCGCCTTTCATAGTCCTTAAAAGACGTCCCAAGCATCTCCCGGCGGCCTTGGTTGCCCTGTTCCTCCGTTGCATGCCCCGGATAGGAGTACAGAACCTTCAAAGTGAGCACGATGGGCGAGTCGGGGCCGATGGTGGATTCTTCGATCCCGGTCAGAGCCAGCTTGCGAACTTCCATGTAATTGCCGATGCCTTCAAACCATCGGCATCCGGTCATCCCCATCTGGTACAGGAAGCGCCAGTTCCGCACGGCAACATTCGCCATCATGCATGGAGAGCGATAGAACTGAGCGTATGCAATGCGGTGAGTTTCTGGAAGCCCCTTAACGATGTGCTTCGTGGTCCAGCACCCACCGGCCATCACAACGGACCGTGCTTTTACCTTATATAGCTTCCCTCCACTTAAGTAGGCGACAGTAACGGAGCCAGCTTTGTTCGGATCTCCATCGTGCGCGACATGAATCGCGGTTGACGACAGGCGAATTCTTGTCGTTGATCCCGGGATGTCGAGGGAAGCAAAATTCACCTGATTGCGGCAAACTCCTTGAACATCGTTAGCACCTTCGATTGCATTAGGGATGAGAGTTTTCAACATCAAGCGGGCAATCGTCGCGTTCCCGCCCGGAAACATCTGATCTGAGCCGCCGTTTTCTTCCGGCAGAGGATGCAGCATCTCAAAGGCATAATCGGAGTACCCTGACAACGCATCCGGACCAAGGCCTGAGCCGCCACCCTCCACGGGCGAAAGAAAAGTTCGAACTGTTTCCCGGCTGAGCCCAAAACGCTCGATGTAGTGCTGTTCTAGCGTGATCGAATCGAGATATCGCGAAATCGCATCGCCTTCCACTTTCGGACGCTCGAACTTCTTTTTTTCGACTGGTTCACCCTTGAGCCAGCGCAACCATTCCAATCGAGTAGCGTTCGAAATCGGAGCGCCCTGCAGGCTCTTTCCGACCGGATCGACCAACCACATCCCCGGCTTACGGACGAACTTTGCCCCAAACCAGAATCCGTACTGTCCGTGCTGCAAACCCGTTGCCTGGTAGGGAGTCGTGGAGAGAGGGAATTCCGGGTCAGGCCCAGACCATCGCTGGTACGTCAGATTGGGAGCTTTCAATCCGATGGATTCGTAGAAGCGGGCGAGAAAGCTGTGTGGATACTGGAGCTGAAAGATCGCCGAGCCCTGGTGCGCGATCAGTCGCTTGCCGTCCACCAGAAACTCGTTTTGTTTGGCCTCTCCACCAAAGATGGGGTGGTTTTCCAGAATCAGGCATTTCATTCCAGGAGCTGCGTCGCGCTGGAAGAACAATGCAGCCGCGAGCCCGCTGATTCCGCCCCCAATGACGACGCAATCATAGGTTTCTCCGGTATCAACAACATCCTTGGGCAGGGGATCGTACGCGCTGTTGCGGATCGCGTGACCTGCTTCAAGAACATCCCAGGTATTGCCGTTCGAATTGCTGTATTCCCCGACTCCGCCGAAGCCCGTAAATTCGTTCCCGGCTACCAGCTGAGCAGGAGTCGCATCTCCTAGTAACAACGATCCTGAAGCTAACAAGACTGACCCCAGGAAATCGCGGCGGGTAATCGGTGCTTCCATGCCCAGGGTTGCATCGCCCGTACGAGTAGGTTTCATTCTGGATGTGGGCGAAAGGTTAAGTTGACCTCAATCGTGACGGTGAGTGTACACCGAGGGGCGAGGTGTGTGGCTGGGATTCCGCTGTCTGGCTTTGAGAGCCGCGTGAGGTGCCTAGTCTGACTGCTCGGAGAGAAGCCGGGACCGAGTGCAACCACTAGAAGAATAAAGAAGAGCCGACCGCCGAACGATGGGTTTGCTTAGAAAGCCGCCGAGATACTCGTTCCCGCCGCTGCGAACACTGCTTCGGTATCTCTTTCCGCGATAGGAATGAACACCTTCACAACGTCCGAATCGAACTGCGTGCCACTGCTTTTCAGCAAACGGGAGATTGCCTCGGCGTGAGGCAAACCGGCGCGATAGGCGCGGTTGGAAACCATGGCATCGTATGCGTCGATGACCGAGATGATTCGCGAGACCAGAGGGATATCTTGGCCCTTCAGTCCAGCCGGGTAGCCCGTGCCATCTGCGTTTTCATGGTGATGCAATGCGTAGAGGCTGGCTTGCTCCAAGCCTGAAAATAGCCGGAGAATGGACCAGCTGTATTCAGGATGGCGATTGATAATCGCGCGCTCCTCATCCGTAAGGCGGCCGGGTTTTTTCAAAATTGCATCAGGAACACCCATCTTCCCGATGTCGTGCAAAAGCGCCGCGACTTCCACCTGATAGCAATGATTTTCCGGGATGTTCATTTCGCGCGCCACACGGACAGCCCACTCCGCCAGTCGCGTGCTGTGCACACCGGTGCTGATGTCCTTCAAGTCCAACATCTGGTTAAACGCACAAATGACGGACTTGCGAAGATCGAGTTGCTGCTCTTCCAGTTCTTTGACACGAAGTAGCAGTTCCGATACTTCAAATCCCGGGCTGGAGATTACCGCCATAGGACGAGCTGACTATGTTCCTCTCAGGCAGGGAGCGAAGGTCTCGCCGGTACCTGACGAGACCTTAACGCTCCGGGCCGGTTGTTTTAGTGAAGAACCCGACACGCGAGTACGGCTTGGTATGTGTCCAACCGCCCATATCCCATATCGAGATCGCCAATGGGATGAGCAACGGCCAGATCCCAAGGAACGCTCGAGGGGCGAGTACAGCCTCCGTTTGTACCGAGCATCAGCGCGGCCGTTCCAGCAACAAGTGGCGTACTGAACGAAGTACCCCATCCTGCGGCGTAAGTTCCCCACGGATAGGTGGTCATGACTCCTTCTCCCGGCGCGGCCATCCAGACCGGGGGAGCGCCATAGTTGGTGAAGGTCGACTGGATGTCCCAGTTGGATGTGGACGCCACATCGATAACCCCGGGCAACGCTGCCGGATAAACCAGGGTACGCTGGCCATCATTGCCCGCCGATGCGACGGAAACGACCCCTTTGCTGTTCGCGTACTTGATGGCGCGCGCAAGTTCGGGGGAGTAGCTCGAATAATCGAAACTCATGCTGAGAACTTTCGCGCCGTGCTGTACTGCGTAGTAGATCGCGCGCAGCACGTCGGAATCGTAGCCGGCCCCATTTGCACTAAAAGCCTTTAACGGCATGATCTTCGCCTGCGGCGCCACTAGGTGAACAACTCCGGCGGTCATGGTGCCGTGTCCGAAGGCCGAATAGTTGCTGCCATCGAGTACGGCGACTGTGCGCTGGTCGAGCACCGCCACGGTACGCTGGTTCACTTCGCCGGTCTGCGCCGAAGTGTTATCAGGGTTCGCGTTTACGTCGGCCCTTTCGGAGCCCCCGCTAACGTTGCGGGTGAAATCGTACCCGCTCACGAGCACGGATTTCAGCACAGGATGGTTGGGGTCGACACCAGTATCGATGACCGCAACAATTACTCCAGCTCCCGCGGCATTGAACGCTGAGTGGGTTTGATTCGTACGAATGAGTTGATTGGCGGGTTGGTTCACGTAACCTCGCCAAACAGTCGCACCGTAGTACGAGACAGGCGCCTTGTCGGTTAAGTAGTTGGGCGTACCATCCGCATATGCGCCTTGCGTATTTACTACTTGATCGATTTCAACCGACAGAATACCGGTCTGCAGGCTCAGACGCAGGATGCTTGTCACCGGATTAAGGACAGCAGGGAGGGTCACCAGGAACAATTGTCCATCGGGATCTCCCAATCCTGTAACGACGTTACAGCCAGTGAGCAAGCAGGTCAGATTGATACCGGGAAGTCCCAGCGAGTCGCGAACGATGACTCGGGTCTGGGCTTGGGCCGCTGGTGCGCAGACAGAAGCGAGCATCAGCAACAGACAGATGACCAGGCCCAATCGTGTTCGACCAAATTTAGTGTTCCTACCGTTCATGCTTCCGTTCCCCCTAAGTGGCGGGTCATAGCGTTCGGGGGGATGTTTGGCGAGTGTAGAGGGAAAGCTCGCGCGATAGCTACTTACGCCTGTAATCTCTTTCAGTAACTAACTACTTCGTAACCCACATGTAGTTACGACCGTAACTCACACTATTCAAAATTACCTAAAGCGACCCGCAGTGTTCTACGGCTTTCAGTGATGATTGAGAGCCGCAGTTGATCCTGTGGCGGAAATTCCAGGTGAAACTCTCCACATTGATTCGTTTCAGTCTTACTGACCATGCGCCCTTGATTATTCCAGAGCACAATGGCTGCATTACCGAGCCAGGTCAGGGGAGCCTCCCTGTCGAGGAGCTGTCCGAAGGCGGAGATCAGATTTCGCTGATGGTTGCGTTCAAAGTGCATGTCCACTGTGAGGCCCTCAGCCTCGTAGACAACCTGGCGGGTGCGCGCTGTGCCATTGCGCAACCCTACTGGTAAAAGCTGAGCTGCCGTGTCAAAGACCAAGGACGCGATCATCGGACTGTTCCGTTCCTCCTCTTTCCTGTATCGGAATTCAGTTTTCACCAGATGGACAAGTTCTTCCGGTACTTCGCATTCGCGCTCCAAAGTCGCGAAATCCGTCATCCGTTTCCACAATACGAGTGCATTTTCACACTCGTGGCAATGACTCGCCAGGTGCCTTTCGATGTTGCGCGTGCCTTCCGTTGCGCTAACACCACGTGCGAAGTCAACCCAGGTTTCGTCTGAAAAATGCATTACTCGCCTCTAACGAGTCCCCTGCCATTCAATCAGTAAGAGCAGGTGGAGGAGTGCAAAAATATAGGTCCTGTGAAATAAAGGCTGAGCAGCTTAACCCTTTCCTATCAACGAGAAAGGCGCCCAGTAATACGGATGTGGGTACCTTTGGCGTAAGTCGAGCATTGTGTTCTGCATTGCTTGCGCCTTGGACATTCCGACCTGCAGCCGGCTGTAAAAGCCGATCATGAATTCCTTGGTGCTTTCGTCGTGAACGTCCCAGAGGCTTAAGACAAGGGATTGGGCTCCGGCTTGCAGGAGGCCGCGGACCAACCCCATCAGTTCGTCTCCTGGTGAAACCACGTTCAGGCCAGTCGCGCACCCGCTCAGCACGATCAACTCCGAAGGCAACCGCAGGTACGAGAGGTCGTACAAACTCAGGTGCGAGCGCCCCAGACGAATTGAGGAGAACATAGGATTGTCCTGACGAAAATAGCCGTGCGTCGCAATGTGCACGATGCGGCTATTTCGGCCATGGACGCGAAGAACGTCTTCCGTCGCCGCATCGCCAAGGAACAATCTGGCGTTGGACAGGATGCGGGCAAGTGCCACGGCTTCCTCGCGGATCAATGGAGCTTGGACGTCGGGGACGCCGAGGATGAGTGAATCTTCGGACGTAGTTACGTTCTTCGATTGGCAGATCGCGTAGACACTGGCGCTGGGCGCGTAGGAAACGGAGTGACGATCCACCAGATACGAGGTGCCATCATGTAGAGCGTGAAAGGGAACGTGGTGCAGCAGCCCGTGAGGTACGAACACCAGGTGCTGAGAATCGAGGGAATGCTGAATCGGGGCGATCAACTCCTGATACAAGTTTTTAAGGTGTGCTTCGGTCGATTGCAGGAGAGAAACGTTGAAGGTCTCCAGGTATTGGGAGCTGAGTCGAAATTTCGACATTTGAAACTGCAAGAGCTGCAATATCTTTTGAATACGCGTATGGACCGTAACAGGGACGATGTGGAGTTGTTCGCGGGTTACGACGCAGGCGATGGTACGGTCCTGAATCCTGAAGTATTCAACCAGCGTCGTGTCGGCCGGCAGCGCGGCGCGGATTTCATCGAGGGAAATGGTTGAGGCAACGAGGCCCGCTTCGTAGGCCTCAGCTGCGGTAGCGTCCTTGACGGCACGCATCAGTTCGTTTTCACGGGTGCGGGCCTGCTCTTCGAGCTGCTGAATGCGCTCCCGGGAACGTTCCTCGGGGCGGAGTTGCTCACGCTCGATCAAGTTGTAGTACCAATTCAGCTCCTCCCGCAGGTTGCGGATGGATCGCACCAGTTCGCTTTGTCCGTCGTCGGCAGCAGCATGAACGTGGACCGAATGCATGAGAAGATCCATCAGCGCTCGCGACTTCGCCTGTTCGATGTAACCAAAAGCTTCTTCAAAGCCGCCCGGACGGCGCAAGCACAAGTCCACCAGGTTTTCGTACACCTCGAGCTTATTTTGGAAGAATGCGATTTTGAGCTCTTCACCGCGCAGTTTTCCGCGAACGTGCTCAACCGCCTCACGGGCGCGACAATAGGCTTCATACGCCTCTTCCGACTTGGAAGCAGCCCGTTCAATTTCGCCCATCAGGAATTCGGCCTGGTACGACAAAAGCGGAGAATCCACTTTCTTAAGCATTTCCCGGGCGGATCCGCACTGTCGTTCCGCCAAGGGGAGGTCCTTCATCCTGAGAGCAATTCGTGCCAGGAGGAGCTCAGACAGCACAGCCTTTCCCAGCATGGGTGACGTGCGGAAGAATCCGGCAGCTGCGATGCACAGGCGTTGCGCTTCAAACCAGCGGCCTTCGTTGAACAGAACGAGGGCCTCATAGAGGTCGATAAGCGAAGCCCAAACCTGATTCTGATCCCGCACAAACATTTCTTTCGCTTGTGCGAAGAGCTTGACGGCTTCGAAGGCTTGCCCACTTCGGCTCGCAGCGATGGCGGTAAAGGCGAGTGCTTTCGCTGCTTCATAACCAAAGCCGAGATCAAGGAATGCCTGGTGGGCGGCGCGGCCCAGTTCTCCCGCCTCAGTGCTTAGATTCAGCTCAAGATAGATTTCCGACAGATCCAGATTGCACAATGCCTGCTGGTAAGTATCCTCGGCTTTGCGGGCGCTTGCAGCAGCATCACGCAGCATCTGGATCGAGCGGCCAAGTTCACCACGAAGGAAATACAGGTATGCAATGTTGTAGTCCGCATAAGCGACGAGAATGGGCATGCCCTTCTGCTCGCAGTGCGTTCGTGCCATGCGATGAAGCTCGAGAGCCTTGGGGAAATCGTTCAGGCTGATGTAGCAGAGAGACAAATTGCTGAGCACGGCCGCGAGTCCTTCCGAATCGTCGTGCTGCAGCAGTTCATCATAGGCGCGCTGATAAAAATCGACGGCTTCGCTGAACCGATCCTGCCTGTGATAGATGTTGCCGATGTTGATATCGAGCCGGGCGAGCCGTCGTTTGTTGCCCTGCGATTCGAAGATTCTGCGAGCACGCTCCCCATATGCCAGAGCTTCGTCGTAGCGACCCAACAGGAGCAGGGGCTGAATCGAGCCGCTTAGAGTTCGTGCTAGTTCCGCTTCGTTCCCGGCTTTTTCGAATAACGCCACGGCTTCCTGGTGCAGTTGAATCGCTGCCGCATGGTGGTCAAGCGCGTAGAGTGCATTGGCCTTGGCCCGAAGGCTCATGCCTAACGCGCTGGGATCGCCGATGGCCTCGGCGACGTCGACCGCGGCCTGTGCCGACCTCTCTGCCTTACGTGTGTCGACGCGCACTTCCTGCCAGACGCGCTCAGTAAGGCCCTGCACGATTTCGGTCCAAGCAGCCAGCGGATGCTGCGCAACTAACTGCTTTCGGCTGGGCCCATCCTCGAGTGTCAGGACTCGTTCGGTGAGCAGCTCAGCTTCGGTTTTGCGAGATGCCTGAACCCCCATCAGAATCCTCTCTTCTCCAGGCTCTTCCTCAAGCGGGCGAGGCAGCGACCACGAATGAATCCGATGGAACCTGTGGCAAGCCCAAGTTCGCGGGCGACCTCTTCGTAAGGGCGGACGGGGGCTTCAAAGAAAAGCATGCGGATCATTTGTGCGCAGCGTGCGGGCAGTTGCGAGATCGCATCCCGCACGGTCTGTTGTTGCTCCACCTGAATCAACGCCTCCTCTGCGGGGACGTCGGTGGTTTGTGTTTCTTCGGCACCCGACGACTCGAGACTTGCCTCTTGACCTGCATTCCGCCGATGCCGCAGGCACTCGTGGTAGCACGTCGTCATCAACCACTTTGGGAGAGCGCGAGGTTCGCGTAGCTGGGACAGACTGGAAAACAGTTGGACGCAGACCGCCTGAAAAATGTCTCCTGCCTCTTGGTGCATGCCGAGACGCACGGGAATCGAATAGATCAGATTCTTGTAATGATCGATGAGCGCGGACCAGGCATCGGTATCGCCCTTCAAACAGCGGTCGATCAGCTGCTGATCACTGGCGGTCGTTACCTTCTCTAGCTGTTGTCGTGCGGCCGTCTGCGTCATCGCACTCCTGCGTTCTCGATGGGTGTACGAATGTAAAGCTCATCGGCGTTCCAGAGCGTGTACGGATCAAGAATCGCAGGATGGAAATTTGCAACCCGGGCATCGGCGGCTGCTAAGACATTGGGGGTTGCAAGAAAGATGAAGGGCAGTTGTTCGGCAATGAGTTGCTGCACGCGATCGTAGAGTTGCTTCCTTCTTGCGTAGTCGAGCGTAACCATCTGCTGCTGCATGAGTCCATCGATTTCGCGCTCCCAGGCCGTGGCTGGCTGGGCTTCGTTTAAGTGCCAGAGATGGGACGTACCCTGGGAGGTCCAGACATTCATTTCGGGGTTCGGATCGGCGTCGCCGCCGCCCAATCCCATGATTGCTGCCTCGTAGTCGAAGCTTTGGAATACACGATCCACCAGAGCACGGAACTCGAGGGGCACAATGTGAACTTGCATCCCGAGATGGCTAAGGTCGTCCTGTAGCAGCGTCGCCATCTTCATGCGTTGCGTGTTCGACGAACTCGAGATGATCGAGAACTCGACGCGTGCGCCCGAGGAATCCAGTAGCTGGCCCGCGGAATTCCACGAAAAACCCGCCGACTTCAGGAGTTGGCGCGCTGAGTCGAGCGACTTCGGTGGATGTGGGATGTTCGTATTGATCCACAATTTGTTACCGGGTGGAACATTTCCCCAGAGCGCCGTACCGCGGGTTTGATAGACAAGGCGCACAATTGCTTCGCGATCGATGGCGGCGGAAACCGCCTGCCGGAACTTCAAGTCCCCAAACCACCTCTGCTTGCGTGCGATTGCATCCAGCTTTTTCGTACCGAGATCGTTCTGGTTAAAGAGGAGGAAGTTGTACTCCAGGCTAGGTCCGAGATCGGCAAGCTGGGCGCCTGAGCGGCTACGTTCGCGACTCAGCAAGTTGTAGTTTTCCGAACTGAGCCGGCTGATCATGTGAGTGGCGCCGGCTTCAAAGCGCATGACCTGGGCATCTTCCGTGCCGAGAAAGAGGAACGTCAGTTCGTCCAGGTAGGGAAGACGCTGATTGCGGCTATCTGCTTTCCAGTAATAAGGATTTCTTTCGAGCACGACGCGGTCGCCGGGAACGTATTGCTTCAGGCGAAATGGTCCCAGACCAGCGACCGCGGCAGGTGCAGTGTTCAACGACCATGTTTCAACGAACTTGCCCTCGCGAAACGGTTTTTCAAGCAAGTGCTTCGGAAGCATGGCGATGCCATCAAATAGGCGTTCCGCGGCTGCGTAGGGACGGGGCAAGACGAAGCGAACCGTGTACTGATCGATTTTTGTGACCGCGATGGGTTTGCCGTCGATGATGAGAAGGTCTCGCTGCGGCGAGTCGACTTTCTCGTCCAGGTGGACGGCAAAGGAGAACAATACATCGTCGGCATCGAAGCCATGACCATCGGAAAAGCGGATGCCCTTGCGCAACTGCAGAGTGAACACGCGGCCGTCGGAAGATGTTTTCCACGATTTTGCCAACGCCGGTTCGGTTTGCTGGGAGGCGCGGTTGATCTCGATCAGGTCGGCCACGAGGCGACCGATCACCTCGCGTGAGACTGCGTCGGTCGCGATTACCGGATTAAATGTCTTGGGCTCGGCGCGTCCACCAATTGTCAACTGACCGCCATAGTGTCCGGAAACCTGCTCAGCGCGAAACAGTTCCTCGCCCGGATTTGGTTTCTCCGGGAGCGGTCCCGTAGCGTGGCAGACCCCTGCGAGCAGACACACCAGTAGGGCTAGGCGAGTGATAACTTTCATGACACCCCTATCCCCACAGAACGAGGTACTAAGTAGAGGAAAATTTTAACCGGGATTGGACTGTGTCGGCGAGTAGGGCATAGGTAACGGAGGTAACCACTACCGCCCCGACAGGCGCCAACAACCACGCGTACGACACGAGAACGCTGTATTGTTGCAACGAGCTGAGCATATTTCCCCAGCTCGCCATGGGCTCATTGACGCCCAAGCCGAAGAAAGAGAGCGTCACCTCAGCGGCTATGTAGCGAGGGACAAGGAGTGTTGCCTGAGTCGTTAACACCCCGAGCACGTCGGGCAATATGTGATATCGGAGTACGTGCAGGTCTGAGGCTCCAAATCCATTCGCCGCGAGCACGTAGTTGCGCGAGCGCGTGCTGAGAACGATCCCGCGTACCAGGCGGGCAGGACGCGCCCAGCCGATCAGGCCGATCACGCAGGTCAACAGGAAGAATGTCCGGGTGGGACTTAAGTGCAACGGAAGAAAGGCCCGCACTCCAAGGAGAAAATAAAGCCAAGGGAGACAAAGAAATAGTTCCGTTCCGGCCATCAGAGACTGATCCGTCCAAGCCCCGTAATATCCGGCGAGGATGCCGAGAATCCCACCTGCCAGCAAGGCGATGAGTGTCGCGACGACGCCCGCGGCGACTGAGATCTGTCCCCCATAGAGAACGCGAGAAAATTCGTCGCGGCCAAAGGCGTCGGTCCCAAAAAGCGCGACCGTTGCGGGTGGTTCCACCCCGAAAAGATGCGTTGTGGTATCAAACAAGCCCAGAAGCTTGTGCGCTGACCCCTTCGGGAATAAGTGCACTGGGAAAGGGATGGTCTTGTCTTCCATATAGCCGTCCGGCCCTATCGTTAATCGATAGACGAAGGGTCGTGCATGCCAACCCGATCCATTATGAAAGTGCAGGCGAGTGGGCGGCGCATAGGGAAGTTCGCGATTTTGCCCGGCTGGATCGTAGGGCGCCACAAATCCGGCGAAGAGGAGAGTTACATGCAGCACGACCACCGCAGCAATGACACCCCAAGTCTTATTTCGCATCGAGACCTCCGGTGCGAATACGAGGGTCGGCCACCAGAAGCATGACGTCGGCGATCAGATTGCCTCCGATCATGAAGCACGCCGATAGCATGATGCTGGCGATTACAATGTAGAAGTCGCGGGATAGCGTCGCTTCGAGGATAAACGGCCCAAGTCCGGGCCATCCGCAGATCACTTCGATCAGTAGCGATCCACTCATCAGGCCTGCAAGGGAAAATCCGAACAGTGAAATTGTCGGACTGGCCGCAGCCGGCAGCACGTGACGGAACAATACGCGCGTTCGAGGAATTCCCAATGCCTTCGCGGATTGCACAAATGGCATTCCCAAGATCTCGCAAACACTGTCACGAACATGTCGGACGATGATGACACTCTCCACGAGGACAAGAATGAGGACGGGAAGCAACATACGGACGACGAGATCGTGCGCACGCGCGAGCGCGGTTTGGCTGTCGGTCGTCGGAGGTGTGGAGAGAGGTAGAAGTCGCCAACGCACGACGATGGCCAGTAAAGCTACCCCGAGCACGACTTCCGGAATGCTGACGAGCATGGAGCCTGCGGCACTGAAAGCTTTGTCAAAGGTGCTGCCCCGGCGTGCCGCCATCCATACACCCAAAGGAAGTGAAATCAGCCAGGTGAAGAACATGCTGGTGGTTGTCAGCAGAAGAGTGTTCTTGCACCTGGTCCACAGCAGGGGAGCGACGGGGGCGTTGTAGGCGATGGAATAGCCGAAGTCTGCCCGCGCGGCTGATTGCAGCCAACGTCCATAGCGGATCAGCAGCGGTTGATCGAGGCCGTAACGCGCTTGGAGTGCGCTGATTGTCTCGGGTGAGATTTGAGGATTCAGCCGCATCTCGTCGAAGAAGTTGCCTGGCGCCATCTCCGTGAACAGGAAGCAGAGGAGGGAAACTCCTGTCAGTAACAGGACAGCACGCGCCAACGTCCGCAAGAGGTATTTCACGCGAATGCTCCTGCTGCGCGGACGAAGGCCGACTTCACGGAATCAACGGCTGCGATCAGTTTCTTCGTTTCCTCGTGTTGTGGCGTAGAGAAGACGCGCTCGCTACTCCCTCGTTCGACGATACGACCGTGTGACATGACTGCGACGGTATCTGCCATCTGGGTCGCATGCGTCAGTTCATGGGAAATCAGCAGGTACGTCAGCCCGTGAGACTCTTGCAAACTAACAAGGAGATTCGTGATCTGTGCCTGAGTAGAGAGATCGAGGCCAGAGAGCGCTTCATCGAGAACCAGTAGTTGCGGGCGAGTGGCCAAGGCGCGGGCAATGGCCAGTCGCTGTCGCTGGCCGCCGCTGAACTCAAAGACAGACCGTGACAGCCAAGCGGGAGAAAGGGAGACCTCCTGCATCAGGTTCTCGGCGATGATTCTTCGTTCGGATTGGCTTTTCCCTTGAATTCGTAAAGGTTCCTCGATCGCCTCTGCCGCGGAGAAACGCGGGTTGATCGAAGTGACCGCGTCCTGAAATATGATTTGAATTTTCGGGCGGAAGGGTGCGAGATCACGACGGCCGAGTTGGGCAAGGTCAATTCCGTCGAAGCAGATTCGTCCCAAGTCGGGACGTTCCAGACGCGTCACACACCGCGCTACCGTTGATTTTCCTGAACCGGATGCGCCGACCAAGGCGAGAGTCTCGCCGGCCCTGATCTGGAAACTGATTTCCGAGATCGCCGCCACACGCTTACGCCGATCCCAGCGGCCGTATGTGTAACTCTTCGACACTCCTTCCACTTGGATACGTGGATCGGTTCCGTGAGTGAGACTCCTATCCACCATACTTAAAGCAACTCACAGACCTCTCAGGTTCTGGAGCGACCTCCTGTGGCGGACGTTCGACGCAGATTGCCATTCTTTCAGGGCAGCGCGCCTCGAACATGCAGCCCGTGCGGACAGGATTGCTTGATCCTTCAGAGATGATCGGAAATTCCTGTTTTGTGATGGCCGGGTCGTCGAACGATGAATGTGCCACGCGCCTCAATGCTTGCATATAAGGATGCAGTGGACGCCGAAAGACCTCACGGAGAGTGCCGATCTCCACCAGGCGTCCCGCGTACATCACCGCTACACGATCCGCGAGTGCTGAGAGCAGCATTAGGTCATGGCTGATGAACAATATCGTAATCTCGCGTGTCTCACGCACTTTCGATAAGAGGTCAATAATCTCTAACCGAAGCGGAGCATCGAGTTTTGTGGTGGGTTCGTCAGCGACCAGAAGCGTGGGGTCACATGCAAGAGCCTGGGCTATCACTACCCGCTGGCGCTCGCCACCGCTGAGTTGATGCGGATAGGCATCGCAAATTCGCGCAGGTTGATCGAACCCAACCTCGTGAAGGAGGTAGGTGACGCGTTCGTGCCGTTCTTTTCGGCTCAGGGGCAGGTGGGCCGTCAAGACTTCCGAGATCTGGGTCAGCACCCTTAACACAGGATTGAGCCAAAGCGCTGGTTCCTGCGGAATTATGGAGACTTCGCGACCGCGAATCCGACGCAGTTCGGCGTGTGACAGTCGCAACAGATCACGTTCGCCAAACCGGATTTCTCCCTCTATTGTTGCTTTGGATTGGAGTAGCCCCAGCACCGCATTTGCCAGAGTACTTTTTCCGCAGCCGGATTCGCCGATGATGCCTAGAACTTCACCGCGATTGACGTCGAGAGAGACTTCATCGAGAGCGGGCACAGCTTCGCCGTGGTCCCGCGGGTACGTGACCCGCAAGTTACGAATGCGAAGCAAGTTCTTCGCTGGCCGGCTCAAGTGTCGTCACCCCAGACTCAAATCTTACGCAAGTCTTGGGTCACGACAATCTTCGTGGAGCAAGCAAAAGTATCGACACTTTTGGTTTTGCAGGGACGGATAGGCGGTGGTATCCGCAGTTACGGTGAGGGCCCAGTTAGAGCCACCCTGCAGCCTCACACCACTAAACGCGAATCGTTGAAAGCCGCCAAGCCTACCAGATGACTTTGGCACCCAACTGGATATGCCGCGATCCTCCCGACCCAACCACCGGATTGGAGGCATAGACATCGGGCGTAGCACTGGCACGGCCAAAACTGGAGAAATCGGACAGGTCCGGACCCACTGAACCGGCCGAGTAATTTGGATGATTCGCGACGTTGAACACCTCGCCGCGGAGTTGCAGGCTAAACCGCTCCTTGATCTTCCAAGTCTTGCTTACGGAGGCGTCCCAGTTCATGAAGCCGGGGCCGCGCAGTATGTTCCGTCCCATGTTTCCGAATGTATAAAAGGCTTGCGGGTAGATGGTCACGCCGTTCTGAAAATAACAGTAGCCCACATAGTCAAGCGATTCGATCAACGCTGGCGTTGTAGCTACTGCTGTGCAATGCGGATCGCGCGTTAGCACGTTGCCGTCGTCGTCATAGGTATTTTCAAAGTGTGGAATCGCCTCGGTCGCCGACCATCGCAGATTCCGCGGATCGCCTTGAATGTTCCAACGCTCGTTGCTGGCATTTCCTGGACCTTCATTGGTGCCCGACAGATCGTTCGAATCGTCCCACATAAGAATCGGGTAACCGGTCTGCCAGGAGACGATGCTGGTTACCTGCCAGCCTTCGAGCAATTGTCCCCAGGACTTCCGAGAGGGAAGATCGTAGGTGGCCGAGAGCGTGAATCGGTGCCGGATGTCATAGTCACCGTCCCCTTTTTCCGCGGCGTAATTAAGGCTGTCTTGCGGAATGTATCCCAGGTTGTTCGTGTTACCAGCGACGTCGATGGCATGCGCCCACGTATAGCCGGCGAGCAGGTACAGGCCTTTCGAATATCGCTTCGTCAGCGTGACCTGCAGACTGTTGTAGCGTGATGTGGACTTGTTCCCCAGGACATCTAGGAATGAGATGTAGGGATAGCATGGAGCATTCCCGACGCCCAAACCTGTCGGGGGAGCACAACTGGCCGTCATGGGCCGGCCCAGTTGCAGCGATCCGTCGTCCAGATTGGTATCCACTTGGTTCTGGTCGATGGTGCTATAGAGTTGAACGCCGCGATTGCCCACGTAAGCCACTTGCAGCAGCGTGTTGGGCGACAGCTGTTGTTGAACGTTGAGATTCCAGTTCAGTACGTAGGGGGTTTTCAGTTTCCGATCGGTAGCAAAGAATGCACAAGGAAGGTCGGAACTGCAGGTGTTCAGGACCGAACCATTCACTGGGAAAATAGGACCATCCACGGACCAGTTAATCAGGTCGGTGTCCTCGTCGGTGCCGGGACTTACGAGCAGAGCGCTAATGTTGCCGTTCGCACCGGGTTGAATCAGGGCGCTTGGATTCAGGTGCAGTCCGCCGCTATTGAAGGCGAAGGTCCGGATGGCGGGCTGGACGTAAATCATGCCGAAGCTGGAGCGGACTATTGTTCGGCCGGTCCCAAACAGATCCCAGGCCACACCGAGGCGTGGCGAGATGTTTTTATAGTTTGTTGGGTAGGGTTCTCTGATGCCGTAGCCCACTTGTACGATCCCTTGCGAAGGCGCGAAATTGGCGAGACGGTTCTGCGAATCCTTGATGGGATAGGTCACGTCATAGCGCAACCCAAGACTTAAGGTGAGCCTGCGCGTGGCACGGAATTGATCCTGCAGATATAGGCCAAATGACTTCATACTGAGATCCCGGCCCGGGTCGCCAAACAACAGTTCCCAGGAGCGAACATTCCCCTGCAGGAAATCCTCCAGGTAGTGGAAGCTAACGCGGCCGCGACTGTTACCCGCTCGAAAAAGATCAACTCCACCGTTGCTGAAATCGCCCCCGAAGCGCAAAGCGTGTTTTCCACGCGTGTAGGAGACGCTGTCGGAATAATTCTGTGTGTGACTGGGCGAGGTGTACCCGGGCCAAATATCGTTACCGCCCAAAGGATAGAAATAGGTAGTGCTCGGGTTGATGCTTGGGAACCCGAAACTGCGGGGATCGGTGATGCCTGTGTTCAACCCGTATTGGGTCGGGTTGACGTTCCCATCCACCGACGTAATCTTCTCGTAGAAACTGTTGTAGCTGAAGCTGGCGCGATTTACCCAACGGGAATTTGGGGTCCACGTCCAGTCTGCGCCAAACACCTGAGTAATCGGTTCCGCGTGCGACAGCCACTCTGGACGGAGCGGATAATAGTCTTCCTCGGTTTGCGTCGTGTTCGCGTAAATGAAACGGCCACTGAAGGAATGATGTTCGCCGGGATGGTAGTCGCTCTTGAAGACTAGGTTGTCGGCGCGGTTCAGATTATTGAAATTAAAATTGATGATGGTGGGATCATCTGGATCGGCGGTGTAGCCAGGATTGGTCGGGAAGTACTTAATCAGGTTGAGGCTGAGCTGGTTACATAGAGTGGGGTCTTGATCACAACCTGTGGAATGTAACGCGTCCACAATGCTCGAAAAGGGGTCTCCTTCGAGATTGTCGGGCGTTGCCAGGGATACGGTAACCGGGCTGTAGGTGTTCAAAGGATTACCAACTACCGAGCGCACCCCTTCGTAGTTGGCGAAGTAAAACCACTTGTCCTTGACGATAGGTCCGCCAACCGAGGCTCCGAATTGGTGCAGGCGCAGCGCTGAAAGCGGCTGGGGAGCCGGGTTGAAGACATTGCGCGCGTCGAAGGCAGAATTGCGGTGAAAGTAATAAGCGGTTCCGTGAATCTGGTCGGTGCCGGACTTGATCCCGATGTTCACCACCGCGCCAGGTTTCTCCCCGAAGTCCGCCTCGGGCTGTTCTTGCGTATTGAATTCTTGAATGGAGTCCAGCGGCAGAGTGCTGGCAGGAGTTCCCTCGATTCCTGCGTCGTTCACAACGGTCTCACCCCAGTACGCGTCGTTGTCAGTAGCTCCATCGATAATGAAGTTATTGTCATCCGGCCGCATTCCATTCGAGGTCACGGAGTGGAACCCGCCCCCAGGATCGCGCTGGACACCGGGATGAAGCGCCAAGAGATTCTGAAAATCGCGGCCCTGTAAGGGCAACTCGTTAATTGGCTTGTTGGAAAGGACGCCGCTCAGCGTAGTCGTGGTCGCATCCACCAGGGGCGCTTCGTCCTTCACCTCGATGACCTCGGTGGTCGTTCCAGGCTGCAGTTCAAAGTCGATCTTGAGATCATTGCCCACCTCGACCTGAACGCGTTCCCGCACATATCTCCGGAAGTTCGCCGCTTCGACCATGATCGAGTAAACGCCTGGCTCCAGGCCCGGCGCAACGTACTCCCCGGAGGTGCCTGTTTCGAGAGTCCGCTTCACTTGGTTACCGCGGTTCTGAATCGTGACTCGGGCGTGCACAATCACAGCGCCACTGGAATCCAGGACCCGGCCGGAGATGCGTCCCTGCGAAGTCTGGGCGGGCAGCATCGACTCGAAGATCCACAAAAGCAGGAGGAATACG
>AR_comb_assmDRAFT_10650481_pt1 | contig 21816 bp, 14 predicted proteins | sample ArasoioldDNA_FD_10543 | JGI IMG/M metagenome (IMG submission 10543) | reverse complement strand
GATGGCGCCCCCTGAGCCGCCCAGGCCCCGCGCGTCGACACCAACCCCAGGCCACGCATCGGCTGCCACTCCGCCACGGCCACAGCCCCAACCGGGTGCAGAGATGGCAACCGAAGGGGCAGTATATAGCCTCCAGGCGCATGCGCAACCGCTACAAGAGCAGGGTACTTCCCCTCCAACTATGAGGCCAACGCTCATCTGGCAGGCGCCTGCGGCGAGTCTTCCCCCTAGCTCTAGTGGACCTCAAAGCCGCATCACGATCGGCCGCATCGACGTGCAGGTCAACAATCATCCACCGGTGATCCCGAGTAGTCCGCCGCCGATCGCCAGTGCTTTGCCACTGAACAATTGGGAAACGCGCTTTTTGAATCGCTTTCCGATAAGGCCATGACCTAGACGGTTTGGGTGCGTGTTATGAGTTTTGAGGCAATTACAGAGGTCACCCGAGGGCTCCGTATCCTGCTGCATAGCCAGCTCGCCAGGGTGAGTGCAAGCGCCGTGGTTACCCTGCTGCCGCCTGGTGATAATCTGCCCACTGTGTCTGGGGTCAACTTGTATTTGTACCGCGTCGTTGAAAGTCCATCGACCAAGAATCTTCCCTGGCCTGGGGACAGGGCGACATCGCCATCCGCGCGGCCTGCACTGGGGCTGGAGCTTTCCTATTTGCTGACACCGCTGGGGACACGACCGGATGATACGAGCTTCCAGGTGGGCGATGATGCGCACACTATGCTGGGTATGGCGATGTTGACGTTGCAAGAGAATCCTATCCTGAATGACGTCCATATTCCGGGCTTTGACGCTGACATGGTCCTGCCACCGTTCCTGCTGAATAGTTACGAGCAGATCAAGGTGACGCTCATGCCAACGAATCTTGAGGAACTCTCCAAGATCTGGGCGACCATCAACCAGCCGTACCGCCTCTCTGTCGCCTATGAAGTGTCATTGGTACAACTGACGCCCACCCCGCCGCCACCGGTCAGTGCTGGTATCGTCTTCTCTACCGGCGTCGATGTCATCACGCTTGACGCACCACGTCTGACCGGGCTTACGCCGGCCATCGGCGCTCTGGCCCATATTGATGGCAGTGGCGCTCTGATGGCCAACGAGTTGAGCATCAATGGCTCCGGGTTCAGTTTCCCCGGTCAGGCCCCTGGCGTTCGGGTCGGCGGTCAACCGGTGGCGCTCACGAGTACGCCAGCGCCGACAGATACCGTCATAACCGTACTCCTGCCCGCAGACCTGGACGCGGGACCTCAGGCAGACGTCCGCGTGACGCTGCATCGCCGGACGAGCATGCCTCTGGTACTGACGCTCAGTCCGTGGTTAGCCAACATGACCCCAATTCGGACGGCGCTCGACCCGACACAGCCAGCCGACCTGAAGCTCGCACTGCATGGCAATGGCTTCACGACAACACCACAAGCTGTGCGTTTCGACGGGCCAGGAGGTACCACAAATGTGACGGTGTTTGACACGGGCGGTAGTGATGGGCAGGCGACTGTGACCCTGCCAGCCACCCTGGCAAACGGTATTTACAATGTCCGGGTTGTACTGAATGACCCTGCCAGTAGCGTTTCCAATGCACGTACCCTGGAAGTGCTGCCGCGTCTGGACAGCCCGATCGCCCTGGCCATAGTCACCGTCTCCGGGAATGCGGTGCACCAGCTCACGGTGCACGGTGCTCGACTGAACGGCAGCGATGTGCGGTTGGTGCTCGATGGGGTGACGCACCAGGTAGGGGCCAACGCCAATGCGACCCAATTGGTCTACACGCTAGGACGCCTGCTCAGCGCGGGGTCGCACCGCGTTGCCATCAAGGTCAATGGCCAAACATCTCGTAGCGTTGTCCTGGAGGTCTAGGGCATGACCACCAGCGAGGCGAACTGGATCGACCTCAACCAGCGTTACCTGGTTGCCGCCCTCGAAGAGATTCGGGTTGCTTTGGAACGGCACACGGAGCGTGCAGGGAGTGCTACGCTCGCTGCAGACGCAAAGCCCGTTGTAGGGTGGTTAGAGGATGAGTTGACCGACTCCCCCACGCCGCCAGCACTCGAAACGTTGTCGAAGACCTTTGGATTATCGTGCTTCGAGCGCGCCATTTTGCTTCTCTGCGCCGGGATGGAACTGGACGCCTCGTTCGCCGGCCTCTGTGCCGCAGCTCACGGCGATCCTGGCCGCTCTTACCCGACCTTCAGTCTTGCCCTGGCTACCCTGCCAGCTCCGCACTGGAGTGCACTCACCCCCGCCGCGCCACTCCGCCGCTGGCGTCTGCTTGAGCTCGTGCACCAGCCGGGCGCCTCGCTTACGCTCAATCCTCTACGCATCGATGAGCGCGTTCTGCATTTCCTCACGGGTATTCAGTATCTTGATGAGCGGCTCGTGGGCTTGATCGAACCTGTCGTGGCTGATGAACTGGTGCCATCACATCTGGCCCTGGCGCGGCAGATTGCGCGCACATGGGCGGGTGCGCACGGTCAGCTTCCGGTGATTCAGCTCTGTGGCGCGGATGACACGGTGAAACGTGCCATCGCTGCGACCGGCTGTGCTGAGGTTGGGCTGCACCTCTACGCCGTGATGACTGAAAACATCCCGGCCAACGCTGGCGAACTCGAGGGTTTCGTGCGGCTGTGGGGTCGTGAGGCGGCCCTGACGTCGAGTGCGCTGTATGTTGATGCTGAGGCGATCGACAGGGCCGATACACGGGCTATAGTACAGGTCTCGCGCTTGCTGGATCACACCAATGGTCCACTGCTCGTGAGTACGCACGATCGCTGGCGCCCCTTACGACGCGCGATATGCACACTCGAGGTGCGCAAGCCCTCTGCTGAGGAGCAGTGTACGATCTGGCAGGGCTTGCTGGGCGAGGCGGCGGGAAGCATGAACGGCCACGTGCGAAATTTGGTATCGCAGTTCAACTTCAACGTCCCGGCAATCCGTACCGCGGTGCAGGAGGCACTGGCATCCGATGCTGCAGGGGACGCACTGATGACAGAGCTCTGGGATGCCAGTTGTTCTCAGACACGCCCTCGCCTGGAGGATCTGGCCCAGCGCATCGAGCCGGTGGCGACGTGGGACGACCTGGTGTTACCCGAGGCGGAGAAGTCGCTGCTCCACGCCATCACCGTACATGTGGCGCATCGGGCAACAGTCTACGAGGCCTGGGGTTTTGGCGCGGTGAGCAGCCGCGGCCTCGGCATTAGCGCCTTGTTTGCGGGCGCCAGCGGCACCGGCAAGACCATGGCGGCGGAAGTCCTGGCAAATGCGCTGCGGCTCGACCTGTACCGCATCGATCTCTCGAGTGTCGTCAGCAAATACATCGGTGAAACTGAGAAGAACCTGCGGCGTGTGTTCGACGCGGCTGAGGACGGCGGGGCGATTCTCTTCTTCGATGAGGCTGACGCGCTGTTTGGCAAGCGCAGCGAAGTCAAGGATAGTCATGACCGCTACGCCAATATCGAGATTAACTACCTCTTACAGCGTATGGAGTCTTATCGTGGCTTGGCGGTGCTGGCAACGAACATGAAAAGCGCGCTCGACTCAGCCTTCCTGCGCCGCATTCGCTTCGTCATCAACTTTCCGTTTCCGGACACGGTGCAGCGCGCCGCGATCTGGCAGCGCATTTTCCCCCCCCGTACGCCGACTGAGGGGTTAGATATCGGTAAGCTGGCCCGACTCAATCTCGCTGGCGGGAATATCCGCAACATTGCGTTGAATGCTGCCTTTCTGGCTGCCAATGCCGGCGAGCCGGTGCGTATGACTGATGTCTTACACGCCGTCCGCAGCGAGTATGCCAAGCTGGAGAAGCCGCTAACTGAGGCGGAAATTGGAAGCTGGGCGTGAAAGAAAGATCACCGATGTGTGGGCTCCAGGAGTCCTCTCTGCTGGCCACGCGGACCGACTTTCGGCAGCGCCAGAGTGCTTGTGGGAGTGCACCTGTGCAAAACGGACTGTTGCAGCGCAAGTGCGCCTGCGGTGGATCGGCTGGTTTCAGTGACGCATGTGAGGAGTGCGGTAAGAAAAAGCTTTCGCTGCAGCGGAAAGCGCCGCACTCAGCACTCAAAACTCGGAACTCAGATGGCATCCCGCCCGTCGTGCACACGGTCCTCAATGCGCCAGGGCGACCATTAGATGCAGCAACGCGGGCTTTCTTCGAGCCGCGCTTCGGCCACGACTTCAGCCAGGTGCGGGTGCATACCGATGCGCAGGCAACAGAATCCGCACGGGCGGTGCAGGCGTTGGCGTACACTGTCGGAAGCAACATTGTTTTCAACGCTGGGCAGTACGCGCCGCGCACAGACGCCGGACAAAAACTGCTCACGCACGAACTCGCGCATATCGTGCAGCAAAGCCAGAGCAGCGGTGTTCTGCAAGCGCATGCCGCTCTCAGCACGCCGACAGATGCGGCTGAACGAGAAGCCGAGCATACTGCCATGCATGTTGTCGCCGGATTGGCGCCACGTGCGATGACGCCTGTGCCGCTGGGATTGATCCAACGGCAAAAAGATCCAGGTGAGGTAGACACGCAACAGGCAGGTGAAAAACCCCTCACACGCCGGGAAGAGGTTGACCTGGCGCGCACCTCACCTGGGGCATTGGCTCGCACGGGACCTCCGCCGGTCATCAGTCTTTACAATTTTGCGATTGACAGTGCGGAACTCAAGCAGGAACACCAAGAGATACTCACCGAGCTTGCTGCTTGGCTCCAGCAAGTACGCGCCGACAAGTTGCGCATTGTCGTCATCGGGCACGCCGATGCAAGCGGTACACCCGCGGTCAATCAACCGCTATCGCGCCGGCGCGCGCTGGCCGTCCAAAAGGTTCTCCAGCCATCATCCAGCATTGGCGTATATGCCGATGGGGCGGGCGCACAGCGTCCGGTGGACTCGAACGCTACTGTGGCAGGGCGCACACGCAATCGCCGTGTAGATATCCACCTTTTGCCCGTGAGCAAGGTTCCACAACCGACGCCCCAGCCGACACCCCAGCCAGTACCGCAACCGATACCCCAGCCAGTACCGCAACCAGTACCGCAACCGACGCCCCAGCCAGTTCCGCAGCCAATACCACAACCGATACCCCAGCCAGTGCCACAACCGACACCCCAACCGCAAGAAGAAGAGGACAATCGCACGTTTTGCGAGAAGCATCGAGGATTTTGCGATTGGTGGGGCATAAGTGTCGGGGTCGGGGTTGGCGTCGGTGTTGGCGTCGGTGTGGGGCTCGGTCTGGATGAACTGAAGGAACTTTGGGATGGATTAAACAAATTGCGTAAGCTCAAAAAGCTTCTGGAGGGCGACGGGGATGGCGATGAGCCATCCGATGACAAGGAGAAAGACAAAGAGAAGGAGAAGGAGGAAGACAAAGCCGAACGTCCGTGTGTGAACGAGGCGGCAACCCGCTTGCCGTCAGGGACGTACACGGCGCGGACCATGGGGCCGAACTTTTTCTCGGACTTTAATTGGTGGATCGTTTTCAAAGAGGATGAGACCGGCTGCCGCTGCCGGCTCGGTGAATATCGGCAAATGATCAAAGGCTATGCTGAGCGCGACCGTGGCACCGGTGTGATGGAGCGCGTGGATCCGCCCGGCTTGACGCTGAGTCGGACGACGGAACAGGAAGACACCGATGGCATCGAGCCCTATGGCATTCGGTCAAATAAGCGTGGCAACAGGGATGGGGATTCCTTTACGAAACCCGACCGCGACACTGGCTGCCTCTATGAAGGCCAGGACGCTCCGGGATTTAGAGATATCGCTGCCGGTGAGCATGCACGCTTTCACTTTGAATTCAGCGGCGGACCCGTTGATCGGCGCAACCGCGCCTCGCAGGTGGGAACGTGGAGTCAGTGGGTGGCTGAAGGTGATTATACAAGACCCAAACCACCGCCGAAGAAAACCAAACCCAAGACGCCAAAGCCGAACCGTACGACACCACGACCTTACAAAGGGGCCCTGTCGGGCAGTTATCGCTTCCATTATGCCGGTGGGATAGACCCCGACCCAACCATTGGCGAAGAGTATTGGGCCACGCTCTCCTTCACGAGTCAAGGTCAGACCTATTACGCTGAGATTGAGGTGCAGGTGACCAGGGTAGATACCAAAAACGATCGTGTCTATCTGAAGACCACAAGTACAGAGCCGTTGAATCTTGCACCAGAGGGTCATACCCCTATTATCATTACCCCAGGTGCCAAGTATCTTAGTTTGCACCAGTTAGAGGCTCCGAGTGTGCCCATGGCATTGGAGGAATGAACATTCTGACTCGCTCCTGGATTGTGCTGTAGATGCATAAAGCTAGGTGCACACAAGAGCGCCAGTCTGTGCCCGTAATACGAGGTCCAAATGCTTGAGCTCAAGATCGACTGTCTAAGGCTGAACATCGAAAATGTCGCTGGACATGTACACCGCATACGACCTATCGCCGCGCGTGCAGCTGCGATGTTCGCAGAGCGCCTGCACGAACGCTGGTCGGAGAGCAGGTGGGCCTCGGACGCAGGAGGCATTGACAGCGTAAGCGTCCCGCCCGTGTCTCTGAATCTGAACGGTATGAGCAACGAACAGGCGGCGGAAGCCATCGCCAACGCTTGGCTCGAGGGGCTGGCACTCAAACTCAAGCTATGACTTGTGCTGCGGTGGAAAGGAAGGCAGGAACATGGCAGCTCTCAAAGGCGCATTTATCAAAATAGGCGCAGGGTTACTTGGCGCACTGCCGAACATTATCGTCTTCCAGTTCAACCCAGAACAGGTCACACGGCAGCCTGCGCTGGTCCGACCGCCAACGCCGAACACCGGGGGTGGTTGTACTGACGAGAGCCAGCAGCCAAGTCCACCGACTGAGTCGATCAGCTTCAGCCTGCGTGTCGATGCCACGGACCAGCTCGCCTCTGGCAATCCCATGGCGGTGGTGGCGGCGGCCAGTGGCATCTTGCCCACGCTCTCGGCGCTAGAATTGTTGATGGTGCCACAGAGATCGCTCGCCATCGACCTCGTCCGTCTGGTGCGAGGCAAAAGTCTGTTTCAGCACCCACCAGGCAAATTATCCACGGTGTTGTTCTTCTGGGGGCCATTCCGTATCCTGCCCGTCAGCGTGAGGAGCCTGAGCATCACCGAGACAGAATACGACACGCTCCTCAACCCCATACGGGCTGAGGTCTCGGTCAACCTGGAGGTGCTGACACCAAGCCAACTGAACGGCGCCTCCTTGGCGATTGGTGCCTATTACTATTCACAGGGAGTCAAGGAGGTCATGGCAGCACTCAACCTGGCCAACGCTGCGCAGATTGGCGTCAGTACCGCCAAGTCCTTCTCGATTTAGCGGCCACGCATGGCAGGAGGCAAGCGCACATGATCTTCAAGGGGAGTCGCTACGAAAAGGTGGGAGTGTCTCAGGTGACGGGGCCAAACGGGCAGCCGGTGAGCGCGCTAAAGATCCGCTTCATCCCGCCGACGCCAGCCGGCTTTTTCCATACATTTACTGCCGACGAACGGCTCGATCTCTTGGCGTTTCACTTTTATCGGAATCCTGAGAAATTCTGGCTCATTGCTGATGCCAATAGCGAGATGGATCCGGAAGACCTCCTGGAGCCCGGGCGGCAATTGCGTATCCCGCCCGATCGGACCTAGACATGGCGGACAGAGTTTACCAGATCGCGTTCAATGATGAGACTGTGGACGAAGCGTTTTACGGTGACATCATGTCGTTAACCGTCGAGGAAAGTACGGCCACCGCCAGCATGTTGCGCCTGCAACTGACGACCACGCTGCAAGACGATGGCTCGTGGCTCTACCTGGAGGACGACCGCCTCGCGCTCTTCACCAAGATATCTATCAGGCTTGGCTTTATAGGTGGCGCTGGACTGGCGGGCGAGCTCGGCGGCCTGACGAGTGGTGGCAATGAAGGGCTCGAGCCGGTGTTTGATGGCTACATCACTGCCGTCAACGTCAGCCTCGAGGGCCAGCCGTGCAGCGGGAACATCGAAGTGAGCGGCATGGACACCAGCATTTTGCTGAGCCTGGAGGAGAAGATTACAACCTGGAAGAACCTGGCCGACAGCGATATCGTCCAGCAGATCCTCAGCAACTATGGCGTGCAAGTGCAGGCCGATGCTACGCCGACCGTCCACCAGGAAAACGACATAACGATTGTACAGCGCGGTACCGATATCCAGTTTGTCCGTGACCTGGCGCAACGTAACGGGGTGGAATTCTACTTTGAAACCGACAAGGAGAGTGGGGACGTCATCGCTTACTTTCGCGCGCCGCAACTCACGAGTACGCCACAGCCAGACCTGGCCATGCAGTTTGGGGATGACAGCAACTTACACAGTTTCTCAGCACGGCTGAGCGGCCAGCGACCACTGAACGTGAAAACGCAGCAGTTGGACGTAAAAGCGAATAGTCCCACTACCGCGCAAAGCAATGATACGCAGCTGACCAAGTTAGGAGATAAGGACGCCAACACATTGATCGGAGGCCCACTGGAGAGTCTGGTCACGCCGAAAGAGGCGCAGGCGCAGATGCTTGTACTGGGGCCGCCCACCAGCGATGCTGCCGAGTTGCACACCCTGGTGCAGGCTGTGCGGGATGAAGCTTCCTGGCTCATCATGGCCCAGGGCGAGATCAACAGCGACGCCTATCAGAGGGTGCTACGGCCGCATCGTCTGGTCCTGATCAAAGGTACTGGCGTGCCTTACAGTGGCAAATACTATGTCACCAGCGTCGTGCACGAGTTGCGAGGCGGCGGGAGCTACCTCCAGCGCTTTGAGGCGCGCCGGAATGCGCGTGACCTCGATGGCAGCGAGGAGTTTGGCGCCAGTGCCCTTGGCCTGCCGCTCCCGGGAGTCTAACGCCATGATGCAGTCGCAGACCGACGACATTCTGGCCCGCTTGATCGAGCGGGTGGAGGGGCGCTATTACGGTAAGTATCGCGGCCAAGTGACCGACAATAACGACCCTGATAACCTCGGTCGTATCAAGGCTAAAGTCCCCCGCCTGTTGGGTGATGAGGAGACGGGGTGGGCACTGCCGGCCTTTATTTACGGTGGGGCCAGCGAGCAAGGACTATTTGCTATGCCGGACGTGGGCGCCGGGGTGTGGATCGAGTTCGAAGGCGGTGACCTGAGCTACCCAATCTGGTCGGGCACCTGGTACACCAGCGGCGCTATCCCTGAGTCGGCCCAGGCCGGTAAGAAGGTCTTGAAGACGCAGAGCGGGCACAAGATCGTCCTCGATGATGATGGGGGCACGCTGGAGATAACCGATAGCAATGGCAATAGCATCAAAATGGACTCGAGTGGCATCGCCATCACCGACAGCAACGGTAACAGCATTGCGCTGACGGCATCTGGGGTATCCATCAACAACGGCGGCCTGGAGGTGATGTAGCCATGGGGGCAAACATTCTCGATATGGGCTGCACGATTAAGTGCCCGCATAACGGGCAAGCGACGGTGATTTCCGGGAACACGCAGGTCAAGGTAGGTGGCAACCTGGCCTTGTTGGTGACAGATCCGATGACCATCGCTGGTTGCGCTTTTGCCCCTGGCGGCGTCCCATCACCCTGCGTCACCATCCAGTGGACGGGGCCAGCGACCCGTAACACGGTCAATAAAACGCCCGTCTTGTTGCAGACGAGCCTCGGGCTCTGCCTGAACGCCGCTAGCGCGCCCCAGGGCACGGCAATCGTGAGTGGCGTACAGACGCGAGTCAGTGGAATATAAATGATGCCAGATCAGCTACAAACCGATATACGAGAACCACGTTTCCTCGACTATCCATACGGCGTCAGCAGCACCGGGACGCCGAGGACCACCACAGCCGAGGATCACCTGCAGGATCTCATCTTGCAGGTGCTGTTCACCAATCCTGGGGAACGTATCAATCTGCCCGAGTTTGGTGTTGGTGTGCAGCGGCTCGTGTTCGCGCCGAACAATGAGACATTACGCACCAGCGCGCAATTCCTGATCTCCACGAATTTGCAGCGCTGGTTAGGCGACCGTATGGACGTTGAACAGGTCAACGTCAGCAGCGAACTTGGCGCCGAGCAGGTGGTCACGATCGAGATCGTTTACACCGTGAAAGCAACCCAGCAACGCCAACGTATCCAGGTACAGGTCTAGCTATGCTACCTCCCCCTGTACAGCCTAGCCTCGTATGCCCAACGCCCGAGTTGCCACCCGGTGCACAGGGTATCGCGCGCGTGGCGGTAGACGACGCGCACACCCAGCTCATTGTCACGTTCTATCGACCAATCACACTGCAGCAGTCCTATCTGTTCAATGCGCACAGCTATAGTCTGACCGGAGGCCAGCGGCTATTCCCGCACGTGCTCAAAGCCGAGCTGTACCCTGCAACCAGCTCACCAGAGCCGGGCCATCAGCGGGTGCTGCTGACGCTTGACGGCCTGGGTGATTTTTCTATTTACACCTTGACGGTCAGCGGCCCGGATATCGATCCTTTCTTCAGCAGCTACAAGCTCCGCTTCCGCTTAGGCTGCGATGACCCGTTCGATTGCCGGCTGCCCCTGCCAACGCCCTCGCCAGAGCCGGAGCTCGCCGTCGTCATTGATTACCTGGCGAAGGATTACGCCAGCTTCCGGCAGGCTCTGCTCGACTTCATCCCGACCCGCCTGCCCGCCTGGACTGAACGCAACGAAGCCGATATCGGCATGATGCTGCTGGAGTTGCTTGCCGCTACCGCCGACAACCTGAGCTACATGCAAGACCGTGTCGCCAACGAAGCGTTCTTGAGCAGTGCGACGCAACGTCGATCCGTGGCGGGCCACCTGGCCCTGATCGGCTATCAGATGGATGAAGGCGCATCGGCGTACACGTGGCTGCAATTTCAGGTCAACACGGTGCATACGCTGCTCACCAAAGCCGGCGCCAAAGTGAGCAACAGGCCAGGCAATAACGCTGAACCGGTGCTAGTGTTTGAGACCCTGGGTGAGGTGACGCTACGCCCCGAACACAATGCCATGCAGCTCTACAAATGGGGCAACAGAGACTGCTGTGTCCCACGCCAGGCGCTGAGTGCGGTGCTGGTCGGTAGCTACCAAGATCTGCAGGACGGTGACTACCTGCTGTTTGACGACGGGAAGGGCCATCGTGACGTGGTCCGCCTGACGAGCCCGCCGGAGATTGTTCCAGGTCCCGGGTTCACCTCACCACCAGTAGGTTCACCACCAGTAGGTTCGCCACCGATAGGCTCGCCGCCGTCAGGTTTTCTCACGCTGCTGCGCTGGTCCGAAGGCACGCCGTTACATGCCGATTACTGCGCCGCCGACGTCACGGTACGCGGCAATATGGTGCTTGCCACCCATGGTGAAACGATTGCCGAAGAACCGCTACGCAACCTGACGGATGAGCAAAAGCAGACCATCAACGCCGAGATCGCGGCACGCCGGCCAGGCCAGCGCATTTCCCGCCAACGCTTACGCTTGGCGCGAGCACCGCTGGCGCACCTCGATGCCACTACACTGCGCCTTGCTATGCCACGCGCCGCACAACCGTCACAGACGGCGCAGAACGCGGTGAGCACCTTTTCTACGCGCCTGCCACGGAGCGTCAGCACGCTCACCGTTGAAGTTGATGGGGAACCCTGGCACCAGCAACTCAGCCTCCTGGAGAGCCGCTCTGACGACAAGGTTTTCCGTGTGGAGATCGATGATCAGGGGGAGGCGACCGTGGTGTTCGGCGATGGCACATTCGGCCTGCGGCCCTCAGAGACCGCCAAGGTCACAGCCACGTATCGCGTTGGTGGTGGGAAAATCGGCAACCTGGGAGCCGACGCGCTTACGCAATTTTATCCTTCAGGACCAGCGCTATGGTTTATATCGGTTACGAACCCATTGCCGGCCGTTGGTGGCCGCGACCTGGAGTCGCGCGATCATGCCCGTCGTATGGGCCCACCGTCTGTCCACACTCCTCTGGTGGCAGTCAGTGCGGCCGATTACCAAACCGCCGCCCAGCTCTTCACGAATGCCAATGGACAGCAGCCAATCCAACGAGCCAACGCCGCGTTCCGCTGGACCGGGAGCTGGTTAACTGTCACGTTAGCGGTCGATCCCCGCGGCACAGAAGGTCTGACCCCTGAGTTGCGCCGCGCCCTGCTCGATGCCTTGGCGACCAGGCGCCTGGCCGGTTATGACCTTGAGGTTATTGGCGCGGTCTACGTGCCGGTCGAGCTGACCATTGAGTTCCGCACCACACCGGGCTCCGGTGCTGCCGATGTGCAGCAGAGGCTCCAGCAGGTGCTGAGTAACGCCGAGCTCGCCGGCGGGGGGAAGGGCTTCTTCCATCCCGATAACTTCACTTTTGGTGAGCATCTGTACGTGAGTAGAATTTTCGCAGCGGTGATGGCGGTGCCAGGCATCGAGTCGGTGCAGATTACGCGGCTAGTGCGCTTGCATGCGGCGCAACCTGAGCGCGATACCGCTAGCAATTTACGTCAGGGCTTCTTAGCAGTTGGCCCCCATGAGATTATTCGGCTGGACAACGATCGCAATTTCCCAGAGAACGGGACTCTCGCTCTGCGCCCGAAGGGGGTGGGACTGTGAGCCTAACAGACTCTCTATGCGCCTTGCCTCCAGCTCCTCCATCAGGATGCTGCGACCCAACCCCGGAGGCTCCCGCCGCGCCCATTGCCATCTTTAACCCTCCTGGCCTTGCGGCTCTTCGGTACCGTATCGGGACATTCACGAGCTTTCGGCGCGCTATGCTGGATATGGTGACACGTCCGCAGCTGATCTTCAGTGCCTCTACCAGCCTGCGTGCCGATGTCGGTGCACGTGCTACCGATATAACTCTCTCAGTCAGTGATTTTGCCCAGTTCCCTGCGGCATCGTCCTACACGGTGAAAATTGGCACCGAATATCTGCTGGTCACGGCAGGGGCGGGTACAACGAACTGGACTGTCATCAGGGGCGTGCACAACTCATCTCCGGCAGCGCATTTCGTCGGCGATACTGTTGTGCTCGCCATAGCCAGCCCGTTCGCTGGTTGGCACGAACAAACAGATGCCGATTACCAGACAATATTCATCGAACTCTGGGCCTATCTCGCCGACATACTGACCTTCTATCAAGAGCGGGTCGCCAACGAGGCGTTCATCCTGACAGCGACGCAGCGAGATTCCATGCTGCGTCTGGCCGAGTTAATCGATTACCACCCCAGCCCAGGAGCAGGTGCCACGACGCTCGTGGCGTTCACAGTCGAGAAGGGCAAGGAGATCACCATACCGGCGCACTTTCGCGTTGGGAGTCGGGCCCAGCCCGGTAAGCCCGCCGCTGTGTTTGAGACTTCGTCGGCGATTATCGCGCGCGGGGACCACAATGCCATTCCGCTATCTGCTGTGGCCCCTACGAACCAATTTGCGCCGCTCAGCAGCTTTGGCTTCATTTTTGCTCCGTCCTTCAGCGAGCTCCCAGAACTGGCGAGAGCTGTGGAGCATCTTTATGGCAGTGCTGGGACCGCCTATCTGCGTACATTTCCCCTCGGCTCGCGCACCGTGGAAGGCACCAGAGCAGGCCTACTGACAGCGGCACACGTGCGCTCTGCAACGGGTCAGCCAACAACTGCTGGGGCACAGACAGGGAGATTCACGACCGAGGTCGCTCGCCGCACGGTATATCAACCTTTCGTGAGTACGACGACGCGCACTGTTGTGGTCAAAGGCGTCAACAATCGGTTGGCGATAGGAGATTATGTCCTGACTGTCGAAAATGAGGCTGCACCAGGCGGTGCAACACCTCATCTACACCAAATTACCACCATAAACCCCGACAAGGCCTCTGACATAACGACAATTACCTGGGAGGAATCTACTGGTACGACCTACGATCAGACGTCACGGGATGTGGCACTGTATGCCCTGCGCGTCAAGGCTGGGCCCTTTGGCAACAATGCACCGGCCTGGAACAGCCTGCCCGCGGCGCTTACGAGCGCGAGCCCTCCTGGCCCATATCCGAACAACTGGGATGATGCCAACAATGCTGCGTCAAAGGTGCCGGCGAGCAATCACATCTTTCTTGATGCTACTTACGACGCCATCAAGGGCACACCGCAATCCCCAGGATGGGCTGTGCTTATAGCCGATGGCAACAGTAGCATCTTCCATGTCGTCGATGCACGCCCTGTGAGCAAGGCTGACTACACCATCAGTGCCAAAGTCACGCGTCTGACGCTCGGCCCCAATGAGTCAGTACCGGCTAACACTTTCCCGCTTCGCGAAACGGTCATCCTGGCAGGCAGTGAGCGTTTGACCTTACAGAATAATCTGCCGCTTCCTGAGCCGCTCGCTGGCTCTACGCTCGTGCTGGCGGGTCTGTATGCCCAGCTTCAAAAAGGCCAAACGGTCGTCCTCCAGGGAGATCTGTGGGATGCCGCGACGCAAACGCCAACTGCCATTGGCAACGCCGAGCCCCGCGTCCTGGACGCTCTACCGGTGCTGGACACCGGCAATAATCTCACCACTGTCACACTGAACAAGCCGCTTGACAGGCAGTACGTCCGCGCCAGCGCCAGCCTCCTAGCGAACGTCGTCGAAGCCACGCAGGGGGAAACGATCAAAGACGAGGTGCTTGGCAGTAGCGACGGCAGTGCCTTCCAGGCCTATGCTTTGAAGCAGAAGCCGCTTACCTATCTCCCCTCCACCGATCCAGAGGGTGTGGCCGCCGTCCAAAGCACACTCCTGGTGATAGTGAATGGGGTACGGTGGAACGAACAGCCCACACTTGTGGGGAGCACTCCCGATGCCCAGGCGTTCACCACGACCCTCGACGACCTCGGCCAGACCACGGTAGTCTTTGGGGACGGCTTCGCTGGCGCTATTCCCCCAAGCGGCAGAGGCAATATCCGAGCACGTTACCGCAAAGGCTTAGGGAATGCCGGCAACGTGTCGGCCGGTGTTATCCAGCAATTCATAGACAGTCTCCCTGGCTTACAGAAGGTGACCAACCCACAAGCCTCAAACGGTGGGGCTGAACAGGAAAACATCGCGCAGATGCGTGTGCATGCACCTGCCAGCAGGCGAACGTCTGGCCGCGCTGTCAGCGTCGAAGATCACGCCGCGCTGGCACTCAGCTACCCCGGCGTTGCGAAGGCCGGGGCCAGGTGGGTGCGACGCGATCCGACTACGCTGCAGGCCATCCCACAGCCCTACATTCAGCTCACCGTGGCCACCTCGAATCAGGCACCACTGGCTGAGCAGACCGTCTTTGTGAGGCAGTTGCGTAGCTTCCTCGACACACGCCGTGATCCCAACGTGCCACTGCGCATCATTGATTTCACGCCGGTCTACATTGACCTGGCCGTGACGGTTGACATTGACGATCGCTTTCCACAGCAGGCCACCCTCGCCCGTGTCCAGGCCGCCCTGTATCCGGGCCTGACCCCGGATGGCAGTGCTGGCTACTTTGCTTTCGAGCGTCTGGGATTTGGTCAAAGTATCCACCTCAGCACGGTGTATGCGGTAGTGCAAGCAGTGCCGGGCGTGCGGGATGCGAAGATCACGACGCTGCGCCGCATGGATCTCGATGCGGCAGACCCCGCGAAGGTGCGCGACGACATTGTCGTACGGCCAACCGAGATTGTCATCATACAGAACGACCCTGCCGATCCCAGTAAGGGGAGGTTGAGCGTCACACGAGGCACAGGAGGTTTTGTCGATACATGAGCCGCAATGACGCTGAAGATTTTGCACAACATTTGTATGCCCGTGTGCCAGGCCATTACCGCGTGTATGATGCGGAACAGGGTCAGCCGATGTTGGCGCTACTGCGGGTAATTGGTGAGCAAGTTGCGCACCTGCGCCAGGATCTGGATGCACTCTGGGATAATTTCTTCATCGAGACCTGTGACGATTGGGTCGTACCGTATATCGGGGCGCTTGTTGGTACCAATCTCTTGCCGCAGCCGGTCGGTCAAAGCATTCGCCTCGATGTCTGGAATACCACCATCTGGCGGCGCAGCAAAGGCACGCCAAGCATGCTGGCAGGGATGGCTCAGGAAATCAGCGAGTGGCCGTCTGATCTGGCCGAGTGCTTCCGAGCGCTTGGGTGGTCACAACACATGAACCACATACGACTCGACGCCGTTCTGACGCCGGATCTGCATGACCCATACCAGCTCAGTCTGCTTGGGCGGGCTGCTGATCCATTGGCCCATGCAGCTGATTTCAAACCAGCCCACCCACTCGACCAACCGCGTGTGACGCCGCAATCGCTTGGCGTCGGGCGTGCTGGCTGGGGTACGCCTGGCCGCTACCAGATTAAAAACCTCGGCGTGCTCGTCCGGCGCCTGCAGACGTTTCCGGTCAAAGGCGTGACACCCACCGCCGTCGCTCCAGGGGCGGTTCCCCCGCCGGAGGCTACATGCTTCACCTTTGACCCGCTTTTTCGTGACGTACCGCTCTTCGTAGAACATTCTCGCGAGCCCCTCACGCGTGCGGCATTTGACCAGGCGCCATGGAAAACGTTCGGCTCCGATCTCGCCGTGCGTCAGTTCGGCGTGCTCCTGGCAAGTGACGTCGAGCCGCACCCCACTCTATCAAACAGCCGCACGCCTTTTACCTTCGGCGGTGCTGGGCTGGGTCTGTCTCTCCACGCCACCGCCGGCATACGGTTGCTCGAACCACATCTGTTCCAGTTGGGGGCAGCACACTTTATCATCGCCGCCGAGTGGCAACAAATTGGCAGACCTCCTCTAACGACTCTCCTTGGCTCCCTGAGCACCCTGCATGCCGCTCTGGGCAGCAGTCAGCCCTTCTTGCCTGGGTCTGCCGCCTCAGGAGCTGGAAGACTGGCGCTGACTGTCCAAACCGGCGGGCCCGACCGCGGCTGGCTCGGCCAACCATCTTTGCCGACTGCGCCTGCAGCTCGCTTCCCAGGCGCAGTGGTCGCCGTGCGGGCCATGGGGATTGGTCCCGTGCATAGCGCCGACGGACTCTACGTCTACCTGCCGGCTGCGTTTGTGACGCCGGCTGACAAGCTGACATACTATGTGGCGGACGATGGTAGTACCTACCATGCTGCAGATCTGCATGTCATGTCTTTAGCGCGGCCCTCGGAAGGTCAGGTCTACCCGTGCCGCGCCTTAAGTGCAAGCGTCACTCCAGCCGACGCGTTCATACAGTTGAACCGCATGCCGGGCGGATTGCCGCTGGCTGATCCGACACGCTTAGGCAATGCCAGCGTGCTTGTCCAGGTTGAGCTGTTCACCGGTGCGTTCCAGACGCTTGGCGCTGTGGCGACCATAGCCCAAACGGCGGGCGCCTATCCAGACCTACAAGTCCCTGACCCGTGGCCGGCCCTGGTCTACGGGCCGAGCAAACGGTCAATCAGCGGCGACCTGCCCGCAGATGGGCTCCTCAGTATCCTGCTGAGGCCGCTATCCGGTGATTTTATTCCCCCCGCCGAGCTCATCGTGGTCAACCGGCGTGGTCAAAGCTTGCTGGTCTATCTACCGGAAGTGCTCAGTATAACTAATGCCGGCATACGTCTCTTCGTCGCGGACGACGGCAGCACGTACTTTGTGCCAGACGACGGAGTGGCGCAGTTAGAGGTACTGCAACAACGCTTATATAGTGGTCTCAGGCTGGCCCGAGCTGCCGCTGGACAAGTGCTACCTATAGCTGGCATTTGGCCATTGCAACAGCGCCGGCCCGTCGCTCTTAACCTGTCCCGCTACGAACGTCAGACAATGCTTAAGCCAGGTGCACTAGGGCTGGATCCGGAATTGGGCCGGTTTGCCTTTGCGCCTCACGATCCGGCTATTGGCCAGGGGGGCCTCAGCGTGGATTACGTGGAGGCCTTTAGCGATCGTGTGGGGGCGTTAAACTTTGACCGGCAGCTTGATCCAGCGCATCAACCAACGCGGTTGGTCTCGCACTCGGGCGACGCCGAGAGTCCTCTGACCTCGGCTCTCACCGGTGCTCCGGTGTATGCCAGCCTCACGGCTGCTATAGCTGCGGCACGGGATGGCGACGTGATTGAAATCGTCGATAGTGCTACATATGCTGCGCCCACTGCTATTGTGCTCAACAACCCATCCATACAAAAATTAGTCGTTCGCGCCGGCGCCGGCCAGCGCCCATGCCTGACCTTTTATCAAGGGGCGCATAGACCGGCATCCGGCAGTGTCCAGGTCACGGTACCTATGACCCTGCTGGAGCTCAACGGCCTGCTCATCAGTGGCGGACCACTCCTGATCGCCAGTAAGGTCGACCACTTACACCTCACGGCCTGCTCGTTGGATCCCCATATCGCAGTTGCCGGTTCCCTCATTGCGAGCGACATGAATGGGCATGATCGTGCCGACTACTTGTTGTGCCGCTGTATCACTGGAGGCTTGAGACTCGGCGCTGGTGTGAGTCAGCTCACCGTCGCCGATTCGATTATCGATCAGCAGGACGGGTTCGCCATTACCGGTTTCGTCACCCAGGGCAGCCCACCCCGTCTGGAATCGCTGCCTCCCCCTGCGGCAAGCGTACAGTTGGAGCGCGTGACGGTACTTGGCCGTATATCTTGTGAGGTGCTCAACGCCAGTGAATGCCTGTTGGACGACATTGCGCTAGTCGACAACCAGCAATCTGGCTGTGTCCGTTTTACACGTTATGAGATGGGCTCCGTGCTGCCTCGCCGCTATCAGTGTGTACCGAGCGCTGAGCAGAGCGCCACCTGTATACCCCTGCGTCGATGTGTTGCCCCCCTCTTTAATGCACGCCGCTTTGGTCGGCCCGACTATGGGCAATTAGCAGCAGCCTGTCCACCAGAAATCCTGACCGCCAGCGAGGCAAGAGCAGAAGTCGGCGCTTTTGCTGGTGTGCTAAACCCCATCCGGCTCAACAATCTCGGGATCAAGCTGCAGGAGTTCATGCCCGTAAGCCTGTCGGCTGTGATCATCGCCGAGACATAGGAGAGGTGGTGTATGAAAGGTGATTTCTCGCGTCTCACCTTTGACACGCACAAACATTATGCTGGGGTACTGCATCAGCAGGGCCGCGTGTGGCTTGACGCAGACTGGAATGAAGAGGTTTTCAACCGCCTGCATCATTTGCAGCAGGAAACAAACGACATCATTGGTGTGTGCGGTGTCCCCGAACCAGGGTCTGCGTTTCAGATTTCGCCACCCGGTCCCAATGCTGCGCCCGATGATTTCCAGATCTCCGGTGGCAAAGGCGCGCTAGGGCGCTGTTATGTGAATGGCCTGCTCTGCCAACTCGATGCGAGCACGTCCTATCTCTCACAGCCTGATCTCCTCAAGCCCCCGCGAATCTCCATGCCTACACCCGGTGCGGACGTCAATGCTGTGGTGTATCTCGAAGTCTGGCAGCGGCTGATCACCTACCTCGAAGACGAGAGCCTACGGGAAGTGGCGTTGGGCGGGCCTGACACTGCGACTCGCCTCAAGACCGTTGCACAAGTGAAAGTTGCAGTCATTCCTGGCGCAGTGCCAATAACGCAGCTCACCTGTGCGCGTGCCGAACAATTTTTGCCTAGGCCAGGTAATGGGACGTTGACGACCCTCCAACCCCAAGATGCCCCGTCCGACGATCTGTGTCAGTTACCAGCTCTGGCGCACTTCACCGGCCGTGAGAATCATCTCTATCGTGTTGATATTCATGATGGGGGTGATGTGATTGAGAGCAGCGCTGGCCTGACCGTCGAGGTGCAGCTTGGGCAGGATGCCAATCCAGGGGATATGACACTGTCCTTGGACTCAGCGCTGAACTCGGTTCAGATCGATGTGGTGCAGCGTTGGGGTGTGCTCACTATTACTGCCGACGATGGCCAATCCGAACGTCTGGCCATCGCCAATGTGTCAGCCGATGGACAACTCCTGACCTTGGCTCAACCCCTGCGCAACGCTTTCACTGTAGCGCAGAACGCCACGGTACAGGGAGTGGCACACTTTAAATGGTCGCGTGACAACGCCGCTTTCGCTGTGCGCGTCACGGCCGTGGGGGATGATCGGAAGACATTGACGTTAGCGAGCCTGGGGCGTGACCAGGCGACAGCCCTGCGGGCCGGCGACCTGGTCGAGATCAGTGATGATACGAGCGAGTTGGGCCCGGCACGTGGTCATCTCACCAACCTCGTTGCCGATCCTGATCCTGATCAGTTTACGGTGATTCTTGCCGAAGCCCTTCCCGCAGATGTTGGGGTGGGTAGTGCCCCGGCTGGGCCAACGAGCCCTCCTACCAGCCGTCCAGCGTCTCCTACGCCTCTAGTGAGTGCTCACCTTGTCCTGCGCCGCTGGGATGGGCAGGGCATGGCAAACGCAGTGTTCAGTGAGACAGCGACCCCCGATATGAACCTCGGCGATGGTGTGCACGTGCAGTTCGGAGGTTCTGACCTGCGATCAGGGGATTACTGGCAGTTCACCGCTCGCAGTGCCGATGGTTCCATCGAAGCGCTCACCGATGCCCCCCCTATGGGTATCGTCCGGCATCGCTGCCCGCTCGCCATTGTGCGCTGGAGCCTGCCAGCCCTTTCGAGTCCTCCGTCAAGTCCTCCCGGCGGCCAGCGCCGCCCTACTCTAACTGTGTTACATGACTGCCGAAACGTGTTTCCACCGCTGGCTGAACCCGCCATGCACATTGTGCAGGTAGTCGCACTCGATACGAACGGGGCAGCTTCTCCCCTGATCAATGATACTGATTTATTGGTGTCGAGGATGCTCGGGGGCATTAATGTGGAGTGCGATACCCTTGTAGACCCGGACACCATTACTCGACCTACTTGCTTCCTCAGCGTCGAGATTCCTTTCGGGATAGCTGGCCTGATTCCTCCTGGTAGCCCTCCGGTAGTGCCATCCATTGGGTACCAAAACATAGCTCTGCAAGGAGATGTCCGCGTTACCGGTAATAGCATTCTGTGGCGCCCAAGTGCAAACGCTGCATTAGCACTGCCAAACATGCCCGCGCTGAAGCTCGCGACCGACAGGGGTATTTTGGCCCGTCTGACTCTTAAAGGTAACTTCATCTGGGCGCTAGACGATCCAACAGTGTTTCTGGATGGTGATACCTTTGGAGTGCAGCAGGCCGGCACTTCCAATATCTCTCTGGACTTGCCCAGCGGTAATAAAAGGCGTGGCGGTGACTTCGAAATGTGGTTCTGGCTCATCGCCCAGCCACCTCTTCTCGCTGACTTGCAACTCACGCCACCTCAGATCGTCCTGGGTGGAAGGTCGACCATAACGGTCACGCTAAGTGGGATAGCGCCAGCGGGTGGGGTGGTGGTCAGCCTCACCAATAGCAATCCCCCGGTCGCCCCAGTGCCCGCGAGCCTCACGATCGCAGCCGGCAATACGAGTGTGACCTTTAGCATCCCTGGGAATGCCCTCGGGCAAACTATAATCACGGCGACGCTGGCAGGGGTCAGTCGCACCGCTACGCTCACTGTAGTCACACCTGTCTTGACCACTCTGACACTGAATCCGCTCCAGATTATCGTAGGTGGGACGTCGACCGCAACGGTCACGCTAAGTGGGATAGCGCCTCCGGGTGGAGTGGTGGTCAGCCTCACCAGTAGCAGCCCGCAGGTCGCCCCAGTGCCCGCAAGCGTCACGGTCGCAGCCGGCAGTACTACGAGTGCGCCCATTTCCATTCCTGGGAATGCAGCCGGGCAGACCACAATCACGGCGACGCTGGCAGGGGTCAGTCGCACCGCCACACTCACTGTGGCGCCACCGCCTCCTGTGCTTACTGCTCTGACACTAAGTCCATTCCAGATTGTCCTGGGTGGGATATCGATCGCGACGGTCACCCTAAGCGGGGTAGCACCGGCGGGTGGAATAGTAGTCAATCTCGCCAGTAG
>AR_comb_assmDRAFT_10390284_pt1 | contig 21824 bp, 17 predicted proteins | sample ArasoioldDNA_FD_10543 | JGI IMG/M metagenome (IMG submission 10543) | reverse complement strand
GTCGATCGGATATCCACCTTCATGCTCGCGGACTCAGGGATCGAATTCACTGACGTACCTCCGCGGATCACCCCGATGTTGAAAGTGGTCTTCGGTGTTGTGGGTACGGTCGTGGCGGTGAAAGTCTCGATTGCCTTAGCGAGAATCACGATCGGGTTCGGCGCGCCAAAATCGCTCCAGGAATGTCCACCAGGACCGCGGACGATTACTTCGAATCGGCGGCTTCCCAGTGCTTCCGCGACGATTGTGTCCGCTCCCGCGCCGTCAAGGACCAGGCTGTATGCGATCAGGTCCTTCCAGCGCGGAGTGGCGAAAATGTGCCGCATACCCCGCAGATCGCCTTCGCCTTCTTCGCCGACATTTCCGATAAACACGAATGGCAGCGCATGACGAATGCGAACGGAACGCAGCAGGGCGGCAATCGCGAGCATCGCCACTACTCCGGCTCCGTTGTCAGAAACTCCCGGGCCGTAGATCCGGCTCCCTTGATGGCGGATGTTCAGCGGCGTATTCGCGGGAAAGACTGTGTCGATGTGGGCGCTCAGCGCGACGTGGCGCCTGCCAAACCCTGGATGCATCCCGAATACGTTTCCGACATCATCGATGCGAACGTCGTCCAGCCCAACTTGCCGGAAGCGCTCCGCAAGCCAGGCCGCCCGCGACGACTCGCCAAATGGAGGCGCGCCAATTCGAGCCATCTCCATCTGCCACTCCAGGAACTGCGGTTCCTGCGTGCGAAACCAGTTGAAGGCCGATCGTACCTCGGGAGAAGCCGCCAGGCGCGCGACTTCCCGCTGGATTTCTTCCTTCACTGCAGACTTCATTGCAGGGCCGGAGTCGGGCGATTCCGAGCGTGGGGAGTTCGGACTCATGGGAATGATTAGGCGTTAGTTTACAACGAGATGGCGCTAGCAGGGCATTACCGAAGATGGGGACAGTTGGGCCGGTGGTCGGCGCGAAAGCCAGCCGAAAGGTCTAGCGCCTAAGGGCACCTGCGCTTCGGGCAGATACCGCGGCTGCAAGGCTTGTTGTTGCCGGAGCTTCGATCCCGTGGCGGCGCGCCCCGCGCAGAATGCTACCGGCGATGGCGTCGAGTTCCGGAGGATTCCCTTGCTCGACATCTTTCTGCATGGAGCTGCGCATGCCGTACGGTGCGCCGGCCATCCGTGTGAAAACGATATTGGCGTCTACCTTGGCGCCCTCAGCCGTGGCCACCGCACAGGCCTCGCGGACACACGATTCCCACTGCGCTTTCCACTCAGGTTTCGCAATCACGCCGCCAATTGGTTGATCGAACGCCGTGGTCGCCAGAGCGATCGGCGCCAGAAATACGGCCTTGGTCCACATCAGTGTTGGTTCGTGGTCGATGAAGTGGCACTCAAAACCTGTCTTCTGCAATTGGGCAAGGGTGGGGCCCAGCAACTGCTCTCTCGCGGAGAACACATTCAGGATGGCGAAGGGCGATCGGTGCACGATATGCCCAGGAGCGACACGCTCGGATTCAACTGCAATCGTCGCGGGAATGACGCGCCCGGTGCCGTATCTCTCACGAAGCAGGCCGATGTGATCGATGCCGTTCAGCAGCGGCACGATCGCCGTCACTTGCTCGGGATTCTTGAAAGCTTCGAGGGAGCTTTCCAACTGCGTTGCCTTGACAGCAAGCCACAACACATCGGCCGGTGGAACTTCAGTGCTCTTGGCAACCGGCACCTCGAAATTGCCGAACGGGCTTTCGAGCTTGATCTGATCGGGATACGAAGCAAGCGACTCGCGCCGTACAACAAGCGTGACGGAATGTCCCAGATGTGCGAGAACGGTGCCCATCAAGCCGCCAACTCCGCCCGCTCCAAGAATTGCGTGTCGTAGAGGTTCAGGCATGCCGGCTTACTTTCGTTCAGCAGAGGCTGGCACGCACTCGAGAATCTCTGCCTCTGTCAGTGTGTGATCGCTTTTCTTGGCACGCTGGTAAATCCGCTCCACGACGTCATCCGCCGCCGGAATGCCGTGCCGCTCCAGCCAGAACAACACATTCGACTTGCCGCTCATGGGCCCGATATCGATGATCTGGTCCATTCCGAAAACGTGCGACGGCACTCCGGAATACACCGTGTTGGCCAGCACGACATCGTTCTTGTGATACGCCTTGATAATCGCGGCGGCATGCACGCCGGTCGCTGTGCGAAACGCGTCATCGCCAACGACTGGATAATTTCTTGGAATCGGCACGCCTGTCGCCCGAGAGACCGCTTCGCAATACTCCTTCAACTTGGTCAGGTCCTGCTGATCCCACGGCGCAATCGCCATGAGTTTCAGATTCACGAGCATCTGATCGATCTGCGTATTGCCCACGCGCTCGCCCAATCCGATCGCGCAGCCGTGGACGCTGTGCGCACCGGCAATGATCGCCGCCATGGAATTGGCGATCGCAAGTCCGCGGTCGCTGTGCCCATGCCAATCCACGCGAATGTTCTCCCCCGAAGGCTTCACCACCTCCTGGATCACGAATCGAACCAGCGCAAGCGCACCCATCGGCGTCGCATGCCCCGCAGTGTCGCAAATGCAGATGGCGCGGGCGCCGCATTCAATCGCGGTCGCATAGAGGCGCTTCACGGTCTCCGGATCACACCGGCTCGTGTCCTCGGTGACGTACATGACATCGAGTCCGAGCGAGACTGCATACCTGATCGCTTTCTCGGTTGTCGTCCGCAGAAAGTCATCCGTCCATCCTTCGGTAAACCGGCGAATCGGGCTCGATCCGATGAAAGTTGCGGCTTCAATAGGCAGCCCCGTTTTCTGCACGATCTCGGCGATCGGCCGAATGTCATTCTCGTGCGTCCGGGCGGCGCAGTTGGCGCGGATCTTCATCCGGTGCGTTGCGATTTCCTGAGCCAATGCCGTGACGGCGTCCACGGCGCGCTGTCCGGCCCCGGGCAGGCCCAGATCGAGGGAATTGATCCCCAGAGCCTCCATCAGATGAAGAATCTCAATTTTCTCGGGGATCGACGGATCCCGCACCGAAGGAGATTGCAGGCCGTCGCGCAGGCTTTCGTCATTCAGCAGGACCGGTCCCGGCGGCTTCAATCCAGGCGGAAAGTTCTTGTTCCAGTCGTAGATAAGGTCGGAGGTATTCATGGAAGAAGCTGTCAGTTCTCAGCCTTCAGCTGTCCGCTGAGACTACATCCGCAGTCCTAGACGAATCACGCGAGGTTTAAAGGTCCCCATCACTAGCCCACATCAAAGATAGAAAACTGACAGCTGAGAGCTGACAGCTAAGAGCCTGTCTTATTTTTCCTTCGGCGGCAGCGTCAGCCCGAATACCGAGATCATGCCCTGTCCGGCCACATTTATCTTGCTCTCCCCCGGCGTGGGCAGATAAAGGGTCTTGCAATTCTCGCAGCGGTAGATTTCAGCATCAGGACCATAGGCCTTCTCGACGTCCCCGCACTCGCGCTCGACTGCGTCAGTCTTATAGAACCAGAGTTTCAAGTGCCCGCCGCAAAACTTTCCTTTGGCGTCTTTTTCGTTGCACGCGCGCTGGCCAGCCTTCTTGATCTTGACTTTGTGGTTGGTGAGCTGTGGAACGTTGTGAGCAGAGGTCGTTGCTTCGCCAGTCGCCAAAGAATGTACCCTCGTTCAAGCGGCACAAATGCCGCCAGATTCGGCTTAATGCGCTCATTGTAACCGATGGACAAAAGCAATAACCACAAAGGCCACGAAGGTGCACGAAGGAAGATCTTGCGCGATAGGACGACATAGGATTTGGCTCAAGCCTCCCTTCGTGATCCTTCGTGTCCTTCGTGGTTCCAGCTTTTGGTCTGCTACTCTGATAGGACTCCATGATCACCATCGTTTCCGGCCTGCCACGCTCCGGCACCTCCTTAATGATGCAGATGCTGGTCGCCGGCGGAATGACGCCTCTTGCCGACGGCGAGCGCGCGGCCGACGCCGATAATCCCCGCGGATATCTCGAATGGGAACGCATCAAAACGCTGCCCACCGACCCGGGCTGCATCGCAGAAGGGGAGGGAAAGGTCGTCAAGGTAATTTCGCGCCTGCTGTTGTCTCTCCCTCCGGGGAACGACTATCGCGTGATCTTCATGCAGCGTCCGTTGACGGAAGTCCTCGCCTCGCAGGATCAAATGATGCGCCGCCGCGGTACCTTCAAGGACGGCGCCGATCCCGCCGTGATGGCCGCCGCCTTTGAAAAGCACCTGCGCGAAGTCTATGCATGGCTCGACGGAAAGCCTTACGTGAAATCGGTTCGTGTGAACTACCACGACGCGCTGAAGAAGCCGGAACAGATCAGCCGCAACCTCGCCGAGTTTCTGGAGATTTCCCTGAACATCGCGGCGATGACGCAACAAGTCGACGCGTCTTTATATAGGAATCGAACCATGTAGCCCCGGGCGCCTCGCCCGGGGTTGCGCGCAAAGCGCGCAATGACGCCGTTGGTAGCGCCGCAAGAGCCGGGAGTCCTTGATGCTGCCGACACTCGTTGCTGCGCGACGAGGGGCGGACGAGGCGTCCGCCCCTACACGAGCTTTTCCATCTGCCGCATCTCGCAAGGGTGTAGTTCGATTGATGTAGCGCCTCGCCCGGGGTTGCGTGCAAAGCGCGCAATGACTGGTCATTCGGAATACACTGAAGCGTAGAGGAAGAGATGGCAAAGAACCCGAAACTCCCCCCGGACGCCGGTCCAGACGAATCTCTAGTGGCCCGACCCGGCGCCGTGAGCCGCGTCAACGCCGAGCACTACCGCTGGGGAGACGATTGCGACGCCTGGCATCTCGTAAAAGATCCGCAAGTCACAGTGATCGAAGAACTCATGCCCCCAGGATCGGCCGAGGTGCGGCACTATCACAAGAAGGCGCAGCAGTTTTTCTACATCCTGGCAGGAGAAGCGATGATGGAGGTAGAAGGCGATCCGGTGCTGGTGCCCGCCGGCAGCGGGATTCGCATCATGCCGGGCGTGTGGCACCAGATTCGGAATCCATCGTCGAGTCCGTTGCGGCTGCTGGTGATTTCGCATCCCCCAAGTCACGGGGATAAATGGACAGAGTGATGCCGCGTTCGACCAACCTGATCCGGTTCATTCCTGACGTCTGATCAGAAGTCGATGGGTGTTAAAGCCTGGTCTCAGCATTTATCATGTTCCCGTTACCATGGCAGAGAATTGGAAACCCTATCTCTGTAACGTCAATGACAAGATCGCTTCGATTTTTGTAAATCTCGGCCTTCGAAGCGAAGTACCGATAACATCGAAACCATGGCTGCTATGGACGTGGGTTAGCTTTCAAGCGCCGCGTGCCGATGGCCTTTCCGATGGCAAGGAAGCACCAACACTCTTCAAGATCGAAGATGCACTAGACGCTTATGTTTCCCACGCTTGCCGTGCAATCCCTTGCGGAAGAATCACCACCGAAGGCCGACGTGAGTTCTACTTCTATGGGGAGACTGAGGATGGTTTTCATCAAGCGGTAAGCGCAGCACTGAAGAGTTTTGATGGGTACAAGTTTGAAATCGGCAGTCAGAAAGATTCGGAATGGGAACAGTACCTCAACGTTTTGTATCCATCACCGGAGGACCTCCAGCGCATCGCCAACATGGATTTGCTCGACGTGCTGCTGGGCAAAGGAGACGTTCCGACTGTGGCGAGGAAAGTCCAGCATTGGATGTACTTTCCCTCAGAGTCTTCCCGCGTTCTGTTTCGGGACGCGGCTGCAGCTGTGGGTTACAAGATTGTGTCTGAATCAAACTCCAACGGAGAGTTACCATTCGGCATCGTTGTCGCTCGACATCAATCCATTGAGAAAGCATCCATCGACACCACAGTCATTGAATTGCTCCACCTATCCCGGCGCTTCGCTGGTGAATACGACGGTTGGGAAACGCCAGTAGTGACGCAGTGAAGCACAGTCTCTTAGCTGGATCGAACATCGCCTCCCTTTTTCCAAGATTTTGACAAAGCTCTGACATCGCCGAAGTAGCGGATGTGTTGTGATGTCGGCGAGCCGGAACGATTTGTGGCGACTCTCGGTAGAAGCAGGCGTTCTGTCAAATCAGCGGCTCATTAAGGCAACGCCGGGATCACGTCGGGGGAGGCGTGGTCCCGGTCTCGCCAATCGAAACCAATCTTGCGGCTTGTCCCGAAGGGTAACTGTACCGCTCTTGTCCCGAAGGTAACTTTCTAGTTGTTACATTCGTGTGTATTCCAGACATGTGATGTACTTCTGTTCCCCAAGGAGGAACCATGGCTTCGATCATCTGCGGTCTGTACCTTGTTCTGCCCGCTATCTTCTGCGCGGCGGTCACTGTGCGAAACGTCGTCTTTGGCGATGTCGTGTAGGCCTTCACAGCTTGTGGCATCGGGCGCACTAAATGGATGCCTCGTGCCAATCGCAACTTGGCCAGTTGGTGAAAAATCGCGATACCCGGATAACCCGTTAACCAGACGGGTTCGCTTGTGCCGGTCAATTCACAGCCGCTTGCGCCAAAGCGATCCACTCGCTCGCATTGCTCCGCGTAAGCGCTCGGTGATCCCGCTTGCGAACTGAAGATCCAGAAATCCCTCCATCTGCTGACGGAAACTCTCACCATAGCCATACCACCAGACTTTTTTCATCCCGCGCATCTGGTCGGTGTCGAGGTATTTGACGCGAACCATTTCTTCGAGGCCAAAACGCCCGTGGGTGCGGCCGACACCGCTCGCTTTCACTCCGCCGTGCGGAGCCTCGCTGATGCCGAAGCACGAGACCACATCGTTCACCATGACCGTGCCCGCATGAATGCGTCGAGCCATGCGCTGACCGCGTTCGGAATCCCGCGTCCAAACACTCGCAGCCAGTCCGTACTCGGAATCGTTGGCCAGGCCTACCGCTTCGTCCTCGCTGTCGAAGGCCATGATGGGCAACACCGGCCCGAAGGTTTCTTCGCGCATGATGCGCATTTCGTGACTGACATCCGCCAGCACCGTCGGACGATAAAAGTTCTTTCCAAGCTCTGGAACGCGCGATCCTCCGGCCAGAATTCGCGCCCCGTGCGCCTTTGCGTCTTCCACGTGCGCCTCGACCACACGGAGCTGTCGCTCATGAATCAATGGACCGACATCGGTCTCTCGGTCTTCGCCATGACCGACCCGCAGTTTCCTGGTCTTCTCGACACAGGCTGCCACAAAGTTTTCGTACACGCTGCGATGCACGTAACAGCGTTCCACCGACAGGCAAGCCTGACCGGCGTTGACGAACGCTCCCCAGACCGCTGCGCTCGAAGCGACATCGACATCCGCGTCGTCGAGCACGATCATCGGATCCTTCCCGCCCAACTCGAGTACGACTGGTAACAGTCGCTCGGCCGCAGCCGCCGCGATGCGCTTGCCGGTAGCAACACTCCCGGTAAACACCAACTTGTCGATCGCCGAACGTATCAGCGCTGCTCCAGCCGTCCCCTCTCCGATCACCACCTGAAACACATCCCGTGGAACTCCAGCTCCGTGCAGCAGGGAAGCCAGTTCCAGGGCAACAAGGGGCGTCAATTCTGAGGGCTTCAGAACCACGGCATTTCCCGCGACGAGAGCTGCGATTGTCTCCGTCGCCGGAATCGAAAACGGATAATTCCACGGCGAAATAATCCCGACGACTCCATACGCCTCACGCAACAAACGCCCCGTCTTGAGTTTCGTCGCCACATTTCCATGCGGCAGAGGCTCGTCCCGCAACAGGCGGAATGCATTGTCGTTCAGGAATCGAGCAGCATCGAGAACAACCAGAACCTCGGTGACCAGCGCCTCGGCCAGCGGTTTTCCCCCCTCGCGAGTGATAGCCGCAGCAATCCCCGACTTCTTCGCATGGAGCGCAACCTGAAATCTGCGTAGAACATCCACGCGGCGGCGTAATCCCAGTCCCGCCCAGGCTGGCTGCGCCGATCGCGCCCTCTCGACAGCGGCAGAGACATCGGCATCGTTCGCGCATTCGAGTTCACGCAGAACAGCGCCCGTCGCAGGATTCACCGATGTGATTTTCCGGGTTGTCACCTCTGCATATGTCGCCATGAAGCCATCGTATTCCGTGCCCGCCAAGCCCGCCAGACTTTGCGTTAGTACTCGACGTTGACCAGGTAAAGACCGCACGCCGGAGCCGTGGCGCCAGCATCCGACCGGTTTCGAGCATCGACGATCCGCGTGATGTCGTCTACCTGCAGCGTGCCCTTGCCCACCAGAATGAAAGTTCCCACCAGATTTCGCACCATATGGTGCAAAAATCCCGATCCCCGTACCGTGTAAATCAACTCTTCTCCGACCCGCTCCCATGCCGACGAAAAGATTGTCCGCACATTCGACACGGGCTCTCCCTCGCGTCCTCTCTCGGGATCTACAGCGGCAAACGAGGTGAAATCCCTTTCGCCAATAACCAATCCCGCCGCCCGTACCATCGCTTTCTCATCCAGCGGATACGGATAGTGCCACACATAGCGCGCCAGAAAGGGAGGACAAATCGCCTCCCGGTAGACCCGATAGCGATAGGTCTTTGCCCGAGCTGAATGCCGGGCATGAAACCCGGCTGGCATTTCGGCAACTTCCATCACGCGTATCGAAGCCGGCAACACATCGTTCAGCGCCTTCAGGAAATTCTGCGTAGGGACGGAGGACTCCGTGACAAATGTCACAATTTGCGCCAGAGCATGCACTCCCGCGTCGGTTCGCCCCGATCCCTGCGGCAAGACCTTTTCCCCGGTGACCCGTCCAATCGCTGAGGCCAATGTCCCCTGCACGGTACATGCATTGGGCTGCACCTGCCAGCCGAAGAATTCCGCACCGTCATAAGAAAGGATCAGCTTGAGATTGCGCATTTTGCGATCTTTAGAGTCCTTGAGTCCGTTCGAATCATCGAAGCCATTTACAACGAAGGAAAGCTCCGTCCGTTCGGTGGACGGCAGGATGACGGCTCTATCGCGACTCGGTCAGATATACTAAACGGTTTCCGCGGAATGAAGGCTGCGACATTAAAGGCTTGTGCCGGAGCCTGCGCCGGGAACGTCTACGCCCGCGGCAGAGACAGGGCGGTATCTGGAAGGGCATTCGTCCCAGCTTTCCGGAACCTTTCGCGATTCTTTTGCGTACCTATCGCTGAGTAGGACTTTATTTGGGACGGTTGCGTCAGCAAAAGACCAGGCTATTTTCGCTGTAAGCCTTAATCCATAGGTTTTAACGATTGGAGATGAGTAGATGCCATTTGCACGAATAACTTCGACCATCCGGCTCGCCGCCATCGCAACTTTGTCCGGAACCCTGACACTTGCGGGCTGGGCCCAGCAGCAGCCTTCCGCTCCCGCCCCGCAAAGTATGCCCGCAACACAAGCGCTCCCGGTCATGGACTATGCGAAGCCGGCCTCGCACTTCCCCAACCCGATTGCGCCATACAAAGCAAGACACGTGGACGCCCCGAATCTTGCGAATACGGCACGCTTCGATCAATTGATGAAGGACGGCAAGCTCTATCTGTCGCTCAATGACGCCGTCGCGCTGGCTCTGGAGAACAACCTCGACATCGCGATTCAGCGCTACAACCTGAACATCGCCGATACCGACGTCCTGCGCGCCGCTGCGGGCTCTAACATTCTAGGCGTGAACGCTGGTGTCGTTTTGAATACCCCCGGTGGCGGTGTGGGCAGTATCGGCGCGAACTCAGGCGCTGCGACCGGCGGCACCAGTCTCGGCGCAGGCGGAGCCGGCGGCGGTACCCTCGGTATCGTCAGTTCGACCCTCGGCATAGGGCCGGTGATCAATAGCTTTGATCCGGTACTGACTGGGACCTTTCAATCGGATCACTACAACCAGCAGGTCACCAGCTTGTTTCAAGGCAACCTGCCGGGTGCCACGCTGTCACAGAACACGGGCACTTGGGACTTCGGCTACAACCAGGGATTCAAGTGGGGTACGAATCTGTCGGTTGGATTCAGCAACACCCGCTCTACCACGAACAGCTTTTTTAGCAGTGTCAGCCCTCAGCTGAACTCGAGCTTCCGGGCGACGGTTACTCAACATCTTCTGCAGGGCTTCGGACTGGCGGCGAATACGCGTTTTATTCGAATTGCCAAGAATAACCGCGAACTATCGGATGTCGCCTTCCGCCTGCAGGTCACCGACACGGTGTACCAGATCCAAAGCATCTATTGGGACCTGGTGTACGCGTACGAAAATGCGCGGGTGCAGAATGAATCGCTCGCCTTCGCCCAGAAGACTCTCTCCGATACCAGGAAGCAGGTGGAAATTGGAAGCCTGGCGCCCATCGAAGTAGTTCGCGCGCAAAGTACGGTAGCGCAAGACCAGCAACTGGTGACGGCGGCACAAACCAATCTTGAGTTGCAGCAGCTCCTGATGAAGAATGCGCTTAGCCGGACACTGAAGGATCCCGGGCTGGCGGCGGCGGAAGTCATTCCCACGTCAACGATGAATGTGCCTGCTCAGGAAGAGGTCGTTCCCACACAGGACCTCGTCAATGAGGGACTTCGTCATCGCGCGGAACTCGTGGAGTCGCGTATCGACCTGAACACCCGCGAACTCAGCAACAAGGCGGTACGCAGCAGCCTGTTGCCGTCTCTCGACCTGTTCGCGTACTACGGCGGCGCTGGCGTTGGCGGCTCGCAGAACCCGAACAACCTGTGCTCGAACCTTCCTCCAGAATTGCAGGGATTCGGCTGCGCTACCGACCCGCGGCAAACCGTTTCGTATCCCGAAACGCTGAACCAGCTCGTCAATTCCACAGCACCCGATAAAGGTATCGGTCTGCAATTGAACATTCCGCTTCGCAACCGTTCGGCGCAGGCCACGCAGATTCGATCGGAATTGGAATACCGGCAAGCGCAGATGCGTTTGCAACAGATCGAAAACCAGGTCAGCATTGAGGTCCGCAACGCGCAGTATGCGGTGCAGCAGAACCGTGCCAGCGTTGACTCGGCCAGGGCTGCGGCGGAACTCGCAAGGCAGTCGCTGGATGCCGAGCAAAAGAAATACCAGTTCGGTACCTCAACCACAACTCTGGTTCTGCAATACCAGAGCCAGATGGCATCCGCTGAATCGGCTCTGGTCAACTCCATGGTGGCTTACGAGAAGTCGCGGATTGAGCTGGATCGCTCGACGGGCCAACTCGTCGACCACGCCGGCATCAACATTCAAGATGCTGCCCGTGGCCAGGTTCAGCAGTTGCCGAACGTGCCGTTCATTCAACCACGTGCTGAGACTCCTTCAGTCGCCGTTCCGGCGACGGCGCCTCAGCAGTAGATTCATCGTGTCCGAGTCTCGTGCGGGGCCCATCCCGCACGAGATTCCTTCACAACATGCTCCTGCCGCTTCATTCTGCTCACAATTCTTTACAATCCCGCCAGCCATCGAAGAAGAATCTCCCGCTAAGATGAATTGACGCTTTATTGCGTCTTGCATCCAACATTGGCGCCTTTCGAAATCCGATTCACGAATTATTCCGCGCCGACTTTTCCGCAAGGAGAACGATTCATGATCTCGCGTTTGAGTGCTGATATCCGCCTGGGCCTCGCGATCGTATTGGCAATTGTTGCTACTCAATTCCAGCTTATGGCGCAGCAAGCCACGGCCACGAATGCAGGTGAGCCCTCGGCTCAGCCCCAGCCTGTCCATCTCAAGGACTACTCTGTGCCACGTTCGGGATTTCCCAAACTGCTGCAGCCCTATAGCGCACAGCAAGTTCCGGAAACGAACCTGGCCAACTCGCCGCGCATCGACGCGCTGATGCATGACGGCAAGATTTACCTTTCGATCGACGATGCCATTGCGCTTGCCCTCGAAAACAACCTCGACCTCGAGATCGCGCGCTACAACCTGAACATCGCCGATGCGGACTTGCTACGTGCCAAGTCGGGAGCCAGCATCCTGGGCGTCAACACGGGCGTCGTTCAGAACACTCCCGGTGGTGGCGTTGGCGGGTTGGGCGGAACGGTGGGCTCAGGAACAGGAGGAACCACGGTCGCCGCCGGAGGCGCCGGAAGCGGTACTCTCGGCCTGGTCAGTTCCACACTCGGTATCGGATCGCCGATCACCAGCTTCGACCCCGAACTTACGGGCGCATTCCAACTCGACAAGAACAACACGGAGTCAGTCAGCGTCTTTAGTCCGGCTCCTGGCGGCATCGTCTCTCAGAACACCTACACCGCCAATATCAGTTATACCCAGGGATTTCACTGGGGCACCACGCTCTCCGCCGGATTCAACAATAACCATCTCACCACCAACAGCACCGTCAGCCTGCTGACTCCACAGCTCGGATCGAATTTCCAATTCCGCGTCACACAGAATCTCCTGCAGGGATTCGGCACCCTACCCAATACGCGCTTCATTCGCATTGCCAAGAACAACCGTGAGATCTCCGACGTCGCCTTCCGCCTGCAAATCATCACGACCGTCGATCAGATCGAGAACATTTACTGGGATCTTGTCTATGCCTTCGAGAACGTCCGGGTGCAGCAGGAGGCTCTGACCTATACGCAGAAAGCGCTTGAAGACGCACGGCGCCAGGCGCAGGTGGGCACCGTCCCACCGATACAGGTTGTAAGCGCCCAGAGTGCGGTCTCTACGGGACAGCAGAACCTGATTGTGGCGCAGAACAATCTGCAACTGCAGCAACTCCTGATGAAAAACGCCCTCAGCCGCAGCATCGAAGACCCGGTTCTCGCTGAAGCCGATATCATTCCGAACTCCGTGATGCAGGTGCCGCAGCAAGAGCCAGTCACTCCGATCCAGGATTTGATCAACGATGCGCTCCAGCATCGCGCTGAACTGGTCGAGACTCGCATCGACCTGAACTCCCGCGACCTCAACAATAAAGCCGTCCGCAATTCGATGTTGCCCACTCTCGACGCGTTCGCCTACTACGGCGCCTCCGGAGTCGGCGGCGATCTGAATTCGCTGTGTACCTTCAACGGCAGTTCCTGCTCGCCGCCGCCCTACTTCAACGGAGCGAATTCGGTGAGCTACGGTGGCACTTTGGACCAGATGATTCATGCCAACGCCCCGGACAAAGGGATCGGCTTGGCGCTGAATATCCCGATCCGCAATCGCCTGGCCCAGTCGAACCAGGTGCGAGCCCAACTGGAATTTCGCCAGGCGCAAGTCCGGCAGCATCAACTCGAAAACCAGGTGCGCATCGAAGTGCGCAATGCCCAATTTGACGTGAAGCAAAACCGCGCTGCCGTAGAAGCCGCGCAGTCCGCCGTCGATTTCGCGCGGCAGACTTTCGATGCCGACCAGCAGAAACTAAAAGTCGGCCTCACGACACAAACAGCAATCCTGCAGGACGCCTCCACGCTGACGACAAACGAATCGAACCTGGTATCGGCCAAAGCGGCCTACGAGAAATCCAGAATTGAATTGGACCGTGCTACCGGATTGCTCCTCGAACATGCAGGGATCGACATTGCCGACGCGACTCGCGGCCAGGTGAATCATCTCCCGAAAGTGCCCTATGTGGCGCCAAGGCCGGATGCCACTCCGCAAACGCAGCAGGCGCCGCCATCTCAATCCGGAGGCCAATAACAATATCTCCCCAGCGTCCTCCCCGACCTTTCTCTGCGAACTCCGCGGCTAAGCTTTTGCCGGCGGAGAGCGTAGAGAACGATGGAGGGGAGGAGAGGGAATCGGAACGTGCCTGATACACTACGCTGCGATGGAGAGAACTCCCCGGCGTCTTCCAGCTTTCTTTCTTTGGCTGCTGCCTCTCTCCTTCGTTCTGCAAGTCGCGGCCATCGGCATCCTTCATCAGTACCGCATCCGCGCCGGTAACGACCATTTCGAGTTCGGATGGGAGATGGGCCGCATCGGCCGCTCCATCGCCCAGGGGCAGGGCTTCAGCAGCCCCTATGAAGGCAACACCGGCCCAACCGCATGGGAGCCTCCACTCTATCCATTTCTGATTGGCGGAGTGTTCAAACTCTTCGGCATCTATTCGCGCGCGTCGGCGTGTGTGCTGCTCACGATCAACAGCCTGTTTGCGACCCTCACCTGCATTCCAGTCTTTCTGATCGCACGGCTCACGTTCGACGAACGCGTTGCGAAATGGTCAGCTTACGCCTGGGCATTGAATCCATACGTATGGTACTGGTCGATCCATTGGATATGGGACACGACCTTCACCCCCTTCGTCTTGGCGTGCATATTCCTGCTCGCACTCGAATTGCAGGACTGGCCCGGATGGCAAGGCTGGGCGCTGTTTGGGGCGTTGTTCGGAATCGGCGCGCTGGCCAATCCGACGATGCTCACATTCCTTCCGTTCTGTGGATTGTGGATTTGGGTGCAGCGATATCGTCGCGGCGTCCCATCTCTCAGCGGAGTTGTGATCGCGTCAGCAGTCTTCTGGGCGGCGCTGTCGCCGTGGCTCATGCGCAACTATGAAGTCTTTGGACGATTTGTCTTCATCCGCGACGATTTCGGATTGCAGTTCCGTCTGGGCAACTGGAAGGGCGCCGACGGTATGCTGATGGCGTATCTCCAACCCAACCTCAATCGCGGTGAGCTAGAGAAGTTCCAGACGATGGGTGAACTCGCCTATGCAGAAGCCTGCAAGCAAGAGGCTTTCGGCTGGGTACGGGAGAATCCAGGACGGTTCGCGGTGATCAGCCTGAAGCGCGCGTTCTATTACTGGAACGGTGTGCCGCGGGAAACGAACAGCGTCTCGCCGGTGGACTTCCGTACATCAGGATTCCTCGCGACATCGGTGCTTGCGTTGTGGGGGCTCGGCCGAGCATTACGCCAGAAGCGGCCAGGGGCATGGCTTTTCGCGGGACTGGTGCTGACCTATCCGACGACGTATTACTTCGTCTTTCCCCACGCCAGGTACCGGCACCCGATTGAGCCTGAGCTGGTGATACTGATTGTGTTCCTGATTTTCGAGGCAACGAGAAGGCAGAAGGAAGAAGTCAGAACTCAGAAGTAGACGCTTCTCGGATTTTACTTCTGCATTCTAACTTCTATCTTCTGCATTCCCGTGTGAGACAATTCCGAGTTCTCAGCGTTCTCTGCGGCTTTTCTCGGGGAACTCGGCGGTTAAAAGCTTGAACCGCGGAGGCCGCAGAGAACGCAGAGCACTTCTACATATGCGCTTGTCGGTAGTCATCATCACGTACAACGAAGAGGCCAACATCGGCCGCACGCTTCAAAGCGTGCAACCCCTGGTCGCCGACGGCAAAGGGGAGATCATCGTTGTCGATTCCGGCTCGACCGACCGGACGGTGGAGATCGCAAAGTCTCTCGGCGCGAAGGTGTTCGTCGAGGAGTGGAAGGGGTTTGCCGCCCAGAAGAACTCGGCGATTGATAAGGCCAGCGGAGAGTGGATTCTGAGTCTGGATGCGGATGAAGAAGTCGAACGCGAGTTAACAACATTGATCATTCACGTGAGCCAAGGCCCAGCACCTCATCCAAAGCCAGAACTGCTTGAGGCAATGGGCGTGCCAGTAAGGAGGATTGAGGAGTCCCACGCGAAGACCGTCGGTTATTGGCTACACCGCAGGAATCTGTTCATGCGCAGATGGATCCGGCACGGCGGATACTGGCCTGATCCAAAGCTGCGATTGTTTCGCCGCGGGTCGGGACATTTCGAGGCCCGAGCCGTTCATGAAGACCTCAAGGTTGAAGGCAAGACTGGGCGACTCCTGAGTGGAGCCCTGATCCACCACGCCTACCCCGCGCTCTCCGACTACATCGACCACATGAACCACTACTCCTCGCTAGGTGCGGAGATGGTCGTAGCCAAAGGCAAAGTCCGGTTCAGCTTCATCAACATCGTTCTGCGGCCGCTGTTCACGTTCATCTACAACTACATCTTCCGCCTCGGATTCCTCGACGAACGCGAAGGCCTGCTGCTGCACCTCTACCACGCAGTCTACGTGTCATGGAAATACGCGAAAGCCTGGGAACTGTCTCGCAATAAAGCGACTCTGTCATCCTGAGCGGAGTTCCTGCTTCGCGAATGCGAAGCAGGACGGAGTCGAAGGATCCCTTTCAGCTTGATGTAACTCAGGCCCAACAAGGAGTTTTCTGCTCTGCGGCCCGCGTCCTCGTGAGACTGCCTCGCGGGAATTTGAGGGCCGTTCGGGTGCGAGGGATCCTTCGACTGCGCGGGAGGTTCGCCTTCGCGACCCTCACGATTCGCTCAGGATAACGACGACCTATCCCCATACCGACCGGTCGTTCCGAACCCACTTACGTACCTTGCCGCAACTGCACCTGCTTACCTATCATCAAATCAGAACACTGGGGAACGCATGGCCAACAAGCAGTCGAAGAAACCGCAGGTCGCCGAACCACCCATCGCCGACGTGTTTGAAAAACGTCACCCGTCGGATGGCGAGAAGAATTGGGCAGAGAAGACGCTCGCGTCAACTCTGGAAAAAGCTCCCGAGCGGCCAATCGGTGCTCCTACTGGCGTAAACACCGACGAGCAAGGCAACGCGGTCTTTACCACGATCTCCGGTATGCCGATTCGGAGGCTCTACACCCAGGCCGATCTGCCCACGGACTGGAGTGAAGACAACTATCTCGGCTATCCCGGCCAGGCGCCCTTTACGCGCGGCATCCACGCCACCGGATATCGCGGCAAGATGTATACCATGCGCCAGTTCTCCGGCTTCGCATCGCCGGAAGAAACCAATCAGCGCTACAAATATTTGCTCGAGCACGGCGGCAGCGGCCTCTCGGTCGCATTCGATCTCCCCACATTGATGGGCTACGACTCCGACCATCCCGCGAGCGAAGGCGAGGTTGGCAAGTGCGGCGTAGCGATCGACTCGCTTGAAGACATGGAGATTCTCTTCAACGGCATCGATCTGGAAAAGACCACTGTCTCGATGACCATCAACTCTCCGGCGTCAGTGCTCTGGGCGATGTACCTGGTTGTCGCGGAGAAGCAAGGCGCGGACTGGAAGAAAATTTCCGGCACCATTCAGAACGACATCCTGAAGGAATACATCGCGCAGAAAGAATATATCTACCCGCCAGCTCCGTCGATGCGGCTGGTCATCGACACCTTCGAGTTCGGTTCGAAATTTACGCCTCGCTTCAACACAATCTCCATCAGCGGATATCACATCCGTGAAGCAGGTTCGACTGCGCTGCAGGAACTCGCATTCACGCTCTATGACGGCGTCGAGTACGTCGAGTGGGCGCGACGTCGCGGCCTAGATGTCGACGAGTTCGGGCCTCGTCTCAGCTTCTTCTTCAACGCGCACAACGATTTCTTCGAGGAAATCGCCAAGTACCGCGCTGCCCGCAAGATCTGGTATCGCGTGATGAAAGACCGTTTCGGCGCGAAGAACCAGCGCACGTGGCTCATGCGCTTTCACACCCAGACTGCAGGTGTCTCGCTCCCGGCGCAGCAGCCCATGAACAACATCGCCCGCGTGGCGCTCCAGGCCCTCGCGGCGGTGCTCGGTGGCACGCAATCGCTTCATACCGATTCCTACGACGAAGCTCTGGCCCTGCCTACTGAGGAAGCCGCACGCATCGCCCTGCGCACGCAGCAAATCATCGCCTACGAGTCCGGCGTAGCACAGACGGTCGATCCGCTCGGCGGGTCTTATTTTCTGGAAAACCTGACTCTGCAGATGGAAAACGGTGCGTTCGACTACTTCGGCAAGATGGACGCGATGGGCGGCATGGTCAAAGCCATCGAGCGCGGATATCCGCAGAAGGAAATCGCCGAATCGGCGTATCAATATCAACGCGCGGTCGAAGCCAAAGAAAAGGTCATCGTCGGCGTGAACGAATTCGCGATTGAAGAAGAGCCGCCGCACATTCTCTACATCGATGAGAGCGTGGCGCGCCAGCAGACCGCCAAGCTAAAGAACCTGCGCGCCCGCCGTTCGAATGAAGAAGTCGGCCGTAGGCTCGATGCCCTCAAGAAAGCCGCTGCGCAGGAACCAAAAGCCGGGAACAACGGCGCGGTTGCATCGGCCAACACCATGCCCTATATCGTGGATGCCGTTCGCGCCTACGCAACGGTCGGCGAAATCTGCGAAGCCCTCCGCCAGGTCTACGGCACGTACACCGAAGTCAGCATCACATAAATAAATGATGTCATCCTGAACCGTGGCAAAGCCACGGCGAAGGACCGTACGAAGGTCGAAAGCCAAACGGGAGTAAAAAGGTGGCAAAGAAGCTGCCGGTACGTCAAAGATCTAGCCAACCACAAGTAGAGTCCAATCCCTCAATTCCCATACCGCTCACGAATAAACTCCGCAATCCCCGCATAAGCCTTCGTCAGAGTCTGCTCGTCGGGCAAGAACACGATGCGAAAGTGCTGCGTGCCTGGCTTCTGGCCGAAACCTGAGCCGTGCACAACCATGACGTGCTTCTGCCGGATGAGTTCCTTCACAAAGATCTCATCACTCTCGGGAATTTCGATTCGAGGATAAGCGTAGAAAGCACCACGTGGCGCGACACAACTGACCCGCGGCGTGGACTCGCACCACTTCTGAGTGAGATCGCGCCGCGAGCGCAGCTTGCGCTTCACTTCTACAAGATGATCCTGCGGACCTTCGAGCGCGGGCCTGATCGAATACTGCTCCGGATGGTTTGCGCAAAGCCGCGCCCGCAAGAGCCGATGCACTCCCTCGGTGTACGTCTTCACCGCCGCCGCATCGCCCGACACAATGCCCCATCCAATGCGCCAACCCGGCACCAGGTAATTTTTCGACATGCCGCCAAAAGTAATACAGGGCACATCTGGCGCAACGGCGGCAAAGGCGAGGTGCGGCGTGTCTTCCAGAATCAGCTTGTCGTAGATTTCATCGGAAAACACGATCAGACTATGACGGCGTGCCAGCTCGGCCACCTGCTCAAGCATCTGCCGCGTGCACAGCGAACCGGTGGGATTGTTCGGATTGATAATCACGATCCCGCGAGTTCGCGGCGTAAGCTTGCGCTCGATGTCCGCTAGCTCGGGTTGCCAGCCGTCCTCTTCGTTCAGATCGTAAGCATTCAGCCCGATTCCCAGCTTGCATAGCACCGCCGAATAAAGAGGATAGTCGGGACACGGAGTGAGCAGGTCCTCGCCCGGATTCACCAGCGCTGAAATGCAGAGATCCACCGTTTCACTCACACCCGACGTGACGAACACATCCCGCACTGTGGTGATGCCCTTACGCGCTGCCTCCCCCCGAATCGCTTCAAGCGCCTCCGGGATTCCCGGTGAAGGTGCATAGCCGTTCTTGCCGTCGCGCATGGCCTTATAGACCGCTTCGATAATGTGCGGCGGAGTCTGGAAATCAAAATTCAGGGGATCGCCGACGTTCAGCGGCAGGACCTTGTGCCCCTGCTTTACGACTTCGTCGGCGACACAGGCCAGGTCGCGAATGGCATAACGAACATTTTCCAGACGGGAAGCGGCAGCAATTTCGTGAGCTTGTGTAGTTGGAGCCATGCATCCACCACTGCGGCACTTTCCGCGCCGCGGTCAATGGGAATTCTAATGCATGGCGAACCGACAGGGCGGCGGAAATCGATTAGATTGCCGATTCGGAGGGAATGGATCAGCGTACCGAGTTGAAGTTGAACGTAACCTCTTCCACGGTCTTCTCGGGCGCTGGTGCGTATTTCCACTTCATCAGCGCCTTGGTCGCAAACTCCGCGAACATAGGATTCCCGCTCCGGATTTCCACCCGCGATACTGCACCGCTAGGAAGTACCGTCGCCTGCGCTACTACTCGTCCCTGGAAGTGACCGTTGCGGAAGAAATCCGGGTATTCGGGTTCCACTCGCTGCAACACCTTGCGAGTATCCTTTGCCGGAGACTGAGCATGCAGCATGATTGCTTGAACAGGAAATAGCAGTAACGCCAGGACAAGAGCGTTGAGCTGGGCGAGCTTGTAGAGCGATCTACGGCGATTCATTGGGCGACCCGCACGAATCTGAGTTAGGAGACGGGGGACGCCTCGTCGCAAACGTAAGACATAGCATGCCCTCGGGCAAGGTTACTCAAGTAAGGGAGGGCGATCGTTGGCAGGGGGCAAAGCGGCCGCCAGAGTTCTGGACGGCCGCTGGAACCTCTGCAAAGCAGAGACCGGACGAAACAAGTCACGTAGGGACAGCCGCCTCGGCTGTCCAGCGAGCGAAGCGAGCCTCAGTCCTCCCGATCAATCTGCGCCTTCTGCAGCTTGTCGGAGTAATCCACATACACCGACTTCCACTCCGTGTAGAAGTCGATCGCTCCAATGCCGCCTTCGCGATGTCCGTTCCCGGTCGCCTTTGTCCCGCCGAAGGGCAGGTGAACTTCCGCTCCGATCGTGGGAGCGTTGATGTACGTGATGCCGGCATACAGATCGCGCATCGCCGTGAACGCTTTGTTGACATCCTTTGTGTAGATCGCAGACGACAAGCCATACTCGATGCCGTTCGCGATCTCAATGGCGTCGTCCATGCCGTCGCAAGGAATGATGCCGACAACCGGCCCAAAGATCTCTTCCTGCGCGATCCGCATCTTGGGATCGACATCGGTGAACACGGTCGGCTCCATAAACCAGCCATACTGATATTCGCCTTTATCCAGACGATGGCCGCCGCACACCATTTTCGCGCCCTCGTTCTTACCGATCTCAACGTAGCTCAGGTCGGTCTCCAGTTGCTTCTGGTTGATAGCGGGACCCATCTGCACAGTTTCGTCGAGCCCGTTCCCGACTTTGAGTTTCTTAGCGCGATCCACCAACCGCTCCGCGAATTCGCGATACACGCCCTTCTGCACGATGATGCGGCTGGTCGCGGTGCAGCGCTGGCCCGTAGTGCCAAACGCTCCCCAGAGTGCGCCTTCAATCGCCAGATCGAGGTTCGCATCGTCGAGAACGATCATCGGATTCTTTCCGCCGAGTTCGAGCGAACAATGCTTGAAACTCTGCGCAGCGATACCGCCAATGATCTTTCCCACGGCCGATGATCCCGTCAGCGAAACGGCGCGAACGTCGCGATGCTCCGCGAGTGGCGTACCCACTTCAGCTCCGTACCCGGTCACAATATTGATCACGCCCTTCGGCAATCCAGCGTCATACAGCGCGCGCACCAGGTTGAACGTCGAAAGCGGTGTATCCTGCGCGGGCTTAATCACGCACGTATTTCCGCAGACGACCGCCGGCAGCAGTTTCCACGACGAAATCGCCATGGGGAAATTCCACGGCGTGATCATTCCGCAGATGCCGATCGGCTGGCGCACGGCCATCGCAAACTTGTTCGGCATTTCCGAAGGAACCGTGGGCCCAAACAGGCGGCGTCCTTCCCCGGCGTTGTAGTAGGCGGCGTCAATCGCTTCCTGCACATCGCCGCGAGTCTCGGCCAGCACTTTGCCCATCTCACGCGTCATATCGCGGGAGCAGTCTTCCTTGCGTTCGATCAGGATTTCAGCCGCACGAAACACGATCTCGGCGCGCCGCGGTGCCGGAACCAGGCGCCACTTGGCGAAAGCGCGCTTGGCCGCCTCAACTGCGGCGTTCACGTCGGCTTTATTCGACTTCTGAAAGATGCCAACCAGATCTCTCGTGTCAGCGGGATTTCGATTCTCAAACGTCTCTCCAGTCGAGGATTCAACCCACTCGCCGTCGATGAAGTTCTTGAAAACGCGGGTTTGTGTGTTGCTGAGGTCTGCGGGGGTAGCCAAAGTATCGGTCGCCATGGATCTCTCCTTATGAATGCCCAAACCTTTTGATGCTACAACCTGCGGGGAAGGAGCGGCAAGGCGCGGCCAATGCGAAACCATCAACCACAAGGGACACGAAGGCTACTGAAAGTGTGCGCGAGGGGTTTTCCTTAGTGAACCTTAGTGTCC